>OJUX01000011.1_pt1 | contig 84381 bp, 92 predicted proteins | sample 1599971 | NCBI WGS metagenome assembly OJUX01 (sample SAMN04436859, study PRJEB24849) | human gut metagenome | biome: human gut; feature: NICU; material: stool | host: Homo sapiens | place: USA: Saint Louis, MO | collected 2011-09-23
ATCTCCCCACAGTATAAAACCTGCATTGTTCGGCGTTAACTCGTATCGAAGCATGGGCTCAATCATCCTGTTGTTTCAGTCGGAGGAAAGTCTATCAGTAAAGAGAATGAGAGATCAAAGTGGTCATTTTAATTGAGCTGGATAACGGACATTTCAATTGAGCCTTGACACATGTTGTAGTAGCTAAATTGAGATGTCCGTCTCTGACCCAAATTAGACATGTCCGCGCTACAGTCTCACCACAGCGATCACTGCTTTCAAAGGATGAGACTCATGACGGCATACGGAACGGAGTTTTTCTCATATAGCAGGGATGTTTGATACGATCACCGATGTTACTTTGTCGGGACTGTACTTCGATTTTAATTCCATTGTCGACTACTTGTGAAAAAAACTCATAACACCATTCAATGGCGCATGCTGGTTCCCTTCATACCAGTGCAATACCCTGTCACATACATAATTGCTGGCAATAAAAGAAGGAACACCGAATGAAGTATGTGAATCTGGGTCGTAGCGGGTTGAAAGTCTCCCGTCTTTGTCTCGGTTGTATGAGTTATGGCGAACCTGAACGTTTGCCTCAACCCTGGTCCCTGGATGAAAAGGCGTCACGACCGCTCATTCGTCAGGCGCTTGAAGCCGGCATTAATTTTTTTGATACCGCGAATATCTACTCGGGCGGTAGTTCAGAAGAAATTACAGGAAAAGCGCTGAGAGAGATGGCCAGACGCGACGAGATCGTTGTAGCGACAAAGACCTTCTTTCCGTGGCGCAACTCACCCAATACCGGGTTTCTTTCCCGCAAGGCCATTTTTCAGTCTATTGACGATAGCCTGATGCGCTTAGGCATGGATTATGTGGATCTCTTTCAGATTCATCGCTTTGACTACTCCACGCCTGTTGAAGAGACCATGGAGGCTCTGCATGACGTCGTTAAAGCAGGAAAAGCGCGTTATATCGGCGCATCTTCTATGGAAGCCTGGCGCTTTGCAAAAATGCAGCATACCGCTGAGCGTAACGGTTGGACCCGATTTATCACGATGCAACCGCAATACAACCTGCTTTACCGGGAAGAAGAGCGCGAGATGCTGCCCCTGTGTGAAGACCAGGGCGTTGGGGTGATCCCCTGGAGTCCGATGGCACGCGGCAGGCTCACGCGCGACTGGAGTGTCACGTCCCGACGAACGCAAAACGATGCCTTTGCGTTAAAAATGTATGAGACCGCAGCCCTTCTGGATAAGCCCGTGATTGATGTTGTTGCCAGCATTGCCGAAAAGCACGCGGTGCCAAGAGCTCATGTTGCAATTGCCTGGCTGTTATCAAAATCCGTCATCACAGCACCGATCATTGGCGCAACGAAACCAGAACATCTTTCCACGGCTATCAGCGCGCTGGACTTTTCACTTAGCGATGCCGAAATCACGGAACTGGAAGCTCGCTATCTGCCGCACCCCGTTGACGGGATCATTCCCCCGCTTCCGGATACGCCGCCTTCCCTCACGCCACCTTCAGCGATCCAGAACTATTAACACCCTGCCCTGGCCCGGCGTTGCCGGGTCTCCCAGACCACTCATTCCCGGTCACTGATGTGAAAAGGGAAACGGTGCCGGCGCGAATGCGCCCGATCGAAAAATCATCGCTCCACCAGGTTCGGTCCCGCTGTTGGCGACAATAAACAACTCGCGATGCCCGGGGCGGATCGCCAGGCTTGTCGATTTAAGGTTACGGCCTTTGTCGCGGTCAGGCAGCACAATTTGCCCAATAGGCAGTCCGTTGCGGTTGAAGACCATGACGCGGCCCTGGCCTGAGATGGCCACATATACATTGCCTTCGCTGTCGACACGGGCCCCGTCTGGCGCCGGCCCGGTGAACTGATAGGTAACAACTGAACCAAACGGGGCGACCGTGGTGGCGTCTGACAGTCTTACGCGATGAAGCCTGTTTTTAGCGTGTTCTGTGGCCCATATCTGAGAGCCGGCGGGGTCAATCGCTATGCCGTTCCCGACCGCTAGTCCAGGCAGGATGGCATGAATTGACCCGACATTGGGACTAACGTAGAACACCCCACCCTGTGGATCGGCTGAATTTCCCCGGCTGTCAGTGAAATAAAATCCGCCCTGATTATCAAAGACCAGATCGTTGACAAGAAATCCAGTATCAGGGGCAACAATCATCTGCTCACGGGTGCCGTTGGGTTCGATAGCCCGAACAGAACCTCGCTGCATATCGCCCACCGAGGCGATAAAGATCCGTCCATCTTTGTGTACCGCCAGGCCGGAAGCACCGAATGAATTCTCCTTAAGGACAATGGAAAGCTGCCGCTCCGGGGTTAGCTTAAACACGCGCCCCGTCGCCACATCAACAAACAGCAGGTTATTGTTCCGATCGAACACGATCCCTTCGAGCACGAGCGACGCCTGTGAAACGTTGAAGTACGGCTGGGCCTCCACGGTCTGGAGAGGACGCTCCCAGGGCGGTATGGGGACGGCACTGCATGTAAGCGCGTTATGATTTAGTCCATTCATGTGGTTTATCCCCGGCAATAATACAGAGGGAGACTTCACCTGCAGTCTCCCTGTGACAGCAGGTATTAACTTTTATCAAACTGACTTTCGGTAAACGGATCGGCGCGACCGCCCTGCAATGGGATTTTGGCAAGCGCCGCATCGATTTCGCGTAGCTCGCTGTCCGTCAACCGGACTTGCGGTGCGCCGCTGTTTTCTATCAGGTGCGGATATTGCGTCGTACCCGGGATAGGGACAATCCAGGGCCGCTGGGCCATTACCCAGGCCAGCGCGAACTGAACCGGAGTGGTGTTTTTGCGACGGGCCCACGACTGCGCGAATTCAAGCAGCACCATGTTTTTGGCCAGGGCATCGGGCTGGAAGCGTGGCAGGTTATGCCGCCGATCGGTGCTGTCGAACCGCTGGCTTGGATTGACTGCTCCGGCGAGGAAGCTGCGGGCAGTCGGGCAGTAAGGTACGAAACCGATACCCAGCTCTTCGAGCGTTGGAAATATCCGCGTCTCCGGTTCCCGCCACCACATGGCATACTCACTCTGCACCGCAGTCACAGGGAGTACCGCATGTGCGCGGCGAATTGTCCTGGCACTCGCTTCCGACAGTCCCCAGTGTTTCACTTTACCCTCCTGGATCAATGCCTTCACGGTTTCCGCCACATCCTCGATCGGCACATTCGGGTCGGGGCGATGCTGATAGAGAAGATCGATGTGGTCCGTTTTCAAACGCTTTAGCGAGCCTTCTACGGCGCGGCGGATATGGTCAGGATGGCTGTTAAGGGAAGTGGGCTTCCCCTCCTCCACGCCGAAGCCGAACTTGGTGGCAATCACCACACGATCGCGAACGGGAGCGAGTGCTTCCCCGACAAATTCTTCACTGAGATGGGGGCCGTAGACCTCGGCAGTATCAAAGAACGTGATACCTTGTTCGAAGGCTGCCCGGATAAGCGAAACCATGGCTTTACGATCGCGCGGACCTCCGCCGTAATAACCCACCATCGGCAGGCACCCGAGTCCCATGCTGGACACCTCCAGCGAGCCGAGTTTACGCGTGGTTAAGGTTTCCTTCCGGACGGGAGCAGCATCCGAAGGGGCGTTCGGCGTGTCCTGACCAGCCGGTTTCGCCATCACGGCGCCGCTCCTGCCAAGGGTGGTTGCGGCCAACGCCAGACCGGCTCCGGCGATCAGAAAATTGCGCCGGTCCCGGGAAGCGGGTACGGCAGCAGAAGGCTGGTCATGGATCATCTTGCTCATAAACTGGAACTCCCTTTAACGCAGAAAGGATTCATTAATTTGGTCATTACCAGGCATAAGCCTGGGGCGCTTCTCCCCCGGGGCCGGGCCAGATTTCGTCGAGACAGCTCATGGTGTCGTCTGATAGCGTGATTGTCGTTGCGTGAAGCGCTTGCTGGAGTTGTTCGACCGTACGAGGCCCAATCAGTGGAGCGGTAACGACAGGATTCTGCAGGAGCCAGGCCAGCGCCACATCGGAAGGGGATTCGCCGAGGTCATCACATAATCCTTCATAGGCTTCCAGCTGCGGACGATAATCTTCAATTTGGCGGGCAAACGCGGGCCTGGCACGGCGCCCGCTTGCCATCTTTTTCAGTACGCCGCCAAGCAGCCCTCCGGCAAGCGGGCTCCAGGGGATCAGTCCCAGGCCAAAATGGCGGCATGCGGGAATGACCTCCAGCTCAATGGTGCGGGCTGTCAGATTATAAAGACTTTGCTCGGCGACCAGGCCCAGGAAATGACGGGCCGTGGCGACTGACTGCGCAGTCGCAATGTCCCAGCCCGCGAAATTGCTGCTACCGATATAAAGAACCTTTCCCTGCTGAACAAGCAGTTCCATGGCCTGCCAGATCTCTTCCCACGGCGTATGACGATCGATGTGATGCATCTGATAGACGTCAATATGGTCGGTCTTAAGCCGTCGCAAACTGTCCTCGCAGGCTTTGCGAATATGGTAAGCAGAAAGCCGGCGATCGTTCGGGCCCGGTCCCATAGGTTGATAGACTTTTGTCGCCAGAACGATGCGTTCACGGCGGCCACCCTGCTGAAGCCAGCGACCAATAATTTCCTCGGACAGCCCCGAGCCTTGCTGGATATCGGGAGATTGTTCAGTGCCATACACGTCTGCTGTATCAATGAAATTGATACCCGCCTCAAGCGCCTCATCCAGAATGCGGGCGCTGGTCTTCTCGTCGGTGACGTCACCAAAATTCATGGTTCCGAGACAAAGGCGGCTGACTTTCAGGCCGGTGCGGCCAAGATGCGTATAGTTCATAAACGGCTCCGTTAGATGAGTGTTCCGCCCTGGCCTACCAGCCAGAGCGCATGATTTTCAAGAATAACGAAGCACAACGTGTACAGTGAGTGGACGTGCATGAATGGACTTGTGAAAAAAATTCAGCAATGGATTAGACCTAATCGGTCTAAGGTGTATATCATTTCTTCATCAACGCATTCGGGTTTTAACGCCGCATAAGGAAAACTATTCTGTATGCAAATAAGCAGAGCTGATGTTGCCGATCTTATTTATTTCATGGCGATTGCACGTCATCGCAGCTTCAGCCGTGCGGCAATTGAACTAGGCGTCAGTGCATCAGCGCTGAGTCATGCCCTGAAGGGGCTGGAAACCCGGCTCGGAGTTCGCCTGCTTAATCGCACGACCAAGAGCGTCACCCCTACGGCAGCCGGCGAGGAACTGGTTCAGTCTGTTCTTCAGCCTTTCGACACCATAGAAGGCGCGCTTGAATCGCTTAACCGGTATCGCAATACCCCTACCGGACGTATCCGCATCAATGCAGCCGTTGAAGCGGCAAATCTTTTGCTTGCGCCGGTCATGCCCGCTTTTATGGATCGCTATCCCGATATTGAAATCGATATTGTGGCCAGCAACCGTATGGTTGACGTGACTGATGCGGGCTTCGATGCCGGCATCCGCTATGGTGGCACCGTCCCGGAGGACATGGTTGCCCGGCGTTTATCTGCCGATATTCGCTGGGTTATCGCGGCCTCCCCTGATTACCTGGAACGCTACGGAACGCCTGAACATCCGGATGATTTATTACACCATCGCTGCATCAGCAATCGTCTCGGTGACGATCGGGTTTATCGCTGGGAACTTGCGCGAGACGGCGAAACATACCAAATGACAGTGCCAGGCTCAGTGACGGTCAATCATGCCGAAACGGGTCTGGTGGCCGTATTGGGCGGGGCTGGCCTGATGTATTTTCCGGAGCCTCTTGTTGCACCCTATGTCAAGGATGGACGGCTCCGTCTGGTGCTTACGGAATGGTCCCCACTGGAGGAAGGTTTTCATATCTATTATTCAAGCCGCCGGCAATTGCCGACCGGGCTTCGCCTTCTGATTGAGTTCATACAGGAGGCCAGGCCGCTGGGGTTGTGAAATAGTGCCTCCATACTGAACGATGCGTTATCGGCTTTATCGCCCCGTCGCTTATTCAGAATGCTCAGTTGCAGGAAGCCGCAGGTAGTCTGCAAGGCGTGCTGTTTGCTAATAATGGTTAAACAAGAGGTAACGCTGTGAAAAATTACAAAAAAACATGGTTTGTAGTTTATTTGAAGGCTAGCCCAGGTGACCCGCATCAATAAGCGCCATACGAAGATGTTTCTGAATGAAATCCGCTTTATAAATGCTGTATCGGTGGCTGTCATTTTCACATAATAACATCGCGCTTTTTTTCATTAAAGCGTACTGAATGGCTACGTCATTGTGTTTAATAAGGTAATCACGGAATGCCAGGTGTTTTATGATTTGAGCATCCCCGGTGGTAAACGCATGGATATGATGACTACGCTGACTTCCACCTTTTGTAAAGTACCTACGATTTAAAATGCCGTTTTCACCACGCACAGTATATCCTACACCCTCCATTGCCTGATTCAAACTGTCCAGTTCTTCAAGATTAGCAACTTCGATTAATATATCTATTACTGGCTTAGCTGATAATCCAGGCACCGAGGTGCTACCAATATGATGAATCCGGGATATCACTTTACCAAGCGTCATCTGCAACAGAGTACGTTCGTTCTCAAATAAAGTCGGCCACATTTCATCATAATCAACTACAGTCAATATTCGCATGTTCAACAGTCACACCTTTTAAGGAAATTTAAGCAGTCACAATAACATAAATCGCCTCTGCTGACTTGAAGGCATTTATAATCTGTATCTGTCCTCATAATTTTCAACCATCGTCTGACAAGATGCCCTAAACCCCTTTGTAGTGCTCTTTATTCAGACCATACTTCTTCATTCTGAGATAAAGTTTTTTACGCGGTATCAGCAGATACTCCGCCACCTCATTAATACGTCCCTGGTGGATATTCAGCGCTTCGGTGATGATCTGCCGTTCGACGTCCTCAACCCGCTGATCCAGCGGCGTCGGCTCGCCAATGTGCATCAGCGGATTAACCGTTTCTGCGAGTGGTAATACCCCTACTGCAAACAGCTCGGCGGCGTTCGCCAGTTCGCGAACGTTATTTGGCCACACCCGGCGCATCATCCCCTTCAACAGACCAGCATCCACCTCCGGGACGGGATGATTCAGCCGTTGACAGGTTTTTTGCAAATAGTGATGAAACAGCGGCTCGATATCATCAGGTCGCTTTGACAGAGGCTGGCAGCCAATTTGCGTCATCGCGAAGCAGTAATAGAGTTCCGCCACTATCTGGCTGCTGGCGGCCAACTCCACCAGCGAAGCGCTACCAATACCAATCAGGCGAAAAGGCCGCTTCTCATGACTCTGCAGCTGTACCAACTGATGCTGTTGCTCGTGAGTCAGATGCTCGGGGTGACTTAAGACCAGCGTTCCGCCCTGGGCCTGGGCGATCAGTTCATTAAGCGTATGGGCGTTAGCCGGAGTCAGCTCGCAGGCGATAAACGGACCTTCAGCGTGCCGTCCTAACTGGTGCAGGTAACGCGCGCCGGTCATGCGGCCGGTTCCCGGCTCGCCGTAAAGCCATACCGCAATATCCGTTTCTGCCAGCTGCTGAAGGCGCTGGCGATACCGAACCGTCCATTGGCTGCGGCCAATAAGCTCAACCTGTAATTTTTGCTGACAATACTGGCGACGGGCGATAACCGATTGCCTCTGACGCAGCGCGGCGTCCACCAGCGTGAGCAGCTTGCCCGGATCGATCGGCTTTTGCAGGAAATCCCAGGCCCCTTTTTTCACCGCCTCCACCGCCATCGGCACATCGCCGTGACCGGTGATAAGCAGAATCGGCAGCAGATCGTCATCCTGATGAAACACTGTCATTAAATCGATACCGGAGCAGCCGGGCATACAGACATCGCTTAAAACAATGCCTGGCCAGTCCTTCGGCACCTGCTCCCGTGCATCAAACGGATTATTACAGGCACTGACATGATACCCCGCTTGCTCAAGCAGCTGCGTATAGGCATCCAGCACATCGGCAATCAGCAGAATCGAACAGTTATTACTCAACATCTTTTACATCCGTCAAATTGAATTCCAGCACCACGCAGGCACTGCGTGTAAACGTCGACGCCAGGCGCAACGCCCCTTCCATTTGCGTCATCAGCGAAACACATATCGAAAGCCCTATTCCGAGCCCCACGGTTTTACTGGTAGTGAACGGCTTTAACAGCGAAGGGAGTAAGGCCGCAGGCCAGCCAGGGCCGTTATCGGCAATCAACACGCACAGCCTTCCGCCCTGGATTTGCCAGCTCACGGTGATTTGCGCGGCGTGCGGGCAGGCGTCGAGGGCATTGGACAGCACGTTCACCAGCACCTGATGGACGCGCACTTCGTCCCCCTGGATCCAGACAGTGTCATCCGGTATCACCAGCGTCCCCTGCTGAGGCTTATGACGCATTGCCAGCAGTTCCCACGCCACGGTAAACGTCTGACGCAAATCGACCGGATGCAGCGGCGTTTCCAGTTCTGCGCGGCGGGTAAACTGGCGCAGGGAGCGGATAATCGCGTCAATGCGGTTGATCAGCCCTTCTGCTTTGCTTAACGTCGTCCGCGCCTGCTCCGCCTGTCCCTGTTCGATCGCCCTTCCCGCCGTAAAAAGATACATCGACAGCGCGTTCAGCGGCTGATTAATCTCATGCGCCAGGGTGGTCATCGTCTGTCCCACCACCGCCAGTTTAGCGGTCTGGATCAGCTCGTCCTGCGTGGCGCGCAGATCGGCCTCAATCGCTTTTCGCTCGCCAATCTCCTGTTCCAGCTGCTGTTTTTGCGCATTAAGCTGACCCAGGGTATGACGAAGCAAACCGGCAATACGTCCCAGCTCATCGCGCCCGTAAACCGGAATGGTCGCCTCGGTCCGGCCCAGACCAATCTGCACCACCGCCTGATTCAGCGCGGTAAAGCGTTTCACCAGCCGCGAGCGAATAAAATAATGGTTTAGCCCCCATGCCAGCAGCAGCGCCAGCAAGGTCGCCACCAGGATTAACCCGCCGCTGACCCGGACAATCTGCGCCATACGCTGATTAAACATCTGCATCTGCTGGTGACTGCTGCCAAGCTGGGCTTCCAGCAGCGTTCTGAAGCGCCCCAGCGTCGCTTCTCTGGACCGACTGGCTTCCACGAGCGCTTTTTGCGCGCTAACATAGTCGCGCATGGTATCCGGCATATTATTTTTCACCATGCCAATTTCCAGCAGCTCATCTATCGTTTGTCGCAGGGTAATGGTGCTCGGCCAGTCATCCAGCGCACGGATATTTTCATCCGCCGTTTTTTTCAGGTTTTCAAGATAGCGGATATGCGTCTCCACCAGCATGCCGTCATCATTCCCGGATTTCAGTTCATTGAGCCTGTCGCGCAGGTCGTCAACGATCTGATTTTCAATACGAGCCAGGGTATAGACCTGCTGCTGTTCATTCTGCACTTCCCGGGCGCGTTTCAGATACTGCCTCGCATCCCCCTGTCGGGCTTCAATCTGATCGAGCAGCGTTCCATGTTGCCAGGTAAAATCCTGCACCAGCGAATTCAGCTCGGTGGTGAAATCATCGTGCAGCCAGTCGATCCGCGCCGCAAGCTCTCCCACCTTTTCACGAACCAGAAACATGTTGTAGAGCACGCGATCCAGTTCCGCCAGCAGCGCGCGGCTGTCCTGCAATATCACCCCCAACTGCTGGCGTTCTGCCGGCGACAACCCCTGACTTAGCCGTTCTATTTTGTCCAGATGCTGGATAATCTGGTTGCGCAGCTGCAGTCGTACCGTGGTATTTGGCGCCAGCAGAAATTCATTGAGCTGATCGACCACCAGGTTGAGATTCCCTTCAATCAGAAAAGCCGCATGGATGCGCGGAAAATACTCATCCAGCGAATAGCGGATCTGCGAACTTTGTTCATGCCAGGAATAGAGGCTTACGCTGCTGACAATCAGCGTAAGCAGCGCCCCCGTCAGAAATGCCCCGCGCAGACTGCTACTGATACTGATTTGCCGCAGGCGTTGCAGCATGGACCTGTCCGTCATTTCAGTTCTTCCAGTTTAGTAATCGCCTGCCGCTGGTTGTTGAGAAACCAGAGCTGCCACTCCATCATCTGCTGTTCCGCAAAACTTTTGTTGTCGAACTGAGCCAGCCAGGCTTCATCCTCGCTGCTGGCCGGATCCACCGGGACACGGGTGAGCAGCGCCCGTATCTCGGGCAGCGGACGCTTAAGACGGACCTCCGCGCTATGCAGCGCTCGCCAGGCGTCTTTGAGCTGGGCAAGACGAAAGCTAATCGCCGTATCAAACATCCGCTGAACCAAACGCTGACGTTTGAGGATCAATCGATAGTTTAATGGCGGTTGATTCATCAGTATCGCCTGCTGCGCCGCCCGTGGATTGCCTGGCGCCAGCGGTGTTACCGGATACTTCCCGGTATTAGCGTCGGCGAGGATCGTCTGGCCCTCCGGACTTAACAGATAGCGAATAAACCGCCGCGCTTCGCTGGCGTGCTGGCTGTTTTTAAGCACTGCGACATAGGTCGGCGAAACCGCCGACTGGGGGAAATAGGTAAAAGCCAGGTGCGGATCGTTCAGCAGCAGATTGGCGTAATTATCAATCACCGGACCAGCCACGCCCAGGCCGCTTTTAATCTTATCTGCCACCCCAAAGCTACGGGATGAAATGGTCACGAGGTTTCCCGCCGTCGTCAACAGCGTTTCCCATCCTTTAATCCAGCCTTTTTGTTGCAGCAGCGACTCCACCATCAGATGGTTGGTATCCGAACGCGACGGACTGCTCATCAGCAGCGCCCCCTGATAACGGGGATCGGTCAGGTCATCCCAGTCCGCTGGCGCAGGCAGATGCCGGGTCATCAGCGCTGAGCGATTCATCAGCAAACCGAACCCGGAGATCGCCACGGCCACGGAGGTGGAGCGAATGGATTCCGGCACCAGATGTTGGCTGACTGCCGGCGCACCGCTGAACGGCGCCAGTTTTTGATGCTCCTGAAGATGCTGCAGCAGCATCGGCGACGAAGTCAGGATCAGATCGACATTTTCGGCATTTGCCGTATCAAGCAACTGTTCCAGCGAGGCGCTGGTGCGGTTGAGCGTCCTTATCATCACCGACCCCGGCTCTTTCTGCCAGCGATCGATAATCCACACGGTGGCGCTGGGAGAAAATGTCGTCGCCATCACCAGCTCATTGCCTTGCGCCGCACAGGGTCTCAGCCATGCGGTCAGCAGCAGCAGCAGCAGCAGCAGCCGCAGCCGCAGCAGCAGCAGCAACGCGAGCATTTTGCTCACTATCCTGACCCCACGAAGAAATATGTTTGTGATCCCGTTCATAAATATTGAAATACCGTAAAAACCGCGTTGAGACAAAACTTACCCGTTTATGACATCTGGTGAATTAATCGCCGCGAGCGGAAAAATAGTCAAACGGGCGTCCGGGAATATCGGGAAAGATTACCAGATAATGATTAGGCAATTTGTTAGTGTCCGCACAAGCCGGACATAAAATCAGCGCAAAATTAATTGCGCAAAATCTCACTCATGCCACATGGGTCAAAAACAACCCGTCCCTGCTTTATTTTGAGTCAATTTTGACTCATTTCGACGATTTGAATTTTTTAGCCGCTTATTTCACCCTTCGGGATAATTACTCCTGATGTTCATATCAATATAAATACAGGTGACGACATGTTATCATTATTAAAAAAAGGCCCGTCGGCGAATAAAGTTCCTGCTGAGAAAATTCAGGCAACCTATGGTCGATACCGTATGCAGGCGCTGCTAAGCGTATTTCTGGGATACCTGGCGTACTATATCGTGCGCAATAACTTCACCTTATCCACGCCCTATCTGAAAGAACAGTTAGACCTCAGCGCCACGCAGATCGGTTTGCTCAGCAGCTGTATGCTCATCGCCTACGGGATCAGTAAAGGCGTAATGAGCAGCCTCGCGGATAAAGCCAGCCCGAAAGTCTTTATGGCCTGTGGCCTGGTGCTGTGCGCCATCGTCAACGTCGGATTAGGATTCAGTACCGCATTCTGGGTCTTCGCTGCGCTGGTTGTCCTGAACGGCCTGTTTCAGGGTATGGGGGTCGGCCCCTCTTTTATTACTATTGCGAACTGGTTCCCGCGCCGTGAGCGTGGCCGCGTAGGGGCGTTCTGGAACATTTCCCATAACGTCGGCGGCGGAATTGTCGCCCCGATCGTCGGCGCCGCATTCGCCATTCTCGGCACCGAGCACTGGCAGAGCGCCAGCTACATTGTACCGGCCTGCGTGGCGGTGGTATTCGCCATTAGCGTACTGGTGCTGGGTAAGGGTTCGCCGCGCGAGGAAGGTCTGCCTTCGCTGGCAGAGATGATGCCGGAAGAGAAAGTGGTGCTGAAGACCAAACACGGCCAGAAAGCGCCGGAGAACATGAGCGCATTTCAGATCTTCTGTACCTACGTACTGCGTAACAAAAACGCCTGGTATGTCTCCTTTGTGGATGTGTTTGTCTATATGGTGCGTTTCGGCATGATCAGCTGGCTGCCAATTTACCTGCTGACGGTGAAACATTTTTCCAAAGAACAAATGAGCGTCGCATTCCTGTTTTTTGAGTGGGCGGCAATTCCGTCTACTCTGCTGGCCGGCTGGCTCTCCGACAAGCTGTTTAAAGGGCGCCGGATGCCGTTAGCCATAATCTGTATGACGCTAATCTTCATCTGTCTGATCGGCTACTGGAAAAGCGAATCGCTACTGATGGTCACAGTATTCGCGGCGATTGTGGGCTGCCTTATTTATGTCCCGCAGTTTCTGGCCTCGGTCCAGACCATGGAAATCGTCCCCAGCTTTGCCGTCGGTTCAGCTGTGGGTCTGCGCGGATTTATGAGCTATATCTTTGGCGCATCGTTAGGCACCAGCCTGTTCGGCGTAATGGTCGATAAAATGGGCTGGCACGGCGGGTTCTATCTGCTGATGGGCGGGATCGTCTGCTGCATACTCTTCTGCTACCTCTCTCATCGCGGCGCGCTGGAACTTGAGCAACAGCGTAAAATCACCGAGCAGGAAGAGGCCCGACTGGCACTGGCTGACGCACAGTAAGCGCCTGAACCCGGGGGAACAAAGAGCCAGCTTGCTGGCTCTTTTGTCGTTGATAGAGGAATAGATGTCCGCGGCGGCTTCCGACAGCGGTATAAAGCAAGTTTTCCTGCCATCACTGATGTTGCTGCTGAGTGGCCTACTTCGCCGGGATAATCAGCACCTGACCCGGATAGATTTTGTCGGGATGGGTCAGCATCGGTTTATTGGCTTCAAAAATGCGTTGATACTCATTGGCCGAGCCATACATCGCTTTTGAGATTGCGCTCAGAGTGTCACCGGATTTGACCGTGTAAAAACGACTTTCCGCCCCGCTTTGCGTCACCTTAACGCCGTCACTGACCTGGCCTACGCCAGTGACATTCCCGACCGCAACCAGAATTTTTTCCTTATCCTCCTGCGAAGCGACATCACCAGTGACCGTTGCGGTGCCATCTTCCGCAACATCAATATTGACCTTTTCGGCGCCAGGCAGATTAAGTCCATCGATATGTTTTTTCAGCTTTTCAGCCCGATCTTCTTTACTGTCGCCGGAGACGGCATCCCATATTTTCTCGCCCGCTTCTTTCACAAAATTTAATAATCCCATCTTTCCATACCTCCACGACGGTTACATGATCACATCATCATCGGACCCGTTGATCCAATGTCAGGGGGCTGGTTTTGCTACCCGCCCTCGCGTCAACAGCCTGAAGCAGCACAAGCCACCATCAAAGTATAATCAATAAGCGACTAAGTGCAGGATATTTGCCCCGCTACGGCAGGAAAGTCTGTATTCCGGCAAGGTGACACGAAACTAAAGCGGACATTATCCCCCCTAACACAAGGCACCTGGCGCAGAGGCTGATTGATTGTGAAAGGATATGAGACCTTAAATGGCAGGCTGGGAGTTGGCACCCCGCCTGAGGGCTCCTGATTCTGGTCGCCAATGCTTTCAAGACGTTTTTCTTACTGAGATCGTCTCAAAAACATTCGCTGATTTCTGCCGCAGCAGCTACAGTAAATCCAGGTTAAACTGGTATGACCACACAAGGCGAGACTCATGGAATCTGTCATCATCCCCGTAAGCCAGGGCGGCTTTGTCGCCGCCACGCTCTGGCAAAGACACAAAGCCAAAGCATTGGTGATCGTTCACCCGGCGACGGCCGTTGTACAGGGATTTTATAAAGGATTCGCTGAATACCTTTATAAAAGGGGGTTTAGTGTCATTACTTATGATTACCGGGGCACTGGTCTTTCGAAGTCCGGGAGAGTCCGTCACAACAAAAACACCATGTCCGACTGGATCGAGCAGGACGTCGGATGCATCACCGCGTGGGCGAAAGCCCGAGCCCCTGGCCTTACCCTGCTGGCGATTGGGCACAGTATTGGCGGGCATGCCGTGCTGTTATCTTCCGCCTCCACCGACCTGCGAGCCGCCGTCATGGTTGCCTCACACGCAGGCGTGACAAGCACTATCAGCCAAACGAAGGAAAAGCTGCGAGTATGGTGCTTACTGCGCGTTTTGGGGCCGGCACTTTGCCGGCTCTTTGGGTATATGCCAGCCAGACGTCTCGGGCTGGGTGAAGATTTACCGGCTCCGGCGATGCTTCAGTGGGGACGCTGGAGCGCGATGCCTGAATATTTCTATGACGACCCGGAGTTGGATGCGTGTCAGCGGGCAGGAAAGATAACCTTACCTATTCTGGTGTTGGGTTTTGATGACGACCCTTGGGCTAATACAGAAGCCATCTCACGCCTGCTTGCTCCAGCGCAAAACGCAAAAATAGAACGCCGTGAAATACGGCGGGCGGATTACGGACTTTCATCCATTGGTCATATGGGCTTCTTTCGTACCCGGAATGCGGAGAAATTATGGCCCCTCGTCGCACAATGGCTGGAGAGACATTGCCCGGATAAGAGGCGGACGACCTGAGCAATATTTCAGGAGACGCCGCTTCCGGCGCCTCCTGTTCTTCACCTCGCGGCTACTCCTCGTACGCCGCGTGATGGAAATCAATTTCCCACTGCAGCACCTCGCCGTAAAGCGCCGATAACGCCTGCTTTTCGTCTTCACTCAGCGCCATGGCGCAGCGGTCGAGTTCGTTTTTTAGCCAGAGAGCCTGCTGATAAAATTCGTCCTCCGCGTGCATTTCCACCCAGCGTCGTAAATCAGCATCGCTCTGATAATGTTCGCTCGCCCGTAGGCACCAAAAATAGTACATCCATTCCGCACCGAACATCAGGGTCACAATCTGCTCATAGCTGCCCTCGTGGGCGGTCCGCAGCATACCGTCGCGAAAGCGCCGTACCCCGGGCAAATCATCCGGGTACTCAGCGGGATCGATCTGCCGCGCTGACAACACCTGTTCAAACCACGCGATCTGTATATCAACCAGGGCATTCAGCACGCCAATCAGCCAGCGCTGCTGTTGAATACCCGGCGCTTTGCTGACCCCGAGGGCAAAAATCGCGATTGCCGTCGCGACAAAGTTGCCCTCAAACACCAGATAGCGGTTGAAGACGACTGTCGGCAGACGATCCTGTTCGATATCAGTCACAAACGGGTGCTGCTGCATCGCCTGCCACGCCGGTTGATGTTCGCGCAGCAGGCGTTCGCTAAACGCTTCCATTAAGCTTCCTCCAGCGCGGCCTGCGCGACCGACATAAAATGTTTCACCCGGGCCAGCTCAACATCGTTCCACCAGACGCCATCGACCTTCATTGTACTGGCCACAATGACCCCCTGAGTCCGCCCGAGGATCTGCTTCACGTTAGCCGGTGTCACCCCGGAGCCCACCAGGAGCGGTAGTTCCGTCGCCGCGCGGATCTCGTCAATTTCCGCCATCGTGGCGCTATCGCCCGTACGCTGGCCGGTGGCGATCACCGCGTCAGCCTCGAAGAAATCGACATCGCGCGTCAGTTCCTGAATCGAACGATCGGCGACAATGGCATGGCTACCGTGCTTAACGTGGCTATCGGCAAAAACGCGAATATGTTCAGCGCGCAGCATACTGCGGTAGCGCAGCGTCTTAGCGGCCGCCCCTTCTATAAATCCTTCGTTGGCGATATAGGCGTTGGCCCACTGGTTTACGCGGACGAAATCGGCGCCTCCCGCCAGGGCGATCGCCATTGCCGGGATCGCCGCGTTAGCCAGAACGTTAATGCCCAGCGGCACAGCAAAACGTTCACGAACTTTCTCGGTAATGACCGCCATCAGCGCTGAGGTTTCATGGCCGATATCCTCAGGTTTAGAGAAAGGAATATCGCCATGATTTTCAATAATCAGACCATGAACACCGCCTGAAATATAATTTTCAGCATCGCGAAGCGCACGTTCAACAATATCCGAGACTGATTTTCCTCGATATTTTGGCGAGCCAGGAAATGGGTCGCAATGAATAACACCAATAACAGCCTTGCTTCGTGAAAAAATAGCTTGTATTGCATTCGTTTTTTCTGCTGAGATAGCAACCATCTTATCCATCCTGTTAAGGGAACACTATGCGTGTTTACGTTACTGGTAATATTACCGTAGATGAAACCTGGTCCATTCCGGATATACCGAAAAAAGGAGCCTCCATTCACGGCGTTAAAGTGTCGCAGGATATCGGCGGTAAAGGCGCGAACCAGGCGATTATATTATCCCGCTGCGGAATAGAGACGCGCTTAATTGCCGCCACGGGAAATGACAGCAACGGCGCGTGGATCCGCCAGCAGATAAAAAATGAACCACTGACGCTACTACCCGACGGCCATTTCAATCAACATAGCGATACCTCGATTATTTTAAATAGCGCTGATGGCGACAACGCCATCATTACCACTACGGCGGCGGCCGATACATTCAGCCTGGATGAAATGATTCCGCATATGGCGGATGCCGTCGCTGGCGATATTCTGCTACAGCAGGGCAATTTCTCCCTCGATAAAACGCGGGCGCTGTTCCAGTACGCCAGAAGCCGCGGCATGACGACGGTATTCAACCCCTCACCTGTCAATCCTGACTTTTGCCATCTGTGGCCCCTCATCGACATCGCGGTGGTCAATGAATCCGAGGCCGAGTTGCTCCAGCCATACGGGGTGAAAACCTTAGTGATTACCCAGGGCGCCGCAGGCGCCTGGCTGGTCCAGGAGGGCCAGCGTCAGTTTTGTCCCGCCGTGCCCGCCGAGGCGCTTGATACTACCGGCGCGGGCGACACGTTCCTCGCCGTCATGTTGGCCTCCGCCCTGCTGCGCGGCGTCGCGCCGGATGCGCTGGCGCTCGCGCACGCCAGTCGCGCTGCCGCCATTACGGTTAGCCGCCGGGGGACGCTCAGCGCGTTTCCCGGCAGCCGTGAGCTCGCCGCCCTGTTAACCACGGACGGGGCGCGCTGACCTACTTAAACAGCGGACGGTATGAATCGACGTTCGCTTTGGTTACCACCGTCGCCGGAACCAGAATGGTTTTCGGCACGGTTTTACCCGACGTGATGCTGTTCAGCGCATTCAGGGCTTCGGCGCCCATCTTTTCCGGGTCCTGCTGCAGTACGGCGGTGACGTAGCCGCCGTCAATACCGGAAATCGCCTTCGCCGTCAGATCCCAGCCAAAGACTTTAATATCCTTCTGCCGCCCCTGGTTTTCTACGGCGGCGATAGCGCCGAGCAGCGCGGGTTCGCCGGTGGCATAAATCGCTGTCAGATCCGGATTACCGGTGATCAGGTTTTCCGCCGCGGTCATCGCTTTATCCTGCACATTCTGCCCGTCGACCACGTTAGCGATAGTAATCTTCGGATTGCTTTTCAGCGTCTCTTCGAACCCTTTCTGCCGCTGGTTCTGAATGGCCGAATTCAGCGCGCCGACTATACCCAGTCGCGCCTGGCCGCCCATCTCTTTCTGCACGTAGTCCACGAAGTATTGACCGATAATTCTGCCGCCTTCAATATTATCAACGCCGACCTGAGCTGCCTGTGGCCCGGCCGGTAATACGGCATCAATCGCAATCACCGGAATGTTTGCGGCGGCGGCTTCTTTAACCGCTGGCATGATCCCGTTAACGTCGATAGCAGCAACCAGAATGCCTTTAACGCCTTGCTGAATATAGTTTTCTATCGCGTCGTTTTGCGCCACGGGATTATCGTTAGAGTTAAAAATAACTAAATCCTTGCCACTGGCTTTGGCCGCATCTTGTGCGCCTTTATTCATCAGATTAAAGAACAGCGCCTGTTGGTTGATTTGTACCAGCGCATAAGTCGGACCGGCAGCGCTGGCGGCAGAAATAAAACTCATTGATGCCAGCATGGTCGTGGCGACAGCAAGTAAACGCAGTTTTCCGGTGTGAAATAACATCATCAGTATCCTCGTCGGGAATAGTTGATAGCCAGCAGAGTTCCGCGCCGCATGCGAACGCAGAAGGATTATTTTTTTGGCGGGCAAATATCGTCTATATCGCCAGAACAATCATTGAACGTTCGGCGGATACCTGCTTAATGTCATCCCGGCAACCGGTCCGTGTCGGTGCGCGACTGGAATAACTTAAACGGGGTTGGGAATGACTTCCCGGATGATGCGGTAAACTGCCTATACAATTCTCTGCTGATTAAAATTTGTCAAGCATTTATTTTTGGTGATTGTTCGCAGAGAAATTGCTGTATCCACCGCGCTTAACTATGTTACAGATAGCCGATTCTGGCAGAAATGGCGCAGGAAATGAGTATAAAACGTGTATTGTTATCCGATGTGGCAAAGCTGGCCGGGCTGTCGAAGGCGACCCTGTCGCGCTATATGAACAACAGTATTGTGCTGCCGCAGGACACCATCGACCGCATCGAAACCGCCATTCGCGAACTGGACTATCGCGGCAATAGCCTGGCACGCCGTCTTAGCAAAGGCGGCAGCGAAACGCTTGGCCTGGTGCTTCCCGATATTACCAACCCCTTCTTTGCCGAACTGGCCGACGCAGCCGAAGAGGCCGCTTCTGCCAGCGGCTACAGCCTGGTGCTGTGTATCACCCGCAACAATCCGGAAAAAGAGTGCCAGTTCATTCGCTGGCTGGATACCTGCCAGGTCGACGGTCTGCTGTTCACCACCAACCGCCCCGATAATGGCCTGCTGCGCAAGGAAGTCCAGCGTCACGAACGGATTGTCCTGCTGGATGAAGATATTCCCGGCAGTAAGGTACCGAAAGTGTTTGCCGATAACGTCCAGGGCGGGCGGATCGCCACCGAAAAACTGATCGCCGCCGGGCATCGCCATATCGCTTTCGTCGGTGGCCCGGACAAGCTGATGAGCGTCCGCGAGCGCTATCAGGGCTTTTGCACCGCGATGGAGCAAGCGGGCCTGAGCTGGCCGCCCGAATGGGTGATGTATGGCGACTACCAGCGCGAGTTTGGCCAGCAAGCGTTGCGGTACCTGTTCAGCCAACAGGTTCGCCCTACCGCCGTCTTCGCTGCCAGCGACTATCTGGTGCTCGGTCTGCTCGACGGCTTGCGCGCCAGTGGGCTCCAGGCGCCAGAGGCGCTATCGTTAGTCGGCTTCGATGACGCCAACTATGCCGATTTTACCCAGCCGCGGATCTCCACTATCCGTCAGCCCGCCCGCGAACTGGGCCGCACTGCGGTGAACATCATGATGCGCCTGCTAAACGACGATCCGGATATCCCTGCGGAAACCCGCCTGCCGGTTGAATGGATTGGCCGCGACTCGATCAAGATTTGTTAAGCCCGTCCCAAAATGGCGCAAAAGCGCCCGCTTTTGGCGCAAAAAACGATCAATTAACAATTTATTCACTATAATCAGTAAACCGGTTTACCGGATTGTATTCAATTAAGTGTATTGAATACATAAGGTTAAGTTACAGGGCTGCTGTGTGGTTACTGCCCTGGCACGGATGCTGCAATGTTCTTACTGGCGAACAAATATCTTACATAGCGTTTGTCCTGACTGCACTGGCGAGTGCTCTGGTCCGCAGGTAAACCGGTTTACTAGATTGTAAACCGTGTCGGATAGAGTCTCTCCCGCAGGATGGCGAACATTTTCCCGGCCACAGCGATGGGAGTTATCAGATGCAGCAGCCACAAACTACCCCGCCAAGGGTAGAGATGATCAATATCACCAAGACCTACGGGTCGATACGCTCATTGCGCGGAGTCAACCTTGAGCTGGCCCCGGGCGAAGTGCTGGGCTTAGTGGGCGATAACGGCGCGGGGAAATCCACCTTGACCAAAGTGCTCTCTGGCGCGGTGATCCCCTCCAGCGGCACGATTCGTATCGACGGTGAACAGCAACAGTTTACGAATCCGGCCGATTCACGCCGTTGCCATATCGAGATGGTCTACCAGGATCTGTCGCTCTGTGACACGGTCGATGTCGCGGGCAATCTGTTTATGGGCCGTGAGCCGATGAAATCGGTCCTCGGCATCCCCTTTCTCGACGAGGCCAAAATGCACGCCGATGCCAGAGAGATGCTTAAAGGGCTCGGGATCTCCATTCCGGATACCCGGCTGCTGGTGCGAAATCTCTCCGGCGGCCAGCGCCAGGCTATAGCCATCGCCCGCGCCGCGGCCTTTGACCCGAAAGTGCTGATTATGGATGAACCCACCGCCGCGCTGGCCGTCGCGGAAGTTGAAGCGGTTCTGGAGCTCATTCGCCGCGTTTCCGCTCGCGGGGTGAGCGTGATTCTGATTACCCACCGCCTGCAGGACCTGTTCCTGGTCTGCGACCGGATCATGGTGATGTATGAAGGTACCAACGTCGCCGACAGACGGGTGTCCGACACCAGCCTGAGCGATATCGTTAACCTGATTGTGGGCGAAAAATTCACCGCCCGCTCTGCGGCAACACATTGAGGTAACAGGATGAGTATCATGAATTTAAGCAGCTCACGCATGATCCAGCATTCGCTGCCGCGCCGCCTGCTGCATAACCATTCAGGCGTAGTCAGCATCGCGCTCTTTTTCGTCTTCTGCTGCGTGGTGTTTTCGCTGATCACCAGCAACTTTCTCACCGGCACCAACTGGCTCAACATTATCCGTCAGAGCGCCCCGCTGCTGATCGTCGCGACGGCAATGACTCTGGTCATTACCACCGGCGGTATCGATCTGTCGGTAGGCTCCACCCTGGCGCTGGTCGGCGCGCTCTCCGCTATCGCCCTGAATAGCTGGGGTCTGCCGTGGCCGGTGGTACTCCTCGGCGGCCTGCTGCTAGGCGGATTCGTTGGTGCCATCAACGGCTTCTTTATTGCCTATGAGGGCATTCCGGCGTTTATCGTCACGCTCGCCACCCTGGCCGTAGTTCGCGGCATCGCGCTGCTGGTCACCCAGGGCTACTCGATTCCGGTGCCGGCTGACAGCCTGTTTACCTTTATCGGACGCGCGTGGGTCGTCGGAATCCCCATGCCCGCACTGCTCGGCATTCTGATTCTGCTGATCGGGCATATCGTTCTCAACCATATGCGCTTTGGCCGCTACGTGACCGCCATCGGCGCTAACGCCGAAGGCGCGCGGCGCAGCGGCATTAACACCAAAGCGGTCACCATGAAGGTCTATATCATCAGCGGAATGGCCGCCGCGCTGGCGGGGATGATCATTACCGCACGCCTCGGCAGCGGCTCCTCCAACCAGGGCGAAGGCTTTGAACTGCAGGTCATTGCTGCCGTTGTGCTAGGCAGCACCAGTCTGTTTGGCGGCTTCGGAACTATTATTGGCACGCTGCTGGGCGCACTGTCGATTGCGGTCATTCAGAACGGGCTGATCCTGTCGCATATTTCGCCGTTTTACACCCAGATAGCCACCGGCACCATTATCCTGCTGGCTATCTGGCTGAACACCCGCATTCTCAACCCGACGCGCTCCGCGGCAAAAGGATAGCTGATGAAAGGATCAATTTTTCGCCATCCCTCCCCGCTGCCGGTTGGCGTTAGCAGCGGTTACGTAATGACTGTGCTTGGCCCACTGCCGATTAACGAAATGGGCGTTACTCTGATGCATGAGCATATTCTGCTGGATGCCTCCGGCAAATGGGTGCCGCCCTGCTGCTGCAGCGATCGCCATCTTGCCGAAATGCCGGTGAAAATGGAAAACCTTGGCGAACTGTCGCTCAACCCGCTGATGAGCCGCGATAACTGTCAGCTGTTTGATGTCGACGTTGCGATTGACGAGCTGACTAAATATCGCGCCCTTGGCGGAGAAACGGTAGTCGACCCGACCAATATCGGCATTGGCCGCGATCCGAAAGCGCTGGCGCGCATCGCGCGGCTGACCGGTCTGAACATCATTATGGGTACCGGGCTCTATCTGGAACCTTCGCACCCTGAGTGGGTAAAAATCAGCAGCGTCGAACAGCTGACCGAACGGCTGATTTACGATCTTGGCGGCGCGGAGGAGAAACCGGAGGTGCTCGCCGGGCTCATCGGCGAAATCGGTATCTCCAGCCGCTTTACGCCGGATGAGGAGAAATCCCTGCGCGCTGCGGGTCGGGCCAGCGCCGCGACCGGCGTGCCGATCGAGGTCCATCTGCCCGGCTGGGAGCGGCTGGGCCATCGGGTGCTGGATATTCTCGAGCAGGAAGGCGCCGATTTACGCCATACCGTGCTGTGCCATATGAATCCCAGCTTTGCCGATAAGCGCTACCAGCGCGAACTGGCGCAGCGCGGGGCGTTTCTCGAATACGACATGATTGGCATGAGCTATTACTACGCCGACGAGTCGGCGCAGTCGCCCTCCGACGAGGAGAACGCCCGCGCGATCCGCGAGCTGATTGACGACGGCTACATCCAGCAAATTCTGCTGTCGCAGGACGTCTTCCTGAAAACCATGCTCACCCGCTACGGCGGCCACGGTTATGGCTACATACTCAAGCATTTTGTTCCCCGTCTGCGGCGCCACGGCGTCAGCGGCGAACAACTTGAAACCTTAATGATTGGAAACCCCCAGCGGGTCTTTGGCGGATAAAAGGAAACGTCATCATGCAGAAAAAAATCTTACTGGTCGGTGAGTCCTGGACCAGCACGTCAACGCACGTTAAAGGCTTCGACCAGTTTGCCACCGCCACCTGGCACACCGGCGCAACGGACTTTCTGGCCGCGCTCGCCGACAGTCCCTATGCCATTACCTATATGCCCGCCCACGCGGCGGCGACCGACTTTCCGCTGACGCTGGAAGCGCTGCAGGAGTGGGATGCGATTGTTCTCTCGGACATTGGCGCCAATACGCTGCTGCTGCATCCGGACACCTGGCTGAAGAGCCGCCGAACCGCCAACCGTTTAACGCTCCTGCATGATTATGTGGCCGGCGGGGGGGCGCTGATGATGATCGGCGGCTATTACAGCTTCCAGGGAATCAACGGCGGCGCGCGCTACCGCCATACCGAGGTGGAGAAAGTGCTGCCGGTACGCTGCCTGGCCTGGGACGATCGCATTGAAACCCCGGAAGGCTGCTATGCCGAAGTGACGGAGTCTCACCCCCTGTTTAACGATATTCCGGGCGAATGGCCGTGGCTGCTGGGCTATAACGAAGTTGAAATGCACCCGGAAGGCAAACTGCTGGCGACCGTGGCCGGTACCGGTCATCCGCTGTTGGCTGTTCGCGAATATCAGCAGGGACGCTCGCTGGTGTGGACCAGCGACATGTCGGCGCACTGGCTGCCGGAAGAGTTTGCCAAATGGCCCGGCTATCGCCAGCTGTGGATTAACTGCCTCGACTGGCTGACGGAACGCCGCTGATGACCGCGACTCTTGAGCTCGCCCGGCAGCTGCTGGGCTTTAACACCATCAACCCGCCGGGCAGCGAAGCCGACTGCATGCGGTTCTTCGCCGACTGGCTTGATGATAGCGGTTTTGAGGTTTCGCTGTCGTCGTTCGGCGAAGGACGCTGCAATCTTATCGCCAGCCTGCCCGGGGCGAAGAGCGGTAAACCGCTGGCCTTTACCGGACATCTGGATACCGTCCCGCTGGGAAATGCCCGCTGGCAGTACGATCCTTTCGGCTCGCAGATGGAAGACGGGCGTCTTTATGGCCGCGGATCCAGCGATATGAAAGCGGCGATAGCGGCGTTTGCCGTCGCCTGCGTTCATCAGCGGGAAGCGATCCTCGCCGGACGCGGCGCGGTATTGCTGATAACCGGCGGAGAAGAGACCGGCTGCGACGGCGCGCGGGCGCTGATCGCCTCCGCAACGTTGCCGGAGGTGGGCGCGCTGATCGTCGGTGAACCCACCGCCAACTATCCGGTTATCGGCCATAAAGGCGCGCTCTGGCTACGCTGCGAAACGCGGGGGAAAACCGCCCACGGCGCGATGCCGGAGCTGGGGATCAATGCTATTTATCTTGCGGCGGATGCGTTGGGTAAGATTCAGCATTTTTCGCCAGGCGCGCCGCATCCGCTAATGAAGCAACCCACCCTCAACGTCGGACGCATAGAAGGCGGACTCAATATTAATTCCGTACCGGACCGCACGCGTTTTGATGTCGATATCCGCAGCGCGCCCAATTTACAGCACGCCACTATCCGGGAGCGCTTGACGACGCTGCTTGGCGAAAGCGTCACCGTCTCCACGCTGGTCGACCTGCCCGCCGTCCTCAGCCGGGAGGATCATGCGTGGATTAAGCAGGTTTATCAACGCTGTCAGCCGCTGCACGCTGAGCCGATTGCGCCGCGCGTGGTGCCCTACTTTACCGACGCCTCGCTGCTGCTGCCTGCATTGGGCGATCCGCCCTGTATTATTCTCGGCCCCGGCGAGCCGTCGATGGCGCATCAAACCGACGAATACTGCCTGCTCAGCCGACTGGCGGAGGCCGAACAGCTATACGGTGACATCATTCGCGACTGGATGGCATCACCGCCCGCGACGAAAGTAAAAAATGAGTGACACTGTCACTGAAAGCGCGTGCCATGCAATTCAGCGTTTGAATAATATCGCGGAATAACAGAGGATAACCGCCTCGTACACGACGGTATCACCACCAGCAAGGAGGCTTAGCATGTCCGTGAAAACCAACGCTGTGCTCGTTTGCACCCTCTCTTTACTCCTTTCCGCCTGCTCGGGTCGTGCTTCTGCGCCGGGCAGCGCCGAAGACGCTAAAATATCGGCTGAAGTGGATAAGATACTTCGCGATTATCAAACGGGTTCCGATACTTCACCCCAGGCCAATGCCTCACGCTATCTGGCACGGATCCAGGCGGCTATCTTCGCTAACATAGACCAGCCGGCCTCCTGGCAAGGGCAAAAATGCTCGGTGCGCTTTATGCTGCAGCGTGACGGGACGGTGCAGGATCCAACGGTCGAGAGCGGCGATCGGCCATTCTGCGCGCAGGTGATGTCCGCGCTGAAAAAAGCCAACATCCCGCCCGCGCCGGACGAAAAAACCTATCAAACCTTCAGTCATGTCGTGCTGGACGTGAAGCCCTGAGCTTGCCCGCAGAAATGGCCCCGGCCATCACCAGGGCCATTTCGAACAAGATAAGCTGACAGCCCTGCTTAACAGACGCTTTTTGGCGATCAGCGAGGAATGATTCAATAGTAACAGGCTGGCGCAAGCCTGTTTTTTTTCCATTCTTCAGGATCGTGGCCGGGTATGAATACCGCATGATATCGCTCGGTAAGCTGACGCAGCTTTCGCACAGACTGAGCGACATCAGTAGCAGACGTCATTAGCCCCGGGAGCGCCTTCTCATGGTAATGATCTAAGGTATAAGCCGCATCAATCGCTAGCGTAAAATTTGTACCACCCGGTAAGCGGATAAGAAAAGATTGATGGCCCGGTGAATGCCCTGGGGTGAAAATACATTGTAACGTGCCATCACCGTAAAGGTCATAGTGATCATCGGACAACCCGTTCAGAAATAGCCAGTTAAGTTGGGGACGATCGAAATCGCGTCGGCAATAGGCTCCCGAAGTAAACCAGTCAGGGGCAAAGGCATATTCATACTCTTGCCTCTGGACAACATGCGTAGCATGGGGGAAGCGACCAATTGCTCCCGTATGATCAGAGTGCAAATGGGACAGGACCACATAGCGGATATCCTCAGGAGCAATGCCAATCCTCTTAAGTTGTTCCACGCAACCCTGTTCTTCCGACATCACCGGTTTAAACTGCTCTACAGCACTTCCCCAATAACCGCTGGGATCTTTCAATCCTTCGACAGCCAGACCGCCGTCAATCAGCGTAAACCCATCCGGATGGGTCAGCAGAAACCAGGGGACAGGGATCTCATAATGCTCTCCCACGCCCTGATTCATCCGGATATGCTGATATCGACAATGCTGTGTTCCTGACTGGAACATGAAAAGCTTTATCTCTGGCATCATTATTTTCCACCAATAAATCAATTAAATAGATTGAAATTTAGCCTGACTCAGGCCTTGAGTCTGGATTTTTCATCATTTCGCAGTAAAGCAGTAGATACCTGTCCCCACTTACATTTATCGGTAAAGCCAATATAATTGGTGAATGGATCTCTTCTCAGCAATGCGCATATTTATCAGGGTGGTTGAACGGGGCAGCATGTCGGCTGCAGCCCGCGATCTCGGTATTGGCCAGCCCGCCGTGAGTGAAAGAATAGAAAAACTGGAAGCTCATCTTGGGACACGTTTGCTTAGGCGCAACACGCGTAACATGTCTCTAACGCAAAGCGGTAACGTGTTTTATGAGCGAAGCAAAACGGCCGTTCAGGCGGCAGAGCATGCTCTTTCTGTGAATGAGGAAAATCAGGGGCTGCAAGGCAAAATCCGTATTGCCGCGCCCTATTCCGCCGGAGAAAGCCTGCTGATGCCTGCATTGTTGCAGCTTCAGAACGAGCATCCGGCGCTGCAGGTCGATGTCATTTTTAACGACCGCGTCATTAATCCCGTCACCGAGGGGGTCGATTTATCGCTGAGATTAGGTGATGTCTCCGAAGGTTTTTTTGTCGCACGCCCGCTTGGCACCGTGCGCAGAGTGTTACTCGCCTCTCCGGCTCTGCTGGCGAAAATGGGTCATCCTGACACGCCGGATGCGCTGACAGATTATCCATTTGCTGCTGTTTCCGGTGTATTCGCCAGTAATCGCATTCAATTGGTCGCTTCCGAAGATCAACTCATTAATGTTCCCGTCAATATTCAATTTCAGTCCACGCACTGGCGGAGTGTCCTCTCCTGGTTATTAGCGGGACATGCCATTGGTGTTTTGCAAAGTCCGGTTTGCAGAAAAGAAATTGCAGACGGCGCGCTCATCCCCCTCTTAAGCCACTATCCGATCCCGCCATTTAGTGCCTGGTTGCTCCATCCACCAGCTGGGATGATGTCGTATGAAACGCGAATTTGTGCCTCCCTGCTGGAGGGCTATCTCAGAGATTTGTTGCTTGAGCCGGCCGGCTGAATAAAACAGCGCCGCCCTGGCGCGCTGAAGATGGCCTCTTGTTAATGACTCAATCTCTGATGCATGAAATCAATAAGCGCTCTTGTTTTTGCCGGCAAGTAACGCCGATCTGAATACAGAGCGAACAATTGCAAGGGGGCTGCCGATTGTTCAAATTCAATCTCGATTAACCGCCCATCATCAATAAAGGGTTGGCAGGCTTGTTTCGACAGGATGGCAAAACCGACACCTGAGATGGCCGCTCGCCCTGCCATCTCTCCGCTGTTGACCCGATAACGACCGTTAACCTTGATCGTCTCGAATCCGCCCTTTTTATTCACAAACTGCCAGGGAGCGCCTTTAAGCGCATTCACCGTTGTAATACAGGGTAACTCTTCAAATTGCTGTATTCGAGAAGGCGTGCCATAACGCTGGATGACGGAGGGGGCCGCAACGATGGTGCAAGGGATCGTCACCAGATGACGGGCGATGTAGTCACTGTCATCCATCTGACCACGGCTAACAATGACAGCTAAATCCAGATCATCTCGCAGGGATTCATAACCCGACAAATTTGTGACGCAACTCATCTCCAGATCCGGATGCTGACAGGCGAAATCAGCAACAACAGAGCCCAGCAATACAGGACCGATTTCATTGGGAATACAGATACGTAATGGCCCCTTGAATTGCATTTGTCGCAACGTTAATTCGGTTTCAGTTTGCTCAAGTGCTTCCAGTAATGGCTTCGCCCGGGTATAGAGTAGATGCCCAGCCTGTGTGAGCTTCATATGTCGGGTACTGCGCTCAATGAGCTGAAGGTTCAGTTTGTCTTCTAACTGAGAAATGCAACGGCTCACATTTGATGTCGGCATTTCCAGGGCTTTCGATGCCCCGACAAAACTGTCTCTTTCCACCACAGCAATGAAGATTTTCAGCGCATTAAAGTCAAGAACTGGCCGCATCAACTATCCCACATATGATAATAATGAGTGCCATTTTTACCATCTAATCGACAAGTTTGATAGCAGTTAAGCTAGGATGTCTTTCATCCACAGGTCGCTTGCTATGCCACTGGTCACCACAACATTTAATCAAAAGACGCTCATTCGGATTGCTATGGTAATCGCTTTTGTCCAGTTTACTAATGCGCTGGAATATATGATGTTCAGCCCTGTTTTTACATTTATGGCTGCAGATTTCGCTGTTCCCGTCACCTTCTCAGGCTATGTATCCGGTATGTACACATCTGGAGCCGTCCTGTCGGGAATTATCGCCTTTTACTGGATTGATCGTTGCAATAAGAAGCATTTTTTAATCGCTAATATGGTACTGCTAGCCATGGCGACACTGTTGACGACATTCACTACCAGTTTTCCTCTTCTTCTTACATTGCGCTTCTTCGCAGGACTGGTTGGCGGTACGACAATGGCTGTGGGGATCACTATTTTGATAAACCACACACCGGCTGACTTGCGCGGAAAAATGTTGGCGACGGTGATTGCGTCATTTTCGATGGTCAGCATCGTGGGGATGCCCGCTGTACTATTTTTGTGTACTCATTACGGTTGGCATGTCGCGTTGTGGTTAATTTGTACACTGTGTTGGTTGGCATTGCCACTGATCGTCTCCATCATCCCTCAGGATCCCGTCACTTTCGACACGTCCCACGCGCTGCCCCTCGATGTAGATACTTTACTGTTTGCTTCCGGTAATGCGCTGGTACAGTTTAGTCCAATGCTGATCATTCCTGTCCTGGCGCCATTAATGACGCAGCTGTTGGGGGCTTCTCAAGGTCTGCTGCCCTGGTTGTTCTTCGGCGGGGGCCTGGCGGGGTATCTGTCTACCAGAATGACAGGCGCATTAACCTCTCGTGTTTCTGCTTTGAGTTTGGCGACCGGGTCGACCCTCGTTTTTATCCTGAGCTTACTGATACCCGTGATGGGCTATCCGCATCCAGCGCTATTTATTACGTTATTTCTCGGCGCAGCTTACAGTCGTCTGGTGTCATCGTCGGCGGTGACGATTCAGTTTCCTGATAACAAGCAACGAGCGGGATTCTCTTCATTACAGACATCCATGATGTATCTGATGACAACTGCCGCATTTTTCCTGTCTGCTTTTTTGTTACCCGACCATCGCATGGCGCTACAAAATATGGATACGCTGTTGGCGGTATGTGCAATTACCGCATCAGGAACCCCAATTATTGTCATCGTTTTGCAAAAGAAACTGGCTAAACGTACGTTCGAGCCCGATCGTTTCACCACTGAGTAGTACTCCACGGGTTGCTCATTTTTTAAGGCAAAAACAGGGGCATACGCCCCTGCGTGACTACCGCCGACTCATGGCCAGCTTCGCGGCAAACAACAGAAACAGGCAGCCGGTCGTCCGATCCATCCATTTCACTACGGCCGGTTTTTTCAGGATACCGGCGGCATAGCGAGTGGCGGTAATCAGCGTTAACGACCACAGCGTACCAATCAATACATGGATAGCGACCAGGAGAAAAGTCCAGCTCACGGGTGAATGCCCGGCGGGGATAAACTGAGGTAAAAACGAAACGTAGAAGACGCCCATTTTGGGGTTAAGCACATTCCCCAGCATCCCACGCAGGAACCAGTTACTCGTGGAATCTGATTCGGCCGGGTGGGTGTTAAATTGCTGGCGTGGTCGCAGGAGCATCTGGATGCCCAGCCAGCAAAGGTATCCTGCTCCGCACCATTTCAATAAGGTATAAGCCAACTCAGAAACCGCCAGTAGCGCACCTAAACCAAAGGCCACCAGCGCGCCCCAGATAAAGCACCCGAGATCGATGCCTAACGCGGCATGCAAGGCTTTGCGTCCCCCTTCAGCAGTCGCCGTGCGGAGAATAAGAGCAGTATCAAGACCTGGCGTCAGGGTAAGCAGTGTAGCAGCGAGGGTGTAAGCAAGAAGTGAATCAGTGACGAGCATTTCCTGTCTCCGAAAGAGACAAGGCTACTGAAGGGTTCACATTTTTGCAACAAGATTATTTCCCCTGATCTTCTGCTTACCCTGCTCCATTTTTCTTCGGGGATGACAGATGCAAAGAGTAGCCCATGACTAAGTAATGCTTAGTCATGGGCTGATGTTCTTACAGGAAGGGCTTAATGTTGATTTAAAATAACCCTGGGATACGTTAGCTCACTTTAATATCATCCAGGTCGATATCCTCTTCTTCGTAATCATTATCAACAATCACGTCGCGAGGGATATCTTTTTTGATGACGGCATAGACCGTGGCGGTAACAACGATATTCACCAGCAGGGCCATGATGCCTGCCATCGGATGTGACATCGTGGGGATCATCAATACTCCACCAAAAGGAACCGTCGCATCCGCACCATAGACCATGGTGACCGCCCCGCCGCACGCGCCGCCGATAGCCGCCGCCGCGATACCGCGCACAATATCATTCATGACGATCGGGATAGAACCCTCAACGATATTCACAATCCCCATCGGAACCGCCGATTTTAAGGTTTCCACTTCTTCACGGTTATAGATATTTTTACGCAGCAGTTTGGCAATAAAGAAAGCCAGGCCAAATCCGATAGGCGTAGCGGTGTTAACTAACTGAAGTGCGGTAATGGGTTCATTTATCCCCTGCGCCTGCAGGGTCAGCACGAAAGCAAAGCATGTCTTATTCAGCGGGCCGCCAAAGTCAACAATACACAATGCGCCTATGACTGCGCCTAACACCAAATTCGACGACGTGCCCATGCTTCTCAGGAAAGACGTAAGCGCTTCCGTAAAGATACCGATAGGCGTACCGATGATATAGACCATAATCAGGCAGCTGATAATGGAGGCAAAAAAGGGAACGATCAGCGTCGGCATCAACCCGCGGGCCCAGTCAGGCACCTTGACGTTTTTAATGATCGCCAGCGCAATATACCCCGCAATATAGCCACCAATCATCCCACCGATAAAGCCTGCGCTTATGGTATTCGCCGCCAGCCCGACGACAAATCCTGGCGCGATGCCTGGTTTGCCGGCGATCGAGCCAGATATTCCCACGGCAATCACCACCGGCAACAGCCCAAGCGCCTTGGCGCCCAGGGTGGCCATCGCCTGCCATACATCAAATTGTCCCGGAGTTAACGTGTCCTGCACCGTTCCGCCAAGCCCCATGCCGATGGCGATAATAAACCCAGAGCCACAGACAATGGGGATCAGAAACGAGATAGCGGTCAGCAGATGTCCTTTAGGGTTTGCTGCTTGCCATATTTGTTTTAGAGACATAAGTCACGCCCTTTAATGTAGAGTCGCCAGGCCGAAATAAAATTATGAATTGACTATTTCACTGAGTTTTTCAATCAACTTATTGGGGGATTTGACTGCCGTTTCCGTCGCGACTTTAACGACTTTCTTGCCGGCAAATCTCTCCTCGCCCGTTACTTTGACATCGGCAGCAAGCAGGACAATATCTGCTGCGGCAATCTCATCAGCGGTTAACGGGTTCTCAATGCCGATGGTTCCTTGCGTCTCGATTTTAACGTTATGTCCGGCTTTTTTAGCCGCAGTTTCAATTTTCTTTTGCGCAATATAGGTATGTGCAATCCCCACCGTGCAGGCGGTAACGCCGACAATATTCATAATGTTTCTCCGTTAATTAATTTAATAAATTACAAATCGATATTAGCAAGTTGGTATTAAGCATCGGCGTTTTCAGTTTCTGAATTGAAAAGCGCAATGATTTTATGTGGATCAGATTCAACAAGTAATTTAGCGATAATGTCTTCATTCGCCAGTGACCCAGACACTTGTGCCAACAGGCGAATATGGGTGGCATTTTGATCCACTAGGCAAACCGCAAATAAAATAACACAGCGGACGTCGCTGCCATCCATGGTCTCCCAGGGAATGGCATGTTGCGTGCGTCCGATGGCTAATGCGGTACGGGAAACACCGGAAGATTTACCATGTGGAATAGCGATATGGTTTTCAAAGCCGGTAGAGCCTAGCTCCTCGCGTAACCAGACATCACGAATAAAGTCTTCCTTATTGGTGACGGCGCCATCCTGGATAAGTAAATCGGTGAGTTCTTCTATCACCTCTTCTTTGGTTCTGGCGGTCATATTTAACTTGATGTTTTTAACATTAAGCACTGTCGAAATATCCATGATTCACCCGCATTCATATAGAGTGGTCGTTAAATAACAAACCAGCATCGCTGGCGTGATGCAGATCTTTTAAGGCTTATTCAAATACACACTGTGGTTCGAAGAGAAATAACCGTTATGCAGCGACAGTTTCCCGCTGGAAGATCTCGATCATTCTGTCCCACGCCTGGCTGACATCCTCATGGAGCGAAAACAGACCCGATGTGCCGACGATAAAGACATCTACCCCGGATTCAGCAATCTGACCGAAGGTTTTCTCATTGCAAGAGCCATCAATTTCCGTCAGATAGTGATAGCCATTATTTTTGCGCATGTTGATGAGCTTTCTAATCTTGTTCAGCGACTCAGGAATAAACTTTTGTCCGGCATAGCCAGGGTCAACCGACATGACCGTCACTTTATCCAGCAGATGCGCATATTCGGCAATGCTTTCTGCCGGTGTCGCTGGGTTCAGCACCACCCCGCACTTTTTGCCCGCATCCTTGATCTGATTCAGCAGGCGGAATATTTTGTTATTCGCCGTCTCGGGATGAAAGCTGATGATATCGGCGCCGGCCTCGAGACACATGGGAATGATATCTTCCGGATGATTCACCATCAGATGAACATCAATGGGCACAGTAGTAATTTTTTTCAGATTCTCAATAAAAAAGGGAGACAGTGTGATATTGCGGACGTAATTGCCATCCATTATATCAACATGGTAAAAATCCGCTTTTTTATTCATTGCCGTGATCTGCTCTTTGAACTGCGTTAAATCCATGCACATCAGTGACGGTGAAAATTTAGCGCTCATAAACCACCTCTGATAAATAGTTAGTTAAACATTGCGATGATATGACCCAGCACGATGCCGACAACGCCAAAGTCTGCGTCTCCAAAGGTTGTGGAGCCCAGTCCCATATCCCCCATCATGGGCAAGAGAATGGCAGGCAGGAACGAAATGAGCAGACCGTGAGCAAAAGCCCCTACCACCGCCCCGCGACGTCCGCCGGTAATGTTGCCGTAAACCCCCGCCGTGGCCCCGCAGAAAAAGTGGGGAACCAGGCCCGGGACGATGACGCTCAAGCCGAACAGCGGGCAGAGGAACATACTGACCAGCCCTGCGACAAAGCTTGCGAGGAAGCCGACGATGACGGCATTCGGAGCGAAGGGAAACACCGTCGGACAGTCCAGCGCCGGCTTCGCGTCTTTAACCAGTTTGTCCGCAATCCCTTTAAACGCCGGGACGATCTCGGCAATCACCATCCGAACCCCGGCGAGGATGATATAAACTCCTGCAGCAAACGTGAGGGACTGAATAATGGCGAAGATAATAAAGTTCTGACCAGCGCTCAGGGTCTCCTCGACAAAGGATTTGCCCGCAACGAGCACCAGCACCAGAAACAGAATCATCATGGTGAGAGAGATGGCCACCGATGAGTCGCGAAGGAAATTGAGCGACTTAGGTACTTTGATCTCTTCAATCGAGGGACTGCCTTTACCAATAATTTTGCCCACCAGCGCGGAAAGCAGATAACCAATAGAGCCAAAATGGCCGAGAGCCAGATCGTCGGTATTGGTAATTTTACGGGTAAACGGCTGCAAGATAGCCGGGGAGATGACTATCATCGCACCGAGAATAACCGCCCCGATGGCCACCACCCATCCCCCTGACAAGCCCCCTACAGACAGGATAACCGCCAGCATCGCAGCCATATAAAGCGTATGATGTCCGGTCAGAAAGATGTACTTTAATGGCGTTAGACGCGCCAGGGCGATATTGATCAGCATGCCCAATACCATAATGGTGGCGGTTTCCGTGCCGTAATTCTTCTGCGCCAGAGCGGCCATGGCATCAGTGTTGGGCACCACGCCCTGAATATGGAAAGAATGTTCAAATAACTGGCTAAAGATGGTTAACGTATAGGCTATAATACCGGCGCCGGCGGTCAATATGACAAAACCCATGATGGTTTTCAGCGTGCCTGAAATAACGTCTGAAATTCCTTTTTTTTGCAACAGCAGACCGATCAGTGAAAATAAACCAACCAGTATCGCCGGTGTTCCTAGCACATCATAAATAAGAAAATGAAGCATGTTTAACTCCACGAATCAGATAGCCGTTGCTTAAATGTTTTCTGCTAAAATTTCTTTAATTTTATTGTTATCAAGTAAATTACTTAATCCAACGACCTTTGCAGAGTGACTGCTAAGATGTTCTGCAATGTCTTTGGCGCTGAGAATAAGATCGGCAGTTTCGCTTTTTGCCGACGTCAGATCGGTATGTGCGACTTCAGCTTCTTTATTCATTTCGGCAAGGATCTTTTTGACATTCATTTCAACGATGAAGCTGCTGCCTAAACCATTACCGCACACGATAAGTACTTTTTTCATTCTGTTTTCCTTCAGTCAATAACGGCCTGAATCGCCTTGCTATCATCGGCATTTAACAATCGGTGTAACTTTTGCTGATCGCTAAAGATTTCAGCCAGTTCACCAATCATCGTGATATGTTCATTTCCGGAACGAGCGCATAGTATGATTACCACGTATATCGGATCGTTCTCTTTCGAGCCGAACGACACCCCTTCTTTAATATGAAGAAGCGATAATCCATTTCTTAATACCCCCTGTTCAGGACGGGCATGAGGCATCGCCAAGCCGGGAGCTAATACGTAATAGGGCCCAAGCTCTTTATGGCTTTGCAAAATCGCCTCAATATACGACCCGGCTATATACCCTTGCATCAGCAAGGGTTCTGCTGCAAGTCGAACGGCATTTTCCCAGCTATCTATTGAGTTAATGACTTTAATTTTATCCGGGGTTAACCAGTCTCTGATCATATGCTCTCCCGAGGGGGTCTATGTGTTGCACTATAAACAGCTAAATAAAATGCAACTGTGATACACCTCCCAAAGTTAGCGCTAACAAAGAAAAATGTTAAAAAGTTCGTTACCGCTAACACTGGCTATAATGTGCTTTCCCCCTCGCTGTGGTAAGTTATAATGCGATTCGCAGATATACTTTCGTTATATTTTATTTTTCAAACGGTTGGTGATTTTGGTGAAGAGTTTAGACGCGGACGGTAGCCCGAAAGAAAAACGACGTAAAGGAACGGGTAAGATAACCCTGACCGAGGTGGCTGAGTTTGTCGGTGTGAGCGCCATGACCGTCTCGCGAGCGCTGAGAATGCCTGAAAAAGTGAATCCTGAGCTTCGCGATCGCATCGATGCGGCCGTCAGTCAACTCGGCTATGTCCCTAATCTGCAGGCACGTAATCTGGCGTCGGTCCATTCCGATCTTATTCTCGCCGTCGTTCCCACCTTCTCTTCGCCGGGTTTTTTGCCGGTCTCTGAAGCGCTGCAAAAAGTGCTGACCGAACGCGGATATACCATGATGTTTATGGAATCCGGGCATGACGGTCAAAGTGAACAAAAGACGTTTGAAAAAATGCTCGCCTATAACCCGGCGGCCATTATTCAGTTCAATATCGATACCATTGAGAGCTGCACCCAGTTGCTGGCCAACGTGGATGTTCCTATTCTGGAAATTGGCGCGCTAAATACCCACCCAGTGGGTATGTGCATCGGCGTGGATTACGGTAAGGCCGTAAAACAGATCGTGACTCATCTGGCCGACGCCTCATTAAAAAACATCGCACTGCTCTGTACCCCGGCTAATAACACAATGTTTCGCCAGTTGCTGAGCGGATGGAATACGGCGATGCTCGCTCTGAACCGCTCCCCGCACCGGGTGGTAACCACGCATTTGCCATCCACCATCGCCACAGGCGTCAATATATTCAAGGATATGATGATTACCTGGGGCGATCTGGATGCGTTAATTTGCACGTCGGATGAAATGGCCTGTGGATGTATGATGGCCTGCCACAGTGCCGGCATTAAGGTGCCCAATACCGTAGCCATTGCGAGTTTAGGCGGAGGAGTGTTATCGACAGTCTGTTCCCCTGCCCTGACAACCGTTGAGTTTCCCTGGCATGACATTGGGGTGAAAGCCGGTAAAGCCCTTCTCGAACTGCTTAACGATAAGCCTGGTGAAAAGTTCATTGAAATTCCGTCAGTGCTCAAAGTCCGGGCCAGTACCGCGGCATGAGCTTAATATGGGGCGGTAAGGCTTCCCCTATCTAGTATCTGTGTGTGGTAGCCAGGGTTTCTACCAGGAAGAATGTCTCTCTGCGAGAGTCCATACAATAAATGCCCAGCTCATAAAGCAAAAAATAGTCGGGACAGTAGCGTTTTTTCGCTACTAAGCGGGTAAACCGCCAGCCTCATTTCCCGTTTATCTTGCCAGCCGCCCCAGGCGGTGATTTCGTAGCCTCGACCCGCCTGGGCGGCTTTGCACTGAAGTCCGTCTAGCGCCAGTCCAGGATATACGATGTCTCCTACGCCAGTTAGCAGGTAAAGCGCACCGCGATAATTCATTTGCACCGCCCTGGTGCCGCACATTCACCATGCCGCCCCCCGTCAGACATGCCCTCATTACATTAACCAGTTGAATATAAAAAATTATTTTATATGGCACGTTTAATGCTCTTCGCTTGTATACCGCAATGTGGACAAGAACGTATGCCATATGGCCACAACAGGTCGCCAGTCTGCGGTCGCAACCTTCCCCTTTCTGTGAGGCATCCAGGGTGGATGCGTTTCACGGAAGCCTGCTTACTGAAAACGGAGAACAACATGACGACACTCAGCGAACCGTTGGTTACCCCGAAATATGGCAAATGGCGCCAGCTGGTGCTGGGCCTGATCTGTATGGCCGCCATCTCCAGTCCGCAATATGTCTGGACGCTGTTGACAAAACCCCTGGCCGCCAAACTTGGCGTCGGTCTGCCAGAATTGCAGGTCACCTTCTCGCTACTGATCATCCTGCAGACCTTCTTTTCCCCTTTTCAGGGACGGTTAGTGGAAAAATTTGGCCCGCGGCGGCTGATCGCTATTGGCACGGTGATGGCGGGAATGAGCTGGGTGCTTTCCGCGCAGGTGAATGGCCTGGCAACGCTCTGGCTGGTTTATGGCTGCATGGGCGGCCTCGGGACCGGGATCGTCTACATCGGCGTTGTCGGCCTAATGGTCAAATGGTTCCCACAACAGCGGGGATTCGCCGCCGGCGCGGTGGCGGCGGGCTACGGGATGGGGGCCATCATAACCACTTTCCCCATCTCCCTGTCGCTGATCACTAACGGCCTTGAACACACGCTGACGACTTTCGGGATCCTTTTCGCCCTCGTCGGCTTCCTCGCCAGTCAGGGGCTGAAGCTGCCGCCCCCAGCTGTCTCCCAGCCCGTCAGTCAGACGGTGGCGCAGAGCAGCAGATCGTTTACTTCCCGGGAAATGCTGCGCCAGCCGCTGTTCTGGCTGATGTTCGCCATGATGGCGATGATGTCGACTTCCGGGCTGATGGTCACTTCGCAGATGGCGGTGTTCGCCGAGGATTTCGGCATTAGCCAGGCGGTGGTGTTTGGCATGGCGGCGCTGCCGCTGGCGTTAACGATAGACCGCTTTACCAACGGCTTAACCCGGCCGCTGTTTGGGTTTATTTCCGACCGCTTCGGCCGCGAGCAAACCATGTTTATCGCCTTTGCGCTGGAGGGGGTGGCGATGATGCTCTGGCTGGCGTGCCGGGAAGATCCGCTGCTGTTTGTCCTGCTCTCCGGGGTGGTTTTCTTTGGCTGGGGGGAGATCTTCTCGCTCTTCCCGTCGACGCTCACCGATACGTTCGGCAGCGAACATGCCGCCAGCAACTATGGCTGGCTGTATATTTCGCAGGGCATCGGGTCAATCTTTGGCGGTCCGCTGGCGGCACTGCTCTATCAGTACACTCACGGCTGGCATGTGGTCTTCAGCTGCGCGATTGGCCTTGATTTTGTCACCGCCGCCCTCGCGCTGTGGGTGCTAAAACCGTGGCGCGCGCGCTTTATCCGCCAGCATAGCTAATCGTCCGCCGGGCAGAAGTGACGGCTCGCCCGTCACTTCACTGATATTCGCTACGCAACAGCGCGTACAGGTACTCATCGCCCCACTCGCCTTTAAAAAAGATATTTTGCCGGTAATGCGCCTCGCGACGAAAGCCCAGCCCTTCCAGGAGTTTGATCGCGCCGGTATTGCGGGTGTCTACCACCGCTGTCAGCCGGTGGTGGGCTAACTGTTCAAAGAGTAAGGCCATCACCGCCCGCATGGCTTCCCGGGCATACCCCTGATGCTGATACGCAGGGGAAAAGGTCATCCCCAGCTCGGCTTGCCTGCCGTGATCTAAGAAGTGGATCCCCACATCTCCCGCCAGCGCACCGTTGGCCTGAATCTCTACGGCAAGCTGGAACCAGCTCTCATCCTCAGCAAAGGCCTGCGAACGCTGTTGTTCATAGAAGGCTGTCGCCTCTGTCATGCCGTAGTGGGTCCAGCTCTGAAAGCGGGCCACCTCCGACAGATTGCGATAATGGCTGAAAGACGGCAGATCTTCCGTTCTGAACCGGCGCAGCAGCAGCCGGGGCGTGGTCAGGGGTAATTTCATCTCTTCTCTTCTTCTCAATGAGACAGGCAATGGCGGGGCCATCTTAACCTGCGCAGCCTCAACCCAGCCATCGCACTTCCTTGTCAATTTAATATAAAGTTAAATTTCGATATTAAAATTTCACAAACCGATAAAACATTACAATAACAAATACGAAAAACAGGGGAACAAGCCAGAGAGGCGTCTCTGGAAAAAAGAGCCCTTGCGCCACGGCGAAGAGGATGGTCAGTACAGCTGGGCCATAAGATGAAATTAACGACCTGAATATTCTTCGCAGCAATCTTTTAATAAGATTCATCATAGTTATCGGATCATCCTGGTAATGATGTCTGTAATACCCTCATTCGATGCGTGTCCTGCTGTAACCGTCTCAGACTTCAGAAATAATGCCTATCAGAAAGTACATCATTCACAGCTTATGTGTATAAAGGTCCGAATAATACGCCGGTTCAGAAACATAAGGACATGACTTGTGTATGTCTACGCAATCTTGTTTTTATTGAGGGAACCGACGCCGCATAAACCGCGGCTGATTTACTTTTTGCCCGTCTGGCGGCAAGATCCGGCATAATGCACCGCTGTCGCAGGACGGCCGTGTCACCGGCAATCGTGACAGCGAACCATTCGACAGGAAAACGCATGAAGCCAAAACAAGCGGACATTCTCCGCCACGCCAGCACGCTGTTTAATCGCGAAGGATATCAGTCGCCCAGCATCGAGCGGATTGCTGAACATGCTGGCATCTCCAAAATGACCTTCTACCGCTATTACGCCGATAAAGAGGCGCTCATTCTGGCTATCCTCAAGCAGAAAGAGAGCGAATTTATGCAGGATTTGGCGCAGATCACCGCGGATAAAGCCAGCGCGCGGGAAAAGCTGTTCGCCGTGTTCGACTACTACCATCGCTGGTTTACCTGCGAAACGTTCCACGGCTGCATGTTTACCCGCGCGCTGTTTGAATATGGCGCGTCATCGCCGGCGATCCGGGAGCAATGCTCCCGATTTAAGTCGCTCCTCTGGCAGTTCTTCCGCGATATCCTCCTGCAGGTGTTAAAACCAGAGCCTGCCGAGCGGGTCGCCATGATGATGGTGATGCTCATCGATGGCGCTATCGCCGCCCAGCAGGCCGAGTCCGCCGAATGCCGGGAGATCCCGCCAGGGGTGACCGCCTGGAGCGCGGCCAAAGCGCTTATTTACTCAGAAGGCGGTACGCTGTGAGATGATAAGCTGCCGCCCAGCGACTGCAGGGCCTCCAGCAGACAATCATAGTAATCGTTGCAGGTTTGCAGACGCAGCGCGGCGCCAAAGAAGACCTCCTCCATCGCCGCCGGATGTTTTTTGCCAATCGGCACAATCACATTGTTCAGCCAGCCATCCGCATGACCGATGTCGACCGTGATATGTTCGGCATAGTAATGCACGTCGCGCTCGGAAAGCCCAATCCGCCGACAGCCCGCCACCAGTTTTTCATACTGTGGCGGGTCGAGCAGCTCGGTCATGGCCATCACGCCCAGTGATTTGTAGTAATGCTGACGGTTAACGCCGCCCAGCATAAAGGCGTTATACCCGGCCAGCCCCTGCCACTCGTACAAATGGGCAAAATGATTGTCCGGCAAAGCGATATTCCGCCGCTTCAGTAAATCCTTGTACAAATTGACGTGGGTGATCTCAGTGCTGCCCTGGCCTATCTCATCCCACAGATTTTGCGCAATCTCAGCGCGGGTTTCCGGCAGCGAGCCCACCAGCCCCATCGCCACCAGATCGAAGAAAAGCAGATTGAGGGCGCTGTCGCTTTTGAAGAAATAGTCGATTTGCGCCGCAGAGGCCTCGCTGGCAAGGAAATCGAACAGCGGATGATGAGACGCCGGGTGCTGCTGGCATAAGGCGTGCAGTTCGTCGACGATATTGCCGGCGTTAAGCATTGGTCTCTGGTGGTGGAAGCGTTTGCTTTCCGCCCGCAGCCACTCAGACTCGATGTAATTTCTGATCCCGGAAAGCAGCGGATGAAACTGATTGGCAGCCGCTGGCGAGAGCGGGTCGGCAAGCCAGGACTGATAGAGAATGAACAGCGCGTGGTGCGCACGCTTTTTGGCCTGTGGATCGTCAGCGGAGAAGGCGCGGATGCAGGTATTCTCAGTGAGATGCCAGGCTCTGTCGGCCACCAGCGGGTTGGCCGTCAGCTTCAGCGACAGCGCGTTGCTGTGCAGAAGCTGGTCAATTAACTCATCCAGCGCCAGCCTGGCCATCACCGCGGTCTGGTCGCTTCCAATCACCCCATTATCTGTGTTACGCATGATTTATCCCTGTGAAATACATGGCTACTATACGGTATAGTACCGTCCATAATGCGGCAACGCATATTTCACACGCATTATCAATTTACTGTTTATTAAAGAATTTAAATGAATACAATAAAAACAACTAAAATATTATTGATATTATAAAAACAATAACATTACCATTCAGTACAGTGACAAACGACACAAGGAATCATCATGCCTTATCTGTTACTGACGTTGGCGGCTCTGTTCTGGGGCGGGAATTATGTTGTCGGGCACGTGCTGGTGCAGGGCGTGGATCCGATCCTGATGACCGAAGCGCGCTGGGCGCTGACGGCGCTGCTGCTGGGCCTGCTCTACCGACGGCAAATCGCCGGCAGTCGCCACCTGCTGCGGGCAAACGCCCCGGCGGTGGTGGTGCTCACCCTCTGTGGCCAGGTCAGCTTCCCGCTTACGCTCTATATTGGCCTGCAAACCACCTCTGCCCTTAACGCCGCCATCTATATGTCCGCCACGCCGAGCATGGTACTGTTGATTAACCGACTATTTTTCCGCGATCCGGTATCAGGGCGTAACTGGCTCGGAGTGGCTTTTAGCACCCTCGGCGTGATGATCCTCTTATTTCAGGGAAATCCGCTGCACGCCGCCTCTCTGCACACCTTTGCCGTCGGCGACCTATGGGCGATGGGGTCGGCGCTGAGCTGGGCGCTCTACTGTTCGCTGTTACGTCTGAAGGACCGCCGAATCCCGGCGAATGGCTTTGTCGCCGTCAGCTCGCTGCTCGGCGCCCTGATCCTGGTGCCAATCGTCATCTTCTGGCTGATGCGCCACCCGGCGCAGGACTGGGCAGCCTGGCGCGAGCTGTTTTTCCTCAGCGGCCTGGCGTATCTGGTAATTTTCCCATCGTGGCTGGCCTATTTGTTCTGGAACAAAGGTATCGCCACCATTGGCGCCACGCGGGGCGAAATTTACACCCACATCATCCCCCTCTCCGGCGGGGTGTTGAGCATCCTCTTCCTGCATACCCAGCCGCATGCCTGGCATCTGTTTAGCGCGCTGTTCATCATGGTGGGGATTGGGATCTGCTCGCTGGAGAAACGCCAGGCGGCGTCTATTTGTCTGCGTGACTAATGTATGCGACCGGGCGCCTGGCCACGCCCGGTCACAAAAGTTAACGGCTGGTGGAGAGCGGCTGGTGATGTCCCGCTCCTGCGGATTGGATCACCCGGCCTTCGCGACCAAAAAAGGTCAGGACGGTAATGACAATCGCCACCGTCCCGGCCACCAGGGCCATTGCCAGGCCGTAGTTATGCCCATGATGCTGGGCGATTGATGCCTGCAGCGTGGCGTTCACCGAAGCCAGCAGATTGCCCAGCTGATAGACGAAGCCGGGCAGCACCGCCCGGGTGTTGGCCGGCACCAGTTCGTTGAGCCAGGTCGGGATCACCCCCCAGGCGCCTTGCACCATAAATTGCATCAGAAATGCCCCAGCCCCCAGCGCCAGCGAGCCGCTGGCGAAGGCCCACAGCGGGATAACCGGCAGCGCCAGCAGAGCGGCAATCATAATCGCTTTGCGCCGGCCAATTTTCTCCGACAGCGAACCGAAGAACACTCCACCAATGATCGAGGCGATGTTATAGCAGACCGCGATGATGCTGACCGTTTTAGGCTCGAAGCCGTGCTGAACTTTCAAAAAGACCGGGTAAAGATCCTGCGTCCCGTGGGAGAAGAAGTTGAAAGCCGCCATCAGCACCACCAGGTACAGGCACAGCTTCCAGTGGCTACGCAGTACCGGCAGCAGGGCCGTACTCTCTTTATTCTGCCTGGCCGCCTGCCAAACCGGAGACTCCTCGACGCAGAAATAGATAAACGGCAGCAGCAGCACCGGCGCGGCGCCAATGACAAACATCCCGCGCCAGCCGAGTTGTTCAAACAGCAGCCCATAGGCGACGGCCGCCAGCAAATAGCCGAAGGGGTATCCCGCCTGGAACAGGCCGGACATCAGGCCGCGCGAGCGGTCGGGGATCGTCTCCATCGCCAGCGAAGAGGCCACGCCCCAGATCCCGCCCATCGCCACGCCGTACAGCACCCGCAGCAGGAAAAACAGCATCAACGACGGCGCGGCGGCGGAGAGCAGCTCAAAAGCCGAGAAGAACACAATATTGAGCATCAGGATTGGTTTGCGACCAAACTTCTCCGCCGCCCTGCCGAAAATTAGCGCGCCGACGGGCCGCACGGCCAGAGTCAGCAGAATCGCCAGGGTGACCTCCTCAAGGTCGACATGAAACGAGTGGGCGATATCGCTCAGTAAAAAAACTAACAGGAAAAAGTCGAAAGCATCGAGCGTCCAGCTTAAAAAACTGGCTATCGCCGCATTACGCTGTCGTGAGGTCCAGCCGTGCATCTTGTCATCCCTATCCCGACGGCATTGCCGGGAGTGTGCGCGGCGTCCAGCAGAGCGAGCTGGGGTCACCGCCTGTGTAAATTGTTTGTATAGAAAGTTGCTCTTTTGTTAATTACACCCCTTTTACGACAATCGGCAAGTTTATTAGCATGCTAATTTGTTTCAAATTGCGTGTTCCCCTCACCGGTTCGGTAATTTTCGACCAGAATTAAAACCAGGTTCGCTTAAGCGAAGCGTCATCAATGCCGCATCTGCCCACAGGAAGGGAGAGAATCATGAAGAGAATTGCCATCGTCGGCGTGGGGCCGACGGGGATTTACACCTTTTATGAACTGGTGAAGCGCGGTGAGCCGCTGGCCATCACTCTGTTTGAAAAAGAGGCGCAGGCCGGGGTGGGTATGCCCTACAGTGACGATAATACCGCGGCGCAAATGCTGGCCAATATTGCCAGCATTGAGATCCCCCCCATCGACCTGACCTACCTGCAATGGCTGCAGCAGCAAAGCGATGACTGGCTGGCGGCGCGCGGGCTTGAACGGCACGCCCTGCATGAGCGCCAGTTTCTGCCGCGGGTGATCCTCGGCGAATACTATCGCGACCGTTTTCTGTACCTCGTTGAGCGGGCCCGGGACGTCGGCTTTGTGATTAGCGTTTGTGAATCCTGTGAAGTCACGGATATTGCGGTTCAGCCCACCGGGATCGCCATCCACACCGATAGTGCAGCAGACCCGGTAATTGTCGACCTGGTGGCGATTGCCACCGGCCATCTGTGGCCTGAAGAAGAGCGCGCCAGCCGACAGTACTTCCCCAGCCCGTGGACCGGCCTGATGGAGGCCCGCATTGCCCCCTGTCGGGTGGGGATCCTTGGGACTTCATTAAGCGCGATTGATGCCGCCGTGGCGGTAGTGGCCCGCCACGGCGTTTTCCATACCGAGGACGACAAAACGACCCATTTTTCCCTCCATCCAGGCAGCGAAGCGCTGGAGATCACCCTGATGTCACGCCACGGCGTGCTGCCGGAGGCCGATTTTTACTGCCCGATCCCGTGGGAGCCGCTGGAGATTGCCACTCCCGCCGCCCTCGAAGCGGCCATTGCGGAGGGTAGCGACGCTCTGTTAGATCGGATTTTTGAGCTGATCGTTAAAGAGCTGGAATATGCTGCCCCCGGCTGGAGCGAGGCGATCGGGCTTCGTCAGCTGACGCCTGACAGTATCGCCGACGCCTGGTTTGCCGACCGCCTCACCCATGACCCCTTTCAGTGGGCGCAGCGCAATCTGCAGGAGGTGGAGCGCAATAAGCGCGAACACCACACGGTGCCCTGGCGCTATGCCATTCTGCGCCTGCATGAGGCGATTGAAACCGTGGTGCCGCAGTTCAACGACGCGGACAGCCGTCGCTTCCGCCAGGGCCTCGCTCGGGTATTTATCGATAACTACGCCGCCATTCCGCCGGAGTCCATACGTCGGCTGCTGGCCTTGCACCGGGCTGGCATTCTGCGGATCCTGACGCTGGGCGAAGATTATGAGCTGCAGCGGGAGCCTGACCGGACGCTGATTGTTCATCATCGTCAGCGCTGCGAATTCGATGTCTTTATCGATGCCCGCGGACAAAAAGCGCTGAAAACCCGGGATCTGCCCTTCCCTTCACTGCGCCAGCAGCTGCTGGCCTGCGGCGACGACATTCCGGACGTCGGTGATGACTACACGCTGCAGGCGCCGGAGACAGTGCGCGGCCGGGTCGCCTTCGGCGCCCTTCCCTGGCTGATGCACGATCGCCCCTTTGTGCAGGGGCTGACGGCCAGCGCCGAGATTGGCAGCGCAATGGCCCGCGCCGTGTCGCAGCAGGCCGCCGGCCGACGGCGCCGTCTCTGGTATATCGAATAGCGGAGCGCTTAAGCGCAATATCTGAATACTGGGGGGGTGAACAGGCGTGCTATAAACAGCAACTGTCCGTCCCCTGCACGACCACGTTTAACATTTACGAGGTATTCATGAGTCATCTTTTTAGCGCGACGCGAATTGGTCAACTCACCCTTGATAACCGTATCGTTATCGCCCCGATGTGTCAGTACTCCGCCGACGAGGGTAAGGCGACCTCCTGGCACCGGATCCATCTTGGCCAACTGGCTTTCTCCGGCGCCGGCCTGTTAATTCTGGAAGCCACGGCGGTAGAGCCTGCGGGGCGTATCTCCCCGGGGGATCTGGGGCTGTGGGATGATGAAACCGAAAACGCCCTGCGCGGCGTAGTCGAAGATATTCGGGCCTGGTCGCCGATCCGTCTGGGGATCCAGCTGGGTCATGCCGGACGCAAGGCATCCTGCGCCGCCCCGTGGCAGGGAGGCCATCAGCTGGCGCTCAACGATGGTGGCTGGCAGACCGTCGCCCCTTCCGCCGTGGCGTTTCACGATGGCGATCGCGCTCCCGCTGAACTGAGCCATGCCGATCTGGCGCGCATTAAAGCGGCCTTCGTCGCCAGCGCGCTGCGCGCCCAGCGGCTGGGCTTTGAGCTGATTGAACTGCACGCCGCCCACGGCTATCTGCTGCACCAGTTTCTCTCGCCGCTCAGCAACCAGCGCCGCGACGAGTACGGCGGTTCGCTGGAGAACCGAATGCGCTATCCGCTGGAAGTCTTTAAGGCGATCCGCGAGGCAGTGGGCAACACCATGGCGGTGGGCGTCAGGCTGTCGGCTACCGACTGGGTCGAAGGCGGCTGGGACTGCGAGCAGTCCATTAAGTTTAGCCAGCAGCTGGAAACGCTGGGCAGTGACTATATTCACGTCTCCAGCGGCGGTTTGTCGCCGCAGCAGGCGATCACCGTTGGGCCGGGATACCAGTTGCCTTTCGCCCGCGATATTCGCCAGCAGGTAGCCATCCCGGTGATTGGCGTGGGGCTGATCACCGACCCGCAGCAGGCGGAAGCGGCGCTGGAGAATGGCGATGCCGACCTGATCGCCCTCGCCCGCGCGGTACTCTACGATCCGCACTGGCCGTGGCACGCTGCGGCCAGCCTTGGCGCCCAGGTGCGCGTGCCGTCGCAGTACCTGCGATCGGAGCCGCACGGCCTGAAAGGCACCCTGGTCCCAAACCGCTGATCCCGCGCCAGGCATAAAAAAGGGGTATCTTACGATACCCCTGGGCATGATGTGCTTTCGACCCTCGTGCCGGGCGGCGGCGACGCCTTACCCGGCCTGGAATATTAGGTGATTTGGCACCCAACCGGCACCCTCCGTAGGCCTGTGCAAGCGCAGCGCCGCCAGGCAAGTACCGCGGGCACAGAGCCGCTGTTATGCCGGGCGACAGCCCGGCAAACACCGCGAGTTACTGCTGGGCGGGCGGTGGCGTGGTGTTCTGTTTGTCCGCCGCGATACTGTCCTGGATGGCCTTGGTTTTGCTCGCCGCCTCCGCCGAGAGCTGATTGGCATCGCCGATGGCGTTGTCTTTAATCTGACCCGCCTCTTTGACAATGCGATCACTTTCCTGCTTTGCGTTCTGCTTCACGGCATCGGCCTGGGCTTTCGCCTGCTGGGCGATGGCGTCCGCCTTCTTGTCCGCCTCGGCCTTGATGGCGCTGGCCTGATCCTTCAGGCGATCGGCCTCGGCGTCAGCCTGGCTTTTCAGCGTATCGATTTGCTTATCCGCATCCTGTTTAATTGCCTGCGCTTTATCCGCCGCGGCATCCTTCATCTGCTCCGCATTATCTTTAGCCTTATCCAGTTTGTTATCAACTTTCGACGCATCGTCGCAGCCAAACAGGGTCAGGCACAGGGCGGAAGCGAGTAGTGTTTTATTCCAGAGTTTCATCAGCATTCCCTTACAGGTTAAGTCGTTATCCAGCTTTGTGATTCGTTGCATTAATAGCATTCACATTTTATATATAAACGCTCAGCCGATAGAGTCAAGGCGACAGCGCCGATTGTCAGTCCAGGGTCGCTACCAGCCCCTGCAGCCAGTCGGCAAAGACCCGAACCTTATGCGAGAGATGCCGGTGCGGATAGAGCAGCGACAACGGTCGACGCGGCGCCGGAAAGTCCGGCAAAACTTCCACCAGTTGCCCGCTGTCGATATAAGGTTGCAAAAAGAAACGCATCCCCTGCAGCATCCCCAGCCCCGCCAGCCCGGCAGCAGTAAAGACTTCAGAGTTGTCCAGCACCAGTTTACCGGGAATGGCGATCTGCCTGATGCCCTCCGGAGTCTGGAATCGCCAGGGCATAATCTGCCGGCTGCTGTGTGGGGAGGTGATCGTTTATGCATGGATGGAACGTCGCCGAGAAAACAGCGGGAAGCCTTACGGGACAAGGCTTAGAGCCGGACTAGCCGTTTCTGCACGGCTGGTCGGGAAATGAGATTTTTTAGAGATTTATGCGTTAACTTCTGCACTATTATGGATTGTTAGTGTTAGTTCTTAATAGTGTTTTATAGCTTTTAAACAACTCTCCCGTACCAAACAACTTTTCCCACAACGTCAAAATCTGAAGGGATGTTATTTAAATTTATCGTGAATGGCTTGTATGCAGGATTAGTGCTAGTCACGAAAAGCTCAGAGCCTGGTAAGCGCTGGACTCTTTTTACTATAAGCTGACCATCAAGGCGCAGCACATAAATTCCTTCTCTTGGCTCTTTATCACCATGATTTACAAGTATAATATCCTTGTCATTAAGTACTCCTTCCATCGAATCACCTACAACGCTGATTACAGACAGTTTCGTTGGGTCCGCTTTTAAATGGTTAACGATCCAATATCTTCGAAAAGACACTGTGAACATCGGCGTTTCATCATCATTCCAGGCACCATATCCAGCAGCTGCAGCTACGTTGTAGCGCGGGACAAACACAAACTCGCCTAAGTCAACATCATTTCCATGAACATCCAGGGCTCCGCTAGCTGCTGGAACCGTTTGTAGTTCCGTTCCTGTTAGAACAGGGCTGTTTTGCCCGGTAGCAAGCCATTCAATGCCTACGCCTGCGGTCTTGGACAAAATAACCAAATTATCAAGTGTAGGCTGAGTCGTCCCTGTGAAGTACTTATGCATAGCTCCGTAACTGATGCCGCAATCTATCGCAAACTGTCGAATGCTCTTATCGCCTATCGCTATACGCAACCTTTCCGCGAAAGTGGTTCCTTTTTGATTATCCAATAAAGGATCCATAGTGCCTTTTTTACCGTTTGGATCCTTTTCTGTGTAAGTCATTGATACCTCCTAGTTGTAACGCATTTAAATGATAGCGGTCACATCAACCACAAAAGGAACCAAAAAAGCTTGATGTTTTCCTTTTAGTGATCAACACTGTTATTACAGTTAGTAACACAGAAGAGTTATTACTATGTATAAACGGATAGAGTCTCAGAAATGCGCTTTAAATGGAACCACTTCATGCGATTGGCATCGAGCGGACATCATTGCTGAGTTACGTAAAAAAGGGACCACATTGGCTTCTTTATCTCGTAACTCAGGATTAAACGCGCGCACCTTGAACAATGCACTGGACCGTCGTTATCCCAAAGGTGAGCGGATCATTGCGTCAGCTATTGGTGTTGAGCCTTCTGAAATCTGGCCATCGAGATATGGTGAGGTGGCATGATGTGGTCAACAGTCGCTGAGCTTACAGGTTGCAATGGGATGCCTGCTACAGAACGGGGTTGCCGTAAATACCTTGATAACCTCGCTGCAAAAGTTCCTGATGTCCGCCGGAAGCGCGTAGGTACAAAGGCGTTTGAATATCACATCGATTTTTTGCCTGCTAACACTCAGGAGGAAATAAAAAATCGTTATTACAACTCTCTGCTTTCAGAAAAGACAGTATCTACAAAAGTAGTCAGTACGCGACCGCGTTCAGATACTGCAACAAAGAAAAATATTTCGCTTATACGTCAATGCCCTGCGCTGCTTGACCGGGAAGTTAATTCTCTGACCGAGAAGCAAAAGCAAATTGCCGACGCTCGCGCTGCATTGGCGCTGTATGTAGAAAAGCTCCGGGATGCGGGCATGTCTCGTACTGCGGCTGTGAATTTTGTCTCAATGGGTTCCCGCAATGGGACGCTGCCCGAGCATCTGATGAACTCTGCAGAGCTGGCCAATGCCCGTAAAGGCAGCAGCCGTGCAGGCGTTGGTACCCGCAGCCTGCAGGAATGGGTCAGCGTTTTTGAGTCAACAAAACCAGGTATCGAGCGTATGGCCATGCTGGCACCCGGTCATCTTAAAGCGAAAAAGCCGGAGCAGATTAAATGGCTGCCTGATTTCCTGGCTCACTGGCGTAGCCGCAAAGGTCCCTGTCTTACTGAGGCATACCGCGATTTTAAAGCCGAGTGGACTGCCATCTATGTTGATCAGCCCGCAATGATTGCTGCGTGCCCCTCCTATGACGCGGTTCGCCGGGCGATGGAGAAGCTGCCGCGCAGAGAGAAAGCGCGTGGCCGTGTCAGTGGTTCTGCTGCGCTGGCTTATGAATGCTTCCAGAAACGTGACTGGTCGCAAATGCCGGTTAATGGTTGCTGGATTGCGGACGGTAAGTCGCTGGAAATGAAGGTTGCACACCCCGATCATGGTCGCCCGTTCACACCTGAGCTGACCCTGATTATTGATGGCCGGACACGCTTTGTCGTCGGCTGGAGCCTGGCCTTATCTGAAAGCGTTATCGCGGTGGCCGATGCCTACCGGTACGCCATGCGCCACTTCGGTAAGCCGCTGTTTGTTTACTCCGATAACGGTGGCGGTGAAACCAACAAAACGTTTGATGCTGACGTGACTGGTATTTTCAGCCGCCTGGGTATTGAACACCCGACCAGCATACCTGGACGTCCTCAGTCTCGCGGGATCATCGAGCGTCTGAACAAAGGGATACCGCGCCGTGTGGCCATGCAGTTTGACACCTTCAGCGGCGACAGCGCCGACCGTGAGCATGCGCGTATTACCGCTCGTGCTATTCAGTCAGCGGTCAAAGCGCAGGAGAACGGCCGCGAACTAACACCGGTACAGCGTACAGCTTTGGGGAAACTCCCTTCATGGCAGCAGCTGCTTGACGCCATCGCTGAGGAAGTGGACGTCTACAACAATACCCACGAACACAGCGAACTGCCCAGGCGCAACGGTAAACATATGACGCCAGCAGCGTACCGCCGGGCTGTTCTTGAGCTCGAAGGTGACGAAACAGAGTATCTGACCGACGTTGAACTTCGGGAAGCGTTCATGCCTGAAATGAGGCGTACCGCGCAGCGTGGCTGGCTTCGTCTGTTCAATAACGATTATTTCTCTGAGGAGTTGATCCAGGTCGACAGCGAAGAAGTGCGCGTGGCCTTCGATATCCACGACCCGGAGTCCGTCATCGTGCGCCGGATGGATGGTTCTTATGTCTGTACTGCAATCTGGAACGGCAATAAACGTGCAGCGATTCCGGTCAGTGCAATGGATGTAGCTGTTGAAAAACGCCGTCAGCGTCGTATGAAACGCGTTGAAGAGAAAGTCCAGGAGATCGAAGCCGAGGGCCGCTCTGTGTTACCTGGGCAACGACTCGATGACCTGGGGAGTTTCATCCCTGCGGAATATACCGTTGAAAAAGAAGAAGAGCCTTATTTCTTCCTTGAGACTGACCGCGATGAATATCTGAAAAAAATCGGTAATACCCGGTAAGAGAGAGAAAATATGAGCATACATGCAGAACTGAATGACCTGATGACCCGTAAAGGCTACAGCCAGACGCAGGTAGCCCGTGCCATTGGCAAAAGTGCCGCCGTTATTAACCAATACCTGCAGGGCAAATATGCCGGGGATGTTCCTGCGATTGATGCGCTGGCACACAGCTTTATCAACCGTGAAGCGGAAAAAGAAAAATCGCAAAAAATCACGGCTCGCTTTGTTCCAACGGTGACTTCCCGCAAGGGGATGGAAGTTATCCGATATGCGCATCTCGATGGCGATCTTAACGTTATCTTCGGCGCGGCTGGCCTTGGAAAAACCATGATTCTGCGCGAGTACGCAGCGCAGCATCGTGATGCCTTACTTATTGAAGCCGACCCGGGGTATACCGCTCGTGTGGTTCTGGAAGAGCTCTGCAACCTGCTGGGCCTCAGCAAGCGTGGCAACATGCACGAACTCAGTGAGGCCTGTATCGCGGCTCTGCGTGATTCTGGTCGCCTTCTGATGGTCGATGAGGCGGAAAACCTGCCATATCGTGCACTGGAGACCCTGCGCCGCATCCACGACAAGTCGGGTATTGGCATGGTTCTGGCGGGAATGCCGCGTCTTATTATCAACCTGAAAGGGAAGCGCGGCGAGTACCAGCAGCTGTATAGCCGCGTAGGCTTCGCTCTCTGTATCGGTGATTCCCTGCCGCAGAGCGATATCACTGATATTGCGGTCAGTATGCTGCCTGGTGCGGGTAGCCAGGACGTCAGCGAGGCACTGTTTAAAGCCAGCCATGGCAATGCCCGCCGGTTGTTCAAGCTGGTCCGCGGTGTCAGTCGTCATAGTGAAATCAGTGGTAATGCTGTCAGTGCTGGTGCGGTGCGTAAGTTTGCTGAAATGCTCATTAATTAGGGGGCTGCATGGCCATTATTGAAATTTCGGTCTCACGTAGAGGTAAAGGGGTTCAGGTTCGGACCCGAATGGTCAGGAATGATGATGATTCTGAACTGGTAAGGAATACCGCTAAAAGAATTCATATGTCGCTGGGGGGATTTATTCACGGTCTGGTCGCAAGGATATTCGCAAAGGTTGAAAATATATCGCCATCCCCGGCAGATAAAAACAACATTCACTAACCCATGGTCAGGAGTTGCTATGTGCCGTTTACCAATTAACGATCCAAAAATGATGGCCCCGATTAACCGCCTGATGCGTGGTGGCCTGCAGGTTCTGGATATTAACACCCGATTCCGTCGCCCGATTGTCGAAGTAGACCGTCCTTTCGAGGCGTGGCGCGGGAAGGAAGTCGAAATCACCGAGCGCAAAGATGGCAAAAGCTCACAGGTCAAAATGCTTATCTGGCGCGGGATGCATGTTATCTGGAGGTAGTGTGGCTGAGATAGTTATTACGATCACTGAAAGTAACGAAAACCTGAATATATCCGCGATTATATCAGCAGAGAAAAAGGATTCCTGTTTAGTTAAAGATGTTTCAAACATTATTGCACCGTTAATACTGGCGACTGCCAGTGCTGAAATCGCTAAATTTTTACAACATTTAAATGAGGTCCATCATGGATAAGAAAGAAACACAATTTACTGCAGCGACTGTTCCGGCTGATTACTGGATGGATGCCAAAGGTGCGTTAATCCCGGTAAAACTGCTGAAACCCATCGACCTTGCTCGTGATGCTCTGGTCGGCGAGATCGTGACTAAGGCGATTGGGCTCAATAAACTGATGAAGGAGTTTAAAAATAATTCCTTTGCGGATATAGCGGCATTCGTTGACCTGTCAGCAAATGAATACGATGTGAAACTGGGGGGGAAGAAAGGTAACGTCACACTTTTCACGTTTGATGGTCGCTATAAAATTCAGCGAGCTATGGCTGACCGTCTTGCCTTTGATGAGCGCCTGCAGGCTGCCAAAGAGCTTATCGATCAGTGCCTGGCCGACTGGACTGAAGGTGCGCGACCAGAGTTGCAGATCCTGATTAACCGGGCTTTCTCAACTGACAAATCAGGTGAGGTCTCTACGGGGGCAGTTCTGGCCCTTCGGCGTTATGAGATTGATGATCCGCGCTGGCACAGTGCCATGACTGCAATCGGGGAGTCAGTCCAGATTGTGGCAACAAGTGCCTATATCCGTATTTATGAACGTATTGGTGATACTGACCAATACCGGCCTATTGCCCTGGATATGGCGGCGGTGTGATATGAACGCGAAAGAATTTAACCGTAAATATAAATCAGGTACTGCCTTCTGGCATCAGCGTCCAGATGAAAAAGAGCGCCGGGCGGTAAGAACTGTCGCTGCTGCTATGGATTTGAAGTCAGCGACAATTGTGGAAATTAACGTAGAGCCATGGCTTGCAAACGTGAACTCACTTACTCGTCAAAGTTAATTAAATAATAAGTGCTTTTTAAATGGCGTAATGCGTCAGGGGATGCTTACGCCTGAATATGGGGTTTCAACAATGAAAATATCAGCTGAAAGATTTTTTGATCGCCTGATTATGACCACTCATTTAAGGGCGATCGCCTGGTTATTTTGCATTTTCTTTTGCATCGCTGTATGGGGCGTAGGTATTCACTACAGCCTGAAAATGATTGAGCTGTTATTAACATTATTTAAGGGGGCTTAAATGGCAGCTTATCTTTGTGTCTCCGGGTGTGAAGTTCAGGATATGGGCGGTAAGCGTATTTATCACCTTAACGATAACTCCGTTGTCATTGAGCATCCCGATTATCCAGGCAAGACCCGATTTCAGTTTTATACCCATAGCGGTCAGTCAATCCGTAAACCGGCTGATAAAACCGCAATGAAACAGGCAGTCGAACGTCATAAGAAACGCTGGAGATTAGCATGAATACCGAAAACCGTTTTATTACCACCTGGTCAGGTCAGCACTTTTATTTTTGTAATTCCGGCGTTGACGTTATTTATATTGATGATATCGCCCAAGCGCTTTCTAACCTGTGCCGGTTTACCGGCCATCTGGATGAGTTCTATAGCGTCGCTCAGCATTCTGTGCTGGCCAGCTATCTTGTGCCGCCTGAGTTTGCGCTGGAAGCGCTGCTGCATGATGCAAGCGAGGCTTACTGCAATGATATTGCGGCTCCGCTTAAAGCCTTACTGCCGGATTATCGCGGTATTGAAAAATGGGTCGAGGGTTTAATCAGCCAGAAATTCGGCCTCCCTGAAACCATGAGCCCTGCAGTCAAAAAAGCTGACCTCATCATGCTGGCGACGGAGCGCCGCGACCTGTTTATTGATGACGATTCCGAATGGGCCATTCTCAGGGGCATTCAGCCTACGGATAAATTTACCATCAGCCCGCTTAATCCGCGTCAGGCAAGAAAATTATTTATGGAGCGTTGGTATGAACTTAAACCAGCAACATAAAGATATCGAGAAACAAAAGCTGATGACTGACGCATCGAGATTCCGGGACCCGGCAGAGCGTCGTAGTTTCTGGTCGGTCATCTTCATCACCCTTATTTCCGCATTAGCTATCGTTCTTTTTAACTTTATTTTTTAGGAAAGCTACCAAATGAGTCATGACAAAGATGTTTTAAATAGGTTCCTGATAAATACCGCCGACCACACAATGAAGATTCACCGTGATGATGGCATTTATCGTCATCTGGAGTTTTCACGTAATGGCAGTAACAGTTATCGTTTTGATCTGGTCACATGGCCAGGCTATCTGTGCGTCACCGGCGATATGGGAACGTGGACCTTCAGTCGCATCGCTGACATGTTCGAGTTCTTCACAGCCAGCCATTTCGGTCGGCGGGAGAGCTTTCTTATTAACCCTGGCTATTGGTCCGAGAAATTTGAAGCTGGTGCAGGGCGTAGTCGGCGTGAATCTCCTTGCTTCGAGTTTAACGCGCAGGCCTTTGATAGCGGGTTACAGCAGTGGCTCGATGCTTATATCGAAGAATGTGACGACGATGAGGATGCTGAAGAAGTTAGAAACGCTATATGCGAGCTGAAGGACAACAACTTCACCACAGAGAGCGATGCGTATCATGCCCTCGATAGCGCCTATTTTCCAGGCAATGTCAGTGCATTCGACATCTGGGATGGTATCGAAGGCCTCCAGGCATATAGCTTCCACTACCTCTGGATCTGCTATGCGATTGTGTGGGGTATAGAGCGTTACCGCACCACCAAACTCACTGATAAGGCAATGAATATATTCCTGGCTGTAAGGGTTAATTCATGAATATCAGCGTTCTCACTACTGTCCGATGCCTGTTTCTTGGGCATCGTTTTGAAACTCACCTTATTCGCTGTAACGGATCACATTTCATCTGCCGTAAATGCGGAATGCACATCTGGCGTTCTGTTCAGCCAAATAAAGGCGACGTTATTCGTGAATTCAGAGAGGAATAAAAATAATGACCAGCAATTTAACAATAAACAGAAAACGTCTTGAGGCTATTGCCTACGGCTCGGTTCGTCAGAGCCAGGAGGAAGGCATTGAACTTGCCCGGATGGCCCTGACCACTATCGATAGCGAAATGGCCGTGCCAGATTATTTTTCATTGCTGGTATCTGCTGCAAGATTCAGAGCTGATAAAGCAATGCGCAGGTTTCCGCAGCCAAACTACGTACTGAACAAGGTGGCGGAGGAAAGCGGTGAAGTGATAAAGGCCGTAATTCATTACACCGAAGGGCGCGAACAGTGGTCGAACGTCGAATCTGAAATCATTGACAACCTGGCTATGCTACTGCGCCTGGTGACAGAAGGAGATCAGGTAATAGGCTTTACCCCTCCTGACGGATGCCAGCCCTGCATCAAACATGTTGATAATGATATCGAGCCGCACAAGCGCATCATCAGTATCAGGCATAAGGATTATTCCCATCTTGATGATTTTGAAACATCAGCTCGTTCATTGTCTGCTGTGGCTCCACAGCCTGCCGACCGTCAGACCAGCTCGCTGGTAATGTGGGTCAAGCGCCTTTCCCTGTCACTTCGTTCGGCATGCCCTGATAACAAATTACCCAAAGCGGCGATGGGCTATCTGCAAAATAACGGCCTTATCAGCATTGCTGATTGCCTTCGGGGGAACAATGAAGAACCTCCTGCGTAATATGACCGCCGGTAACTTTAACCGGCGTTATCCGGTGGGCTCCCGGTTCCGGTATTACATCGTTCCCGGGATGCCTGAAGTGGAAGAAGTCGTCACCACCTCTGAAGCCTGGCATGTACGTAACGGCCGGCTGGTCGTCCGGGTAGAAGGGAAAATCGGGGGCGTGTCGGTTAATAAACTCGAACCCATTCAGTGAGTCATTCTTGCAGGCACTTTGCGGAGTGCCTGCCGTAATGGCAACCAACAGGAGGTAATATGTCCACTCCAGCAAAACGCGGCCTTATCGGGGCCATCAAAGCCGGTCAGGCTCATCTGGGCTGGGATGACGCGACATATCGTGCTGTTCTGGCCCGCCTGTGTAACGGCAAAACCTCATCCACAAAATGTTCCCTCGATGAGCTGCAGGCCGTGCGTGAATACATGCATGAGCAGGGTTTCCCCCGCCAGTCAGCCCGTCACGGCAAGCGGCCAAATGTGGCCCGTTCACGCAAAACGATGCTCAGCAAAATTGAAGCTTTGCTTGCAGATGCAAAACGCCCGTGGAATTATGCCGAGAAAATGTGCGATCATATGTTCCAGGTAAAGCGCGTGGAATGGTTAACGGATGAACAGATAACCAAACTGATGCAGGCGCTGGCCATAGACGCAAAACGGCGTAAGAAACGGGAGACAACCGATGAATCTGCAACAGGTAACAGAGCTACTGCCCCCGGTAGTCATTCAGATAGCTGACCTCATCGGCTTCCCGGCCACCGAGCGCCTGCTGTCCGCATTCGGTGGCACCACCTTTCCGATCGGAAAAGGTCTCCGCGCTCTTGGTGCTCAACGTGCAGCTCTCCTCCGCGATACTATCGGCGACCATAATGCTCAACTGCTCTTCAAAAACTTTGGTGGTTTTCCGCTTTATCTGCCTCGTTGCGAGCAGGCATTACGTCAACTGCGTAATCAGCGTTTCCTGGCAGAGTTCCACGCAATTCGGCAAGACGGTATTTCTTCGCTCATGGCGATGACAATCCTTTGCCCTAAATATGGCTTTAGTGATCGTACCGGATGGAGTTTACTGTCGTTACAAAAAAACAGCGCTAGCTCAGTGCAGGATTCTCTTTTTTAAGGTTTATGGCATGGAACATGTAGCTATTATCGTTTTCTGGATGTTTTTTACATTAGTAGTTCCAATCTACGTTTACCGTGATGCAACGAACAAAAAGATTGCTTACCCTGAGCGATGGGGGGTTGGAGTGGCCTTATCTCTCTGCATTCTCCTCCCTTTATACCTGGTTATTAGATTATATTTTAGAGGAACGGATGATGAATTAAATGAATGGCATGCTGGATACCGCGATGCCAATCCTGTTCTTGTCTATGCGGTTATTATTCTGTCGTCATTATCTGGACTGGTATCTAACTTCTAGTTGGCACTGAAGCCCCTCAATCTGATTTACTGATCCCCCTCCCGCGATACTGACACCACCTTTACTCTTTGTGGTGTCAGTTCATGAATCTCAACGACTTCCAGCGAGCCGCCGGCATTACGCAACAGCGGGCGCAGCAATGGCTTGAGCCGCTGAATGCGGCAATGGCTGAATTCTATATCAATACCCCGCTGCGCCAGGCTGGCTTTATCGCACAGCTGGGGCATGAGAGCCTTCGGTTTACCCGGGTCGTCGAAAACCTGTACTACCGCGATGCTTCGCGTCTGGCGATGATTTTTCGCTCCGACTTCGATCTCAATAAAAACCGTCAAATTGAGCCGTCAGAACTGGCACTGGCTCAGCAGTTCGTCGGCAGGCCGGAAGCGACTGCCAATTTCGTCTATGCCAACCAGGGCGGGAACGGCCCGGAGTCCTCCGGCGATGGCTGGCGTTATCGCGGTCGTGGCCTGATTCAGATCACGCTCAAAAACAACTATCGGGCCTGCGGGCAGCAACTGGGGCTGGACCTGCTGAACAATCCCGACCTCTTGCTGGAGCCGGTGAATGCTGCCCGTTCTGCCGCCTGGTACTGGTATTGGCACGGTTGTAATAAGCCTGCAGATACCGCCAACGTGGTAGAAGTCACCCGCAAAATTAACCCGGCGCTGGTCGGCCTTAATGACCGCGCGATGCTCTTCGAGAAAGCCCGGAGGGTGTTATGTCCCTTAAAGAGCTGATTTCTAACCCGTCGGGTCGCCTGAGCACCTCCGACACCATTACCTTTTTTACCTTTCTGGTCACCTCAGCGATCGTCATCTGGTACGGCTACAGCCTGCAGCTGCAGGAGTGGATGTTTACCGCCTACATCGTCGCGTGGGCGGGCCATAACATCGGCTCAAAACTGGTGGCCATGAAGCGTGATCAGCCTGCCACCCCGACGAACGGAGGTACCCCCGATGGTCAGTAAGCTCTGGACGCTGATAAAACCGCTGCTCCCCTGGCTGGTTGCTGTCGCGCTGATTCTGTTTGCGGGGATCTGGATTGGTATTCAGGTATGTGCCAGCCAGATGCGGGGTGACGTACAGACGGCGAACAACGCGACGGCCACCGTTCAGAAGGCGTTCGACGATTACAGGATTGACCGTGAAAAAACGGATGCCGATAAGGCCAGACAAAACCAGTCGCAACTGCAGGCTCAGGTGAATCTCGCCGAGCACTACCGCCAGCAGGCGGACAAATTGTCCGGGGAGCTGCTGGCCAAAGGCAAGGCATTGACGATTGCACAGCAAAAACTAAGGGAAAAAACAGATGAACTCGCACGTAAAGATGGTCCTGGCTGGACTGGTATTGGTCCCGGGGCTTTGTGCCTGTACGGGCAAAACCTCGGCTATCCCGCCGGACCCGCTTGTGGTGAATATCTGTCAGCAGCCAACGGCGGAAATGCTGGAAATTCCGGCGATGCCGGCCGCGCCGGAGGCGGACTCTCCCCCCGGGGCATCCTCGGGCACAGTAACGCCTACGGCGAATGGTGCCAGCTCATCCGCAACAAACTAAACACCATTCGCCAGCTCTACGGTAAGGAGCCGCAATGACCCCTGACCAGATTTATCAGATATTGCTGGGCGGTCTTGGACTCTTCGGAGGTATCTGGATACGCCGGCTGCAGTCGGATATTCGGGACCTCGAAAAAGCCGTTGAGCGTATCAAGGATGAATATCAGCGCCGGGAGGATTCCCGCCGCGACCATGACCAGCTGATAGACCGCATCCGCGATATCAAGGAATCGGTTGATCGCGTACTCGAAAAACTGGACAAGAAGGCAGACCGGACATGAAGGCCAGACAAAAGCGTCGTCAGCGTCGTATCACCACAGCAAACGTCACAGCGTCACCCCGGCTCACCAGCGATGACCCGTTACTGCTTCTGCAGAAATTACTGACCGAGCAACGTCAGCCGCTGTCATCCGACATCATGCCTGAGCTGGAGAAAATCTCCGGGGCGGTGATGCGTATCGATCGGCGTATTGATGCGATGGAAAGCCGGGTTATCCGTCAGGGGGCTATCTCCGGTGGACTGACCGGGGCGCTGTCGGGCGGGCTGGTCTTGACGACCATTTCCTTAATCAAGGCCAAGATGGGGTTCTGATATGGCGCATCCGCCCGAGACAAGGGAAAAAGTTCGGCGGCTTTATATTCAGAGCCAGCTGTCGCTGCAGATCGTTTGTTCACAATGCGGCGTCAGTTTTGCGACGGCCGCCCGCTGGAAGAAAGACGCGCAGGACAGCGGCGACGACTGGGACAAGCTCCGTGCCGCCAACGTGCTGGCGGGTAATGGTATGGAGGACGTCGGCCGGGCGATCCTGATGGGATTGCTCGTTCAGTATCAGACCACTATCGAGCAGCTCAACGTTGATTCGCAGCTTCCGCCTCAGGCCCGCGTCGAACTGCTGGCCAGCCTCAGCGATGCTTTCAACAAGGCGACGGTGGCGAGCAAGCGCGTTCTGCCGGAAACCTCGCAGCTGGCCACAGCGATGGAGGTCATCACAATGCTGTCCACCTTCATCAGTGAACACTATCCGAAGCATATGGAAGCCTTTGTCCAGGTGCTGGAACCCTTTGGTAATGAGGTGCAAAAACACTATGGCTGACAAATTAATCCGGGTGAATTCCCGCGTCAGCGTGATGGCCAGCCAGGTGGCTTACGTCATCGCGCCGGAGTTTAAGGATCGTATCGACGTTCACCTGCTCGATGGCCGCGTTGAAGAGCTGGAATACTCTATGCGTAACGAACGCTGGAGCGCTAAAGACCGCTTTGAACAGGCTGTTAACGACGCTTTAAAGGGGGAATAAATCATGTTTATTTCCGCCGTTGTGAAAAATGTGTCTCACGATCGCCTGTCTTTCATCTGCCCGGGCTGCGGTTTTCCCCATCAGGTGACCATTGGCCAGGGCGACGGCCCGCGCTGGGACTGGAACCATGATTATGTTCGCCCGACTTTTAACCCCAGTATCCTGGTGACCCGGGAAGAGCCGAGCGATAACCCGGCATTTTTTGATGACCGGGCTAAGGACCAGCACCGTGTCTGTCACAGTTTTGTGCGCGATGGCCTTATCCAGTATCTGGCGGACTGCACGCACGAACTGGCCGGGCAGACGGTCCCGCTTTCGCGTATCGGGGAATAACTGTGGCGCGTAAAAAGAATGTCTCCCTGAACAAAAAGGAGTTTGAGGCCCAGCTCAACGAGCTGGCCGCATCGCTGCGCCGGTCCATCGAGGCGGAACAGGTCGGCTTTGACCCGTCTCAGGAGGCCGTCAATCAGCGCCGTGAGGCGGTCAGGGATCCGATTAACGGCTTTCGTTACTTCGTGCAGAACTACTTCCCGCACTATATCCGCCATAAAGATGAGTCGGAGCTGCATAAGTTCCTGTTTCAGCGTCTGCCTGAAATCGTTAATGCGACCATCAGTCAGCAGGACGCCATCGCAGCTCCCCGTGGTGAGGCCAAATCGACCATAGTCAGCCAGCTCTTTGTTCTGTGGTGCATCATCCTGGAGCTGAAAAAATACCCGGTCATCATCATGGACAGTATCGACCAGGCCTATCCGATGCTGGAAGCCATCAAGGCTGAGCTCTGCTGGAACCCGCGTCTGAAGATGGACTTTTCCGACGCCTGCGGCGCGGGCCGAGTCTGGCAGATGGGTACCATCCTGACGGCGACCGATATCAAGGTGCAGGTTGCCGGCAGCGGTAAAAAACTGCGCGGCCTGCGCCATGGCCCGTATCGTCCTGACCTGGCCATACTGGATGATATTGAAAATGATGAGCTGGTCCGCAACCCGGATCAGCGCGACAAGCTGGATAACTGGCTGAAAAAGACCGTCCTGCCGCTGGGTGGCGCGGGGGCCAAGTTTGATGTGATCTACATCGGGACCATTCTGCATTACGACTCAGTGCTGTCACGTACCCTGAAAAACCCGCTTTGGAAACGCAAACGCTTTAAGGCACTCATTACCTGGCCGTCAGACATGACGCTCTGGGATAAGTGGGAAGAAATCCTGCGTAACAACGACGAGGATGGCGAGCTGCTGGCCCGGACGTTCTACGACGAACACCGGGAGGCGATGGAAGCCGGCGCGGTAGTTTCCTGGTCAGCGCGGCCACTCTATACCCTGATGTTGATCCGCGCCCGTGACGGTCACAGCACCTTCGACAGTGAATACCAGAATGACCCGGTCAGCGGCGATGATGCACCGTTCGCCACCTGTATCACCTTCTGGGTGAACCGGCTGAAGGAATGGTCATTCTTTGGCAGCATTGACCCCAGTCTGGGTCTTAAAGGTAATTCCCGCGACCCGTCTGCGATCCTTGTAGGCGGGTTTAACCGGATGACCGGCGTTTTGGACGTCGTCGAAGCCCGCATTAAAAAGCGTCTGCCGAGCGTCATTATCAGCGACACCATCGCGCTGCAGCGGGAATACGGCTGTCTGTGCTGGTCGGTTGAGGCGGTCCAGTTTCAGGAGTTCCTGCGTACTGAGCTGGTTCGTCAGTCAGCAGAGCTGGGGGTCCCGGTCCCGGCGATGCCGGTTACTCCGCACTCAGACAAAATCCTGCGTATCGAGTCCCTGCAGCCTTACGTGTTCAACAAACTGATTCGGCTCAGCCCGACCCAGGTCACCCTGATAGAGCAGCTCCGCCATTTCCCCATGGCAGACCATGATGATGGCCCGGATGCGCTGCATATGCTCTGGGCGCTGTGTAATTCCTTTGGGACGCGAGACGGGTTCCGCCACGTTCCGCGCCGGCAGGACGATGACAGAGATAATGACAACAGACATTCAGGCCAGTCGCGCCAGCGTTCCCGCTCGCGCTTTGGCAACGGAGGATGGTAATGGGCAAGATAGTTGATCAGTGGGGCCGCCCATTTGATAAGGCGGTAACAAAAGCGCCTCAGACCGCACGGATGATTCAGCTTAACAGCACGTATCCGGCTCACCCCTCACGGGGGCTGACGATTAGGCGTCTGCCGCGAATACTGCAGGAAGCTGAGCAGGGTTATCTTTCCGCTCAGGCAGATCTCTTTGACGATATGGTCGAAAAGGATGGCCATATTTTTTCGGAGATGGCCAAGCGTAAGAATGCGTTACTGGGTCTCGACTGGAGCATTGAACCCCGGCGCAATGCGACGGCGGAAGAGAAGAACCTCGCGGCCATGGTTCAGGAGTGGTTCGACTCTCTCGATAATCTGGAAGATATCATCCTGCAGGCAGCGGATGCGATCGGGCATGGTTTCAGCTGTCAGGAGCTGGAATGGGAACTGGAAGAGAATGTCTGGCTACCCAGCGCCACCCACCTCAGGCCGCATCGCTGGTTCCAGGCACGCCCTGACCGTGGCGATAATATCCGCCTGAATGATGGCAGCATCGACGGTGCAGAGCTGATGCCGTTCGGCTGGATGGTCCATAAGCATAACGCGAAAACCGGCTTTACCGGTCAGTCGGGTCTGTATCGTGTGCTGGTCTGGCCGTACCTGTTCAAGAACTTTGCGGTTCGCGATCTGGCGGAGTTCCTGGAGATTTATGGTCTGCCGGCGCGCGTCGGTAAGTACATGGCTGGCGCAACGGACCAGGACAAAGACGCGCTTTTCGAAGCGCTGGTTACCCTGGGCCACAATGCGGCGGGTATTATTCCACAAGGGACCGATATTGACTTCAAATCGGCAGCATCCGGCCAGGCTGACCCGTTTGTTGCGATGATGGACTGGTGTGAGCGCACACAATCAAAAGTGATCCTCGGGGCAACCCTCACCAGCCAGGCAGATGGCAAGACCTCAACCAATGCACTCGGCAATGTCCACAACGACGTGCGTCACGATATCCTCGTCTCGGATGCCAAGCAGCTGCACGGCTTCTTCAGCAGCATGATTGATATGCTGCTGCGGATTAACGGGTATGAAATATCTCGCCGTCGCCTGCCTAAATTTGTATTTGATACCCGGGATATTGAAGAGATCGCATCCTTTTCAACGGGTGTTAAAAATCTGGTTGAATCGGGTGTTAAAAGTATTCCGGCATCCTGGGTGCATAAGAAACTGGGCATTCCTGTCCCCCAGAAAGATGAAGCGGTACTGGAAGCTCCCTCACAAGCCAGCGCTCCGTCACCCGTTGCGCTGAATCAGCGCTTCCGTCGCATTGCCGCCCTGACCACCGCAACAGAGCTATCAGACCCGGCACAGGAGGCGCTGGATAATGGGCGCCCGATACCGGAAAAAATCGCGGCCGCAATGGAAAAGCTGATTGCGCCGCTGGTTGCGGCGTTGCAGGACGGAAAACTTCCGGATGAAGCCATGGATATCATCGCCGGCAGCTATCCTGACCTGGACGACAGCGAGCTGGTCACCCTGCTGGAGCAGGCGCTCTTTGTCTCCGATGTATGGGGGCGGCTGAATTCCGATGCCTGAAAGCGTTGATCTGAGTTATGCGATCGGGCTGAAACCTGCTCAGGCCATCGAGTATTTCCAGTCCAAAGGTTACACAATCGGCTTTAACTGGCATGAGGTGGAGGCGCGGGCGCACGCGACGGCGTTCACCGTCGCCGGCATCCTTCGCCAGGATATTCTGCAGGACGTGCGTGCCGGCCTGCAGGACTCGCTGGACAACGGGCTGACGCTCGAGCAGTTCCGCCGGCAGATGACACAGAAGCTGACGCAGAAAGGCTGGCTGGCCGATAAGGCTAAGCTGGTCGCCGATGAGGATGGCGTACTGGAGGGCAAGCAGTTAACCCCGCGCCGGCTACGTACCATCTTTGAAACCAATATGCAGTCGTCCTACGGTGCCGGCCGCTACGCCCAGCAGATGGAGAACGCCGCCGACCGCCCGTACTGGACGCGCGTGGCGGTCATGGACCTGCGCACACGGCCCGCACACGCGGCGCTGAACGGACTGACGGCCCGCTATGACGATCCCATCTGGCAGTTTGCCTATCCGCCCGACGGCTGGGGATGCCGCTGCCGCGTCCGGGCACGTTCGCAAAGCGATATCGACGGCAAGAGCATCACTGTCTGGTCCAGCGAAGGGAATCTGGAAACCGTGCAGCAGGCATGGGGGCCGCAGGATACCCGCGAGGTGCAGGCGTTCCGCTACAACGGTCAGCTCTATACCCCGGATGCCGGCTTTGGCCACAATCCGGGTCAGGGCTGGCTGGCGGGTCTTGGTCAACGCCTGATGGACCGCTCAACCACAGCACCACCACAGATGGCCGCGCTGGCTGTTCAGCACACACTTTCGGAGCCGCAGCTGCTTGACGCGATCACCTCTGATATGCGCCGCTTTGTGAACCAGTCGCTGCTGCGCGAACCGGCCGGAGCCTTCCGTCATGCCGGCGCGCTCAGCCCCCGCACGCTTGATGCGCTGGCCAGTCGGGGGCGAATGCCTGACTCAGCGGTGCTGACCGTCACCGACAATGCGGTGGTGCAGTCTCCGGGTCCGCTGTGGGAGCTACTGCCGGAACAGTTGCGTCAGCCTGTCGCCGTGGCCGTTGACGGCGACGACCTGCTGTACGTCATCCGCAACGGGGATGCACTCCACCAGGTGCGGGCCACGCCGGTGGAGAACGCGCAGGGATATGCCCTGCAGCTGCCGGACGGCGGCAAGTCCCTGACGCCGGTCTCCCTGCAGTCGCTGGCGGAGTTACCGTTACTGGAGGGTTCGTTTGATGGCTTATAACATCGTTTTTGACGTCACTGACTTTGAGCGCTCGTTAGGCGAACTGATCAACAAATTCGAGAAACGCGCACCGCTGATGAAGATGCTGGCTGGTCTGATGGAAGACTCGGTCCAGGAGAACTTCGAGGTGGAAGGTCGGCCAAAATGGCAGCACTGGAAAAGCAATGCCTACTGGGCGCAGCGTCGGGGCGGTAAAATACTCCAGCGCTCCGGGCGACTGGCGGCGAGCATCACGGCTTACAGTGACAATGATATGGCGACGGTCGGGACCAATGTGGTCTACGCCGGTATTCACCAGTCCGGTGGGAAGATTACCATCCCCGCCCGCAGCCAGCAGGCATACTATCGTCAGAACAAGGACGGTACCCTGAATAACAAGTTCGCCCGCAAAAGCAAAGCCAACTACAGCGAGTGGCATACTATCCCCGCGTATGAGATCAACATGCCCGCCCGTCCGTTTCTGCGCCTGACCGAATCCGATATCAGCGACATGGAAGAAAAAGCGACGGATTATTTCAGTCAGATCTACCGTTAACCGGCTAAACCCGAAAACGCGCTGTAACGCCTCACAGGGCGCTCTCTCACCTTCAGGGCGGCGGAACTACCTTAACAGGGTGTTCAGGCGTTTTTAAAAGCGGTTTAAAAACGTTTAGCGCTATTGCCCTGCGCCGGGACAGAGTGACATGATGTTCCCGCATTCTCTTCCTTTATATACCCACTGAAGTCCGTCAACTTATTACGCTGAAATATTCCCTGTAATGTCGGCGTCATGAAAACTCGTATCGCGTCACTCTCACTGGTCATTAACCTGGCCAACAAAAATGAAATCCAGCTTTTTCCTGCTGGTCACTTTCGTGCGATGGACGGTCGCCCGGAAGAATGCCCGGATGGCTGGTTTATCGATGCGGATATAGCGACGGCTCTGATCGCTGCGGCTGAAGAGCGCACAACCCCTTATGTACTCGACTACGAACATCAGACATTACGGGCAAAAAACAATGGGCAGCCAGCTCCGGCTTCCGGTTGGTTTAAAACGCTCGAATGGCGCGAGGGTGAAGGCCTTTTCGCTACTGGCGTTGACTGGACCGAAGTCGCTGCGGCCTACATCGATAAAAAAGAGTATCGCTTTATTTCCCCTGTATTTCTGTACGACACCGATGGTCGTGTCAGAACGATCCTTCATGCAGCCCTGACCAATACTCCCGCACTGGACGATATGGACGAGGTCCTGCTCGCTGCCGCATCGCTCATTGCATCCACTACCTACGAGGACACAACGATGGATGAATTACTGGAGCAGCTCCGCTGGTTCCTGGGCCTGCCGCTTTCGGCAACGAAAGAGGATGTGCTCGCCGAGCTTCAGAAGCTCATCAACAAAATCAAGGCGGCTGACAGCGAAGCGGCTGCGGGTCTTGCCTGGATTAACGGGCTGGAAGCCAGCATTGCGGCGCTGACGTCTCAGGTTGAAACCCCGGACCCGGCTCTCTGGGTCTCTGTTGACGTCATGAATCAGGCGATCGAGCAGGCCCGCGCATCCGGTGAAGAGCGAATTGCTCAGCTGACGCTGCAGCAGTCCACCGACCTGATTCAGGCAGCATTGTCTGATGGCCGTCTGTTGCCGGCGCAGAAAGGCTGGGCGGAGGCGCTGGCCAAATCCAACCCTGACAAACTCCGTGAGCATCTGAGTAAACAGACCCGTATCGCGGCGCTCACCACCACTCAGACCGGCGGCCGCCCCCCGGCCGGCCTGCCGTCCCGCACGGTTGATGAGCCGGAAAGCGAGCTGAACCCGGCTGTACTGAGCCTGATGGGGCTTGATCCGAACGATTTTAAAGAGGGAAACAGCAATGTCTGATCGTAACACTCCCTGGCGTAATGGCGAGCTGGTCGCCGCGCCGGTGGCTGCTGCCACGATGATTTATGGCGGCCATATGGTCGGGCTTAACGCCAGCGGTCTGGCCGTTCCCGCCTCGGCCAGCGCGACCCTGACCATCTTCGGCGTCTCCGATGAGTACGCCGATAACACCGCCGGCGCAGCCGGGGCAACGTCGGTGATGGTCCGTCGCGGTAAAGCCTGGAAACTGGCCAACTTCTCCGGGGACGCAGTGACCCAGGCAGATGTCGGTAAGCCCTGCTATGTCGCCGACAGCATCACCGTGGCAAAAACCAGCAACACCAATGTGCGACCGGTAGCCGGTACCGTTATTGCCGTCGAGTCTGACGGTGTCTGGGTTGAAATTTAAGGAGAACAGCCGTGTTAGTGAACAAACAGAACCTGAAAACCATTTTTATCGGTCTCAAGAAGACCTTTCAGAATGCGTTTGATCAGACGCCAAACGACTGGCAGCAGATTGCGATGGTCGTCCCGTCCACCACCAAAGAAGAGAACTACGCCTGGTTGTCGCGCTTCCCGAAAATGCGTGAATGGGTGGGTGAAAAAGTGGTGAAAGCCCTGGAGGCGTTTAACTACACCATCCGTAACAAGGACTGGGAAGCGACCATCGAGGTGGATCGTAACGACATTGATGACGACACCATGCTGGGCTATGCGCAGCAGGCGGAGAGCGCGGGCCAGTCCGCTGCAGAGCTGCCGGCCGATATCATCGGACGGCTGCTGAGCCTTGGATTCACCAACTTCTGTTATGACGGCCAGTATTTCTTCGATACAGATCACCCGGTTGGTAAAGGTGTGGCGTCGAACAAAGGGACAAAAGCGCTGTCGGCAGCCACGTTCGCCGCCGCTCAGGCGTCCTTCGGTGCCGCCCGTGCGGCGATGCGTAACTTCAAGGATGACGAAGGCGAAAGTCTGCGCATTCAGCCTGGCCTGCTGGTTGTCCCGCCGGCGCTGGAAGATATCGCCAACTACCTGATGACGGCCGATCGCTTCCCGGATAACACGCCGAACATCTACAAGGGGACGGCAAAAGTGCTGGTGTGGCCGGGGCTGGCAACCGACACCGAGTGGTACCTGTTTGATGTTTCCAAAACGGTGAAACCGCTGGTCTATCAGGAGCGTAAAAAGCCGGTATTCGTCGAGCAGACCAATATGGACAGCGACGACGTCTTCCTGATGAAGAAGTACAAATTTGGTGCCGAGGCCCGCTCCAACGGCGGTTATGGCTTCTGGCAGATGGCTTTTGGTTCAACCGGGGTGGATGCATAAATGCCTGAAATTACGATTACTTCCAAGCGCGACGGTTTCCGTCGCTGCGGTGTGGCACACCGTGACGTGCCGGTAACCTGGCCTGATGGCAGTTTTACTGACGAGCAGATCGCCATCCTGCGTGCCGAGCCGGCGCTGGTTGTCCATCTCGGCGCGGTCAGCGGCGATGACGACAAACTAAAAATCGCTCAGGGACGGATTCAGGAGCTGGAGGCTGTCGTGCTGCAGCTCAACGACGACGCGGCTGGTCTGAAGAGTCAACTGGCTGAGGTGACCGCTGACCGCGATCGTCTGCAGGAAGCGCTGACGGCCGCAGGCAGTGCATCCGTCTCAGAGGTGAAGGAACACGCTGCTGACGATACGGCTGTCGCTAAGTCTTCGGCTAAAGCGAAAAAGTAAGCGGAGTCAGCTATGTACGCAACCCGGGACGATATGGTCAGGCAGTTTGGTGAAACGGAATGTATCGCGCTTTCCGATCGTGATTTTACCGGTGAGATTAATGACGACGTACTGAACGGTGGCCTTGAGCGGGCCACCGCCACCATCGACAGTTATCTCGCTGGCCGTTATCCGGTGCCATGGACTGATACGCCCGGGATCCTGACGGGTAAGTGTTGCGATATCGCCCGGTACGAACTCACCGGCGCAGAGACGCAGAACACAGAGGAGATACGTCAACGTTATGAAGACGCAATCAGGTATCTGGAGCGTGTGGCTGATGGCCGCATCACGCTGGGCCGTCTTCCGGATGGTTCAGTCGCTCAGGGTGGGAGTGTTTCCCGCTTTTCCTCGGCTGGCCGGGTTTTCGGGCGCAGTGAAACGGATGGGGGTGCATTTTGATTATCACGCAAATCGAATCCGCCATTATCGACAGGCTCACCCGGGGGCTCGGCAAACTGGTCCGCGAGGTGCATTCCTACAGTGGCGAACTCGATGGCGAACCTGCTGAGGTGGTTCGCCAGTTGCCAGGAGTCTGGGTCACCTTTGCCGGTATTCAGGGTACAGAACTGCTGAGCACCCCCCGTAATAAATGGCGTGACACCGGGAGATTCGTCGTCATTGCCGGAGCACGAAGCGTGCGCAGTGACGAGGCTACCCGTCACGGTGGCCCGGCTTTCGGCGAGATTGGCACGTACCAGCTGGTCTATGCCATTCGCCGGCTGCTGGCCCGCCAGGACCTGGGATTACCGATTGACCATCTTATGCCTGGCAAGGTGCGAACTCTGTTTAACACGCAGGTACAGAAGGCCGCTATGTCTGTATTTGCCTGCGAGTTCGACACCCGCTTTGATTCGGAATCACTGGAGAACGGTCGCTTCCCGCTGGTTCCCGCCGACCTGCCATCCGGTCATCCTGACCTGATTTTTGGCGAATATGGCGGAGCGCACAGCCCGGATGACCCGGCCTGGCTGACCACTGATTTGCGGTATTTCCTGAACGGCCAGGAGCCGTTCGCTGCTGAGGATATTATTCATCATGAAAGTGAAAGCCCGTGAAGGGATCCGGGTACCGCGCGAGGATAACGCCCGCCGGTACATCGAGCAGGAACCGGTTGAGGTTCCTGAAAGCACCTACTATCTGCGGCGTCTGAATGAGGGCGACCTGGTGAAGGTGACAGATGCGACCGTTGATGTTACGGCCGCTGCAGCAACGACCGGCAAAGGAACCAAATAATGTCCAGCCCGAATATTTCTTTCGACAACATCCCGTCGAGCATCCGCAAACCGGGGCAGTATTTTGAGTTCAATACGAAACTTGCTGTCCGCACGTTGCCGGCGAATGCGCAAAAAGTGTTGATTATCGCCCCGATGCTCGCCAGCGGTAGCCTTGATCCGCTTGTGGCCACCAGTGTATTCAGCGGCGATGAAGCCGCAGTGTACTTTGGTTACGGCTCAATTGCGCATCTGATGGTGGTAGCGGCCATCAATACTTATTCCTACCTCGATCTGACTGTTATCGGCGTCAGTGATGCCAGCGCCGGGATTGCCGCTACTGGTACGCTGACCATCACCGGGCCTGCCAGTTCGCAGGGTGTGGTCAGTCTGTGGATCGGCAAAACCCGCGTTGATGTGGCTGTCAGTGCGGCAGATACCGTAACTGAAATCGCTGCAGCAATGAAAACTGCGATCGATAATCAGCCGGAGTTGCCCGTTACTGCCGCAGTGTCTGCTGGTGTCCTGACCCTGACCGCGAAGAACAAAGGTGCGGCCGGCAACGATATCCGCCTGCGTGCGCAGACCACCGCATCCGGTACGACGACTGCCATCGTTGCAATGGCCAGCGGGGCCACTGACCCGGATATCGCACCGGCGCTGGCGAACGTCGTGGCTGCAGGCCACAACATCATCGTCAGCCCGTTCTGCACCCAGACCACGCTCACAGCACTGCGTACCCATCTGGATTTCGTTTCCGGCCCGATGGAGCAACGCGGCGCGGTAGGCGTCGCCGGCTGGCCGGGTACGCTTGCCGCCGGTACCACACTGGCATCACAAATCAACAGTGGGCGGATTACGGTGGGCTGGCATAACGGTTCCGTTATGCTGCCGGCAGAAATTGCGGCGGCATATGGCGCACGCATTGCCAGTGAAGAAGACCCGGCCCGACCGCTGAACACCCTGACACTGGCGCTGGATGTGACGGACCTCGCCAGCCGCCCGGGACGAACCGAGCAGGAAAACGCGCTGCATAACGGACTGACTCCATTTGAAGTGGGTTCCGGCGAGACGGTGCAGATCGTCCGCGCTATCACGACCTATACCCGCAATGCCAGCGGCGTCGATGATGTGTCCCTGCTGGACCTGACGACCATCCGTACCCTGGATTACGTGCGTAAAGCCTGCCGCGAGCGAATTGCGCTGCGCTTCCCGCGTGAAAAGCTCTCTACGCGTACGCCTCCACTGGTCCGCAGCGAACTCTATGACGTGCTGCTGAAGCTGGAAGAGCTGGAAATCATTGAGGAAGTTGACGCCAATAAGGACGCGCTGATCGTCGAGCGTGACAGCCAGGATGTTAACCGCCTGAATGCCCGTATTCCGTCGGATGTGGTGAACGGTCTCCACGTCTTCGCCGGTCGCATCGATTTGCTTCTGTAAGGAGAGCATGTAAATGGCACTTGAAGAATACGTCGGCTCAATCGTTCTGTACGTGGACGGCCAGGAGATTGAGGTTACCGATATTCGTCCCCAGACGAACACCGGCCGCAAGCTGGTGAAGACCATGAACCGGACCGGCCGCGCCAAAGGCTATTCGAAAGGTATTGCTGAACATTCATTGCAGATCACCGTCGTACTCCCGAAAAACGTCGCGCAGCCTGACTGGGATGAAATGGCCGGTGCGAAGCTGACTCTGATGGATATGGACGGCAACCCTCTGTATAGCTACCTGGACTGCTTTACCACTCAGAGCGGCGAACAGTATGGCGTGGACAACGAAGCCCGCCGCGATCTCACCATTCAGTCACTGCGTAAGGTACAAGGCTAATGAAAGCATCAGGACAATTGTTATTCGGCATTCCTTCAGGGGATGGCAGTGTTATCCATTATGACTACACCGTGATACTGCCGGTGATTCGTCATACCGTGAATGCACTACAGGCGACAATGGAAGCACTTGGCGAGACGACTAGTGCGGCGGCACATATGTACTATCGCGTTGCTGTCCTGGCGGAAGTGATTCAGTCTCTCGGGAGCCTCAGTGCCGATGAAATCACTGCTGAACTGCTGCTGGACGGACTGACTGACGATGATATGGATCTGCTTGATGCAGAGCTTGCCGGGCTCAAAAAAAAGCGGATGCGCACGCTGCCGGACTTAGCGGACTCCGGCGAGCCATCCTCGCCCTTGGACAGTACGGGATCAGCGAAGACAGCGTCAGGGGAATGACGCCAGGCGAGTTACAGTCCTGGCTTGACGATCTGGCACGGCTGCAGGGGAAAAAACCTGCAGGCCGTGCACCTCATATCAAATCCCGCAGGGCCTCCAGGAAAAAGGGGAAACGGTAAATGCGTGACTTAAAGCTTGCCATGACCCTGCTTGCGCGGGATCAGGGTTCTAAAGCCTTACGGCAGGCGCTGACAGATATACAACGCCAGACGAATGCCAACAAGAAAGCCGAAGATGATGCCTCTCGTGCCCGGGAGCAATCCTCCCGTGAAGGCATTCGTGCATCACGCACTCTCCAGCAGGAATATCAGCGGGCGGCCAGTGCCCGTTCCACACTGGGGATCCGTTCTGAAAAAGATATTCAGCGCGAAATCATGCAGACGCAGGCCGCTTATAACCGGTTGCTGCGCTCCGGCACCATGAGTGCCAATGAACAGACTCGCGCATTCAGGGCAATGACCAGCCAGGTTGCACAGCTACGCACCGAACTGAATGGCGCGGGTCAGTCTATGTCGCGTATGGAGCGCCTGCGTAACTGGGGCGGTAACGCGACTGCGATTGCGGGCGGCGTGACGGCAGCGGCCGCAGTGCTGCGTGAGCCCGTTCGTAACCAGATGGGTTATGAACAGCGTCTGGCCATGATGGCCAATACGGCATTTGCTGATGAAGGCATTGCAGGTCGACGCTCAGGCATGCAATCAATGGACCAACTGATTCGCCGGGCTGTATCCGTTGGTGGCGGTAATAAAGATAGCGCTGCCGGGACTCTCGATGCACTTCTGGCATCAGGTACAGTCGATTTTAAATCAGCAGAGCAACTGTTACCTATGCTTCAAAAATACTCGACAGCGACAGGAGCTGATTCTCAGGATCTGGCGATGATTGCCATACGCCTGAAGCAAACCTTTGGTGTGAAAAATGAAGACATACCAAAAGCACTGAATATGGCAATCAAAGCAGGTCAGGCTGGCTCTTTTGAGTTGGCTGATATGGCTAAATATCTACCCGAGCAGTTAGCTAACGCCGGTAATGCGGGTATGAAGGGTCTTGATGATTTTGCAACATTGCTCGGGTTAAACCAGGCTGCTGCAATCACTGCAGGCAGCAGCAGCCAAGCTGGTAATAATGTTACACAGTTCCTTGCTAAGATAACCAGCCGGGATGCAGCGACAGCAGCTGAGCGTATTAAATACAACGGAAAAGGGATTGACCTTCCCGGTTCTCTTGTAAATGCGCAAGGTAAAGGAATGAACTCCATTGATGCTTTTAGTGCAATCGTGGATAAAATCGTTGCGAGTAACCCCGAGTATAGCAAGCTCGAAAAAAGGCTAGCTAATTCCACCGATAGTGCTGACCGACAAAGGATTATGGCATCCCAAGCAAAAATCCTTGAGGGTTCATCTGTAGGACAAATCATTGCAGATCAGCAAGCATTGATGGCATTGGTTGCATACCGTTCTAATCGAAAATATGCATATGAGGTCCGGGATAGTGCCAATGTGCAGAGAACCCTCGCAGATGGAGCGACGGCGGGTGACCTGAACTACGAATTAATGTCTAGCACGGCCGGTTTTAAAACTAATCAGTTAGGCAACCAATCCGACTTTGCACAGATGGATGCCATAAAACCTCTTTCAGAAGTGCTTGGCACGCTGTCAAAAAACCTCACCGACTATGCAGCAGAGTATCCTGGTTTGACTACCGCTGTTGCTGGGGCAACAACAGGCATCAAAGCACTGGCTGCAGCAGCTGCAGCCATAGCCGGTATCCGCTTTCTTACCGGTGGTGGCTTCCCCGGCATGGGTAGAAAAGGTGGTAATGGCGGTGGTTCTTTCAGCCCGGCAGATCTCCTTACCGGCGGAGGAACGTCAGGGGCCGGAGTAGTGCCGGTCTACGTAACGAACTGGAAAGATATTGGCGGCGATGACAAGAGTGGCGTAATGGATTCCCTTAAGGATATTCCCGGAGCCGTTGGAAAATTCGCAACCTACTTCACTGCTGCAGCTGCTATTAAAGGGTCTCTGGATGAACAGATGGATGAGATTAATAAAGAATCACAAGAAAAAGGAATTTCTCCTGGAGAATTGCTTAAGCAAAAGCTGGATGAGAAAAAGGTACCTCTTTTTGACTGGGATTTTAGTTCCTGGTGGTCATCCCCTCAGAATATTCGCGTGCCTGAATCGGCCAATGGCTATCCCGTTCCCGGTTTTGCTCAGGCTCCGGCTCAGCATCTACCCATTAACATCACCACCCAGCTGCAGGTAGATGGTCGGGTACTGGCTGAGGTTGTGAACGAGGCTAACAGCCAGTCAGCCGCCCGTGGCCCACAGGGAGGACCGCACTGATGGCATGGGAAACAGACCTGCAGGACGCCAGCTTCAGGGGTGTCGCCTTCGATATCATCACCACGCGTGACAGCGTGCAGCGTGATATCGCCCAGCATGAATACCCGTATCGCAACGGGGCCAATATTGACGACCTTGGCGGTAAACCACGCAGCCTACAGTGTCAGGCGGTCTTCTTTGGCGACGACTATGAAAGCCGGCTGCAGGCGTTCATTGCCGCACTGGACGTGCGCGGCTCGGGCGAGCTTATTCATCCTGTGTTTGGCTCCATGCCGGATATGCTGTGCTATGTCTATCAGGTAAACCACGACGCGGAGACGCCTGACTACTGTACTGTTGATCTGCAGTTCCTGCAGTCAGGTCTGGATGTGAAGTTCTTTGTACGCGAATGGCCACTCAGTCAGGCAGATGCCATTTTCAACCAGGCCCAGGGGATCCTCGACAGTACCGCCACGTTACTGGATAACGCCATGAAGCCGCTGAGAACGGCGCGGCAGTATATGGCCCGCACCAAAGCGCTGGGAGTCACAGCGCTGAACATGGCAGCCATTCTCCGGAGTGAAATCACAGGGTTTATCAGCAGCACGACTGATTTTGTCAATTTTCCGGCAGCCTTTATGACTGACCTTCAGTCTGCGCTGAGCCTGCAGAGCTCGGCTGCGACCAGTTCCATCAGCTCGGACTCTGCTGTATACGCTTCCGTGCCGTCGGTCGTCCTTGCTGACTGGTCAGCGGTGAAAACCCAGGCCGATGAAGTGGCCGTACTGCCGGCAAGTCTTGTCAATGGCGATGCGACGGCTTCCGTTGAAATGCCGGCAAACGTAACCGCCACCGATATCCGTGAGCTGATTGCCATGACACAGCTGGCGGTCGCCCTTGAGTTGTCGCAGCAGGCGGCTGACCTTATGAGCGATGAGACCGTCACCGCTGCGTTAAGCCCCGATGATATCAGTCTTATCACCGGTGATGCCCGCCGGGCAGTACAGAATGCCATCGACAGCGTGCGCAGTACCTGGGCCGCTGAGATGGAGACCGTGAGCAGCTCAACGACGTCGATCGCGCTGGAATATGAGCCGGTTATTAATGGCCTTCGTGATACCGCGCTTTCCCTGCAGTCGATGGCCACGGCACTGATTCAGGCCAGACCTCCACTGATTCAGCGCACGGTGGCCAGTGCCGCGAATCTGCATCTGCTTGCCCACCTGTGGTATGGCGATTACAGCCGGGCCACTGAGCTTAAGCTCCTTAATCCGTCCCTTCGTGACCCCAATAACATCATCGCGGGAGACGTCCTGAATGGCTACGCAGAATAAACAGACAGCCCAGGATAATGACCTGGACAAAGTGTCGGTCATCGTCGGTGGGAAGGTGCATTCCGACTGGTCCGGCTACGGTATCGACAGCGACTTTCTTATCCCCGCCGATGCCTGGTCGATGCGTCTCGGTCTGCCCGATGGCATCTTTCCAGAAGGTGTGGCGCGAGGTGTTCCTGTTCAGGTTCGCGTCGGGCCGGATGTTGTAATGTCCGGGCGCATAGACCGGGTTTCCCGTACCGTCAGCCGGGATCAGGTATCGCTGTCCGTCACCGGCCGTGACGGTGCGGCCATCCTGGTGGACTGTGCATCCCCGTTGCTGACAAGCCGTCAGGCCAGCCTGGAAGAGGTTATCGCCCAGGTCGTGCGGCCGCTGGGTATTAAAAACATCGAGCTGCACGCCGAGAGTTCGATCCGCAATGACAAAATCACCACCGAACCGGGCGAGCGGGCATGGGATATCCTGCTGAGGGCCTGTGCCGGTCGCGGGCTCTGGCCGTGGTTCCGGCCTGACGGTACGCTGGTCATCGGTGGCCCGGATTATACGGCTGCGCCGGTGGCCACGCTGGTGATGCGCCGTTCCGGCGAGGGAAATAACCTGCTCAGTCTCACCGATGAAAGCAGCATGGAGCGCAGCTTTTCCCGTCTGACGGTGCTGGCGCAGGGGCATGCACACTCAACGAACAACAAAAAAGAGCTGGGGATTATCGACGTCAGCAGCTCAGACTCACTGACGGTGTCCGGGGATACTGATACCACCGAAACTGAACTGGATACGGGCCTTCCCGAGACCGGTCAGCATGGTCTGCAGTTTGTTGTGGAGGATCCAACCGTCACGTATTACCGGCCGCAGGTGGTCGTCATGCACGATGCCGATGACCTTGAACAGGTTCGCTATCGCGCGCGCAAAATGATGGCCGATGCCCGACTGGAGGGTTATTCCCTGATTGCCCGGGTTCAGGGTCACCGGACCAGCGACGGCGTGTTATGGGAGCCAGGGCAGCGCATCCACGTCATCAGCGAACCGCACGGTATCGATGCCATCTATTTTCTGATGGGCCGGGAGTTTACCGGTGGACGCCCGGGCGGCGCGGTGACCACGCTGCGGCTGAAAGAAGATGGTGTCTGGATCCCCGATGCGTGGTCGAAGAAGAAAAAAGCCCGTAAAGGTCGCCGTAAGAAAAAACAGGAACTGGGGATAGTCGATGTGGAACCAGGTTGATTTACGTATCCGCTCTGCGCTGCGCGGTATTCGCCTTGCTTTCCGGGGACGTTTAACCCGCGTTAAAAGCGATTTAACCATCCAGCAGGTGCAGCTTAAAGGGCTGGCCGGCGAGCAGCTGCAGGACGCCGAACTTTTCCAGCACTTCGGGTTTACCAGTTGCCCGCCTGCCGGCACTCAGTGTATCGTGCTTCCCATCGGTGGCCAGACCTCGCATGCCATCATCATCGCCACCGAGAACGGTGCATACCGTTTGCAGGTGGCCAGCGGTGAAGTGGCCATCTACTCTGATGAAGGTGCTTTTGTGCATATCAAAAAGGGCCGAATCGTCGAAGTGGATTGTGATGAGTACCTTGTTAAAACCAAAAAATACACCGTTGAAACTGAGGATTATGGCGTTACGGCGTCAGCCGGTGCGACCTTTGATACGCCATTACTGAAAGCCAGCGACCAGCTATCCGATGGTAAATCGACGCTCGATCAGATGCGCGAGACCTATGATGACCATGACCACGATCATGGCGGTGATGCCGGCACCACGGATAAACCGAACCAGCAGATGTAACCCCCGCCAGACCCACTGAAGCCCTTCAACTTATTCATACCAGTCCACTCTGTCATCATGGCAGCGTGGACAGACTATTAGACCCGACAACCGGCGACTACGCCGGCACGAGTACCAGCACTCTGGCAAACGCAGTGTATCTGCGTCTGACTATCCCGCTCGGCTCATGGTGGGCGCAGCCGGATGTCGGTTCAAAGCTTCATCTTCTGAGGAGAGAGAAAGATGTAACCCGCGTACATAAACTCGCTCGCCAGTATGCTGAAGAGGCGCTGGCACCGCTGACGGCTGATACTGATGGCCGGGCAAAAAGCATCACAGTAGAAACCTTTCAGGGGGAGCCGGGCTGGCTCCTTTTATTGATCACCGTCATTCAGGCCGATGGTATTACCGTCCCCTTGAAGCATTTTGTGAGGGTTATTTAATGCCGTTTGTCACGCCGACGTTCGACGAAATCCGAAACGATATTCTGCGCGATATTAAGAACCTGAATACCGATGCAGATATTGGCGTTGACAGCGATTTATATATTCGTGCCAGTGCGGTGGCCAGCGTTGCCACTGGTATTTATCAGTATCAGGGATGGATAGTTCGTCAGATATTTCCTGACACGGCCGATACCGAGTTTCTCGAATGGCACTCCCGTACGCGCGGGTTGTATCGCAAGTCAGCCACCACGGCCAGCGGTATCCTTACGGTTACCGGCGAACCCGGCGCGACGGCAGCAGCCGGCTACAGTGTGACGCGTGGTAGCCTGACGTATACCACCACGGCTGCCGCGACGCTTGATAGTGACGGTAACGGCACGGTAGCGGCAAGCTATTCCACTGCCGGCGCTGCCGGTAATACTACGGCCATCACAACAGGCACATTTACCAGCACGCCGACAGGGTTCGACAGTACCGTTATTATCGGGATTATGTCCGGGGGGACTGACCAGGAATCGGATACCGAACTGCTGGACCGTCTGCTTGACATTATTCGCCGCGCACCAGCCGGCGGGAATAAGTACGACTACCGTCGCTGGGCGATGTCCGTGGATGGCGTCACGGCCGCTTATGTTTATCCCCTGCGGCGCGGGCTGGGTACTGTTGACGTGGTTATTACCTCGGCCGACGGTTTACCCTCCGCCGAAATTATTGCCGCCACGCAGGCATATATTGACGACGTGCGTCCTGTAACGGCAAAGAACTGCCTGGTACTGGGGCCAACGATTAAAACGGTAGACCTGGATATTCAGGTTTCGCTGGATGGTGTGACAATTGATGTGGCGCGTGAAAACATTATTTCTACGCTGACCGACTATATCAATAAATTACCGCCAGGTGAGCCCTTTATTCGTTCTCAGGCCGAGATGCTGATTTCTATCGTGACCGGCGTTGTGGACCGGGTCATCGTTTCGCCGACGTCGAACGTATTTCCTGATGTCAGTGAAACCGTCGTGGAATGGATCCGTGTCGGCAGCATCGAGGTATCGCAGCTATGAGCAATGCGAAGAACCTCTTATCCCTGTTACTGCCGCCTGTTGCATACGATACGCAGCAACCAGCCTTATATGCTGAGTTATCGGCAGAAGGTAACGCATTCGATGCAACGGATGAATCAGCAAATAATGCACTGAATGCTGTTGCACCCTTTTTTGCTGATAACCTGCTGACAGACTGGGAGCGTGTTTTAGATGTCACACCTAATGAGGATGACGGTTATCAGCAGCGTCTCGATCGCGTCTTGATTAAGCTGTCAGAAATTGGTGGTTTAAGTATTCCGTATTTTATCACCATGGCCAGCAGGATTGGTTACACCATCACTATTGATGAATTACAACCCTTCAGGGTCGGTTCCAGTCGCTGCGGTGACACGCTATATATCGACGATATTATTTTTACGTGGCGGGTAAACGTCTATGGGTTAGAAGTTCCTCTTTATTATTTCCGCGCTGGGACTTCCCGCGTTGGCGAACGGCTCATGACGCTGGGCGATAAAGTTCTTGAAACCACATTCAATGAATTAAAACCCGCTCATACCCTTTGTTATTTCCTCTACGAATCTGAAATGACCTATCCGCTTTATCTGGATGGTTCATTTGCGCTGGACGGCGAACAGCCAATGACCGGCTACGTAGAAAAAACCACCGATTAACGGAGTATTTTATGCAAAGCCTGATGCCTCCGGTTGATGCACCAAATAATGAATTCAGCGACGGCGACCCCTCGCTGGGGACGTTAGGAACCATTGTCAGAGCGCTTTTTCTGAATAATGTGCAGGATGCCATTCGTTCTGTACAGCGTGAATTATTGTCAATTCTGGCTGCTGCAAATATCAACCCTGATGGCGACAGTAATAATCAGGTATTGCAGGCTATTAATAAAATCATGGTGGATTCAAATATGTCGGTACCTTACGGCATACCGCTACCATGGCCAACCAGCACGCCACCTACGGGATATTTAATATGCAACGGTGCGTCATTCAGCGCGACGACCTATCCGAATCTGGCTGCAGTTTATACTGGCGGCTCGTTACCTGATTTACGTGGCCAGACAATCAAAGGGTTACCGGCCTCTGGCCGTGCGCTGCTCAGTCTTGAAGCTGACGGCAATAAAGCGCATACCCATGGAGCATCAGCGACAGAGACTGACCTGGGCACAAAAACAACCAGTAGTGATAACGAACACGATCACGGCTGGGGATCCGGGATGCAAAAACAAGGCGGCAGTGATCAGGAAGTTGGTAGCAATGGCGGTACTGGATTCGGGCGGACCTCTGTGCAACCGCCGCATTCACACACAGTTTATATCGGCCCACATGGTCACACAATAACCATTGAGGCGTCCGGTAATTCCGAAACTACGGTTAAAAACATGGCATTTCATTATATTGTGAGGGCGGCGTAATGTCTGACGATATTAACGCAGTATTTGATAGCAATTTAATTGCAACTCAGGCTGGTACCGTTCAGGTATTTCATTTTGATATGAGTTCCCGTGAGTTTATTGGTACTGAAGAAGTTTATATTCATGTCGGTGTTGGCCTTCCTGCATTTTCATGCATGGAAGAACCACCAGTGCAAAGTGAATATCAGGTTGCTGTTCGTTCGGAAGATAATTCTTCCTGGACTGTCACCGAAGATTATCGCGGTGTCACTGTCTATGACCTTCAAACGCTGGCCAGTCACGTTATTACCGAGCCTGGACCTATCCCCGACACTGTAACGACCTCTGCGCCATCTACTCCATACGATAAATGGGACGGTTCTGCATGGGTAACGGATGCTGATGCACAGCATGCTGCGGATATCGCTGCTGCGGACCTGCAAAAGAAACAGATGATTACTCAGGCCTCAGCCGAAATTTCAATTCTTCTGGATGCCGTTAACTTGAACATGGCGACTGATGAAGAGAAATTCCGGCTTACTGCTTTACAGGCTTATCGGGTGCAGCTTAACCGGGTAGATACATCGCTTGCTCCTGATATTTTTTGGCCGGTTATGACGACCCCGGAGGCTGATAATGTCTAATTTACCCGAACAGACTGCGTGGGAATCAGGGATTCATCAACTCGAAGAAGAGGATCGGGCTAAAGCTGGTCCCGGTGGGGTATTAAATATCCAGGCAACTCAGCTGGCAAATCGTACACGGTGGCTGAGAGCTCAGGTGGAATCTGTAGAAGATTACCGCGAGTATACTTTTTATAAATCAGAATCTGACCCTGATGGAACAATCACGGGACGTGCTAATACACCGGAAGGAAAAATATTTCGTGTGGCTCAGGGTTTAAATGATGACCTTGCGTTTATTTATTATCTGAATGACTCAGATACAGCCGTACCCTTGACTGCACTTCTTGGGCGTGGTGCTATTACCAGCACCATCCGCCAGTTCTCAACTCTTGAACTTGCTGAAAATGATGTAGCTGCCGGTAATATCCCTGACGGCTCCACAACCTACGTAAGAAGCACTGATGATACCGCGCTTGCAGTAGAGTACATCAACAACGCCGGCACCCTGACTGCTACCGGCCGGACGATGGCATCCGGGGCCGCAGTTGAACTCATGTCAGATACCGTCCAGCGTTTAATGACGGCGCTGCACGTTATGGCGGAGGGCGGCACAAGCTCTGGTTCAGGTATTGAAAGCAGCGATACAGTGCAGAATCTGATGACCGGATTTAACGTGCTGGCTGAGTCAATTAATAATCTGTCAGTGGGAAACCAGCAAAATGCCAGCGGATTATCCAGGCTGGTCTCATCAGTCCAGATTTGCACTGAAATGCTGAACACGCTGGCGGCTGAGATCGTAACTCCTGACGGCGCATCACAGTATGGTTATGTGGCATTTTCCGTGCCCGGTACAGTCAACGCTGGTAACGGGTCGTTTGGCACCGATACACGCTACCGCAGGACTGGGATGATCCCGGTTCGCAAGGGTGACGTTGTGCGCCTCACAGTCTACACCACATCGGCAACCGCAGGTCACGCAGCTGCGCTTTACGATGCATCGGGAGCGTATGTGGGTCCGCTGGGGATTATGTGCGCGTCGTATGCGGCGTATCAGGCACGGTATTACCAGTGTGAAATTTCTCAGGATGGCTTTGTTGTCGCGAACACGCTGGACCAGAGCGCATCTTCTTCTGTTGATGTGACTGGTGCGGCACTGACGATTGACCATCGTCTTCGTGGCCGGGCAGCAGATGCTGTTATTAAACTGACAAAGTCGGATTTAATCCCGGTCCGCCTGGATAATGGAAACATTAACGCCAGCTCAATTACGCAGGATGGAATCGTTAATTATTCCACCGGGCTGTATTCCTGCACCGGCGGCAGGCTCCTGTTCAGTGGTCTGCCTGTGGCCTCATCGCCGGGGCAGAGCAGCAGTTTGTATAACGTTGTGTTCTATGATGCCGCCAAAGCTCTGATTGCATATCGTCCTGTATTCTCCAGTTCGGGTTACGTTATTATTCCTGAAAATGCCGCGTACTGGGCGCAGCAGATAATCACCGACAGAACACCCAACTGGTCCGAGGTCTCGATAGTTTATTACAACTACGTCTACAAGGATGAGCTACATAAGCTGCTGTCATCAGAACGTGAGCGCCTCGGACGTAACTACCCTAACGAATATTGGCTGCAGGATTTCAGCGGCACTACCGATATTGAGTGGATCCAGAACGCAATGGACTGGGTGCATGATGCCGGAGGTGGCTGGTTAATACTGTCATCTGACTATGTCAAAAAGCAGTTCCTTATCTCCGAAGCCGTAATTCATCGCAGCAATGTCTGGGTTGTTCTGGACGGTGTCGAGATTAAACTGCAGGATGGCGTGCATGACAATCTGTTTCGTGCTGCCGGGGTTATTGTCAATCCTGACGACCCGTTTGGTCTGTGCCTCGACCTTGAGATAACCGACAACGTTCGTCTGATTGGTACGGGATATCCGAAGTTAAGTGGTGCCGATGTGCCGTATTATGCTGATATCCCCGCAGGTGCCGGGCCTCGCTACTGGATTGGTGATGAATACGGATGGCGAGGTACAGGGCTGATTTATTACGGTACGCAGAATTTTGAGATTGGTGGTTTTAAACTCCAGAACGCAAAAAACTGGGGGACAGATTTCGGGTATGGTGCCAAGTACGGCGACATCCACGATATCGACCTGTGGCAGCCGAACAAAAACGGCGACGGGATCCACTTCACCAACGGCGCCAGTCACATGCGTGTGCGTCAGATTTTCGGATATGCGCGCGATGACTGCCTAGCTATGGTCAATAGTGATGACTCCCTGGTTTACGGCCCTGACAAAATCCCGACACCGGGGTCAATTCGCCAGTGGATCTACCCAACCTGTCCTTTCTGGTACGGGTGGGCAGGAAATGAGGCCGTGGGAACCGACAACGATATTCACGATATCACTGCTACGAATATCGGGTTAACCGGTAACGAGCAGGTCAGCACCATTCTGACCACGCAGTTTAAAATCTACAACGTGACAATCAGCGGTATCAGCAGCGTCAACTATATGACTCCAGGCCGTGGCTGGGATGAAGTTAATGCGATTCTGAAATCGTATGCCGGGTTTGGGGATGCTTCCCGCTATAAGGCAGGTAATGTCAGCAATATCAGCATTAATAACATCATTGAGTGTGCGTCGAAAAATTACAGTATCGATATAACGCTGGAGGGGAGGAATATCCGCGTCAATCGTTATATGAAACTGGACACCCGCGCGAAAACAAAAGGTGCGCTGAACATCAGCAGTTCAGCCGCCCCGTATGTAACGACCTCTAATATTGTGGAATAAAAAAATGACTATATTAATTCAGGATTCATTACGTCGCGCCGTTGAAGCTGCCTCCGGCGGTGCGCAGA
>OJUX01000097.1_pt1 | contig 37331 bp, 42 predicted proteins | sample 1599971 | NCBI WGS metagenome assembly OJUX01 (sample SAMN04436859, study PRJEB24849) | human gut metagenome | biome: human gut; feature: NICU; material: stool | host: Homo sapiens | place: USA: Saint Louis, MO | collected 2011-09-23
CCGTAGCCCGCTTTCTCCACGGCCTGCACTAACTCTGCGGCGGAGGCACTGCCCATCACCAGAGCAGTACGCTCCGCAAGGTTTACCCGTGCCTGTGCGACGCCCGGTACCGCCTGTAAGGCATTTTGTACTCGGGAGACGCAGCTGGCGCAGCTCATACCGTTGATCAGCAGCTGTTGGCTGTCATCAATATCATCCGCTGCCGGAAGCTCAGGAGTGGCCGCTGTCAGTGCTTCCGACGGGGATGATGACTCTGCCAGCGGTTTAGCCTTTGGGTGGCTCAGCTCTGCCCCATAACCCGCTTGTTTAATGGTATCGATCAGCGCATCCGCGCTGGCGCTGCCGGTCACGGCGGCATGGTCGATAGTCACCTCAGCGCTTTCAACATCAGGACGCTGTTCCAGGCTTTCTTTAACGCGTTTGACACAGTGGCCGCAGGAGAGGCCGTCCAGCGTCAGGTCAATAGTGTGAGACATAACAAAACTCCCGTATAATGAACTGGTCAGTTGTTGACCGGAGTAACGCTTTTAGCTAACTGTTATGAAGGTTAAACCTTCCATCAAGGGGAAGGTCAAGAATTTAAATTGCTGATTGAAAGGGATTTTTAAAATCAGCGTCCACATAGCGTCCACACTTCGACAAAAGTGTCCACATTACAATGACAAAGCCCCGCTTAATGAGCGGGGCTTTTTTCATAACAAGTTACTCTTCATCGTCTGAAGGTAGCTCTGTTTAATGACATAAACTTCGTTTACTTCCAACCACAAGCTTTTTGAAGCGGTTTCATTGCATCTGAAAGGCCCTTCAGATCGAAGGTTGCACTCACAGGGGCTTCATTGTATGGGGTGATTCTGGTGAACATTTTGTCTGCTTTGGCTAGAGATTTAATGAAGTCAATGTCACTACCCTTGTAAAAAACCGCTTTGGTATCAGTTGAGATAGACCATTCTTTTTCAACTGCTTTCTGCTTATCCAAGCGGTAGAGCATGCTCGTTTGCTCAAGGCCTAGGTACACATCCCAGTTAATGAATACCTCCGTTTTCTTTTCGCGGCAGGCTACATACATTGTTGGAATCACACTTTCTCCAAAAGGTGTTCGAATGTAATCATTACTGTTAAGTGAGAGGATTATGTTTTTTGAGTCGTCTACCGGCGAGGTGCTAATTGATGTTTGCCACTTGCCAGGGTTAGAAACAGAATTTTCTACAGCTTCAGTTTCTGCGGATGTAGTTTGCGGGAATAACTTGTCGAAACATGCCAGCCTTTTAGTGCCATTAATTTCACTTTGGCACTCTAACAACTTAGCTCGGTCAGGTTGCTGATAATCAGTTTTTGCTGACGTGTTTATCGTGCTTGTTGTAGCTTTAAACGTTGGTGAGAAGAAGCGATCGTAACAAGATAGTCGTTTATCGTTATCTTTCTCCTCAGGGCATTGATCTCTACTCTCGAATTTATCAGCATTTTGTGTTCGTGATGGCGGTATTGATTTGTCGTAACAAGAAAGTCGTTCAGCATTATTTTCCATAGCCCGACATTCAAGGACTGCATTGAAGTTTTTATGTTCACTTCCTGCGTATACAGACGCTGCATTGAGTGCCATAAATGATGCTATTGCATTTAAAAACAGCTTTTTCATTTAATCATCCCTTTGGTCTTGTGAGGAATACAAGGATACCGATGATTATGTCGCCTATAACCCAGACACTAGCGATTGCCATTAAACCTAGACCGGTACCAATTGCAGCCCCAGCTCTTTCTGCATCGGAAGTTGCGTGATTTATTACTTCACCACTACCACCTAATCCTGCGAAGAGGCAGTAGATCATAAATAAGTTGAACAGTATAAAAGCCCACTTGATGACTTTTCCAAAAAGTGAACGCCGTGGCTTTTTAAGTTGCTTCCCACATGACGGGCAGCGTAATGCTGTATCACTTACATCCTTAAGACACTCTGGACAGCTAACCAATGCCATAAACAAATCTCCTTAAATGAAAATCTTATCTTTTTGTTACAAATCATTGGGATTTTATCGGATTTGGACGCATTGACAAGCGAAAAGCCCCGTTACACAAACGGGGCTTTTGTTTAAATAATCAGGCTAAGTTGATTATTTCCGTAGTGCGAGGCGGGAAAGGCATCGCGGGGGATGAAGTCTGGCGGTAACGGCGCAGTACCTGCACGCTTTGTTACCTCCCTTTCCACGCTGTTAAGCGTGGTGAATGACCGGCTACATTCCAGATTCTGACACTGGTGATATTGCCGGATTGTCATATCGGTTATTTTACGGCTGGTACGAGTGCGGGCCATAGCGCCGCAAAATGGACATCTGAACATAATGATGGCTCCCCTGTGGGAGTTGAACTCCATTTCATTTTATTCAGTTTCCGCTATCCAGTCAGGTATTTTCGCTTCCAGCTCCAGTCGGGTGGTAAAGCCGCTGTCGTCGATGACGTGCTCAGCAAGCGCAATGATCCAGTCCTGATTATCAATTTCATCCTTAAAACCGCTAACCGTGATGTGCATTTCGGGGTATAACTCAGCGCGGCCACGCGCCAGGGTGATCGAAAACTCTGCCGCGCCACGCTGAAGCTGTTGCCACTTTGCCGCTGCCGCACGTTTCGCCGCCTCTTCATTCTGGTAAGTTTTGCGCAGTACATAGACGTTACCGTCTGCGCCCTCCATGTAATCGCCCTCACGGCTGCTGCTCTTCTCTTTTTTGGGCTTTGCTGGCTTACGGCGCTTTACGCTGACCTTTTTCTTTTTGCCGAAATTGAGATCCAGCCAGTAAGCCCTGACGCCGGTATACGCATCCCGATCGGCAATACGAAAGCGGTGACGGTCGCCACTCGTGCGGTCAATGCTGGCAGAGGGTATTGCCTTCCCGTCAGCGGTTACACCGCCACCCGGCAGGATAAACAGCAGACTGCCGTTCTTTACGGTGGCAATTGCACCCAGCATTTCCGCCATGCGGGTAAGGAAAGACATATCGCTTTCCTGCGTCTGGTCGGCGTGATCAATCTCAATATCCATGAGCATTTCACTGATTTGTGCCTTAAGTCCGTAACGGTGCGCTATGGTCGACACGACGCGCTCGACGGTCACGTCATGCCATGAGACTTCGCGCTTTATGTTGAACTCTTCACGAAAATCAGCGCTGCGGGCAGTAATACCAATGATATCACCCGGCCCTTCATGGGATACCTCATCAACCGTGTACAGTCCCTTGTAAATCAGCGACTCACCCAGCCAGCCAATTGATACCGCAAGCTCAGCGCCACGCGGAGGCAGAGCAACCATACCGTCACTGTCATCAATAGAAATGGAAAGCTGATCGGCATCAAAACCCCGGTTGTCCGTCAGTGACAACGACATGATCCGCTCGTCAAGCTGCGTCCGTACCTTACCGCCCATCGTTATGCTGAATCCCGGACTTTTTACCGCCTCGGTAAGTGAATCGTTATAACTGCTGATGGCGTCGTTAAGTGATTTTGTCAGGTCTGTAAGTGCCATGCTTTCCCCCTTCTTTCGGCGAAGGATCCCACGCGCGCGGGAGAGACTAAATCGGTTTTTGTTGTCGCAGTCCGGCCAGACCCGCAATAGCGTGAGTGGTGTTCAGACATGAGGGATTATCACTGCGAACTCAATAACGTAATGGTGGCTAACATGTCAGAGACACGTTTCCACGGTGTACGCGTCCGGGAGAATACCGACCTGGTGACAGCCATCAATGACATTGAATCAAGTGTCATTGGGGTCGTTGCCGTGGCGGATGATGCCGACGCTGATACCTTTCCCCTGAATACCCCCGTGTTACTGACGCGGGTTAACAACGTGCTGGGTAAGGCGGGTAAAACCGGCTCCCTGTACAAAACGCTTAAAGCCATCGCTGACCAGACCAGCCCGAAGGTCATCGTTGTGCGCGTGGCAGCAGCCACGGAAGAGGAAGGCGGTAAAACGCAGTCGCAGCTCATCATGGGTGGCACGGCAGAAGACGGTAGCTATACCGGCATGTACGCATTTCTGACGGCTGAACAGAAGGTGGGCTATCGTCCGCGCATTCTGGCCGCGCCAGACTACGACACGGAAGAAGTGACCTCTGCGCTGTGCGTCATTGCGCAGAATCTGCGTGCGTTTGTTTATGCCAGTTGTTACGGCTGCACGACGATGGCAGAAGCTATCGCCTACCGCGCTACCTTTGCCTATCGTGAGCTAATGCTTATCTGGCCTGACTTCATCGCATACAACCCTCAGACCGGAGAAGATGAAATCTTCCCGGCCCCCGCCTATGCCTGCGGGCTTCGCGCGCTGATTGACAACAATCAGGGCTGGCATAAATCGCTTTCCAACGTGGCGGTCAAGAACGTGCTGGGTATTTCGCAGGATGTTTTCTGGTCGCTTCAGGCCGAAGACAGCGACGCGAACGAACTGAACAACAAGGAGATCACGACGCTCATCAAGCGTAACGGTTTCCGGTTCTGGGGCAACCGCGTTACCGACACCAAAGATTATATCTTTGAGGTTTATACCCGAACTGCACAGATTCTGGCTGACAGTATCGCTGAGGCGCAATTTGAATCAGTGGACGAACCGCTAACCCCGGCCAACGTCAAGGATGTGGTCAGCGGCATCAGCGGCAAACTCAATTCGCTGGTGACGCAGGGGCGGCTAATTGGTGCTGAATGCTGGTTTGATATCCTGGATAACCCGACAACCGGTCTCCGCCAGGGTCAGGTACGCATTCGCTATAAATATACACCGGTTCCGCCAATGGAAGATTTGACGCTCTACCAGACCTTCACGGACGAGTATTTCGAATCGGCGTTTTCTTCCCTGGGAGGTGCATAAATGGCGGTTCCTCACAAACTGCGCCTGTTCACCTGCTTTGTGAACGGCAGCAACTGCATCGGCAAAGTATCTTCCGTGACGCTGCCAAAACTGACCCGTAAAACTGAAGACTTTCAGGGCGGCGGGATGATTGGCTCCGCTGCGGTGGATCTCGGTCTGGACAGTGGCGCGCTGGATACCACAATGGTGGTTGGCGGTCTGGTTCAGTCTTTACTGCTGAACTACTGCGGCGATATCGACGAAACCCGCTTCCGCTTCGCCGGTGAATATTACACCGATGGAGAAAGCCTGCTTGTTGAGGTTGAACTGCGCGGCCGTATCACCGAAATGGACGGCGGTGAAAGCAAGCAGGGAGAAGACACCTCCGTCAGCTACACAATGAAGAACACCTATTACAGGCTCACTATCGACGACAAGCCGCTGTTTGAGTTTGATCTGCTGAACTTCATCTACAAGAAAGATGGCAAAAATATCTACCCTGACCGCATAACGTCTGCGCTGGGAATGGGTAACTGATTAACCTGATAAGTGGCGGCACATCCGTGCCGCCCGGAGTATTCAAGAATGAGCAAGAAAACCGATAACGCCATTACGCTGGCAAAACCCGTTGTTCGCGGCGATGAGAAAATTACCCAGGTAACGATCACGGATGAGATCAAACAGGCTGGCTCTCTGCGCGGGCTGAAGCTGGTTAATGTGATGAATATGGATGTGGATTCGGTGGCGGTATTGCTAACCCGCGTCACATCACCGCGACTCAAACAGACCGAAATCAACGAAATGGATACCCGCGATTTTGTCAGTCTGTCTGAAGCGCTCGTCCCTTTTTTGACACCTGCGGGGTCTGGAGCGTCGAGCGAGGCGGAGACGGAGAATCAGTAACCCTCCTGCGGTTCGACCTGATCGACGATCTGGTTGCTGATATCGCGGTTGTTTTCAACTGGCCGCCCTCTGAAGTCTTCACGATGGAACTGGGCGAAGTCATAGCCTGGCGTGAACGGGCGGCTGTCCGAAGTGGAGCCAGTGACAGTGAAAAGCCTTAATATTCGCGTCGCGTTCAGCGCGATCGATAAACTTACCCGCCCGGTCAATGCCGCCCGCCAGAGTGCGGGCGGTTTGTCTGAATCCCTCAAAAAAACGCAGTCCAGTATTAAAGATCTGGACAGTCAGTCCCGCACGTTCAACCGTCTGCGCGACAGCGTGCAAAAGACCTCCCGCAAAATTGACGACGCCAGCCGGGCGCTTGAAGGGCTGAATCAGGCACAGCGGGAAGGTACACAACTTACAGACAAGCAAAAAGCACATATGGCAGCGCTGGCCGTAAAGCTGGAGCGCCTTAATTCTGCGCGCAAGCAGGAAATGGTTAAGCTGCGCGCCGCCTCACAGGCACTGCGCAGCCACGGCGTTTCACTGGTCGGCAGTGACCGCACCATTCAGAGTGCCATTCGTCGTACTGAACAGTACAACCAGACCCTTGAGCGGGAACGGCGACAGCTTTCTGCGGTCACGCAGGCACGTGCGCGCTATGACCAGATGCAGCAAACGGCTGGTAAACTTCGCGGCGGGGGCACGATGGCCGTTGCCGGGGCCACTGCTGCCGGTTACGTAGCGGGGCGCTTTTTATCCCCCGCCGTTGGGTTTGACCGTGAAATGTCCCGTGTGCAGGCGCTAACCCGCATAGATAAAAGCTCAGCAGACTTTTCCGCACTCCGCGATCAGGCCAAAAAGCTGGGTGCTGAAACGCAGTTCACAACGACTGACGCTGCCAGCGGGCAGGCGTTTCTCGCTATGGCCGGTTTCACTCCGCAGGCCATTCAGGCCGCGCTGCCCGGCGTACTCAATATGGCGCTGGCCGGTGGTATGGATTTAGGCGAAAGTGCCGATATCAGCTCAAACATCCTGTCTCAGTTCCGCCTCGATCCCAAAGAAATGGATCGCGTCAGTGACGTATTAACTGGCGCGTTCACCCGCACCAACACCGATCTGCAAAATATCGGCGAGGCAATGAAGTACGCCGGGACAGGTATGTCCAACCTTGGCGTCAGCGTCGAACAGACCACGGCCATGATCGGTGTGATGGCGAACGTAGGTTTGCGCGGGAGTATCGCCGGTACAGGTTTGCAGGCCACATTTTCACGCCTTGCCGCGCCAACAGGCAGGGCAAAAACCGCGCTTAAAGAACTGGGTGTAGAAGTTGCTGACGCAACGGGGAAAATGCGCCCTGCTGAAGTGGTTCTAACCGATCTCTACAAAAAGATCAGCAAATACGGGGATACCGACAAGCTCTCATTCTTCAAAGATATTGCCGGTGAAGAGGCGTCAAAGTCATTCCAGGCGCTGGTTATGTCAGCCGGGAGTGGCGAACTTCAGAAGCTGCTGGGTGAACTGAAAAACGCCAAAGGTGAGGCGCAGAAAGCCGCCAAAATAATGGCGGATAACCTTGATGGTGATCTCAAGAATCTGGACAGCGCCTGGGAAGGCTTCCGCATCCAGATTAACGATCTCGTCAACAATCAGTTGCGTGCCCTTACTCAGGGACTGAGTGAAGTTGTGGGAAATATGACGCAATGGGCGAAAGAAAATCCGAAGCTTGCCCAGTCCCTGCTGGTTGTCGGCGGTAGCGTTCTGACACTGACCGCCGCGATTGGCGGCACATCGCTGGCGATTGGCCTGCTTATGGGGCCGCTGGCTAAACTCCAGTTAGGCTTTACCCTGCTGACAGGGGGCAGAGGTATAACCGGAACGATTGCCGCTCTCAGAACACTCGGCACGGCTTCCGGCCCGGCGATGGCTAGCGTGCACGGGTGGGGGCCAGTTCTCGGCTCGTTAGCAGGGAAAATGCGAGGCGTTTCAGCCATCATCCCCGCTATGCGTGGTGCACTTATAGGGGCATTTCTCGCGCCCGGTGCCGCGCTGGGAGCATTAACTAAAAACCTCGGAATGCTCGCTCTTCGCCTGACGGGCTTACCGGCCATATGGAGCATGATCACTGCTGCGGTGTCTATGCTGGGTACAGCACTGTCACTGCTGTTTAGCCCGATTGGCCTGATAGTGGCAGCGTTTATTGCAGCAGGCGTGCTTATCTGGCGGTATTGGGAACCTCTTAAAGCATTTTTTGCTGGCGTGTTCACCGGCATCATGGAAAGACTTTCCCCATTACGCGAGACCTTCGCGCAATTCAGCCCCATCTTTGACGCGATAGGCAGCACTGTCAGCCAGGTCTTTAACTGGTTCAAATCTTTGCTTTCCCCGATGGAGTCCAGCAAGGAAACACTGGATAAGTGCGCCAGCGCTGGTGAGGTATTCGGTAACGTTCTTGGTGGTGCTCTCCAGCTTGTTCTGGCGCCTGCAAAAATGCTGCTGGATACACTGGCATGGATCCTTGAAAAGCTCGGCGTTCTGCCTGATGAAGCTGAAAAAGCCAGGAAGAAGATCGAGGACGCGCAACGCATGGCCGTTCTTCAGGACAAAGTAGCCCTTCTTCAGGGCGATATCGCTAAAGTTGCACCGAAAAAAGTTGAGGTGAAAAACGTTCCGCCTGGCACACCGCAACCCTCATCACCGCTGACCGGCGATAACGGCACTATGCGCCGGTTGCAGAGTATCGACAGCAACACCAAAGCGACAGCCGACAACACGAAGAAGATCGGCCCCGGCGATATCGTGTTTAAAAACCTGCCGCGTGCGCTGGCCGTTCGTGGGGAATGGAAGGAGTCGCAGCTTGCCAGCACCACTACGGCAGGCCGGTTAAGTGAACGTCCCGCAGTGGTGGCGGCATCGCTTCCAGTTAAACAGGCGGAACTTCAGCCAGTCAGCCGCAGCGCCAGCAATATACCGCTTGCCGCTGGCGGCTTTACGGGGGAAATCCATGTACACCTGCACGGCGTTGACCGGCAGGACGCGCGCGAAATTGGCAGGATTGCCGCCGACGCCGTAAGTGCCGAATTCGCCCGCCGTGAACGGCTCAACCGTGGCAGCTTCAAAGACAGAGATTAAGGGGACGCAACATTATGATGATGATATACGGGATGTTCGTTTTTGAACTGAAAACGCTGCCTTACCAGCAGCTACGCCATTCGCTTAACTGGCGACACGTAAAAAATGACCGCATCAACAGATCGGCAAAATGGCAGTACATCGGTGCGGGGGAAACACAGATCAACCTTGATGGGGTGCTTTACCCTGAAATTACGGGCGGCGACGTGTCTCTTACCGTTCTGGCAACGCAGGCATATACCGGGCGCCCCTGGCCTTTAATCAGCGGCGCGGGGCAGATTTACGGCATGTATGTGCTGACCGGGCTTCAGGCCACGCATACAGAATTTGACCGCTACGGAAAGGCGAAAAAAATAGAATTCTCGATCAGTTTTCAGCGCTGTGATGAAGACCTACGAGAACGCCTGCAAGCGTCGTCCGTTGGCGATCTGCTTTCAGGCCTGAAGGATAAAGCTACGTCCGCCTACAACTCTGCCAGTAGTACACTGTCGGGCTTGTACTGACGGCATCCACATAAAACTAAAGCGGGCATTTGCCCGCTTCATCTCCTGGCGGCAAGTGCCGGAACATGGACTTACTCCGGCTTATCAGGCCATTCAATATCAGGGACTTTACTGGTATCAACACGGTTCAGCAAAACACGATACCTCTTCCACGCCCTGAGAGATTCCATTTCTTCATCAGTTGCAATATCAAGATCAGCGGCATCCTGTAGCGGGGTGATACTGGCATTTGCCTCCTCCATTAATGCTGTGCGCTTGTCTTCTGCCTGCGCCACTAATTCCACCTGGGTAGGTTCAGGCGGATCAGTCAGAACCGGTGTTCCAGCGCTATCTGCGGAGATGAATTTCCCTTTGGATTGACCTTCCAGAAGAGATAAATATACATCCTCACTGATCTCCACTGCATCAGTCGGAATGGCTTCATTCACTTCATCGCAATAGAATCCCAGCTCTGATTTCGAAAAATAATAATTCATCGTTTATCTTCCTAATAACCAATTGCAAACCAACATAACTGGCGATCTGTTGCGGCAGTATTTGACAGGGAATATTGTGATGCCGATTTAATAAATCCCGTCATTGAGTTTTCGCCAGCCGTTCGCTCTATGTTGTTTGATACCGTCAGCGATGCGCAACCAGTCGGAAACGAAACCGGGAAACTGAATGTCCGCGTGGTTGCACCGCTAACGCTCTCAATCCCCCACTGAAATATCATTCCCGTGTTTGAATCTTTAAACCATCCGCGTGACCCTTTTGATGCGGTATTGACCTTCTGGAAAGTGCTGTTAGCCAGCGTCTTGGTATAAAACCGGTTATCGAAATTCTCATAGCTGCCCGGCTTAATCTGGCCTCTCGCCTCCACATTCCCGCCACGGGTATCGACAAAGACCGTGACGCCCTCACTGCCGGTAAGGGTGCAATAAAATCCGATACCGTTCCATGATTTCAGCATCAGGTTATTACTGGAAAAACCTGCGGCATCCTCGCCCTGATAAATCCCCGTTGCGTTCCTGATTTTCACGCCTTCAGAGAAAGTGACCTCTTTCTGGTAGGTGCCCCCCTTTGACGCTGAAACGGCATCGACTTCATCAGCCGAGGGTGGGTTATTTGAATCGTAGAGCTTAATCCAGCCCTGCCACTCGCCGTTCATTTTTGTGCGGTGGCGTAATGGTTCATCGGGGCGACCAGCACGCCAGCCAATCTGGCGACCAGTATTCTGATCATACTGGCAATGAATCAGCTCAGAAGCCTGATTCGCGACAGGGCCATGAACACCCTCGGCGCTCATTCTGAAAAAACCATTAAAATTGATATTATTAGCATCAGTCAGGCCGACTCCTGCCACCGCACCCACACCAAAATCACCCACCTTCAAGACCCGCCCGCCAGTGGTATCGGTGCTGGAGGTGGTCACATCTTTTGTGGCAGCTGTACCCGCATCATCCAGATTCGTGGTTTTCAGGCTGATATCTTTGGTGCCGTCAAAATCCACACCTGCAATTTTTCGCGCGGTGGCGAGTTTCTTAGCCGCTTCGGCAGTGCCCTTTACTGGCAGCGCCCCCACATCGTCAGCCGTTGGCTTATATCCCTCATGGTAAACAGCCTTGTCGTCATACTTCAGCTCGCCCGTATGCTTCAGTTGCAGAAACTTATTCGACGCACCGTTAGCGATATACACATCTGAGTTACCCACCCCGAATGACACGCTGCCGATCGCGGTTTTAATTCCAAACCCGCCTGTCAGCCAGCCGCCCGCTATCGGTAAACGGGTATTCGCATTTTCATTGGCCGCTTTTGCATTATCGTTTGCTACCTTCACCGCTTTCGGTGTCGCTGCGAGCACCTCGGACGTGCTGTCGGTTGCGCTACTGAGCTGAATAATGCCTTTCTGCGATGTGGTAGCGTCCTGAGCCGTGTATTTCGCTTTTGCAAGGTCATACGCCGCCTTAACTGCTTTCGGCGTCGCTGCGAGTGTCTCAGACGTGCTGTCGGTCGCACTGCTTAGCTGAGTGAAACCTTTTGCGGTGAGCGAGGCGTCGGGGTGTCGGCGTGACTGCTCATGCTCCGCGAGCTTATCGTCGACATAGTCCTGCGTGGCCATCACCAGTGTGGTATCAATGGCCAGCTCGACCGACTCGATATCACTCACCATGATTACCATACGCACGGTCTGCGCACGTCCTGACCCTTCCGCCAGTTCTGGCTTGTAGCTTTCAGCCATATTGCCGACCGCAATCAGTGTGCCGGTATCATCATAAAGCCCCATTTCGCGCATCCAGAAACCACCGGTCTCAGGCGGGATAACCAGCTCCGCCACGACATAATTCTTATTCTTTTTGTCCTGGCTGATTTTGTTCAGCGCGTGACGCCAGACCTCTTTAACGAGCTTTGTCTGATTCGGGTCAGGCGTCGGCAACGTGCCGCCACCGTCGCCCACGGCCATCGCCGTAAAGTTCACCTTTTTCCCGTTCGGAATGGTTGCTGCCGCGAGTTTTTCCGCACCGGCTTTGGTGATAACTGTTTTAAATTTCACTGCCATTGTGTTCTCACTTATCCGGGGTAAACCGTGATGATGTCGCCGTCATAGGTAAGGGCACCGGTGTAGAGGTAGCCGGGTATGTCCTGAATAATATTTAGCCCGATAAGATGGCGGCTTGCGGGCTTGGCATCGGCAATGAGCCGCTCCATTTCGTAATACATTTCCTCGGTGATACCAGACTCTAATACACCGATATCAAGGCGAAATGTGCCTGGGGGATCGTTGGTTTCCCACCACTCTGTAACATTGATGATGTATCCGAGTGGCTCAACAACACGGCGTAATGCGCCGATGGTGCCTTTGTGCCGGTGAATCAGCCAGGCGTCACGGATAGATTGCCGTTTGGTCTGCTCCGGCCAGTCCTTATCCCACCTGTCTACTGAAAGCGCCCAAGCCAGATAGGGCAGAAGACTCACCGGGCAGGTATCTGCGTTCCATAAGGTGCGAAGCATTACCGGAATATCAGTAATCATCTCCGCCACCTTCTCCGCGTTTCGCATGAAATCACTTGCCGATGGAGGCAGCAGGCTATTACTCATCGGTTCCCCCTTTGCTGATAGCGAAAGACGTGCATCGCGCCGACTGCGTATCATCAATCACAAGATCGCTGGCAGGCTCCTGCAATTCCACCCGCTGCACACCCTGAACATGCAAGGCAGCCATGATGGCCGAACGGGCGACATCGCGACCAATTTTGCCCTGCTGAGTGAGCCATGACTGAAGGGCATTTTGCGCAGCGGTAAGGATCGGCTCAGACTCAGGGCCTGGATAAAAATAAAGCTGCGCCCTGATTTGATAATCAATAATTGCAGCACTTTGCACCGTGAGCCTGTCGCCAACTGGCCGTATGTTTTCGTCATTGAGGGCATTTCTGACACTGCTCAGTAATTCTGCCGATGCCGTACCGTCACCTTCTGTGGAAAGCACAGAAACGATCACGACAGCGGGCGACGGGCTGGTTGCTCTCGCGTCCGCCACTTTTCCGCTGACGCTCTTTGCAAAATATTCATATGCCCCGGTGGGCCCGGCCACGCTCAGGCCTTCAAATGCAGACTGAGCACGCAGGCGCAGCGCGGTATCACTTTCCGTTTCCGCGTCAGCAGTTGTCGTTTCCGGGGTGATGATCAGACGCTCGGTATTCAGGTTGGCCGCAAGGTTATCAAGATCGGTTGAGACGGCATGGCTCAGCATACATGCCGCGGCGCCCTCATTGATGCGCTGGCGAAGCGTCATTTCACGGTAGGCAATCACCTGAGCGATCACGTTCAGCGGTTCGGATTCCAGCTCCAGCGCGGCGGCAACAGATGGTTGCTGTTCCTGCGGGAGTGCCGCAAGCATGACGGCTTTGACCTCGCTGAGTATGACTTCAAAGTCCAGGACTTCGATAATTTGCGGCTGCGGTAGCTGCGATAAATCAACTGTTGCCATTGCTGCCACTCCTGAGCGTCAACGAACTGCCAGCCGTCTGCATGGTTTCGGTGATAATGCCGACCAGTTCAGCGGTGACAGCGCCATCCTTTGAATAACTGATATTGATGCCGTTCAGGACAATACGCGGCTCCCACATCGTCAGGGCGATTACCGCCGCACTCATGCATTGCAGGCGTGTCACTTCGTTCTGTGGTTCATCCAGCAGATCTGGGATCATGCTGCCGTAATCCCGTCGCATCACCCGACTTGCCAGCGGCGTGGTCAGTATGTCGCGTACTGAATTCCAAAGCTGATCGGTATCGGTAAGCTGGCCCGTGCCGTCCGGATTCATGCCGATATAGCGGACTGTCATTTCGGCCCCCCTGTGTTGCTGCTGCCACCCTGCACACCGCCATGCACGTGCGAATGAACCGTCACCCCGTTAGACGAAAGCGATCCGCCAGAATGGGTAACATTGCCCTTCATCGTGCCGCCCTCCGACAGTTCGAACGTCCGCGCTTTCAGATGGTCGGTGCATTCTACAATCGGTGTTTCAAGCGTCACGCTGGCAGAGGCTTTGATATGTGCTGTCTTCATGCCCTGCGCTTCCAGCGCGCTGGCTTCTGCGTCATAGCGGAAAGAGGCACCGTCTGGCGCTGTCAGCACAATCTCTTTCAGGCTGCTGCCCGGCGCAGGGTTGTCACTGCTGTAGAGACTGCCGATAATGACCGCCGTTTCAGGGTTGCCACCGATACAGCCCAGCCAGACCTGTTCACCCACGGAAGGCGGCACCCATATACTGAATGCCCCGGCACGCGTGGTGTTCCAGCGCAGCCAGTCGGTCTGAAGCTCGCCGCTTTGCACGCGCACGCGCCAGCTCTCTTCATCAACGGCAATAACGACGCCGACGCGGAGGATATTTTCCAGCAGGCGGATAAGTTCAGCACTCATCGCGCGCCACTCCCCAGGCTGTTAAGCACCTTTTCCGTAATCATCTGCTCATCGCCAGCGGTAAAGCCCAGCAGCTCACGCACAGGATATTTAGCAAAGGCACCCGGCCCAACCTGATCGCGCTGGCCGTACTGGTGCACACGCGCAATGCGTGCCGCCACGCCGTCATAACCCACGGATGTGCCCCCTGCATCAGCGCGCATTTTGAGAAAGCGATAACTGCGCAGTCGCTGAAACATCGGCACCTTCTTCGCAGTGCTGCGGCGCACTGAGCGCGTATTGATCTCGATGTAACGCTCAATATCACTGCGGTAAAAGGTGCGAATATCGTTGCGCTCTTCGTCAAAGCCGGTAATGGTGCGCCCGTATTTCCCCCGGCCTCCATGCCAGTTTTTCAGGCGGCGGATCTCACCCTGCCAGACAAACATAATACCCTGCTGAGAACGCAGCACCCTGCGGCGTCGGGCAGGATACGGCGAACCTTCGGGGTTTTGCTGTGCTTTGATGCGCTGTTGCTGGCTCTTTCGCAGTGCCTGGCCAACCGCGCGGGCGGTGCGAACACGTCCGGCCTGAGAGGTGCCCGCGAGTATGTCACTGAATACCTGATCCAGCTCACGGAAGAGATCGTTACTCATGCGCGTCAGCCTCCCACGTTACATCTTCAAAGATGGTGCTCCAGTCGCCGTCCGCTGACGGTATGCGCGGTTTAGGTTCCGGTAAATGCTCCGCCCTGGGGATGCCTTTTGCGTCCAGAGTGACCTTTACGCGCTCGTGCAGCGGCATTTCAAAAAGAATGTCGGCGGTATCGTCGTTGTTGATAAGGGTCGTAAATTTAACGTTCCGGTTCTTCTCCGGGTTCAGCAGCAGATCGGGCTGGTTGTGCCAGAGCCATGCCATTAACGGCAGCGTGAAATCATCAATATCACCGGCAAAGTTCATTACAAACAGCACCAGGGTATAGCGGTACATAAACGATGGCGTTTCGCCGGTCGTCTCGATATTCCCTTCTTCCACAAAAACGGTGAAGGCTTCAGGATTGGCTCTGCACCATTTGTTAGCGCGGGTCAGGGTCTCGCGTAGTGAGTCAGCTTTCAGCATGGTGATACCTTCTTAACGCCCGAAACGTTCAATCGCGCCCGCAATGATCAGCAGATAAATAAGCGTCCAGTAAGGGTGAGCGCTCAGGTAGTCGAATAAAGTCATGGTGTTGCCCTCGCGTGGTCAGTCAGTCTTTTCAGGCGACGCAGATCGAGATCGGCTATCGCCGCCTTATCGGCGTTGCAGGTATCCAGCGCATCGCGCAGGCGGTCACTCCAGATGGCTATCGCGCCCCACGTTACCGGGGCGGTCAGTTCCGGCGCTGGCGTTGCTGCCGTCAGGCTTTCCGGCACCGGTTCGTGCACGATTTTCATTTGCGGCTGCGGCGGTACGGTGTTGCAGGCTGTTACTGACAGAAGCAGGCACAATAGTACTGGCACACGTATCGTCTTTGATGGCATCGCGCATGTATTCACGTCGCTTTTCTCCCTCGGCGTTTCTTTGCTGTTCGGTTGCCCGCAGCTGTGCAAGAACTTCGCGGGCGTCAGCAGTCAGCGCACGCAGCTCGCCCAGCACCTCACCATTGCTCTTCACCTCGCGGGAAAGCTCCTCGTTACGGACGGAGTCTTTACCGCGTTGATGTGTCTGCCAGAGCAGGCCACCAGAGGTCAGCGCCAGCAACGCACATAAGATGGCTGTAATCTTCACTTTCCAGACTCCACGTCACGCAGGCACCATGCCTTAAAATCCGTTCTCCGGTTAACCAGCCCCTGGCTGCGTTTACCGCCGCTGTTTACAAAGTCCGTCAGCCGATTACACATCGCCTGCCATTCATGCGCCTGCGCCTTCTTCCAGATGGTCGTGCGCTGCTTTCGCTTCTGGCCGTCCGTGAACCACATCAGTCCAGTACACCCCACATTAAGACCGGCATCCGTCATGGCCTCAAAGGCAGACTGCGGCATATGCGCGCCTTCAAAATTCTGGTTAATGCAGTTTTCAGCGTGCCGCATATCGTTAATCCAGCGACCGGCGATCTCACTGTCGCTGTACTCACGTTTTTCAACACGTCCCGTCGAACCAATTCCAACCGTCAGCACGCCAGCAGTGCAGTAGTAGGGCGTATTCCGGCAGTCTTCCCAGCCAGCAATCTTTTGCTGGCCTTCAGGCGTGGTTCGCAACGCGCCAGGACTCAGCGTTATACCCAGCGCAACAATGGCCGCAATGGAGCATTTTTTAATAAGCTGTTTCATCTTCCGGCTCATTCTGTTGCAGAAGGTCAAGCGCCCGGCGATCTGACTCACTCATCTGTCTGTGTTCTGCCTGCTCAAGGATCTGGTTAATCAGTTCGTTTCGACGCTTCTGCCCCCGTTCGATGCGGGCGCGATAGAGCCATCCACGGGCACCAAAAACCATCCCGACGAGAAGACCGGCCAGCGCAATCTTTTCGCTTAGTGTCATGACGCCGATACTCGTGACCATCGCTGACATCGTGAATGTCAGCCAGTCATTCAGGCGCTGAAAAAAACTTAATCCCATAGCTGCACCATCTCCTGTGTCGCTTTACGCGCGATTTCCGGCACTTCAATCTCCTGACCGGCATCAAGAAAAACCTGTTGGCTCAGTCCGGGATTGGCAGACAACACTTTTTCGGTCACGCCCTGCGTGGTGCCGTAGTGACGCCAGCAAAGCAAATCCACCGTATCCCCCTGCAATGCCTTCACTTTCATCAGCAAAGCTCCGCATAGAGGCGCGGGGTGTCGCGAATGTCAGCGATACTCCAGCGGGCATCCCGCCAGAGATCATCCCGTTGCAGGTCAAGCGCGGCGGCGTCTTTATCGCCTTTCGCCGTGGTATCAACGTCGCGATAGCCTTCAAGTACCAGCGCCCTGGCAATCGAATAGACTGCGCGGCGGAAGCGGTACACCTTCACGTTTTCACCATTGATAACCAGCTTTTCCGGCTCACCTGACGGCAGGGCTGAAGGCACATCTTCCAGCGTGTGAAAGCCTGCGCTGACCTGCGCGGCGCGCCAGTCCAGCAACTGCGCGGTGATATGGGCTACCGCTTCCGTGGTGACGTGCATCAGTCTGGACGTGGTGATACCGCCAGTGATGCGCGCGGCCAGACGGAGATCGGCCAGTTTAATCACTGGCCAGAAATCCCCTGCGCTGACGGTGGTATCGCCATCATCAACATCGGGGGTATCACTGTCGGCAGGCAACACACGCTTATTTGCCACAAGGCTGCTCATGCACTTATCTCCCATAAATCAGGCGGTGGGCGGGTGGTTAAAAGACCGTATACGGGCAGGTATCCACCCGCGCCGCCTGTCGGACGGGGCCGAAGTCGTTAATTCTTTTTCTGGCTGGCAGGCTTGCGCTTTGTCGCTTTGCCTGTTGCCGTCTTAGTCGTGGTCTTACGCGCCGTCGATTTACCTGCTGTGCTGGCTGTGGCGGTCTTTTCAGGAACAGGCTCAAGTACCGTCAGTTTTGCCGGTGCTGGCCGCGTCGCCTTCACCCGTGCCGCCATCCGCAGACAGCTTCTTAACTTCACGGGCAAGCGTGGCGATCTCTTTTTTCACCCCGGCATTAGGGTTTCGCGTCAGCGCCTCACGGAACAGCGCCAGCGCCTCAGCTTTGGTCGTGATATCAGTCGCACCACGGCGGGCAAGCGCGCGGGCTTTGCACAATTTGGCGCGTACCACATCCGGCATATCACTGTCGGCGACAATGTCCGCCACTTCATCAAGCACTGCGCTACTGGCCGATAAATCAGCGTCAGCATCAGCTGCGGCAAGCGTCAGCACCGGTTTGCTCATTTCTTCGGTCAGGAAGGTAGCTGCCGTACGGTTGAAGTTATCCGGCAGCGTCAATCCATGGCGCACCACATAGCGCCCCAGCCTCAACACAAGCGCATAGTCACGGCAGTCAATCGCCCAGACCATCAGCCTGGTAATGACTTCATCCTGCCGCCCACTGTCGCCGTCGAGCGTGCCTTCAATCCACCCGTCATATTCAGGCAGCATGGATTTTTTCATTTCGGCTTTGGTTTCTTCGGACTGCACGCCGCTGAGGCGGGACAAGTCCATACGCAGCCGATGCAGAATTTGCTCATGCGCGGTACGCTGGATATCGGATTCTTCATCCGCCTGGCCCCGGCGTTCTGCCATGACCCTCTGAAAATGTCGTTGTGCCGGTGTTAACATCGTCACTTCTCCCCGTCATGGCGGGGCAATGCCCCGCCGCTTCTGTCACTCGCCTGCCGCTTCGGCCTGGGCGAACTGAATGCCGTCAATGAACGCAACATTGCCGTAGTCTTCAATGACGAAGTCATCGTTTGAAGACTGATACGTTGCGACACGGTTGTATTCCGGCTCTTCTTTGATCGTCCGGCGCAGACCGCCGCGCTGGTAGTACACCGACAGGTTTTTGAACGGCGTGATCAGCACGCCATTCACCGGGAAGTAAGGCGCGATAAAGGTCGGCATATTGCCTACGCGCTCCTGCGCGACAATCAGCTGACCGGCCAGCATTTCGGTATTCGGGTTGGTCTGGCTTAACGCGTTGATGGCCGAGAAATTACTGCTCGTCAGCAGATCGCCCGCAAGAATCACCACGTTATCCGGGTTACGTTTGTGCCACTCATCCATCAGGCTGTTTTTGGCGTCGTACACCGCAGCGCCAAGGTTGCCGTAGGTGCCTTTTGCGACAATCTTGTTATCTTCATCGCGTGAGGTGATCGTCACATTGGAAATGACGCGGTGCGGCGCTTCCTGGCGGATTTTTTCCAGCCAGCCAATGCCACAGTCCTGCAATAGCGGGTTAGCGGCACGGTCAGACGGGTCGCTGTACTTCACGCCGTTAAAGCCAATCATGATGCGGTCAAGCGACATCTGGCGAGCCATCGCCTTACTGATCAGCGGCTGGAACTCCGGCATGTGCGCCCACGCATCAAGCTGTTCATAACTGATGCCGTAGTCATAGTTGACCTTGCGGCACATGTAATCGAACGGCTCCATTGAATGATTTGAGCCAGGGTTGCGACGACTGGTAACACTGTTGTTTACGCCAGCCATCGGGCCTTTGCTGCCGATCAGGACTTTCTGACCGATCTGCTGATTGACGCCAAACACGTTAATTTTGCTCAGGAAAGAATCATCCTGCTGTGCGGCCTGCTCAAGGCGCTGCTGACGCGTCGGATCTACGGCAAATTTTGCAGCAACGGCGGCGGTTGATACGCCGTTGAGCTGTGCCTGCCGGGCGATGTACTGATCAAATAACTGGCGGGTATTGTTATCCATGCTCTCTGCTCTCTTTGTGAATATCAGTAATCAGCCAGTTGCGCGTTAGCGCCACCGCTCGCGGGTGCACGCTGGCTGAAATTGGCGTCTGTGCTGCCCAGTTTGCTGGTCAGCGCGGCAAGATCGGTGGTCAGCTTCTGGATGGCCTGGCGGTCCTGCTCGCGGGCGCGGCTCAGGTCGTTGAAGTTGTCCAGCAGTTCGGCATGGGACTGAGCGACATTCTCAACGGCGTCACGCACCTGGCTGAACTGCTCACCGTCAGACTTACGGCCTTTGCCGATAATCCCCATGACACGCCCGAACCACTGTTTACCCTCATCGCTGCGCTGCTCAGCTAGTTCGATGATTTCGGCCTCAATGGCATCGGTGAACAGCGGGGCTTCACCCTGCTGATTGTTGAAGGACATAACCTGCTGACGCTGCTGCGCGGCAAACTTCAGGCGCTCGGTGCCGAGGCTCGCCGGGGTATCGGTCATTGCCAGCCCCATGACATAAGCCTTGCCGTTAAGCGCAAACTGCGGGTGCAGCTCAATGCTGGAGTAAATTTTCTTGCCTTCTTCCGTCAGCTTCTTCATGCGCTCAGAAGGTTCAATCTCGGCGTAAAGCGCGGTGCGTCCGGCGAGCGGGCCTTCACTGATATCTTCAGCACTCAGTGCTGTCACATCCCCCATTGCGCCGAAATCACTGCCGGGGAACGGCGAAAGGTAGTGCTCCACGTTAACGCGTGCGCCGTACACGTCCGGGCTGTAGTTTGCTGCTGCATCACGAAGGTGCTCAGGGCGAATTTCACGCCCGTCAACGGTGGCACCGGAGACAGCAACGCGGAATTTTTTACGGGCTGGTTTAGCTGCGCTGGCCATGTCGATAATCCTGTTGAGTGGTTTCTGTACGGCCATGATGGCAGAGCGTAACTTGCTGTCTCAACGAGGTTTTGTTGTCGGAGGAAGGCCAGACCATAAAGGGGGCGATAGTGGGATCGCGCGCGGGGTAATCTTCACTCCATAAACGTTGGAGGGCAGATGATACAGGACGCTTTTGTACGTCAGAGGGCAAAACAACTTTACTGGCAGGGCTACCCGCCAGCGGAGATCGCGCGCCTGATGGGGATTAATCAGAACACAATTTATGCCTGGAAGAAACGCGATGAATGGGATGAAACGCCGCCCGTCCAGCGCGTCAGCCAGTCTATGGATGCCCGCCTCATCCAGCTTACGGACAAGAAAGACAAGACCGGGGGAGACTTCAAGGAGATTGATCTGCTGACCCGGCAACTGAAAAAACTGTCTGACGGACAACCGGCAGGGGCTGGCACGGGCAAAAAGCCGCGCAGGCGCAAGCTGAAAAATCACTTCACCGAAGAACAGATCGTCGCGCTGCGGGAGAAAATTCTTGATTCGCTTTCGTGGCATCAACGCGGCTGGTATGAGCAACGCCATCACCGAAACCGCATGATACTGAAGTCCCGCCAGATTGGCGCAACCTGGTACTTTGCCCGCGAGGCGTTGCTTGATGCGCTGCGCGATGATGTGAAATACCCGTACCAGCGCAACCAGATATTTCTGTCTGCATCCCGCCGTCAGGCGCACCAGTTCAGGGGATTCATTCAGAAGGTGGCGGAAGAGGTGGACGTTGAGCTTAAGGGCGGTGACAAAATCGTACTGAGTAACGGCGCAGAGCTGCATTTCCTCGGCACGTCCGCTGCAACAGCGCAGTCATATACGGGCAACCTGAAGTTTGACGAATTCTTCTGGGTCAGCAACTTCACCAACCTGCGAAAGGTTGCAGGTGCGATGGCAACGCTGAAGGGGCTGACGCGTACCTACTTTTCCACGCCATCAGGCGAGACCCATGAGGCCTACCCGTTCTGGACGGGAGATCGCTGGAATGAGAAACGCCCGAAGGCACAGCGCAAAGCGTTTGATGTGGGCTGGAAAACGCTGAACAGCGGGCTGTTATGCCCGGATAAAACCTGGCGTCAGATTGTCACCCTGAAGGATGTGATAGACCACGGCTGGGAGTATACCGACCTTGAAGAGATTCAGGATGAGAACAGCGAGGATGAATTCCGCAACCTGTACATGTGCGAGTTCGTTCGCGACGGCGAGTCAGCCTTCAACCTTAACGCCCTGATTGGCTGCGGGGCAGATGGTTATGACGAATGGCCGGACTGGAAGCCTTTCGCGTCCAGGCCGATGGGTAATCGCCCGGTCTGGATAGGCTATGACGCCAACGGCAGCAGCGGCAATGGTGACAGCGGCGCGATTTGTGTTGTGGTGCCGCCACTGGTGCCGGGCGGCAAATTCCGCACGGTGGAAACGGAACAGGTACGCGGCCTTGAGTTTGAAGAACAGGCAAAAGTTATCGAAAACTTCACCTTTAAATACAACGTTCAGCATGTCGGCATCGACGTGACGGGCGGTAATGGTGAAGCTGTTTACCAGATAGTGAAGAAGTTTTTCCCGATGGCGATGCCTTACACCATGTCAATGACGTCAAAACGCGCCCTGGTGCTGAAAATGCTACAGCTGATCCGCGCCGGACGATGGGAGTATGACCGCAGCGAGCGCGCGCTGATCAATGCCTTTAACTCTGTTCGCAAGGTAAAGACGCCTGGCGGATTCATCACCTATGACACTGACCGCTCCCGCGGCGTCAGCCACGGTGATTTAGCCTGGGCGAATATGCTCGCCATTATTAACGAACCGCTGGGCCAGGAGAGTGGCAGCGGCGGGTTTGCTATGGAGTTCTGATGAAGAAGCGCACCTACAAAAACAAACACACCGCCAGTAGTGGCAGTGCCGGACAGCCAGATATCTCTGACGCACTCAGAAGCGATCCGGCGCTCAGCGCTTTCACGTTTGACGGGCCCTATTCGGTAACGGACGGCTATGATCTGCTGGACAGCATGTGCTGCGTCGATAACGGCCGGTACTACGAAACGCCAATAGACTGGAAAGGGTTAACCCGTGCGTTCGCACAATCCCCGCTGCATCAGTCGGCTCTTTACTTCAAACGCAATGTGCTGACCGGGTGCTATATCCCTCACCCCTTGCTGTCACGTCAGGCGTTCTCTGCGTTTGCGCTGGACTGGTTTGTCTTCGGCAATGCCTATCTTGAGCGTCGGTCTAATCGCCTGGGAGACCCGCTCAAACTCCAGCATGTTCCGGCCCTGAACACACGGCGGGGGAGTGACCTTGATACTTACTGGTTTATCCGGCAGTGGAAAGATGAATACGAATTTAAAACAGGGCAGGTCTGCCACATCATGAACCCGGATATCCATCAGGAAATCTACGGTATGCCTGAATACATGGGAGCGCTGCTGTCCGCCAGCCTGTCCCATTCTGCCGACAGGTTCCGCAAACTCTATTACGACAACGGATCCCATGCCGGATGCATTCTCTATGTCGGGTCGGAGAAGGTGGATCAGGAAAGCATAAAGGTGGTGCAAAAGACGCTGTCGCAGGCCAGAGGGAAAGGGTCCTTCAAAAACGTGCTGATCCACGCGCCGGGCGGCGGCAAAGACGGCGTGCAACTGTTGCCCTTCAGCCAGATATCGGCAAAGGATGAGTTTCTTAACATCAAATCAGCAACGCGCAACGATCTGCGCGACGCTCACCGCATCCCGCCGCAACTGATGGGCGCAATGCCGGAAGGCAACGGATCGCTCGGTGATGTTGAGAAAGCGGCGCGCGTCTTTGCCATCAACGAAATGTTGCCTGTGATGGAAGCAATGAAAGGCGTCAATGACTGGCTCGGTCAGGAAGTGATCCGCTTTAATCCCTACGCTCTGCTCAAAGACGAGTGACCCGTTCCACCCGCCGCACATCCTGCGGCGGTTCTCCTTCAGTAATTTTCAATCCTCGCATGACCGGCCACCACCTGAACACCACTCAGCGCAGCATTTACCCCCCTCACTCAGAGCGAATGAGCGCCATTCTGGCAGGCGCTTTCTGCAATTTACCCTGCACACAGCCGGAAGCGAGAAAACGCGCGGAGAAGGCGGAAAAGGCCGAGGAATGGCAATTAAAGGCATCCCCTCACGTCCCTCCGTCGCGTGGGCTGTTCCCCCGTCACCTGCGCGCGACATTTGCTTCGTTTTTTGTGCATTTGCCGAACCGTGGCCAGACCACACTGCCACAGGGCGGAAAGGGCATAAATAGCGTCAAAAAAATTGTGCAAGTTTGTGCACTATTGTGCGACAGAGAAAAGAGGCCAAGAAGAAAGGAATGCCGCCAAATCTAGCGACGTAGACAGGAAGGTGTCAGGCGTGATTCATTCATATATCCCACCCCTCAGCGCGCTCATTCCCTGGCCTCGCCTGCGCGCCAAACGTGCCTCTTTTTGTGCACTTTTGAAATACAGCCGGAACCGTAACAGAACTGGCGCGGAAGGGGATTAATAACATCAAAAAAATTGTGAAAATTCGCTCATATTCTTGCAGCGATAAAAAAAGCCTCAAAAATGAGGCTTTTAGATAGGTAACTAAGTTCTGACAGGGACAGTAGCTTGAGGCTGAATAGGTGCCAAAATTTGGTTATAACTTCGTAATATATCGTTATACAAATCCGGATGTTTATTTGCGGTTATCGTAAGTATCAAAGCATATTTAATTTTGTCAGCTTTGTTACTTTGTATCGCGCCTCCTCCTTGCCTTGCATTATAATGAATGTCGAAAACAGGTTTATTTAGAGACGTGCCACGCATACTTTTTGATGCATGTAGTACTGTCTCCCATTTCCCCATATCAGAACGACGCTCTTGTTCATTAGCATATTTTTTAAGCTCAAAAAAACCTTTAGTATCAGCGTTCTGAGCGCCTTGCTTTTTCTTATTCTCATCCGGTCGGAACGAAATTTCGAGGCCTGCCTTTGTGTAAGAGGCTGAATCCTGAGGGTCGACAGATGTTGAATAACAAAAGGTTGCTGTTAGGTTCACCATACCATTAAGACCGCCATCAGGTATTGGTAGTGCTGCTCTGAGATATTTGCCAGGCTTCAACTCTCCTTGATACACTATTCTGGCGACTCCATCAGGGCTTATAATTATATCATTAACATCTTCAGGTAGTTTTCCCCAACCAACTTCGGCATGGGAATAATTTTTTTGAGAACATGAATGAATCATCAGCGCTTTAATCGCTAACGTTGTTAGATTTCCACCCAAAAGGGCCTTGATTCCAACCGCAGTCCGTAATGCATATGGCGCAGCAAAGCTTGTACCCATTAGAGGTGCTATTACTGGATTTACATCTTCAGTTAGTACATGAAAATATTCGCTTTCTTCGCCCCCAAAAGCAACTAAGTCAGGCTTAATAACACCAGGGCTTCTGCCTGGCCCCATAGCACTATACGAGGAACGCGCCCATTTATTAGGATCTGTAGAATTAGCCGCTCCTATCGAAAGACCATTCACTGAGTCAGAAGGAACTTGAATCCTGGCATTGCCGGACTCTTGATCCATCTCACCATTGTTTCCTACAGCGATTGTCATGAGCGTTTCACCATCACTGAGCAGATCATCGATCACAGAAGTCCATGCATGAACTTCTGAATCCTCAATAGGCAAATTGGGCCCTAAACTCAAGTTAATAAATTGATACTGTCTAGAAAGAAGCACCTCTTCAATCAACCCTAGTGTTCTATAAAGCTCAAGCGGGTGTTCATTACAGATATCAGCATCTAAAACTCTCAAGTGATCAACATAAGAGTATGGGCGTGGAGCCATATTTCTAGCTTTTAATGGGCCAAAAAGAAAAGCAGAAGTTACTGCAAGGCCATGCTGCAACGCATCGCTATCATCTGCTGCACCATCATCCATAACTCGATATGAATTGAGCCATTTCTGTATTGAGTGTTGTTTAGGCAGGCCACCATCTAAAATAGCTGCTCTTAAATCACTTACTGGCGGATCACTTGGTAATAGCGTTTGAACTTGAGCTCCAGCGGCTCTTTGTATTGGACGAATACCGCGCAAAGGAGGTACGGGTCGGATTACCCTAACGAAAGTGAATAAGGATAAAATCTCAATTTTTTCTTTCCCACACTGTACAGGGACAAACCAAAGGTTACCCGCAGTAAAAGAAAGCTCTGAGTAAGGTGTAATATCGTTAGCTTCGGCATAACGCATAAAAGCAGACTGGACAAGGTCACTATTGTCACTAGGTAAAAGATGTACACCTACCTCGTAGAAGTCACCAGCCTCCTTCTTGCTAAAGGGTACGATTCTTTCTTCTGGCTTATAAGCAGAAAACGCTTCAATTCGCGCAAAGTCTATCGCTTGATCACTGCCAGCGTCTAGAGACTGTACCCAGGGCAGTATATTTTTAAAAGAAGAACGCTTACCCGCCACAAAAATCTGGGTAGTTGGAAACTCAGTCACTTCGACTTTGCGCTTCCAGCCGTCAGGCTTAATTTTAACGGTTTTACTTCCTATTGATTGCAGGTTGTTTTCTCTGAGTAAAGTGTCAGGAAAAAAAGAACGCGCAATATAACTAGGATTAAGTGTTAAACTAGCAACAGCATAATCGTTTGGGCAGGCACTAGCGGGTAAATCATCCAAATCAGATGTTGCTTGTTGAACTTGAGGTATTAGCCTTTGCTTTGCTTCAGCAAATGTATAAACCTCTGATTTATCCATGCCACGGCGAGGGCCTGAAACAGCACTCGCCAGCAACTCCCCACGACCTATTAGAAAGTTAGTAGCCATTACAATTCCTTTTATGCAATTGTGCCCTCAGAGGCACGACGTTTACGGATAGTATCTCGACTAACCCCGGTAATATCTGAGATAGAATGCTGCGAGAGCTTTGTCTTTTTACTGAGACTTAAGGCCACCTCCAGCTTCTCAGGCCTTTCCAATATAGAAATCCTACTTTTTATAAACTCTTCAATCAGTTCCTGATCAGATGCAATCCCTAATGCAACAGCTCTACGGAATTTATTTATTTCTTTTTCAATATTACTAAACGATTCATTTTTAAACGTTAAAGTCAAGATATCAACCCAACGTGAAAACATCGCAAAATCAGGCCCTGAAAATCTTCTTATTGCATCAGCAATATTTTCGGCATCCGGCCTGTCAAAGTTAACAATCATGTCGAAGCGACGCCATAATGCAGGATCAATTAACTCTTCGTGATTTGTGGCCGCCAACAACAGAGAATCTGTCGGCCATTCATCAACTTCCTGCAAGATGACTGTTACCAACCTTTTGAGTTCTCCAATATCAGAGTCATCACTGCGTTTTTTGGCTATTGAATCAATTTCATCAAGTAATAAGATGCATGGTTTTTTCTTCGCATAATCCAGTGCAGCTCGCAGGTTGTTACCGCTTTTTCCAAGATAACTACTCATAACAGCAGTTAAATCAAGTATATAAAAAGGTACATTAAGTTTTTTTGCCAACCAAGCCGCAGTTAAGGTTTTCCCTACTCCTGGGGGGCCTACAAAAATTGCAGATCGTGTTGGTGACAATCCCAAATCGTTTAACCGTTGGATGTTTTTACGCTCAAGTATGAGCCTGTCTAATACCAATTCATTTTTTTCCGAAAGCACTGGTTTCTCAAGTTCATCTTTCAAAACCGGCGTTTTTAGCAAACTTAGGCGCGACTCATCATCAACAGGCAAAGGCTGTTGAGAAATTGCAGGTGCAGGGCTGGGTGCCTTACGCAAACTGTTATGGCTACCCGCAGGTTTCGAACGCAAGTATTGATCAAGCTGAGCCGCTAAGTCAGGTGATGAGTCACGATACTTACGCACTAAGCGAGCGACATACAACCGAACATCATCATATTGTTCGGCTATAACCAGCCTGACTAGTTGGGCTAAATCTGACTGAATACCACTTAATTCGCCCATTGTAATTCTAACCTCTTAATTTTAAATAAAAAATACAAAAACATCATTGGACTACTTTTATAGTATTGCACTTATTCTCAGAACAGGAAAGGGGAATGCTATATGAAATTACAGTATGTTTTATGAATCACACTTACCTGGACGCCTGCCGCCAACGGTTGAGCAGTAAGTCCGCCTTGTGCCGAGCGAGCGTCTTACGCCAGTGCGTGTCCGCACCGGTCGTAACCAGTTCCCCGGTTATTAGATTGGCCCTATAAGTTGTATCGAGTACGGTAACTTCTCTCCCTTGTGCTAGCTTCATCGCCTGCACCGAGTTGATTTGGATTTTTCTTAATTTTGCCCAACTGATGATCTCATCTGACAGTACTGTAACATCCTCGCTTGCTGCATTTTCTTCTTGGCGTATAGCGTGTGCAGCTTTGAGATAGCTTTCAGCCCTAGCCCGGTCATAGTCGGTGCAATCACCGGCAGTAATGCTTAAAGCGAGCGCCTCAAACTGATCAGCAGGTGAAACACGCTGATTTGATTTGTGGTTTCTGATGTCTTCCGCAATCTGTTTTCTCTGATCTCGGCTCAATTGACCGATTTCAAATTGCTCTGGCTGCACTTCGCCTGTTGGCACAGTCAGATCTGGTGGATTTAAAGGGGGTGGAGCTGTATGTTTTTTGTACTCGGTACAGTTATTGACACGAGTCCAAGAGGGCGCAGACGCGCCCTTAAGGTCAAAATCCGGATCGGCGTGGTCTGAAGATTTAGGTTTCATCTTCACAATTCGATAAGAATGGAGGCGCGTTTCTACGGGCGGAATGCTGGAAGTAGGCATAACCAAACCCTTAATAGATTTCTGATATTCGCCATAGCTGGTCGGCTCGTTTTTGTATTGATACCAGGCGCGGAGGACAAGCCTGGAGCGGGAAACAAAAGGGCCACCCTGCAAAGTGATGTAACCCTGCCAATCTCCCGCATGAGCCGCGCGATGCAGCTCTCCAAAGACAGGGCTAACTTTGTCAGCTAACTCCTGATTTCTCAGGCGACGCAGCTCACGCCAGACTGACACTGGCGCTCCCCCTACAAACTGAAATTGCCGTATACCCCAGCATGACGCCCAGGCTGTTGCGTGCTTAGCGGTTTCCTTCAGTGGGCGTCCACTTTCGTGATCGCTCTCGCCGTCTAGGGCATAACCATCAATGTTTTTTGAGATGTATTTGACGACATAACCCGTAGCGCTACCCAAAGCCGGATCAATCGGCTTAAGTTCAAAGCGGGGCTGCTTACCAGACTTGCCAGTTAGCTCTTCCGCATCCTCACGCGTTGCGTAGTCTTCCATAACCTCTTTCAACTCCGCAGTGTGCTCTGGGGCTGTAAACAGCAGGCCATGCCAGTGCGGAGTACCGTCATGATGGGATTCAGCTACGCGAAGACCGAAAACAGGAATTTCGCGGCGTGCGAGTTCAGCGCGAATCTGTTGCCAAATTTGATTGAGATACCGCTGTGAACGGCGTGGGCTTGCTCCGTTCCACTTGTGGTTACGATGTCCAAACGCGGTATAGGCATGATATTTAGATGGGGCCGTGAGCGTGAAGAAACTTCCGGCATAACCGCTTTCCGTTGCCACCTTCTCAAAACCACCAATACGCGTCATAAGTTCTACACGGCGTTTTTCAGGGTTCGATACGCTTTTATCAATCTGCTCTATCAGCGACATGCGCTCACCAGTAACCTGATCTTCAAGTTCCAGGCGGCTCATGATTTCCCTGCTACGTTTGCGGCGGGCATCCCACTGTTTAACGTGATTTTTGCTGCAATAGGGGGAAACATCGCGGCGCACATCACCAAAGGCAATATGCAGATGTTCACGCCAGCGGCGCGTGTACTTTCGCAGCAGGCGTGACCAAAAACGATCATCAAGAATTTTTCGAATTGAAGCGGCCATTTCATCAAGTGGCATTTTGCGCCGTGAAGCCCAGGGCGCGATTAGCCCGAAGTAAGCAATTAGCCTTGAGCCTTCACGAAGCATTCGTTTGCTGTAATCCACAGGGCTAAGTACAGCACAGGCTTCACTCACTTCAGCTAAGGCTGCATTTGCATAAATAGCGATATCCTGAGCAAGTAAATCAATATCTTCGTCCGTGCTGTCAGCCAACTGATTGAACCGGCGCGTTAGCTCACGAAGGTTTTCAAACGTATGAAACAGTGGGTTTAATTCGGAAGAAATGATCCAGTCGCTGCCAACAGGCACGGCGTATTGCTCTGTAACTGCTCGCACGTGGGGAAGGTCGCGTGCCACGATATTGCGAAGGGTTAACTTTGCGATGTGACGCCCTTTGTCAGCGTGTACGGCATTTATGCGGGAGGAAACGCGGCGGCGGATAAATGTAGGTAGTGGTTTGAGGGTATCTTCAACCCACGCGAAAAACTCCTGCTCTTGACCCAGTTCATATAGATCAACAGCGGGAGTCTTATCGACAGCGATGGCCTGTTTGGGTTCATTCCACGGATAGGCGTACCGGGTCGCCTCGTTAAAGCTGCCCGGTTTATCCGTAGTCATAGAGTGAACACGACGCGCCTGAGTCACCGGCTCACCCTAGATTGCCACAGTGTCGCCGGGCTTTACTTCCCGCGCGTCACGTTCGGAATAACTGATTATCTCGGTGCTGCTGTAACCACCCTCACTAAGAACCTCAACGCGCGTGATCCAGAAATTACGGTATGGACGCACGTCCAGAACCTTAGTTACTACCGCCTCAACTGTATTCATCAGAACACCTCCTGATCTTCAAAAGCACCAGAAGCCACCATTTCTGAATAAGTCGTATCGCCCATTACAGCACCACAATCAGGACAGCCACCGCCTACGCGCCCGCAGCAATCACAGACACGCAGAGTGCCAATCACCTCGCCAGCCATATTACGAGTTTTAGCCCCAACTGAGCGCCGAACTTCAAAAGGCTTAAGGGTGAACGGGTAATAAATTTGGCGCGTGTCCGCGGTGTCACTACCTGAAAAAACGGACACACAACCTTCATTGTTATGAGCGGCGATTAATGCCCCAACCAGGTCACGGTGATCAGTTGCCGTGAAGGGCTTTCCATAAGCTGTGAAATCAGCCGTTGCGCTGGCTGGCAGGTATGGCGGATCACAGTAAATTACTGTGTTTTCAAATACACGGCTGGCAACAGGAATGGTGTAGCGGAAATCCGCACAAAGAAACTGAGCGCCTTTCTCATATGCCCTTTTAGAAAAGTGCTGAATCTCCGCCACAGGGAAAATTGGCTTGCGGCGATGTCCAAAAGGTACATTGAATTCATTCTTTGCATTTACACGATACAAACCGTTATAGCAGTGACGATTCAGATAAAGGAATAGGGCGGCGAATCTTATAAACTCTTCAGGATAATACAGCCTGTCATCGTGCCCTTTATTATCAGTGCATGAACAAAAATCACGATTGAATACATTAAATTCATTTCGATACTGATAATATGATTCTTTATTATTTCCGTCTTCAAAAAGTTCAGCGGCGGCATTCAACAAACCTTCAGTGTTACTTTTCAGAATCGAATAAAAATTAATAAGCGCGGCATTGCTATCGCACAGAATATAAGTCTTATAGTCAGTATTCAGGAAAACACTACCACTGCCCACGAAAGGCTCAACCAGGCAATCACCGTGGGGCAAAGCATCAAGCACATGCGACATAGCGCGAGACTTGCCGCCCGCCCAGATAAGAGGGGAGTTAACCATTTTTATGCTCCTTGTTTACTGCAACCTGTTCTCTGTTGGCGATCCAATCTTCCAGGCTGCGGTAAATTTCATTAGTGGAAAGCTTTTCTTTCTTCATCAGGTTTAATTTGATACGCAACAACCCAAGCAGGTGCGCGCGGTCATTTTTTTGAATTGTCATGTTCAATCCCCTGAAAAAAGATAAAGCGAAGCCCCGGTAAAAAAATGCCGTATATAAATCATTTCATAGTGCCGTTATTAAATCAGCGCGCGCCGCTATTCCAGTACGCTTCTAATTCTGCGGTGAATAATTCGCAAATTGAGCCCCCTGGAAGAATTGAAAATTGAATGCCTGTTTCTTTACAACGCACCTCAAAACCATTTCGCGCAATATCGGAAAGAGCCATACCCTGAGCAACATTACGCGATCTGCTGTATTGATGATCGGGGCCGTAGCCGCCACGCGATAAAGTGCGCGCACCATCTTGCCTGTTAGCATTTAAACGGTTTCGCGCTTCAATAACTGCTGCTGTTGAAGTTGTCATTAATGCCCCCGATGTAGCTGATCGATAGTCTGTCGAGCTTGAGACAATCCGAAGTCCAAACCCAGATAATTACCATCTTTGGTGATTTGATAACGCTGGCGCGAATACGGTTTTTTGCGTGGCAGCTTCACGATGGTGAAGCCGCGATAGATTGCTGTTTTGCTGTTGATCTGGATAAGCATTTTCAATCCCTGTACCTGTATACCCGCTGTTGTCATGCAATGCGGCTTTGCTGGCTGTGACTGTTGCGCTTGTGTGTTGAATGCTGGTTACCAGTTACACGGCGATATGTTTTCTTATCTCGCATCAACCGATCAATGAAGTGCTTTTCTTCTGGGGTAATCAGGGCGCGGCAGTGCGCCACTGCATCCCAATATTCTTGCAGCATGATGAAACGTTTAGGACGTTTCGAACCGGGCATTCCTTCGCGATGAACTGGCAATTGTGCGCGGTCCATCAGGTTGCGAACGCTCTTTAACGTGCGGCCAGTCAGATAAGCAAACTCGACCGGCGTAACGAAAATCTGTTTTTGTAGTTCTTCGGTATTCATATCCCGGATGCTTTCAGCCTGCGCGGTTGTCATTTTGCACGTGCGAGCAACGCGAGCGTTGTCTAACGGGAATTGGCGTAAATGTTGAGATCCCGCCGTTAAATCAATTTCTCGTAATTGTGTCATTTGTTAGACTCCATACGTTGAGGTCATTTGAGGCTTAATGAGCACTAATCGGCTTCTGGTGGCACTGTGGGCAAATGTTGCCTGTGTGCTTAATTTTTATGATTGTGATGAGATCCTATCATTATGTCAATGACGCAAGGCGAAAAACTGGCGCTTATTCGCGACTCTGAACGTTTAACTAAAAGGCAAATGTCTGAATTAACAGGGTTAAATTATTCAAGTTATGGGGGGTATGAGCGTGATAAGACGAAAATGACGCTCGAAGCAGCAGTGAGTATTTTTGGACACCCTCGTTTTCATAAGTATCAAGACTGGTTTATGTATGACCGGATCGACCCAAGCCGGGGCCAGATCGCACCGGCTCTCGCACACTTTGGGCAAGAGACAACGCAATCAGACCACTCCGGGAAACAGACTGGTTAACTTTATATAAACATTACATTTTCACTATTTGTTACCAGGATAGTGAACTGACAATCGGAGGGTCTTCTTATGTCCGTTAAGAAACTCGAAGATGGTCGCTATGAAGTGGATGTAAGGCCGCGCGGGCGCGATGGAAAACGCATTCGGCGGAAGTTTGATAGAAAGGCAGAAGCGCACGCATTTGAGCGCAGTATCATTGCCAAATTTCAGAATCATGATTATCTGAATAAACCGGCTGATAAACGAAAGCTAAGCGAGTTTATTGCGCTTTGGTGGCAGTTGATTGGACGAAACAAAAACTATGCGAACCGCAGACTAAGCGCGGTTAATTGCATCTGCCAGGATATGGGCGACCCTATGCTTTACCAGCTTGATGCACGTTGCATTATTGATTACCGAGCATACCGGCTGGAGCAGGGGATTAAGGCTTCAACGATAAATCATGACCTTTTCGCCTTGAGTGGAATTTTCAAGTCAATGGCGGAGATCGACGAGTTCCACGGGGAAAATCCCGTGACATCGGTTTCCGCGTTGAAAGAGCCCAAAACCGAGATGTCATACCTGACACAGACCGAGGTTGATCGGCTCTTGTCGCTATGTTCCGGTGATTACTACCGCATAGCGATATTGCTGCTGGCTACAGGTGCAAGGTGGGGGGAGGCATACAATCTGAAAGCGGAAAATATTGTCGGTAACAGAGTCATGTTTACCCTGACAAAAAACGGTGAAAGGCGCGTTGTTCCGATATCTGATGATATCGCCAGGATAATTAAACACAGGGAATCAGGGCGACTTTTCCGGGTGAGTTACAAGACGTTCCGCTTGAGGATGAAAGAAGCAAAACCCAATTTGCCAGATGGACAGGCGGCCCATGCTTTGCGGCACACGTTCGCGACGCACTTCATGATGAAGGGGGGCAACATCATTGCCTTACAGAGAATCTTGGGTCATGCGGATATTTCGCAAACGATGGTTTACGCACACTTCGCTCCAGATTATTTACTGGACGCTGTGAGCTATAATCCTCTCAGCGGAATGTCCACATTGTGTCCACACTCTGGAGGCAAAGCGGGGGATTTGCGGGTTAGTTAAGTCTGTAAAATACTGATTCGGCGCAGTACCTTAAGGGGCTGCGCCTGTCAGAATCCCACCATCAAGGGGAAGGTCAAGGGGGAAATGTGAATATCAGTGACGTGGCAAAAAAAACCGGCTTAACCAGCAAAGCCATTCGCTTTTATGAAGAGAAAGGGCTGGTAACGCCGCCGTTGCGCAGTGAAAACGGCTACCGCAGCTACACGCAACGGCATCTTGATGAACTGACGTTACTGCGTCAGGCAAGGCAGGTGGGGTTTAACCTGGAAGAGTGCGGCGAGCTGGTAAACCTGTTTAACGATCCGAAGCGCCACAGTGCCGACGTGAAAAAACGCACGCTGGAAAAAGTGGCGGAGATCGAACGCCATATCATCGAATTACAGTCGATGCGTGAACAGCTGTTACAGCTGGCGGATTCCTGTCCGGGTGATGACAGCGCCGACTGCCCGATTATCGACAATCTTGCCGGCTGCTGCCACCGCAAAACCCACGCTTAACAGGCTTTTACCCGCAGGGTAATGCCTTCTACCGCAATGACCTCAACCCGTGTTCCGGCGCTGAGGTCGTCGTCGGCCACCACCGGCCACGAGCTGTCACCTACGCGCATATGCCCGCGCCCGTTCACCAGCGGGGTGTCGAGCGTAAAACGCTTGCCGACGATCTGCTGTCCGCGCTGGTTAAGGTGGGCATCCAGCGGTTTCTGTTCGCTTACCTGTCGGTTCAGCCAGCGCCACCACAGCCAGGCGGCCACCAGCGTCAGCACGGCAAACAGCGCCCCCTGCCATGCCCAGTCAAGCGGCAGAAGCCAGACGACCAGGCCGGTAATGACCGCGGCAACACCGCTCCACAGCAGGTAACCGTTGCCGCCCAGCATCTCGGCGGCCAGCAGTAAGCCACCGAGGCTTAGCCAGAACGCATGAGGATGTGCGACGATCAGTTCAATCATTTTTTACGCTCGTTTCCGCTGTCTTTAATCAGTTCGGCAATCCCTGCGATAGAGCCCATCAGGCTGCTGGCATCCAGCGGCATCATCACCACTTTGCTGTTGTTCGCGGAGCCGATCTCTTTCAGTGCATCGGTATATTTTTGCGCGACGAAGTAGTTCACGGCCTGGATATCACCGGCGGCAATCGCCTCGGATACCATCTGGGTCGCGCGGGCTTCCGCCTCTGCAGAACGTTCACGCGCTTCTGCCTGTAAGAATGCGGACTGACGATCGCCTTCCGCTTTCAGGATCTGCGACTGTTTTTCCCCTTCCGCTTTGAGGATTTCGGCCTGACGCACCCCCTCGGCTTCCAGAATATAGGCACGCTTGGTTCGCTCAGCCTTCATCTGGGCGTTCATGGAGGCGATCAGTTCTGCCGGCGGGCGCACGTCGCGGATCTCGATACGGGTGACTTTGATCCCCCACGGGTTCGTGGCCTCATCGACAATGTGCAGCAGGCGGGTATTGATGCTGTCGCGCTGGGAGAGCATCTCGTCCAGCTCCATCGAGCCAAGCACGGTACGGATGTTGGTCATCGTCAGGTTAACGATCGCCAGCTCCAGGTTGCTCACCTCATAGGCCGCTTTCGGCGCATCAATCACCTGAATAAAGCAGACGGCATCAATGGTAACGTTGGCGTTATCTTTGGAGATCACTTCCTGAGAAGGGATATCCAGCACCTGTTCCATCATGTTGATCTTGCGACCGATGCGGTCCATGAATGGGACAATCAGGCTCAAGCCAGGCTGTAGCGTGTTGGTATAGCGGCCGAAGCGCTCGACGGTCCACTGATAACCCTGAGGGACAATTTTGACGCCTGCGCCGACGATAACCAGCGCAACGAAGATAAGGACAGGAACAACGATGAGCATAAAAACCTCCTGTTTTGCATGCTATGGCAGAAATGAAATCACTTTTTGTTGATCCTAAGTATACGAGGAAAGTCGCTTTATTATCACTCATCGCCGTAAACTACTGCTCATTATTGGGATAAAGGCAGAAGATCACATGAAGGATAACAGCGCGGTATTAACCATTGAGGACGTGGGCTACCGCACAGGCGGTACCACCATTCTGAATAATGTCAGTTTTAGCCTCTTGCCGGGCGAGTTTCGACTGATTACCGGCCCCTCAGGCTGCGGGAAAAGTACGCTGCTTAAAATCATTGCGTCGCTGCTTACGCCAACGTCGGGAAAGATCTTCTTTGAGGGGAAGGATATTTCAACGCTTTCACCCGAGGCTTACCGCCAGCAGGTCTCTTATTCGGTGCAAACCCCGAGCCTGTTCGATAGCACGGTGTACGATAACCTGCTTTTCCCCTGGCAGATCCGACATAAGACGCCCGATCCTGAACGGTTTTCCGCCGACCTGGCACGCTTCAATCTGCCGCCGGACACGCTGACAAAGTCCGTTTCCGAACTGTCGGGCGGCGAAAAGCAGCGCGTCTCGCTGATCCGTAATCTGCAGTTCTTACCGAAGGTGTTACTGCTCGATGAGATCACCAGCGCGCTCGATGATGCCAACAAGCGCAACGTCAATGAAATCATTCATCGTTACGTCCGCGAGCAGAATATTGCCGTGCTGTGGGTGACGCATGACGCTAACGAAATTACCCATGCGGATGACGTACTGACGCTCCAGCCGCATGGCGGAAAAATGCAGGAGGCAAACCGTGGGTGAGCACAATATTACGAACGAATCCCTGGCGTTTTCGATGGTGCTGGTGCTGATCGCGATTGTCGTCAGCTACCGTGAAAAGCTGGGGCTGGAAAAGGACATTGTGTGGAGTATCTGCCGCGCGGTGATTCAGCTCATTATTGTCGGCTATGTGCTGAAGTATATTTTCAACGTCAACCACGCGGTGCTGACGCTGCTGATGGTGTTGTTTATCTGTTTCAATGCGGCGTGGAACGCGCAAAAGCGCAGTAAATACATCGATAAGGCGTTTGTCTCGTCGTTTATCGCCATTACCACCGGAACCGCATTAACGCTGGCGGTACTGGTGCTTTCCGGCTCAATTGAGTTTACGCCGATGCAGGTTATCCCTATCTCAGGGATGATTGCCGGGAACGCCATGGTGGCCGTCGGGCTGTGCTATAACAATCTCGGCCAGCGCTTCAGCAGTGAACAGCAGCAGCTACAGGAGAAATTAAGCCTGGGAGCGACGCCTAAAGTGGCCTCCGCGCGGCTGATTCGTGAGAGCATTCGCTCATCGCTGATCCCCACGGTAGATTCAGCCAAAACGGTCGGGCTGGTGAGCCTGCCGGGCATGATGTCGGGGCTGATTTTTGCCGGTATCGATCCGGTAAAAGCGATTAAGTATCAGATTATGGTGACGTTTATGCTGCTCTCAACGGCAAGCCTGTCCACTATCATTGCCTGTTACCTGACCTATCGGAAGTTTTACAACGCGCGCCATCAGCTGGTGGTGACGCAGTTGAAAAA
>OJUX01000111.1_pt1 | contig 35046 bp, 27 predicted proteins | sample 1599971 | NCBI WGS metagenome assembly OJUX01 (sample SAMN04436859, study PRJEB24849) | human gut metagenome | biome: human gut; feature: NICU; material: stool | host: Homo sapiens | place: USA: Saint Louis, MO | collected 2011-09-23
CCATGGCGATGGCGGTATCGTGGGCGATGGTGTCGATGCTCACCAGCACGTTGGCCTGCTGCTGGGCAACCCCGGCATTTTCGGCTCGTACCTGGCTGGCCACTTTGCCGAAGTCGTAGAGCATTTGTGAAAGAGAGAGCACCAGCGACGGCGTAAAGCCGTTCTGATCGCCGTCGTGGGAGTACCCGTTGTCCATGCCCGCGTTAATTTGCGGATAGTATTTCGATTTGGCGACGTCGACTTCTTCGCTCTGTTCGTAGAGTTTGCCCACGGCTTCACCGATCGCCGGATGCCAGGTAACGGCACGGTTGACGGCCTCGCCAAGCTGTAATGAGCCGGGCGCGGCGTTGCCAGCCGCAGGGGCGACACGGCCATTCAGTGAGGGGAGTTCCTGCGTTTCGCGCAGTTGTCCGGTATTGATGGTCGCCGCCGGATTCGCGCACAGAGCGGGCACAGATATCAGGCAGCACGAGAGCCACCAGTAAGGCATCTTCATTCCCATGTCATGTCCCTAATAAAATAAGTGCAGCTTTATTATTAATCCCCGGGCGCTGTGCGCCCGGGTTAGTACTACAGCTGTTATGTGGTAATGATGTGTTGCTGGTTAACGAGCTCGTCGTAGGTGGTTTGAACGCCATCAAGCGTCACGAGCGTGGTATTAGTGTAGGTGCTCCCTGCACCGTCACGGTCGATGGAGATCACGGTATTACCATTACTATTAGTGACATGGAGGTAGTTCCCGAGCGTGGAGGCGCTACCGTTCCAGCCCACCAGCAGGTCGCTAATGTCGATTTTATCCCCCTGCGCCAGCGAGAAGCCGGTCCAGTGGTCGCCCGCGGTGCTGCTGACGTTCCCCCCCGTGGCATTCCCTACCGTATTGTTCAGCACCTGGTAAATCAGCGTGTCGCCGTAGGCGGTGCCGGTAATGACGTCGTTGTGTTCAGAGCTGATGAACTGAGGCGCCATGTTGATGGTCAGCGAGGCGCTGTCCGTCTTCCCGGTGGCATCGGTCAGGGTGTAGTTGAAGGTCTCCTTCGAGGTCATGGATGAGAGCGATACCCCGCTGTTGAGGGTATAGGTGTAATGCCCGTCAGCGGCAATCGCCAGGGTGCCGTAATGGCCGGTGATATTGACGGTTGCGCTGCCGGTGTACGGATCCAGCGTGGTGGTCACGCCGTTGTAGCCGGTAATACTGACGCGTGTATCCACCGAGTGGAGCTGATCCAGCACGCCGCCCGAGTCGGTGCCGTCAAAGATATTGCCGTTGACGGTGTGAGTGCCCGTGGCGTCAAAATCAGTCAGCGAGTAAGTGGTGCCGTTGACGCTTGGGGTAATGGTAATGTTCCCGACGCTCAGCCCCGGTACGCTACCGGTATAGCTCAGCGTGTAGGTCCCGGCGTTGAGATCCAGCCCGGTCAGCGGAACGTCAATACTGCCGTTCAGTAACGAAATGCCGCCGAAGGAGCCGCTGCGGATCACGCCCGAGCCGTCGCTGATTGTCCAGTTCACCGTCAGTCCGCCCAGCGACAGCAGCGAGGCCACGTTAAAGTGCAGCGAGGCGTTATGCAGCGCGGTGTTTGGATCCACCACAAAAGTTCCGCTGCCGCTACCCTGGGTTGACGAGAGCAAGGCAGTCGTCCAGCTTGCCGTACCCACGGTGGTATCGGAGTACGCTGACGTATGGTGTACTGACGTTACATCCATCACGGCGCTAACATCGTTCACCGCATTCATCGGCTGGGCGGTTGGAGTGATGTTGAGCGATGCCGTGTCTTTCGTGCCGTCTGGCGCGGTGACGGTATAGACGAAGGTATCCGGCGTGCTGATATGGTCCACACCGACACCACTCCTCAGGGTATAGGTGTAATGACCGGATGAATTAATGGTCAGCGTGCCGTATTCCCCCTGAATGGTGGTGGTGCCAGTGCCGTTGACCGCCACGCCGTTCACTTCGGTAACCAGCGTGCCTGCTGGAACCGGGTCATTCGCCAGCACGTCGCCCGTGGTCGTCTCGCTGATACTCGATACGCTGTAGACATGATCCTGCAGAACGCTCAGCGTGTAGGCCGTCAGGGCGGTGATCCCGGACGCGGTATTCAGCAGGAACAGGTACTCCCCGGCAGGCAATTGCAGCGTTAGCTGAGATGACGTGCCGCCCAGCAGCGGGGCACGCAGCCAGCCCGACTCGACGCGTACCTGCTCGAAAGTCTGGGTGGCGTTGTTAAATTTATAGACGTACAAATCAAACACCGACGCCAGCGCCACGCCGCCCACGGAGGCCTGGATGGTCATGGTGCGAGTGGTGCCTTCCTCCACGTTATAGATAATGGGGTTGGTCATATCGTCCAGCAGGTTAAGCCCCAGCGTGTTGCCGAGATTGATACCCACCAGGGTAAAGCCGCCCTGAGACGAGGTGCCGTTATTGATTTCGTGCACGCTGGTGTCGAAGGTCAGGGCGTTGGTATCGTCCACGGCGACAATGCCGTTGCTGACGGTTCCCGTTCCGAGCGACACCACCAGCTGTGCCGAGGCGCTGACGCCGTTATGGGTGATGGTGTAGGTGAAGCTCTCTGTCCGGCCAATGACTGCCGCGCTGGTGTCGGTCAGGGTGTAGGAGTAGCTGCCGTCGCGGTTAATGGTCAGCGTACCGTATTGTCCCTGGACCACCGTCCCGTCGGCATTGATGTTGGTGGTAACACCTTGCGCATTCGTAACGGCGGAGATCGTGGTTCCGGCCGGGGCGTTGTCGCTGCCAGCGGTCGGGTCTGTATCCAGAATCACGTTCCCGTTGAGGCTGGTATCGCCCGTGACCGTGCCCGGACCGGTCTCTTTCACCGCCACGTCGAGGCTGGTGTAGGAGCCGGTCGCCAGCAGGTTGGTGTTATAGCTGAGCACACGGTAGTTGCCGTCAGCCAGCCCGGTCAGGTTCAGCGATACGCCGGTGGCACCGAGGGTCAGCAGGTCAGCAAACTGCGGCTGTCCGGTATCCACCACGGTGGTCCAGGCGCCGTTGACGTAGTGCTGCACCACCAGTTCAAGGGTGTTAAGCAGAGAGAGCACAGCCCCCGTGGCGTTGGCGTTCACCACGATATCCGCGCTCCCGCCGTTGCCCACCGTGAAGTTCACCTGCGCGGTGTCGTTCCCGAGCAGCGTCAGGACGTTGCCCACGGCGCCGACCAGCAGGAAGCCGTAGTCGCTGTACTGGCTGTTGGTGACGGTGGCCGTGGTACTGAGATCCAACTCTTCGACGTTATTGCTGGCGGAGAGCGGCACCACCGGCGCGAGCGCCGAGCCGGGCAGCGAGGTGTTGCCCGCCGCGTCGGTGGCGGTGATCTGCAGCGTCTGGCCTTCGGTCTGTTTATTCGTAAAGGTATAGCTGTAGGTGCCGTTACTGCCCGCAATGGCGGTTACCGTTGAGCCGTCCGCAAGGCGGATACTGACGGTGCTACCTGCTTCGGCATTCCCGGTCAGCACGCTACCGTCGGCGTTGAAGGTCCCGGTCGGCGCCGTTGGGGCGGTCGTATCGACGATAATCGTCGTCACGGTGGACGCCACGCTGGTGTTGCCCGCCGCATCGGTGGCTGTGGCCGTGAAGTTATGCGTGCCTTGCGTCAGTGTGGTGGTGGTTTGTGGCAGGGTCCAGTTGCCGCTGGCATCCGCGGTGACGGTACCCACCAGCGTGATGCCATCGTAGATCCTTACCGTCGCATTCGCTTCCGCGGTTCCGTTCAGCGTAGGGCGCGTGTCGTTGGTCGGGCCGGTTATCGGTCCGGTGACGCTGCCCACATCATCAACTACCGAGCTAATGACGGGCGCTGACGGGGCAAGGGTATCAACGTTAATCACATACCCGGCGGTTGGCGCGCTGACGTTGCCCGCCGCATCGGTGGCGGTAAAGGTTAAATTGTGCGAACCGTTGCCCAGCGCCGGGGAAGGGGTAAAGCTCCATGCCCCGCCGGTGGCCGTCACGCTGCCAATCTGCACGCCGTTATCAAAGATTTTCACCGTCGATCCGGCTTCCGCCGTCCCGCTGAGGGTTGGCTGGGCATCGTTGGTCAACCCGCCGTTAGCAACGGGCGTTGCCGCATTGCCCACGTCGTCCAGAATGCTGGTGAGCACTGGCAGCGCAGGCGGCGTGGTGTCTATCGTCAGACTGAAGCTTGCCGACGACACGCTGGTGTTGCCTGCCGCGTCCGTCGCCTGGGCGGTGAAGCTGTGTGCGCCCGTTGTCAGCGTGGTATTGAGCAAGATACTCCAGTTACCGGTGCCGTCAGCAGTCCCTGTCCCGACCAGCGTGGTTCCCTCATAGATATTCACCGTGGCAAACGGTTCACTGGTTCCGACAAGGCGCGGTACGGTGTCGTCCGTGGTCTGCCCGGACGTGATCGGGCCGGTGATGCTGCCCACGTCGTCAATCGCCTGGCTGATAACCGGCGCGTTCGGTGCCGTGGTATCGACAACCAGGGTAAAGCCTGGCGAAGCCGGGCTGACGTTCCCCGCGGCATCGGTGACGGTGGCGGTCCAGGTATGGCTGCCGCTGGACAGCGGCGTTGACGGCGTGAAGCTCCATGCGCCGGTACCGTCTGCCAGCGCGGTGCCGATCGGCTGCCCGTTTTCATAAACGGTGACCGTGGCGTTGGCCGTCGCGGTGCCGTTTAGCGTCGGCGTGGTGTCGTCGGTACTCTGCCCGGAAGAGAGCGGGGTTTGAACGCTGCCCACGTTGTCTGCTGCGGTTGAGATAACCGGCGCAGACGGCACGCCAGTATCTACCGTCAGGTTAAACGGCGCTGTCGTACTGCCGGTGTTGCCTGCCGCGTCGGTGGCATTGAAGGTGATGGCATGCGGCCCGTCGCTCAGGTCACTCCCCGGGGTGAAGGTCCAGTTACCCTGGGCATTCACGACGGCGGTGCCAATTTCGTTACCATCAACGATCACATGCACTGTAGAACCCACGTCACCCGTGCCGTTGAAGGTCGGACGCGCGTCATTGGTGGTGTTGCCTGACGTAAGCGTCCCGGTGACTGGTGCGATATCGTCGATCACGCTGGTCACTACTGGCACGACCGGACCTGCGGTATCGACGGTAAAGGTGAAGACGGAGGAGTTAGCCGAGGCGTTGCCCGCGACATCCGTTGCGTACACGCGCAGGGCGTAGCTGCCGTCGACCAGCGGCGTGGTCGGTGTGAAGGACCAGTTTCCGCTTCCGTCGACGATTGCAGTACCGATCTGCGTACCGTTGTTCATGATGTGGATGGTGCTACCCGCCTGTCCGGTACCGCCGATCGTTGGTGTGCTGTCGTTGGTAACCTGCCCGCTGGTGAGGTTGCCCGTGATGCCGCCGGGGACGTTGTCATTCACCGTATCCAGCGTTGGTACCGTCGGTGCTGTCAGGTCAACCACCACGCTCCAGGCGCCTGAGACTGCGCTGACGTTACCCTGCGGATCCGTTGCCTGGGCGGTGAAGCTATGCGAGCCTTCGGCGAGCGCGGTCTCTGGCGTAAACGTCCATGCGCCGGTGCCGTCCGCCGTGACCACGCCAATCTGCGTGCCGCCGTCGAAAATCGTCACTACGCTGTTCGCTTCCGCCGTGCCTGAAAGGGTTGGCGTGGCGTCGTTGGTTGGTGTGCCGCTGACCACGGTTGTGGCGGTATTGCCGACATCATCCGTTACGTTAGTGATGACCGGCGTGGTGGAAACGGTATCCACTACAACGGTGAAGCCCGCAGAAGGCGCGCTCTGGTTCCCCGCCGGATCGGTCTCGCGGATGGTGAGAACGTGAGTGCCCTCCGCCAGCGAAGAAGGTGGCGTGAAGCTCCAGGTGCCGGTATTGCCGACCACCACGCTGCCCAGCAACGTCCCGTTGTTGTAGACGGAGATGGTATCCCCCACCGCGCCGGTGCCGGTCAGCGTCGGCTGGTTGTCGTTGGTAGTCTGGCCGTTGGTTAACGGACCGGTGCCTGGACCCACGTCGTCAATCACCGCGCCGATGGTCGGTGCGCCTGGTGCGGTGAGGTCAACGGTGACGCTGGCGGCAGGAGAGCGGCCGCTGGTCGCACCGTTGAGTGTCGCGGTTACCTCAAAGGAGTGCAGACCTTCGCCAAGCGCGGCCGGTGTATAGCTCCAGTTGCCGCTGCCGTCGGCCGTCACTGTCGCCACCGGCGTCAGGCCACCGTCCTGATAGATGGTTACCAGGCTGCCCGCTTCGGCCGTACCGGTCAGCGTAGGCGTGATGTCATTGGTGGTTTTGCCTTTTACATCGCCCGTGAGCGGCGCTGCATCATCGTTGATTGCCGTAATGACGGGAATATCAGGAAGATTAGGCAACGTACCGATGACGTTGTAAGTCGCATCAGGGCTGGTGCGCCCCGAAGCATCGGTGGCGCTCACGGTTAGCGTTGCGCCATCCTGCGGTGCCGGGCTGACCGCGATGGAGAAGTTGCCGGTGCTGTCGACAACACCAGTCCCAATGACGGTGCTACCGTTCATCACGGTAATGATGCTTCCCGCTTCGGCGGTACCGGTCAGTGGCGTCCCTTCTGCAGCCAGGTTCAGATTGTCAGGGGCGGTTGGGTCGAGAGTATCAACCGTGACGTTAAGCGGCGCAGAGCTGGCTGAGGTGTTACCGGCTGGATCGCTGGCCGATACGGTAAAGGTATGTTGTCCATCCGCCAGCGTACTGTCGGCTGTCCAGGTCCAGGAGCCGTTTGGCTGAACAGTTACCGGTACGGCGGATGGCGTGCCATCCACCGAGACGACAACGGTCGATCCCGGTTCACCGGTTCCGGTGAGCGTTGGTACACCGTCGCGGGTATAGAGCACATTGTTGGTGAGCTGGCTATCTGAGACGGCATTGATCTGCGGGATCTCAGGCGCAACGGTATCGAGTGTCACGGTAAATACCGGGCTGGGCGCGCTGACGTTACCTGCCGCGTCGACGCCCGCAACGGTGATATTTAGCGGGCCGTCCGTTTGGGCTGGCAGGTCAATATTCCATTCTCCATTCGCCACGACGACGCGTCCCAGTTCGACGCCGTTGTTGTAGACGATCACCGTCTCACCGTTCACGCCGGTGCCGCCGACTGTCGGCGTGGCGTCTGTGATGAAGCCACCGCTCGGCTCGCCGCCAACGGCGCTAATTACCGGTGTATCCGGTGCCACGGTATCCACGGTGATGGTGATCGCCGGTGACGCGGCAGAGACGTTGCCCGCTTCATCGGTAGCGGTGGCGGTATAGACGTGGCTGCCCTCGCCAATATTGCTGTCAGGACGCCAGCTCCAGTTGCCGGTGCTGTCTACCGTGACGGTGCCAACAACGGTCGGTATGCCATTGACGGTGTCGGTGATGTTGATAACGTCGTTCGCCGTTCCGGTGCCGCTCAGAACCGGGCGCGGATCGTTGGTGGTTCCACCATCGGGAACGGGGCCGGTGACCTGGCTGACGCTGTCGGTAATAACCGGTGCCGCAGGTGTCGCTGGCGGGTCGGTGTCAATGGTGATGGTTACCGGCTGTGACGGCGCGCTTTCGTTACCCGTGCCGTCCATGTTGGTCACGGTCAGGGTAATGTCATAGGTGCCGTTAGGCAGCGGTGTGGCGGGCGTCCAGGTCCAGTTCCCGGTACCGTCCACCACGACATCATCAAGTTTGACGCCACCGTTGTAGATCGTCACCGTATCGCCCGGATTACCGGTGCCGCTCAGGGTCGGCGTGGTATCGCGGGTGGTTTCTCCCGGGTTCAGCGGCGTTTCTGTTCCGTCAGGATTGACGGTAATTGCCGGGATATCCGGCGTGGCAGGCGCCACGGTATCCACCGTCAGCACAAACGGGCTGGAGACAGTGGTATTGCCTGCGGCATCCGTGGTATGCACCGTCAGCGAATGCGGGCCGTCGGTGAGCGGGGTAACAGGCGTAAAGCTCCAGCCGCCGCTTCCGTCAAGGATGGCGGTGCCGAGCAGCGTTGTGCCGTCATAGACGGTGACGACCGCGTCAGGCGGTGCGGTACCCTGCAGCAGCGGCTGGGTGTCATCGGTAGTATCGCCGCTGCTGAGCGGCCCCTGAACGCCGCCGACATCATCCGTCACGCTGGCAATGGTCGCGGCCACTGGCGGCGTGGTATCGACGATAATGTTGAAGCCGGTTGACGGCAGGCTGGTGTTACCTGCCGCATCGGTGGCAACAACGGTGAAAGTATGAGGTCCCTCGCCAAGCGGTGCGGTGGGGGTATAGGTCCACGTACCGTTGCTGCCGACCGGGACCGTGACAAGATCGGCACCATCAAGACGAATGGTGACCGTTGAGCCCGGTTCAGCCGTGCCGTTGAGCGTTGGCGTGGTGTCGTTGGTACTGCCGTTGGGGCTAAGCGCACCGAGGCCCTCGGGGGCATCATCCACCACCTGAGTAATGACCGGCGTAGCGGGCGCCACGCTGTCAATTATCAGCCCCCAACTGTTGGACACGCCGCTTGTATTGCCTGCCGCGTCGGTTGCAACTGCCGTCAGGGTATGCGGACCCTCACCCAGTGGTGTGGAAGGGGTAAAGCTCCATGCACCGAGGCCATCAGCGACGGTGGTACCTATCACCACCCCGTCAGCACGAATTGTGACCGTGGCGTTTGCCTCGGCGGTGCCGCTCAGCGTCGGGGTGGCGTCGTTGGTGGTGTCATTCAGGTTGAGCGAGCCAAGCGTTCCCCCGGGAGCATCGTCCACGACCTGCGTAATCACCGGGGCGTCTGGTGCGGTACCGTCAACGGTAATCGTCCACGCGTTCGATTGACCGCTCGGGTTACCGGCAGCATCTGTTGCTGTCGCCGTGAACACATAGGTACCGTTAGACAGTGGTACAGGCGGTGTAAAGCTCCACAGGCCGGATGAGGGGACGTTCACCGTGCCGAGGATATCGCTGCCGTTGGATATCGTGATGGTCGAACCGGGTTCGCCCGTGCCGTTCAGGGTCGGTGCCCGGTCGTTGGTCAGCCCATTCTGACCCACGGGGCCGGTTGTGGCCTGCACGTCATCAATCACCGATACGATAACCGGGGTCTGCGGTGGGGTCGTATCCGGTGCCGCCGCCGCGGTTGCGGGGCCTGTATTGCCTGCGGCATCGGTGGCGTTTGCGGTCAGCGTTTCGCCGTTGAGCTTAGGCGGGGTCAGCGTCAGGGTGAAGTTACCCTCACTGTCTGCCACCGACGTGCCAAGGATGACATTGCCATCCCGGATGGTCACCGTGCTGCCCGGCTCTGCGGTACCGCTGATGGAACCGCCATCATTTGACACGACGAGGTTTCCGGGGGCCAGCGGCGGGGTAGTGTCAACGGTGAAGGTGATAGGCGCTGATGCCGCACTCTGGTTTCCGGCGGCATCGGTTTCCACGACGGTTATCGAGTGTGCTCCGTCCGGGAGCGGACCGTCTGGCCTGATGCTCCAGGTGCCGTTGGGCAGTACGGTTGTGGTACCCACGACCACACCATTATCGTAAATAGTAATGGTTCCACCCGGCTCGCCCGTTCCCGCCAGGATCGGTTTTGATGCATCGGTGGCGGTGCCAGAGGTGATGGTTCCTCTGATAGTCCCCGTGTCGTCAGTCAGTACGATCGCCGTCGGCGTTGCCGGCGGGGTGAGATCGACGGTCAGCGTGAAGACCGGTGAAGCGGGGCCGGTATTACCGGCGGCGTCAGTTGCCCGCACCGTAATCTGGTGGGTACTTTCGCTCAGATCAACTGACGGGGTGAATGTCCAGGTGCCATTGCTGGAGACGACTGCCGTGCCGATGGCGATCCCGCCGTCATAGATCGTCACGGTTGAGCCCGCCTCGGCGGTGCCGCTGAGCTGGGGCCGCTGATCGTTGGTGCTGCTGCCGTTAGTCAGCGCCCCTGTTTGAGGGCCGACATCGTCCGTTACGCTGCCAATCGTTGGGGCATCGGGGGCGGTGAGATCCGGCGCGGTCACCGTTGCGCTCTGGCTGGTATTCCCTGCCGCATCCGTCGCAGTTGCGGTGACATGTTCACCGTTGATCAGCGGAGTGCCGAGAGAAACAGTAAAGTTGCCGTCGCTGCCGGTTTTCCCTGTGCCGATAACGTTGCCGTTTGCATCTTTCAGCGTGATTGTGCTGCCGGGTTCAGCGGTACCGGTGACGGTTTTCCCGTCCGACGAGAACGTAAGACTCGAGGGTGCATTCGGCGGCGTTGTATCCGGGGTAGAAGGTTCACCTGGCGTGCCGGGATCAGGATTAGGATTAGGGTTACCGTTATTGTCATCGTCACCCCCCCCGCCACCACCGGAGCTTGCCGCCGCCGCGATGCCGCCTGCGGCAACAATACCGCCCAGCGCCCATGGCCAGATGGCCGCGCCACCGGTATCACTTCCGGATGCCGCTAGCAGCACGTCTGTCGACGCGATAGATTCATACGTGGCGGCCCCGGCAGGATCTTCTATCCACCATAACGCACCGTCGCTGTCCTGGAGTACCAGCTGGCTTACGCCCTGCGCGTCCGTGACGTAGAAATTTTTAAGGGTTATTACTTCCCCTGAGTGCAGTGTCACCACCAGATCGTTACCACTTCGCGCGAAATGGGAGACATCAGCTCGCTCTACATGAAGCTCAACGATAGAGGAATGGCTCAGCGTAACCTGTGTGCCTTCCGTCGTAGTTTCCACGCCAGTAAGTTTTGATATAACAGAGATTTGGCTCATTTCGTTATGACTCCAGCAGAGTTACCGTGAACGGCGAGCAAGACGAGCCATCTCTGTAGAAGGTAAAGGGCGCCCCCGGCGGAGTGACTGTTAATTAAACAGTCCTCACCGTCTTTTTTAGAGCGAACGATGCCCGCCAGAATTCAGAGTGGCAACATCAGAGCGAATCTAATTACATATGAAAGAAATACGTTTTATTTGTGTTTTGCGTCTTATAAAACCCTGTAATTAATAAAGGAATTCGTTTTGAGGAGATAAAAATGATATAGCCAGAAAACTCTGAATGTGCAAATTAAGCTTGCGTAAATAAAGGGGTAAACAATGAAGAGGGCATTAATGTATTGATGGTGTTTATTGATGTGTTTTTCTATCGTTATGTTTTTAATGTCTTTTTATTTTTCGTGTGTTGTGACTTAGTCATCCTGAAGATGCAGTGTAATTATTGGTGGGAGATGTTTTAAATATAATTTAAATTGTGATTATTTAATCGTGCTTAATGTGTGTTTAAGTTAGGGTAACGTTTTTGATATAAGATATATTATATCACCGGTGTAATAAAATATATTCTTGTAGGGGGTTAAAACTCTGCTAGCGGTTGCAGGAAAATAATAATGGGAAGATAGATATAAAATAACCTGATTTATTTTCAATGTGATTACGTCGCAGGCATGATTTTCTGGACGGTAAAAAATCGCGGAAGAATGAATAAAAACCGCCGGTCGGGCGTTTACTGGCGTCACTCCCTTCTAACCCAGGAGCTTTATATGAACACGACCTCGTTTCGCCTGATCCCGGTGCTGATTTTTTCCCTGCTGTCTCCGCTGGCGCTGGCAATGGGCGATAATAGTACCGAGAGCAAAACGCCCGACTGTCCTTCCGGACAGGTGTATGACAGCGCCACCCAGAAATGCGTGCCGGACAAGAGCAGCAGCCTCAGCGATCAGGACAAAACCAACTATGCGTACCATCTCGCGAAGAAAGGGGAGTACCAGGCGGCGCTGAATCTGCTTGATTCACTGAAAAATAGCAATACGGCTGAAGCGTGGAACTATCGCGGGTTCGCCACGCGCAAACTTGGCCGTACGGACGAAGGCATTGGTTACTACCAGCGCGCGCTGGCTATCGCACCGGATTATGCCAAAGCCCGGGAGTATCTCGGTGAAGCGTGGATGGTAAAAGGACGACCCGATCTCGCGAAAGAACAACTGAAGGTGATTGCCGGTATTTGTGGCCAGTCCTGCGAGGAGTATCGCGACCTGCAGGCCGCCATCAACGGACATCCGGAATCCTGATTTTCTCGTGGAGGGAAGACTCATCGCAACCAGTGAGGTTCGTCAACAGTTAGCCGCACACCTGTCGCGTCTCTGGCGCTATGGACTGATGTTGTCGCGCAACAGGGATATCGCCGAAGAGCTGGTTCAGTCCACCTGCGTGCGTGCGCTTGAAAAAAGCAGCCAGTATACGCCGGGCACACGCATCGACAGGTGGCTGTTCGCGATCCTGCACTCCATCTGGATCTCTGAACTTCGGGCGCGATACGTGCGTCAGGGGCAGGGATTTGTGGCCAGCGACGAACTCCTCGCGCCGGATACCCGCGAACAGGATGAGACGCGCCTGCATTATCTGAAGGTGATGCAGCGCGTTAACGCCTTGCCCGAAGCCCAGCGTAACGCGGTATTTTTGGTTTATGTCGAAGGCTTTACCTACCAGGAGGCGGCGGACACGCTGGCAGTGCCGATCGGTACCGTGATGAGCCGGCTGGCCACGGCACGGGCTCGGCTTGCCAGGTCCGTCGACGCACTGCCTCCGGTAAAGGAGAAACGTTCTTGAACGCGCACCGTTTTGCACCGCCCTATAACGACGACGCTATCGTGGCATGGATAGATGGCGAGATGTGCCGCGCCGACGCACAGCAATTTGAAGAGCATTTAAACAGTGACGAACGCCTCTCCGGGCGAACCGCCGAACTGATGAAAAGCAGCCAGGATTACGCCGGGGCGTTTGCCTCCCTGCTGGATGATGCGCCTCTTGGGACGATGCAGGCGCGTCTGACGGCGCTTCCTGACCCACGGCCCTCCACGCCGGTTGGCGTCAGCAGGCGGGCGCTGATTGCCGCGTCGGTCAGCTTTTTGATGGTCGGCTCCGGGCTGGGCTACCTGTTGCGGCCCGCTTCCGCGCCAGCGGATGAGAACGCCCATATTCGCGACCTCGAAGCGCAATATATGTCCCTGTACAGCGTCGAGACGCTGCTGGATATGGACAGCGCAGCGCCGGTCCTGCAGCGCGGGCTCGAACGGGCGGCGCAGGATATCGGCATGAAGCTAACTATGTCGCAGCTTATTCTGCGAGGGGCAGAGCTTAAAATGGTGCGCATGCTGCGCTATGAAACGACCTCTATCGCGCAGATTGCCTGGCTCAACGCCGACTACGGGCCAATGGCGCTCTGTATCTCGCCTGTCGATGAGAAGGCGACGGCCTCGCTCCGCCAGGAGCAGCGGCACAGCATGAACCTGGCGTGGTGGCAGGATGCGGGATATCAGTTTGTCCTGATTGGCCGCAATCCGCCGTCTCACCTGCGGGCAAACGCGGAGCAGCTACAGCGCCTCATCTCAGGATGACGGCACCTCGTTCGTCTTGATTGCAATGGCAATGGCTATACGATCGTCCACGACCAGCGCAAACTTATCCATTCCATAGGATGCACGCGAGATCGCCGTGGTGGCATCAAGCCGGGGGGCCTGCGCATGCGGGTCTTTCAACACGGCCTCCAGGATCACCGGCCGGGCAATGTTTCGTACGATCAGCGTGCCGAATACCCTGAACCGCCCGGCGCTCAGGGCGACCACGCGTGAGCTGACGAACTCGATGGTCGGGTAGCGCTCGGATTCAAAAAACATGTCGCTTTTCAGCTGCCAGGTGAGCAATTTGTTAGAAGCCACCAGAGTTGATACGGGAATGGTGACGTGAATATGGTCGTCGACGTCGTTATCCGGGTTGAGCGTCACGGCACCCGTCACGCCGCTGAACGTCGCCCAGGAGAGAATGCCGCCGAAGGCATGCCACGATAGCCGAATAGCGGTGTTATCGCTGTCGATAAGATAGCTTTTTGGGGCGGCGTACAGGGACGGGCATAACAGAAGGGCGGTCAGAATGGCAAAAAGGCGATACATAGTGGTTTCTCCGATAAACGCGCACTGCGTAAACGCCTGAGGGGCTAATTGTATTCGAAGAAATAAAAAAGGCCGCAAGCGCGGCTTTTTTTGAGCGTAAAGATTACTCAGTGACTTTCTTTTCCAGCTCGCTGGCACCTTCTTTGGTTTTGTTCCAGCCTTTCTCAGCGCCTTCTTTGGTGGCATCCCACCCTTTCTCGGTGCCTTCTTTGGTTTTATGCCAGGCTTTCTGGGAATCTTCGCTGACTTTACTGCCCAGGCTCTCGCTTTTACCTTCCGCAGCATGCTGCTGTTTCAGCTTCAGCTCTTCACCTTTGTTCTGCTCTTCGTGCAGTTTTTGCTTCGCCTCATTGGCGTTTGCGTTCGCTGCCGCGACGGTATCATCAGTTGCATGTGTGGTCGCAGCAAATACTGGGGAAGCCAGCAGAACGGCAGATAATGCGATAATTGTTTTTTTCATAATATCCTCATTTAACGTTTTCGGTTATGAGCGTGATTCAGCCTGGCACAGGCGAAGCGGGATGGCTTTAGGAAAAAACTGTAATGAGATCAACGCATCCTGACGCGGGGTATTTTGCATGAGGATTATCCAAAGGATAAAACGCCTATTTCTGCGAGGGCGGCGAGGGTCAGGAGAATGAAAAGTATGACGGTTATGGGTCTGTACATGGTGGGGTTCCTTCCGTGTGGGGCGGCTAATCCGTAGCGCTGGGGGGTGTAGGTTATTTTCCACAGGAGATGGAGGAGAGTGTTGATGCTTGTCAATGCCATGGTAGTACAACATAAACTACTGGCCGGTGGATACTGTGTGGATTCAATCCATGCAGCAGTGTAGACAATAAACAGGCACAAAAAAGCCCGCAGGGCTTGCGCCGTGCGGGCTTTCAGGACTTCATCGGATGACTCTGATAATCACCGATGGAGAATTTTGGGCTGGCGGAGTCTGAATAAACTAATCAACTTTATGTTTTTATTGGTAATTTATCAATTCAACTTTCATTGGTATACCTAAGCGTATACCAATGGCGATTTGTTGCATTGTTTCCTGTGGTTAAGCAAACCTGTTTTTTGAATGGAACACATCAAAAAGAGTTTTTTGCATTTAACTGTTCACACTGTTCACCTCGTTTTTTTCCATTTTAATATCATAATGATAAGTGGTGAATGGTTGGTGAAGAGTGAACAGTCGACTCTTCACTATTGTGATTTTTGCTCGTTCTGGATGTGCCCGGTCAGGCGATGAGCGGGGGATAAAAAGTTTTTTTGGGTTTGACTGTTCACACTGTTCACCCCTTGTTTTTTATCAATAATTTCATAGAGATAAAGGGTGAACATACGGTGAAGGGTGAACAGTAGATTGTTCACCCTTCATGGCAGAAAATATAAATTGCAGGTAAGAAAGACTATCCTGGCGCAGATGAATTAGTGTTGTGTTTTGATATTAAGCAAAGCTTTCTCAATTCTGGCTAGATTTTCAGCAATCTTTTTCTCATTACTGTTATCTGAGGCATCCACCCTAGCCAACGATAACAATTCAATATAACTTTCATTAGTAATATTTTTTGCGAAAGGGTTCTTGCTATTAGCTTTACGGAAAGTTGTAGTTACTCTAATTTTGTGGTCACCTAAAATTTTCTTCGAATCAGCGAAATTTCCAAGCCTCAATATCCTGCCTGAACCAGGTGCAAGGAATGGTATGCCTGAAACCAATGCACCTTTCGTTAACACACTATGCTCACCATTAGGCAGTGAATTCTTAAAGGTATTTTCATTAAAACTGAAGGTTACATCTTTTGCAGCACTTTTACCTATATTCTTAATTACAATATTTAAAACAGTTTTGACTTCATTGTTTTGTTCGAGGTAAACAATGACGTCTGGGTAGGTGCTCTCTTTGTAAACAAGGTAACTAATACATGATGAGCCAACGGCAACTAACATTGTTAATATATTTATCAATAACCCACTAGTCTGAAAGTAATCCATTTCCTACCTCTCGAAAAACAGATGAAATATTCGACCATTATACACATCTCGTAAATCATTATGTTGGTAGTTAAAGTAACAGACCGGCTATAGCCGGTCTGAGTTAGGTTATGTAACTGCGGGTTCGTCGCATTTCGGCAGCCAGTCGCCGTAGCTTTCCTCTTTCAGCGACAGGTTGGTCTGTATCCCCTGCTTTGTGTGCCGCTTTTCATAATTCAGGCCGTACTCTTTCAGCATCATGGGCAGCCCCAGCCCGAACATTTTCAGGCTGAGCACGTTCCTGTACCCGTTAGCCTCCATATAGGCCAGATACGCGTGATAGAGATATTTACGGTAATTGCGCGGGACGATGCTGGCATTACCCATAAACATCCCGTTGGTCTGCGGCAGCATTTCCAGATAGCCGCAAAAATCAAACGTCGGGTCTGCGTCGCGCTTGATGCTGAGCGCCTCGTCGGAGTTCTGCTGCGACTGGAGCAGTGCGCGCGCGGCCATCGGGTCGCTGAATTTCTGCATAAGCTGGCGCACGATGACGGCCAGCTCGCGCGCAATTTTATCCCTGAGTTGCGGGTCGCGTTCCTCCGGGGCAATCTGCTCCGGGAAATGAATAATCACCCGGCGACGTGACACACCGCCACTGCGGTCAGTGAAGCGCATGGGGTTATTGTTCACGGCCAGAATCACCGCCGGGATATGCGTTGAGTACGGATTCTGGTATTTCGGGTCAACTGAAACTGCATCGCCGCCGGTGATGGCCTTCAGCCCTGCACCGTCACCGCTCCATTTTTCCTGGTCAGGCAGACGGATAAGCGAGAAGCCAATCAGGGAGGCACGCTTGCGCGGGTCTTCCAGCGTGTCGATGTCGGCCGACGTGGCGTTATCCTCTCCGGCGAGCAAGGTCGCGATTTCGGCCAGAATACTTTTCCCGCTCCCGCCGGGACCGGTGACTTCGAGAAAGAGCTGCCAGTCGTAGCGGTTCGCCAGCACCATAAACAGCGCGGCCAGAATTACGTCGCGTTTTTCTGGTCTGCTACCGGCAGCACGGTCGAGCCAGCGCCAGAAATTCGGGGCATGAGTTTCCAGCGTTTCCCCCTCGACCGGCGGAGTAAAATCCACGTCGCACAGCGTGCGCAGCCAGTGTGATTTGCTGTGTGGGCTGAACAGGCCGCTCCGGGTATCGAGTACCCCGTTGCGAAAACCAATCAGACGGCGTGCCGGTACGGCCTGCTGAGGAATAATCAGCTTCAGCGTCTCCACCACTGAGGTGATTCTCCCCGACGAGAACGGGGCGCGCAGGCGCTGAAAAAGCCCGGCTACGTCGCGTTCGAAGCTGGACGGCTGAACGACTTTCCATATCCCTGCTTCATAACGGGACAGGAGCTGGCCGTTCGCATCCACCGCCAGCGCTTCGCCGTAATGCTCATGCACCCGCAGAGCCTTGTCGCTGGCGCTCATGGCGGTAAATTCCGCCTCGCTCATGGTGTCGAACGGACTTTGTACCGGTGGCCGGATGGCATCATAAATCGCTTTTCGGGTGGCCTCCCCGCCATTCTGCATAAACGCATCATTCCAGTCGCCGAACACCGGCGGCAGGGCAACAACACCCTCACAGGCTTCTGCGGCCGCGGTGGCTTTGTTCTGGCCGTCGCCGTTAAGGTCACGGTCGGCGGCGAGGACAATCTGACAGGCCGGGTGTTTCTGACGGGCAAGGCTCGCCAGAGAAAGGAGGTTCACGGACGACAGTGCCACCATGACGGTTTCGCCGGTCAGGTGATGCACGGTGAGCGCGGTTGCATAGCCCTCCGCAATCCACAGGCGTTTTCCTGCCTGTTTTTTCCCTTCGATGGTGTGGCACGCCCCTTTTACCGTCCCGCCTTTCAGGGTGCGTTTGAGCCCCTCAGAATTGATGAGCTGAAGGTTAACCAGTGCGCCGGTCTCGTCATACAGCGGGATAACCACATCACCGGCGCGGAACGTCACGCCGCCGGTTTTGTGTGTGGCCGACAGTACCGGACATTCCCGGTCGGGGAAGCCCTTGCGGGTCAGGTAGGCGTTGCCGCTGGCTGGTCGGGTTTTCTCCATGAGCCTGACGGCCAGTGCGGCCGCTGCCTGGCGGTCGGCATCGGTTTCAGCCTCTGCGGCCGCAATCACTTCCGGGGCAACCGGCGGCAGGTTGCCGGTCACGGCGTTCACCTTCCCGGCAGCCTCTGATGCGGTTACGCCGAACACTTTCTCTACCAGCTTAAGACCGTCACCCGCACCGCACTGGTTACAGAACCATGTGCCGCGCCCCTCTTTATCGTCAAAGCGGAAGCGGTCAGAGCCGCCGCACACCGGACAGGCCTGATGCCGGTTTTTAATGACCTTCACGCCCAGCGCCGGGAGAATGCGCGGCCAGTGGCCGCACGCCTGTTTTACGGTTTCCGTTACGTTCATTTTCATCGTTATTTTTTCCCTCAGTGCATAACAGGCGATGTGATATGACGGGCACAGAGTTCATCCATCACGGCGAGTCCCAGAAAGGACAGCGACGGGGTGGCCTTGAGCGGTCCGGCTTCCATTAAATCTTCCAGCAGCGCACAGGCAATCTGGCGGCCTTTTTCCTCGCCGTGCTGGCGCAGGTAGAAGCCCTCCAGCTCGGCGGCAATGGCGCTTTCCAGCGCGTCGAGGGTGAGGTGCGGGTAGCGGCGCTGGCGTTCGCATACCGTCAACCATGCACAGGCCACGGCGCGACGATACAGCGCGGCGCGTAATACGGGGGGTAATGGCTTTTTCATACGTTGCCCTCCCCGGTCAGCCAGCGCTGATTGCAGCGTTCGACCACGCCGTCGAGCTGGGCGGTCATAAGGTAAATCACGGAGGTGAGCTGTAACTGCTGCGCAGGGGCACGACGAACGGTGGCGCAGTCCTGCACCTGCATCAGTTCGTTGACGAGCTGGCCGACATTGCGCATGTGCTCAAGGCATTCGAGGTCACGGGCGGTAATGGTGGTGTGTCTCATGCGCGCACCTCCGCAACCGGCAGACGGCCGGCAAACGAGAGGACGTAATCGCGAACGAGGGAACGACGTGCAGCGTGTTCATCACCGGCAACGGTGCGAAGCATACAGATACGGGGTTTACGGTCTGCACGACGAACGGCGGCAAACACAAAGACGAATTGCGGGTGTGACGGGGTGAGGATAGTAGCCATGATGGCAGCCTCCAATAAGTAGCGGTTACTGCTACCACCGGAAACGCCAATTTCACTGGTGGCAGCCCGAACGGGGTTGGCGTAACCGGCCTTATTGGAAACCGGCCAGCCCGAAGGCTGCCCCGCCCGGACTACCATTATCTTGCTGGAACCATGGTGTATAAAGAGACACCACAGCCCGGAAAATGGGTGTGCCTGAGCTACGACGTAAAAAAAGACGCAAAGCGCGTCTGAAGTCGCCAATAAGTTACACGGAACGCCAATTCCGGCTGCCGATTTTGCGACAGCGGGAAAACTATACCTGGAAACGGCGACAGGAAGCAAGCCAGAAAAAGGGGCTGTTTGCCGAACGGTCATCATCATGCGTCATAGCCCCGGTTGCGCTCGGCAATACGATCCGCCATCCATGCCGTGATTTCAGACTGCGCCCACGCTACGTTTTTGCCGCCCAGGCTGATTTGTTTCGGGAAAGCCTCGCGGCTGATGAGGTCGTAAATGGTTGACCGGGACAGGCCGCACAGATGCATCACTTCAGGCAGGCGGATAAAGCGCTCCTGAACGGCATCAGAAACCGGCATCAGTGGTGCGGCAGGGGCAGAAGACGGGGAAGAAAAAGCGGTGTACATCGGGCTACCTCATAAAGTCCATACAGTGCCGGTCATGTACGTCCGGCTTCGGGTAGCTCCTTATTATGTCTATATTTTTCCTCAGGTCATGTGAGATTTTCGGGGAAACAAACATTGACTTTTCGCTCTGGCAAACAAAGACAAACGCTGGCAAAGATATGCAAATCACTGCATTACAATGCAGCAATCAATATTGCTTTTAGTTATACATTTTTCATTTTTAATCGAAATAAAGTCTAAGTGGTATAGACAGAGCACAACAGGAGGGTGAACAGTGGTGAACAGACGGTGAACAGTCATACCCTCAACTGTTCACCCTTTATCCTACTGTATTACTTATATTTTTATTTAAGGTGAACAGTGGTGAATAGTTATATGTAAAAAAACAAACGATGAGTAAGGTTTTGCTGAGACCTTTCTCTGGCCAGCCGGGTTTTGAGTGCCGTTTGTGCCAGAACTGCCACAACTGCAATGAATCGAGATGTTGTGTGATGAAGGGCAGAATCATTTCAGGTTGAACACACGGAGAGCCTGAACATGAAACCCGAAACAGTCATTACCGCCCTGCAGAATGTAGCCGCTCAACAGTCAGCAGAGAGCAGCCAGCGCATCACCGACAAGCTGGGCGCATTCACTGCGGCCAGAGACACGCACGCGGCCAGCATGCAGGAACTCAAAGAGATTGATACGTCCATTGAACGCTGTAAGCAGGAGCGGCAGACCGCCCTCAGTGAGAGTGCAGAGGCGGAGCAGGACTGGCGCAGTCGCTTCCGCACCCTGCGCGGCAATCTCACCCCTGAAATGAAAGCTGAGCACAGCAAGCGTATCGCCAGTCGCGAGCTGGCCGACGAGTTCACCGGCCTGATTGCGGAGCTGGAAACTGACCGGACACGCGCCATGCTGAATGCCTGCTCGACCGCCAGTAAATACCTGTCAGCGCATGATGATGCCTTTACCACTTATGCCGGTGCGGAATGGGCTCAGGCGGTCAACACGCTCCCCGTCGCGCTCATACGTGCTTTCCTGCTGCGCATTCGCGCCCTCGAAATGAAGGGAGAAAGCGCCCCGCAGTCCGTGGCTATCAGTGAGCTGCGCGATGCGCTGAGCCGTCAGGGCAGCTTGTATCACTTCGATATGAAGCTGGAGCCGGTACTGTCCGTGACGGGCATGCACCGGCCGCAGATTACCGGTGTGGATATGGAGCTGTTACGCAGCCCGGCGAAGAGAATGATGCTCGCCAGAAAGCTGGCTGAAAATGACGGCACTAAGGCGGAGGCATAAGTATGTTTCACTGTCCGTTCTGCAAAACCAGTGCACACGCCCGCACCAGTCGTTATCTGTCAGAGAACGTTAAGCAGCGCTATCACCAGTGCGTGAATATCGAGTGCTCGGCAACTTTCCGCACGCTTGAATCCGTTGACGGGATTATCTGTTCGCCGCCGACAGAGCCGGTCATTCCTGCATCCGAACCGGTAGCCACCGTTAACCGTGCGGGCGCTTAAACACGACCAGTCATCAGGAGAAACTTACGTGACCACACTGACGCTACAGAAAGCCTTTGAGGCCTGTCAGACAAATAAATCCGCCTGGCTGCAACGCAGGGAAGAACTGACTCAGGCCGAACAGGCATACCGCGAACAGCTTGCCGGTAGCGGCCACAGCGGCCGGAGCCTGCAAACACTACGCGAGATTATCGACGTGAAAAAGTGGGAAATTAACCAGGCTGCCGGGCGTTATATCCGCTCGCATGAGGAGGTGCAGCGCATCAGCATCCGCGACCGATTAAATGATTTTATGCAGGCGCACGGCGCGGAGCTGGCCGCCGCCCTCGCCCCCGAGCTGATGAATTATTCCGGGCAGCATTCCGCCGTTCAGCGCTGCGCCATGCAGCACTCACTTGACTATCTGCGTGAGGCGCTGCAGATCTGGCTGACCGCAGGTGAAAAAATTAATTATTCGGTGCAGGATAATGACATTTTAACGACCATCGGATTCAGGCCTGACGCGGCCTCGCGCGATGATAGTCGTGAAAAATTCACACCTGCACAGAACCTGAATTACACCCGCCGCCGTGCAGAACTGGCTGCGCAGTAGTCCTTTCAAAAATCCCCGAAAATCCCGCCATTTTTACGTAAAAAAGCCATGCATGCATAAGGTGCATGGTTTTGCATGCGTTTTACCGACACTGAATCCCCCACCAGCGCCAGCACTGACGAGCCCTGAGGCCACTAATGCATCTGCATTAAAAGCGATCCCTTAAGCGGGCAGGCGGGGCGGGGAGAGCATTGCGCGCTAACGTAGTTATTATTTAATTTTTGGATATTGAGCCGCTTTGTTGAATTGGAAAGTTAGACTGGACAAATTTTGAGATGGATCTCTTTTACGATCCTCGTTTACTGTATATGGTATCTTACCATTTTGTATGTGATCTAATTTTAGTATGGAGCGCTATATGTTTCACAAAATCGTCAAGCTAAATAACATTAAACAATTAAATCATATATCACCTCCCGACCATGGATTTGGGCTATTAAATTTAATTTATGGTAATAATGGTGCGGGGAAGTCAACAATTTGTAAAGTGCTTAATATACTTAATGGAAAAGACTGTTCCTTGTTGGAGAGGTTAAAATCTATTGAGTGTAATGCGAATGACAAAATTGACTTTAATTTTCTATTTGTGGAGAATGAAAAACCAAAATCCATTACTAGTAAAAATATAGAAGAGCTAAAGTGGAATTTTAAAGTATTCAACCAAGAATTTATTGATAATAATGTTTATGCGGGTTCCAAAGTAGCCAGTAGTAATTTAAAAAACTATCATGATTTTTGCTTGGGTGATGCTTCAGTTGAAAAACAGAATGAGATAAATCTACTTAAGATTGAAAATGAAACAAATATCAATTTAGCAAATGTGATAAAGCAAAAAGTCGAGTCAAAATTCAACTCCAATATGGATTTGAAGAGCGTTATTAAAATTAAGAGTAAGAAAAAATTTGACGTGGAAGCAGAACTTGAAAATTTAAACAAAAAACTCATAGATATATCTGATGTATCAATTATTAAATTAAGACCCAAACCAAAAAGAATCTCTTACGCAAAGCCTGTAATTGATTTAAAGTTCTTCGATATTTCATTAGATAGTATATCTAAAGAAGCTAAAATTAAAGTTGATGCCCATATAGCGGAACATTTGAAAGAAAGAGATGTTGCATGGCTTGAGAGTGGAGTTGCACTGATAACAGACAAAGAGAATTGTCCCTTCTGCGCGCAACCTCTAAGTAAATCACCAATATATTCGATGTTCACGGATTTTTTGGGGAATGAGTATGATAATGCTGTTTCAAAATTTGAAAGTGATAGTTCTAGTGCTTATCTCAAATTATCGCAGAAGTGTAAGGATTTAGATGGAATAAAAAATATTATAGAAAGCAATGAAATAGCAATAAATACATGGAGGGATAAAGTTCAACTGGAAAATTTAAATTACGATAACAATTCTATAGTCGAATGTTTTTATGATCTGTTGGCTGAACTCGACAGCGCAGTGCAACAGAAGTTAAAAGATATTTTCCAGCCAGTAGATTTCTCTGCTCTTGAGTTGAAATTTGATGCGTTATTTAATCAGATTGATTTTGATATATATAATCAGAATATTGATAAGTTGAATGATGTAATAGATGACTATCTATTGACTCTAGATAAAGAAAGTATAGATGATGTTAAAAGGAGTATCTTAGATGCAGAAAACTATAAATTAAAACATCAAGAAGATACAATTTCTGATTTGGCGACTTACGCTTCTTATGAGAAAAAAAGAAAGGATAATGAAGCGAAAATCAAGTCGTTAAGAGAAGAGATAGCAACAGAACAAGAAGAGTTGATATCAAAGCATAAAACTGAAATTAACAATTTACTTATTGGTTTTAATAGTAACATCAGAATAGTTGAAATAAATAGGGACAATAAAGCTGGAGGTGGTAATACTAGGTTTAAATTTAAAATCGCCTTTCTAGGAAAAGAATTATCTTTAGAAAATGAAGAGGAAAGTAAATTTTTACTTACTGAAGCTATGAGCATGGGAGACAAGTCAGCATTAGCTTTAGCCTTTTTCCTTTCTAAATTTAAAAGTAAAGTTAATGAAAATGATATCATAGTGTTTGATGATCCAATGTCGTCACTAGATAGTCACAGAAGAAATAAAACGATAGTTGAATTATCTGATATATTAAATAAAGGAACACAAGTTTTTGTTTTTAGTCATGATGCTACTTTTTTAACTGATATGAAAAAGTATTCAGGAAACGCATCCTTCACAAAGTGTTATGAATTATCTGTTAATATCAGTGATTTAAATGAATACGATATCAACAGTTCTAAAGTTTTTAAATCGAAAATAATTTATAAAAATGATTTTGACTCCTATGTTAAGCATTCATATGAGCTTGAATATAAAACATTACATGCTTTTGTTAAGTGCCCGACAGAAGAGATGAAAGTGGCAACCGCTAGATTAATACGTCCTATTTTAGAGGCTTATATGAGGATGCATTTGCCTAATCACTTTACAGAGGGGCATTGGCTTGGCGAAATGATTAGTCTTATTAGAGGCGAGACTGATATAAATAGCCCACTATATGATAGCTCAAATTGTCTTGATAAAATTGCGCAAATCAATGATTTTTCGAAAAATTATCACCATGCTGATGGTTTTGATACTAAGATTAGAGAGTTAAATGTACAGGAGTTACATGTTGTAGCGAAAGATACTCTTTTATTCATTACAGGTATTTAACTCAAAGTAAAGTGAGGCTAGGCCTCACTTTGTTCAATTTTTTTTTTCACATAAGCTCCCCACCATGCCATAAGTTCTATTCTTTTATTCAGGTACGTTGAGCGGTTATAAGCTCTTCGTACTTCATTTTTATCACTATGTGCTAGAGCTGCTTCGATAACATCAGCATTAAAGCCTGATTCATTTAAAGCTGTACTTGCGATAGAGCGCAGCCCATGTGCAACAAGCCTACCTCCGTAACCAATCCGTTTTAAAGCGGCATTAGCAGTTTGGCTGTTCATTGGTTGTTTAGGGTCATTCCTGCTCGGAAAAACATGTTCACGATGAGCACTTATTGGCTTCATCACTTCCAGAATCTCTAATGCTTGAGGAGATAGAGGTACAATGTGCTCACGCTTGGCCTTCATCCGTTCGGCTGGAATCGTCCAGAGCTTTGCATCGAGATCGATCTCTGCCCACCGAGTGCCGGAGGCTTCAGAAGGGCGCACAAGGGTCAGAAGTTGCCACTCAATAAGACAACGCGTCGAAACAGACAGATTAGACATAATCAAAGAACGCATCAGCTTCGGCAATTCTTCTGGCCGCAGCGTCGGCATATTTTGTTTTTTGGGCTTCTCAAAGGCCATCCCAACACCTGATGCTGGATTGGCATCAATCAGACCAGTGTTTACGGCATAAATCATTATCTCGTTTATGCGCTGCACCAGTCGACGAACAGTCTCAAGCGCTCCACGAGCTTTGATTGGCTCAAGTGCTTCAACCAATGTTCGGGCTTTGATTTGCTGAACGGGGATCTCACCAATGGCAGGGAATACATCTTTCTCCAGTGAGCGCCAAATGTCTTTTGCGTAATCAGGGGTAACGCTTTTGCTTTTGAGTTGGAACCAGTTAGCGGCAACCGTCGAAAAAATACTGTCTAGAGCGATTTGCTGCTCTTCCTCTGTGACTTCAGCTTGAACTTGGGGGTCGATGCCATTAGCTAACAAGGCAAGGTAATCTGCTCTTAACCCTCGGGCATCAGCAAGTGATAGGGCGGGGAAGGCTCCGAGCCCCATCATTGTCCGCTGCTTTGTTGCCGGACGTTGATAACGGAAACGCCAGAGTTTTTTGCCACTGGTTTTTACTATCAGGAAAAGCCCGTCGCCATCATGCAGCGTTAGATCCTTCTCTAACGCTTTAGCACGCAGAACTTCGGTGTTGGTCAGGGGGCGTGTTGTCCGTGCCACTTTGGCCGCTCCTTCATGAATTGGTATACGCTTTTAGGTATACATCCTACCGTATACCTAAACGTATACCAATAATCACCGGATTTAGCCGGATGTTCTCGGACAACGACAGACACAAAAAAGCCCGCAGGGCTTATGCCGTGCGGGCTTTCAGGATTTCCCCGGACGTATCCGGAAGAGCAAGTGGTGGGCTGGCGTCCCTGTAATTAGCTATTCATTCCATTGATTTTTAATATTATTTAAACTTTGAATTTTATGTGTGGTTCTAAAAAGGAACCATAAATCGTAATGGTATGGGTTCTCACGATTAGCGGATTGGAGAATTGTATCAAAAGGAAACAAATTCTTCAGTTCAACTCCCTGCTGGTAGCTGAACTGCGCAAGCAGGATCTGCTTTTCACCGATTAGTGAATGCGGTAGTTTTTCAGCAAAACTGAATTCTATCCGTAGGGCAGTACCAGCATAGGTGGAGAATGGATTTTGAACAACTGGTCACCAGAGCACACAAAAGACATCAAGAGTTGGTTTAAGATTGATACATATCGCAAATTTGAAGACCTCTCATTGCTCCAGTTTTACCATGAGATATGGGCTCGTAACTTGTTCTTTAAGGAATATCGGGAAGAGTTTGAGAGCAGAACTCTTATGGGTTACTTCTCAAAAATTTTCAGTGGCAATCCTTTTTTAATTGAAGAAGGGCAACTGGGATACATGACTCCTGCCAACAAACTTTTTCAGCCTCCCCATTTTTTTCTAACAACTCTTGATCGCCTTGCTGAAACGAGCATCATTGCTATGCAACGCGGAGGTTTTGTTTGGGATGGTGATGACAATTATTCAATAAACAGAGATCTTCGGGAAGAATCACTTTCAGATATTATGCCAGATCAGTTTTCACGAACAGTCATGTTCGAGATTGATTTGGCAAGTGGCACAGACGAAGAGATTGCAGAGTCGCTTAAAGCTGCATTACCGCAGTGGCGTAAAATCAAAGGTATCGAACCAGATCCTTTAGAATCAGTTCGCTTTGGGTATGGAACTATCAAGAAACTCATCAGTTATCGTGTGATACCTATGCTGGATATCCTGGTGTGGGCAGCCGTTAAAAAAATCCGTGTCTCTGACGACAGGTTATCCAGACTGCTATATACAGACGATGACGAAGAAAGCGAAATGAGGCAGTCTAGCCAAATCAAAGATACCGACAGGCCTTTGGCTCTTAAATCCTGCACAACTGACTTTATCCGACAATTCCATTACTTCATGAACAAAAATAGCCATTTGAAGCAAATGAAAGTCTCTGATGTAATGAAACTATCGGATTAGAATTACATTTATAACTATTTGTTTAAATTGTGAAAATTAACAAAAGGCATCATTGTGAATGGTGCTTTTTTTTTGTGATTTTTACTTTAAACCGGGCATTTTGACACTTGCTATAAAACGGGGGAATTTCAGCTACTCTCAAGTTCCCCTTTTCTGTACGGCACCAACTTCGAGAAAACCATCCTGCATAGCTACGAAGAACCTCCGCTTCAGGAGCTTCGCTCTTTTCTTTTCCCAACTGCTCGTATAGTGACTTCACCGCAACGACAAGGGATAACGAAATGAAAAATCAAGCAACCCGCCTCATACGCTTACCAGAAGTTCTCGAACGAACTGGCTACGGAAAAGCCTGGATATATCGTCTGATCAACGATGGTAAGTTTCCTGCTCCTGTCAAAATTGGAAGTCGTGCAGTAGCTTTCGTTGAAAGTGAGATTGATACCTGGATTCAGTCTGTTATCGAAACAAGTCGAAATAATGTTGCTTAATTGAACATAGGAGCGATTTTATGAATATCGAAGAATTTGTAAGCGAAGAAAACCATATGTGCAATTTATGCGGAGATCTTTTTTACAAGATCTTTGACCAAGAAGTGATTTATGACTTACCTAATAACGACTTTAATAAAGAAATCATTTACTGGCTCAGTCAGTACTTTGTAGGAAATCTGAGAGAACCTTTAGACTCGATCTCTGAGCTTAATGCTTGCAAACAGATATATGTTTACGAGACCTGGTTATCTCTAATTAAATGTCCTGATGAATTGAAACTCCTAGCGAAGCGGATAATTTTATATCTAATGGATTAAGAGCTTTTTATGAAAGTGTAAAGTTTGGCTGCATAATTTACCTTAAAACTTTACAGAATAAATTACATTATTTTGGTTGTCGTTTATTAGCAAGGCAGTGAGATAGTTTTCGAAGTATTAGGTGTACATAATGTTAACTAGATCTACCAGATGATAATTTGACAAGAATAATCGTCTATCTCACTGTTTTAATTTAAATAAATATCTTAATCGAACCAAATAAATTTGTAAATCTACGAAATGCTTATTATTAATATATTGGAATTATACTTTTTGGAAAGTTTAGGAGGAAAATATGTGCAGTATTTGTGTGGATTCTTTTATGTTCGAAAATGGTGAGAGATATTGTCATGTTGTAAATAAAGATACTGGTGAACCATTGTATTATCCTAACTTGTATATAACAACACAGGTCAGGAATCGGTCAGAGTCTATATCAACAATGAAGGTTATTGCCGGTAGCATTTCATTGTTATATCGATTCTTTATGAGGAAAGAGATCAATATTGATGAAAGAATTCAGAAAAAGATATTTCTGGCTCCTCATGAAATTGAAGATTTGATTGAATTCACTTCATTCAATTTCCGAGATGGCGAGGATGATAATTTTAGGAGTTCAATTGTCAAAAAACCAACTAAGTACTTTCGGATTACAACCATAGCTAACTATCTGGAATGGCTGTGCAAAATACATCTTTCTCATACAGGGCAGAAGGATACTCTCAAATATATTTTAGATTTCATTAACAACATAAAACGAAAGAAACCGAGAAACAATGATAAATATAATATGGATATAGAAAAAAGCTTAGATAAAGAACAATTGGATTCTTTGTTTAGCACTCTTGCACCGGGTAGTAAATTAAATCCTTTTTCAGAAAAAGTGCAAAAAAGAAACAATCTAATATTCCTGCTATTATACTGCTTTGGCCTGAGAGCAGGTGAACTTTTGAATCTGCGAATTGGTGATATAGATTTTGCAGAATCGACAATTGCAATAAGAAGAAGAGCAAATGATAAAACAGATCCGCGAGTGTATCAGCCATTAGTTAAAACTTGTGAGAGGAAATTAATTGCTGATACAAAGCTCATGTTTGAAATTTCAGATTATATTATGAATGATCGAAGAAAGATAAAAAATTCTAACAAACATGATTTCCTGTTTATTACTTATAAGGAAGGGAAAACTCAAGGGCAACCTATTTCATTTTCTTCATATCACAAAGTGGTGAGTGTTGTTCGTCAATCCTCCTCACTTCTAGGGGGATTGACAGGCCACAAACTCAGACATACATGGAATTATGAGTTTTCGAAAGCAATAGACAAGAATCAGGACATATCCGATGAAAAAGAGCAACAAATCCGTTCTTATCTCATGGGATGGCGACCGGGTTCAGAAACTTCAATGATTTATAATCGCAGGCATATTTTTGAGCTATCGAAAAAAACTGCACTTCAACAACAAGAGCAACTATTCAAAGGAGAATTTGATGAATAATTTAATTAAATATAACTCTGATAAAATGTCTTTGCATGAGCATAAAATCGTCAGTTCGATTGAAAGCAATGGAATCAATCTTACAAACTTAATATATGCTATGAACGAAAATTTGGTTTGTGGATTTGTATATACAGTACAATATTATTTTAATAGCAACAGCTATTTGTATGTGAAAAATATTGTTAGAAATATGGAGAGTCTTATCTGTAAAGTATCTCCTACTCATATTGATGATAAGGTTCTAATTGAATATCAAAATAAGAAATTATCAAAAGCCCCAGCATCACTTCGCGTTTTACGACCATTTTTGATTAAATGGTTTGAGTTAGGAAATCCAGGAATAGATGAAAGTGCGGTAGAACTGTTAAAGCATTTGGACCTAAAGATAAAAAAATCTGGTCAGTCTGTGCTTCAAGATGATCCAACAGAGGGACCACTAACTAAAGAAGAACATACTTCTTTGATTAAGGCTATGAATCATGCATATAGAAAAGGTGAACTGTCACTGCCACATTATGCAATATCACTATTGATCAGCCTTACAGGTAGAAGACCTCAGCAGTTAGTTATGTTGAAATATAAAGACCTTCTTCAAAAGAACTTAGATAATGGCAAAGTAGAATATGTAATTTCAGTGCCACGAGTTAAACAACGGGGTAAAGAACTACGATATCGAGAACTTGCAATAATATCAGAGGTTGCATCAATTGTTCAATTGCAAGCTAATCAATCAGTGAAACTCGTTGAGCAAGCTCTTGGAAAAACTCTTGATGATTATTCTAAACGAGAAGTTCCTATTTTCTTAAATGAGGAAAAACTCTCAGATTTATCCATAACAGGTTCAATTCTTCTGGAATATAATAAATTATATGCGAAGCCTATAATTGCTAATGTAGCATTGAAAGGTATTGTTAATAATGGGAATATAATATCCAACCGTACCGGTTCGATACTAAATATTACTCCTCGCAGGCTTCGTTATACAATAGCAACTATGCTGGCTAAGGATGGGCATAATGTTAATACTATAGCTGAGTTATTGGATCATTCCTCTACTTCAAGTGCGGGTATTTATATTAAAAATCATGCTGACAGTGTTGAAAGGATTGATTCCGCTGTTTCAGAACAATTGTCATTTGTCGCTGATATTTTTATGAACGGAATCAAATCTAAAAAGAGTAGTCATTTCAAATTTTTTTCTTCAAGTAGATGCCAGAGTCAGAATTCAGGATTTCCTTGTAATCAATGTATGTTTTTTATTCCGATTGAGTGCAGTGAGGTGAATCAACTATGAATAATATTATTTTGTTCAAATCAAAAAAACATATTCTTGTAGAGGAAAATTATAATGAGTTCATAAAATTTTGTCGCTATCAACTGCCCGGACTAACCCAAACTCAGGATTGGGAGCAGTATGCATGGAAAGGATATGTCACATTTAGAAAAATAGGGGTTGGAAATAAAGTCTTTGATTCCATTGATGCAATGCACGAAGATTATATCAATTTTGCGAAAGCATATATCAGATATCAACACTCATTGAAACCATTAAAAAACTATGGGGTTATTATGATGGCTTTGCGATGCCTCGAACAGGCCCTTTTGCAGGTTCAGAACACTGGTCTCATTTATAATGTTACAGCCGTTGTTTTCGATGAGGCAATGCAGATCGGGAGTAAATATTTTGAAGGTAACGTTTTGGCTAAATGTGGAATACAGCTTGAAAAAATATCAAAGTTTCTATATGAACATAATCTTGTGAAGTCAGGATATATCTCATGGAAAAACCATGTAAAACAGAAAGTCAAAAACAATTATCTTCCTGAGATTGATGATTATCACCGAAGCGATAAGTTACCAGATGAAGAGGCATTGCTCGCTATTGCTGATATTTTTTCTCAAAATGATGAGTTACTGAGTCCAAGGGATAAGTTCACAAGTTCAGTATTTGCACTTCTACTTTGTTGTCCGAGCAGAATCTCTGAGATTTTAGCCTTACCTGCTGATTGTGAGATTACACAAATAGATGGCAAGGGTATCGAAAGATATGGGTTGAGATTTTATTCGGTTAAGGGGTATGGCCCTAATATCAAATGGATTCCACGGGTTATGATACCAGTTGCAAAGAAAGCGATTAGAAGATTACTTTCCTTATCACAAAATGCAAGAGCACTTGCTCACTGGTGCGAAAAGCACCCTGATAAATTTTACCGACATGAGCTTTGCCCAACAGTTGATGAAAAAACTAAATTGACCGTTGTACAAGTTTGCCATGCACTGGGGTATCATTTATTTGATCATAAATCATGTGTTTTAAAAATTAAAAGAACGAGTTTGGATGGTGGAAAAAGTTTCTTAAACTCCAATGATTATAACTATTCATTGAGTGACCTATGGGAAATGATTAGCTCAGGTTTTAGCAGAGACTTTCCATGGTACGATAAAGAGAAATCTATAAGATTTAGTAATGCTTTATGCTTGCTCAATGCTGATCAATTTTCTTTATCACGAATGGCTTCAATTTTCATATTTTACAAACCGACTAAAAGTTTCTTCTTTAGCGATATACAAAGTAAAAGAAGCTTTGAGGTGGGGTATAAAAATATATTTGCACGATATGGGTATTATGATGATGAGGGTAAACCACTACTTATTCGCTCACACCAACCACGGCATCTATTAAATACAATGGCTCACTATGGTGAAATGTCTGAACTTGATATAGCTAAATGGTCTGGTCGTATTAATGCTAATCAGAACAGAGTTTATAACCATGTGTCAGAAGAAGATATGTTAGATAAAATCAAAGCTATTAAATTGATCAAGAGTAATTATTGTAAGAGAGAGTCAATTCCCTCAATTGAATCGCCAGTTGACTTCGATAACCTTTATCAAGGGGCAATTCACTTAACAGAATTTGGTTACTGTGTGCATAACTATTTGGTTCAACCTTGTAATAAAATTAATCAGTTTTTGGAATGTGACAATGAGGCACTGGACATGGAATCAATTGATAGAATGAAGCTTGAATCTATCCGAGAAAAAGTAACAAAACTGAAGAGTATAACGCAGACCGCTTGTGAAAATGGTGATTATGGTGCAGACAAATGGCTGCAACACCATGAGAAAAATTTGGAAAGAATTAATAAACTATTGAATAATTGAAACAGGAGATGCATATGGCAAAACATTTAAACAGGAGTGAAATAAAGGCAATTACACACATGATACTGACTTGGGACGGCAAAATCACATGGAGTGATTTATGTGAATCAGTTTATAAGAATTTAAACAGAACTATCACAAGGCAATCTTTAAGTACTCATGATGAAGTTGTTAAAGCATATAGAACAAAGAAAAATTTGTCCAATTTGAAAAAGTCAGGCTTAAAGAAACCAGCCAATTTAACAATTGCGGCACAACAAATATTAAATCTTAAAGCCGAAAATGAAATGTTGAAAAAACAGAACAATAGATACAAAGAGCAATTTAGCTATTGGCAGTACAATGCTTACAGACACGGTCTAACTATGGAACAGTTGAATAGGCCATTTAATAAAAAATAATATTTGATAGGTTACACCTATTGACAAGTTAAATAAATGCGATAAATATAAATATATGGTCAGGAAGACTATTTAACTAATGCAAGGATGCATTTTATGGACAAAAGCAACATCAATCCAGAATTTACTCTGGAAGAGCAACTTATCATTATCATCGATAAGTATATCTCAAAAAGATACCAGCCAGGCGATAAAAGTTTCTCATACCAACTATATCTACTTTTTGTTGGCTATCATTTAAAGTATTTCTATCCTAAAATGATTTATTCCAAATCCAATCGTAATATTGATAACATAATGGCTATGTTTAGCTCAGTATACAAAAGCCTGACAAGCAATCTACTACAACGATTAAATAACAAAGAAGGGGTTCTAAGAGAGCTAAACTCGCTTGTTAATTTCATAGATAACAATCAAGAAAAAGCAGAGGAAATCTATGCTACTGTCAGGGCACAATATGAAGATAAGGTTATCGAGAACGAGCTAACCCATGAAGTAGTTCGCACAAGAACCGTCAGATTATAGGTAATAAAAAGCCCCTAAGCAGGGGCAAAAAGACTTCTTTATATAGGCTACTACTGAACTTCTTTCCATACACCATCAGCTTTAACTAATTTGATTGGCTTTGTCTGTTTATTGTTGCTAATAGAAGCATCTACAATGCAGTTATATACATTATTTGCTTCTTCTGAACAACTTACTTTCTTCACATAGTCGATTCTTAGAAGGTCTTTTTCTGAAACTCTTGAATCAAAAGCTTTCCTACTTGCGTTTGCTCTATCTACAACATTTTTGAAAGCATTGTATATATCGTCTTGCGATGGTTCACTGTTACATGCAGTTAGAAGACATGTAGTAAGGATAACTGTAAGGATTGAGTATATTTTCATTTTATTTCCAGAAATAATTAATTAAGAACGCCCGTTTTGGTGTTGTTATTGTCAGTGGAGAACGTCCATTTGTTGACAACTTCGCCTTTAAAATCTATTTCAAGAGTTTTAGACTGAGTCTGCGAACCGCCAGTAAACAGCCCTACAACTGGAATGAAAGTTGTTGCATTGAACTGATTGTTATACATAAAGTATCTCCACTGCTCATTTCCGTCATCGAGTGTGGTTCTTGTATCAGGCTCACCTAATTTAGTGAGTAATTCCGTCTTAGTTGTTTTGTTTTTAATGATCTTTGATTGGAGGCTTTGAGGTGTTTCGTTTTTAAGGTTCTGGTTCCCTGATGTTGAACAGCCAGAAAGCAGGAAGACAATAATAAAAAAAGATGACTTTATAAATCGGTTCATTTACTTTCTCATTTTAGGTTTGCGGTTGTGTGAAATTAATTTCACCGTATAAAAACAACTCTGTCTGCATACGTTTTTTTAATTTTATAGATAAGAATAATGATGCTTACGAAAAACGTAATGACTGATACAAGAGTGCTGCCAGTCCACGAAAATGCTAACCACGCGAGACCAAATGCAACGAATTGAAACAGGAATGCCACACTGAGCGGGCTTTCACCGTAAGCGATCTTTGCATGGCAGCCTTTACAAATCCGCACACCGTGAGGACTTTGTGTAAAGCAGAACGGGCACTTTATTGTTTCGTTTTTCATAGCAACCCCAGGGTGGAAGATTTACTGCGTGTTTGTAGGGATTCTCGATGGCTGACTGTCTAAAGTAAAATCACTTGTACCGATCGATGTTTGAATCATGATAGGTAAAGGCTATCATAACTAGTTTATCGATCTGTAATAACGATCAATATATTGTTGACTTATCCTAAATTAACCACTACCCAAACGATATTGCTGTCAGGGATAAGCGGTAAGTTTATGTTTATAAATGAATTTTCCTTTCTTTATGTAAAGGTCGGGTTACATAGAGATTTGAGAATCCAGGGAGGGGCTTGTGAAGAATGCTCTTACCATAGCTTCGGAGAAGCTCTGCAAGCCTTCTAAGAAATGGAAGCCAGCCGATAAGCCTGAGATGCTTTTGCTGGTTAACCTCATTCTTTTGGAGAATCTTTTCTACAATCTCGTTTCGTTTGTCTTCTCTGAGTTGCAGTTCGAGTTCAGCAAGTTTTTCACTGATACTTTCCTTTCTCTTAGTGGTTCTTAAAACTGTTTCAGGAGCATGAGAAGGAGCAGGAGCAGGAGCAGCGGGGTCTTC
>OJUX01000127.1_pt1 | contig 32649 bp, 28 predicted proteins | sample 1599971 | NCBI WGS metagenome assembly OJUX01 (sample SAMN04436859, study PRJEB24849) | human gut metagenome | biome: human gut; feature: NICU; material: stool | host: Homo sapiens | place: USA: Saint Louis, MO | collected 2011-09-23
TGGCTGGACAGCCGCTTACTTTGGGATGCACATGAGTCAGGAAACGCCCGCTTCGACGACTGAAGCGCAGATTAAAAATAAACGCCGTATCTCACCTTTCTGGCTGCTGCCGTTCATCGCGCTAATGATTGCTGGTTGGCTGATTTGGGACAGTTATCAGGACCGGGGCAATACTGTCACCATCGACTTTATGTCGGCGGATGGTATTGTTCCAGGCCGTACGCCTGTTCGTTATCAGGGCGTTGAAGTTGGAACAGTGCAGGATATCAGCCTCAGCGACGATCTTCGTAAGATTGAAGTCAAGGTCAGCATCAAGTCCGATATGAAAGATGCGCTGCGCGAAGAGACACAGTTCTGGTTGGTGACGCCAAAGGCCTCGTTGGCAGGTGTCTCCGGGCTGGACGCCCTCGTCGGTGGTAATTATATCGGCATGATGCCGGGTAAAGGTAAAGAGCAGGATCACTTTGTCGCACTCGACACCCAACCGAAATATCGGCTGGACAATGGCGATCTGATGATCCACCTGCAAGCCCCCGATCTCGGTTCACTGAGCAGTGGTTCATTGGTCTATTTCCGCAAGATCCCGGTGGGTAAAGTCTACGACTATGCCATCAATCCCAACAAGCAAGGCGTGGTGATTGATGTCCTGATCGAGCGGCGTTTTACCGATCTGGTGAAAAAAGGTAGCCGTTTCTGGAACGTTTCCGGCGTTGATGCCAACGTCAGTATCAGTGGCGCGAAGGTGAAACTGGAAAGTCTGGCGGCACTGGTTAACGGTGCGATTGCCTTCGATTCACCTGAAGAGTCGAAACCTGCCGAAGCGGAAGATACCTTTGGTCTGTATGAAGACCTGGCCCATAGCCAACGTGGCGTAATAATAAAACTGGAACTGCCAGGCGGTGCCGGATTAACCGCCGACTCGACGCCGTTAATGTATCAGGGGCTGGAAGTCGGACAGCTGACTAAACTGGATTTAAATCCTGGTGGTAAAGTCACTGGGGAAATGACCGTTGATCCCAGCGTCGTCACCCTGCTTCGTGGAAATACCCGCATCGAATTACGTAATCCAAAATTGTCCCTTAGCGATGCTAATCTCAGTGCCCTGCTGACCGGCAAAACCTTCGAACTGGTGCCCGGCGATGGCGAGCCACGTAAGGAGTTCGTGGTTGTGCCAGGCGAAAAAGCCCTGCTGCAAGAGCCGGATGTTCTGACACTGACCCTGACAGCACCAGAAAGTTACGGTATTGATGCTGGTCAGCCGCTCATTCTTCACGGCGTGCAGGTAGGCCAGGTTATTGATCGTAAACTCACCAGCAAAGGCGTCACCTTTACCGTCGCCATCGAGCCTCAGCATCGCGAACTGGTAAAAGGCGATAGCAAATTTGTCGTCAACAGCCGTGTCGACGTGAAGGTGGGGCTGGATGGCGTTGAGTTTCTCGGTGCCAGCGCCTCAGAATGGATCAATGGCGGAATACGTATTCTGCCGGGCGATAAAGGCGAGATGAAAGCCAGCTATCCACTGTATGCCAATCTGGAAAAAGCGCTGGAGAACAGCCTTAGCGATTTACCCACCACAACCGTGAGTTTGAGTGCAGAGACGCTGCCGGATGTGCAGGCAGGATCGGTAGTGCTGTACCGTAAATTTGAAGTTGGTGAAGTTATTACTGTGCGTCCGCGAGCTAACGCGTTTGATATCGATCTGCATATTAAACCGGAGTATCGCAACCTTCTGACCAGCAACAGCGTGTTCTGGGCAGAAGGTGGGGCGAAAGTTCAGCTGAATGGTAGTGGTCTGACTGTACAGGCATCCCCGCTCTCCAGAGCATTAAAGGGGGCTATTAGCTTCGATAACCTCAGCGGTGCCAGCGCCAGTCAGCGTAAAGGCGACAAGCGTATTCTGTATGCTTCCGAAACAGCGGCCCGTGCGGTTGGCGGACAAATTACGCTTCACGCTTTCGATGCCGGAAAACTGGCGGTCGGGATGCCAATTCGCTATCTCGGTATTGATATCGGGCAAATCCAGACGCTGGATCTGATTACCGCGCGCAATGAAGTACAGGCAAAGGCGGTGCTCTATCCGGAATATGTCCAGACCTTTGCTCGCGGTGGTACGCGCTTCTCAGTGGTCACACCGCAAATTTCGGCAGCTGGCGTTGAGCATCTTGATACTATCCTCCAGCCGTATATCAACGTCGAACCAGGCCGGGGCAATCCTCGCCGCGACTTTGAATTACAAGAGGCCACCATTACTGATTCGCGTTACCTGGATGGCTTAAGCATTATTGTTGAAGCGCCGGAAGCCGGTTCGTTAGGTATCGGTACACCTGTGCTGTTCCGTGGTCTGGAAGTAGGTACGGTTACCGGAATGACGCTGGGGACATTGTCAGATCGCGTGATGATTGCGATGCGCATCAGTAAACGCTATCAACACCTGGTGCGTAACAATTCCGTCTTCTGGTTGGCATCGGGTTACAGTCTGGACTTTGGTCTGACGGGCGGCGTAGTGAAAACCGGCACCTTTAACCAGTTTATCCGTGGCGGCATCGCCTTCGCCACGCCTCCGGGTACGCCACTGGCACCGAAAGCCCAGGAAGGCAAGCACTTCCTGTTGCAGGAAAGTGAACCGAAAGAGTGGCGTGAATGGGGAACTGCGCTTCCCAAATAATGCCCACTGCTCCGGCGTGCCTGCGCCGGAGCGTTTATGCTAAACTGCGCGCCTGTTTTTTTGCCAGTGGTATATGCTCGTGGCCCAACACACCGTTTATTTCCCGGACGCCTTTCTGACACAAATGCGCGAAGAGATGCCTTCGACGCTCTCTTTTGATGATTTTCTTGCCGCCTGTCAGCGCCCGTTGCGCCGCAGCATTCGCGTTAATACGCTGAAAACCTCCGTTGCTGATTTCCTGCAATTAACTGCACCTTATGGCTGGACGCTTACGCCAATTCCGTGGTGTGAAGAAGGTTTCTGGATTGAACGCGACGATGAAGATGCATTGCCGTTGGGTAGTACCGCCGAGCATTTAAGCGGCCTGTTTTATATTCAGGAAGCCAGTTCAATGTTGCCTGTTGCCGCCTTGTTTGCTGACGGTAATGCACCACAGCGGGTGATGGATGTCGCTGCTGCACCAGGTTCCAAAACGACGCAAATTGCTGCGCGGATGAATAACGAAGGGGCAATCCTTGCCAATGAGTTTTCCGCCAGTCGGGTAAAAGTGTTACATGCCAATATCAGCCGCTGTGGCATCAGTAATGTTGCGCTCACGCATTTTGATGGCCGCGTATTTGGTGCGGCAGTGCCAGAAATGTTCGATGCCATTTTGCTGGACGCTCCCTGCTCCGGCGAAGGCGTGGTGCGTAAAGATCCCGATGCGCTAAAAAACTGGTCACCAGAAAGCAATCAGGAAATCGCAGCGACCCAACGGGAGCTGATCGACAGCGCCTTTCATGCATTACGTCCTGGCGGTACGCTGGTTTACTCGACCTGTACCTTAAACCGGGAAGAAAACGAAGCCGTTTGCCTGTGGCTGAAAGAGACTTACCCCGACGCAGTAGAGTTTTTACCGCTTGGCGATCTCTTCCCTGGTGCAAACAAGGCGCTGACCGAGGAAGGCTTTTTGCATGTTTTCCCACAAATTTACGACTGCGAAGGCTTCTTCGTTGCTCGTCTGCGTAAAACTCAGGCGATTCCCGCCTTACCCACCCCAAAATACAAAGTGGGCAATTTCCCGTTCAGCCCGGTGAAAGATCGCGAAGCCGGACAAATTCGTCAGGCGGCTGCAAGTGTTGGCTTAAACTGGGATGAAAACCTGCGACTCTGGCAGCGTGACAAAGAACTGTGGTTGTTCCCGGTGGGCATTGAAGCCCTGATCGGTAAAGTCCGATTTTCTCGCTTGGGGATTAAACTTGCCGAAACGCACAACAAAGGTTATCGCTGGCAGCATGAGGCCGTTATTGCCCTTGCCTCCCCCGACAATGTGAACGCTTTTGAACTGACACCGCAGGAAGCGGAGGAGTGGTATCGCGGGCGCGATGTATACCCGCATGCCGCGCCAGTGGCGGATGATGTATTGGTTACTTTCCAGCATCAGCCGATTGGTTTAGCCAAACGGATTGGTTCACGACTGAAAAACAGCTACCCGCGTGAACTGGTGCGCGACGGGAAACTTTTTACCGGTAACGCCTGACAGCGCACAAAAAAGCGCACTTTTTGACTGGCACATTCGACTGCCTCAACTAGGCTGAAAAATGGTGCGATCGGACTGGTCGTACCACAACCGGCAGCTAAATGGAGAGCACGAAGATGAAAACCAGTGTGCGCATAGGCGCTTTTGAAATCGACGACGGCGAATTACACGGCGAATCGCCGGGTGATCGAACGTTAACCATTCCTTGTAAATCAGACCCCGATTTATGTATGCAACTGGATGCCTGGGATGCTGAAACCAGTATCCCTGCCCTGCTAAATGGCGAACACTCTGTCCTTTACCGTACCCGTTACGATCAACAATCTGATGCCTGGATTATGCGTCTTGCCTGATCCAAAAAGAACCCGTCGGCATGGCGGGTTATTTGTCCGGGTTATTCCCCCGTTGTAAAATCTCTCCTAAACTTAACGGTACGGCACCACACTTCGGGGATGAAATGTTCGCGCTGGTACTTTTTGTTTGCTACCTGGATGGCGGTTGTGAAGATATTGTTGTGGATGTCTACAACACGGAACAGCAGTGTCTTTATTCTATGAGCGATCAACGGATCCGCCATGGCGGTTGTTTTCCGATTGAGGATTTTATAGATGGTTTCTGGCGACCTGCACAGGAGTACGGTGATTTTTAATTATTGCAATTGCACAAGAGTCAGTTCTCCCCCAAAGACAGCACCGGTATCAATATAATGCAGGTTGCCAATATCCACGCGATGGCGCAAAGGTGTATGACCAAACCAGAAATGATCAGCACCTGCAATTCCCTGCCCTTTTTGGCGTTCACCTAATCGCGAGCGGCTCCACAAGACCTGATGCAAATCGACGTCCTTTTGCCATTCATAAACATCATCTGGATAATCGGCATGAGCAATAACATGTTTGCCGGTGCGGCTGTGTACTTCAAGAATAAAGGGCAAATGCTGACATTTTTCCAGCGCCGTTTTCGCTTGTTTCTGTTGATTATCTGCCAGCGCAATAAACCAGTCGCCGCCATTCATCAACCATAAAGACATCTGCCGGGATGCCAGCGCATCCATCGCCATCTGTTCATGATTGCCTCTTACCGCACGAACCCAATGTTGTTCCAGTAACTGCAGGCAACGTAAACTTTGCGGCCCACGATCGATAACGTCTCCCACTGAGATAAGTAAATCTCGCCACGGATCAAAACGACAATGCCATAATTTGCGGCGCAATTGCTCAAGACAACCGTGTATATCGCCTGAAAGCCAGATATGTTGCCATTGATGACCCGCAATTCTCTGATAAACGGGCGCAGGCTGTTTCATCAATATTTTCCTCCCGCGCTAAAGATCACATAATCTTAACAAGAATGTTAAAAAACGCTGGACTCAAACAGTAGAGTGTGTGTTATGGTTGACTATAAAGTCAGCGAAGGGAATGCTTCTGGCTTTTAACAGATAAAAAGAGACCGAACACGATTCCTGTATTCGGTCCAGGGAAATGGCTCTTGGGAGAGAGCCGTGCGCTAAAAGTTGGCATTAATGCAGGCTTAGTTGCCTTGCTCTTTAAGAATAGATGACGACGCCAGGTTTTCCAGTTTGCGTGCAAAATGGTCAATAAAAAGCGTGGTGGTCATCAGCTTAAATATTAAAAACCGCCCGTTCTGGTGAAAGAACTGAGGCGGTTTTTTATTGGAAATCAAAAGGCTATTTTAGGTAATTAACAGAGTTTTTCAGCTCGCTCTATAAACGGTGCCAGACTCATTTTTTCGCCGGGATTGTTAGGATCATCAATCTGAATCACCGAAATGGGTTGGGCTTTAGTCTTCCCACTGGCAACTTCCTTTTGTGCGATATCGTTTAAAGGATACTGCACGAGGGTACTTGGGTTAATGACATACAAAGCATTACCCGGTCGGCAAGTCAGCATCACCTCTTCGCGATTAAACGCCCATTTGTCTTTACCCACTTCAAAACGGCTGACGGTAATCACCTGCGGTGCCGCCAGCGCAGCTGCAGAACTGGTGAGTAACAGAAACGCCAGAATACTTTTTTTCATCATTTTCGTAATCCATCAAAAAGGTTCGAGAGTCGCAAGCAGGCTGATGATCACCAGCACTACCGCACCTATCGCCCATTCGAGTTTAGTCATCCAGACAAACCAGGGAGCCGCACGATCTTCATCCTGCCTCATGCGCGGTACAAGAACATAACGATTAGCCAGCGCGATGACCACCATAATCATCACCAGGATGGCTTTGAGCAATAAGAGTTGGCCCCAGTAAGTCGTAAGCGTGGGGGGAAATCCGGTAATCAACAATGCATTAAGCACGCCGCTTGCCAGTACGCCGATCACCGCAAAATGCCCGCACCAGGAAAAACGCATCAGCGCCTGAATAGCCTGGTGTCGCCAACGGCCTTTGATGAGTTGCATACACCAGAGCACCGGCAGTAATCCCCCAAACCACGCCGCCGCACAGATCAGGTGAATTGCGTGATTAGTCTGATGGATTTTCGCCGTTACCCCTTCATTCAGCGTCGCATGCCCGACTCCCGCCAGCAGAATAAATTGCGCGGTAGTGAGCATAAACAGCAAACGTGGCATATTCCGCGGTTGCATAAGGGCGACGATCAATGTTACGAGGGCGAGAACAATTTGCCATAACCAGACGCCACCAAACTGCGTTTGCAAAACAGCCAGCCAAATGTTTGGCGAAAATACATCTGACCATCCCGTTCCCATCAACCCGCCCTGAACGGCGAGCATTGCAGTGGCACTGATCAAACTCCAGACGGCAGCGTGCTGTTGTAAACGCAGAAAACGCTTCGTCAGCAAGCGACGAATCGTTAAGGGGGCCAGCCAGGCACCGTACATTGCGAAGCCAAAAACCAGCATCAGCGAGGTGAAATGGATAAATCGCAGCGCGATCCAGGTAAACGCCAGCATGATTTATTTCACGCTAAAGGTGTAATGTCCTTTCGTTTTATGCCCATCCACCGAAACAACATGCCAGTCAACGGTGTAGGTTCCGGGTTTCAGCGAATCGGCCAGTGGAACAATAAGTTGCTTTTGGTCCTGCTCATTCCGCTTCGCCGGTAATGTTTTAATATTTTCGTTTTTTGGCCCCGTGATTTTTGCGCCACTGAATCCTGTTTCAACGCCTTCCGAGAAGTTTAAAGTGATTGCCTGCGGAGCTGCTGTCACTTGTGCATTTGCCGCAGGATACTGATGCGTTAAATGCGCATGTGCCCAGACGGAAGGTGTCACCAACGAAGTGGTCAGGATTGCCAGCGCGTAGCGAAGGGAGCGTGCAGTTGAAACCATATTATCTATTCCTTTTTGTAATAACTTTTTTACAGAGCATAACCTTGTCTAATGTCTGAGTCGAGGATCATCAATTCCGGCTTGCCATCAAGGCTCACTCTTAGTAACTTTTGCCCGCGAATGATGAGGAGATTAAGAATGCTGAAGAATCTGGCTAAACTGGATCAAACAGAAATGGATAAAGTGAATGTCGATTTGGCGGCGGCAGGGGTGGCATTTAAAGAACGCTACAATATGCCAGTGATCGCTGAAGCGGTTGAACGTGAACAGCCTGAACATTTGCGCAGCTGGTTTCGCGAGCGGCTTATCGCCCACCGTTTGGCTTCGGTCAATCTGTCACGTTTACCTTACGAGCCCAAACTTAAATAAAACTTATACATAGTTACACTTTCTTACATAACGCCTGCTAAATTATGAGTATTTTCTAAACCGCCCCCATAATTTGCAGTCATTTTGAAAAGGAAGTCATTATGTCGTTCTGGAAAGTTGCAGCAGCGCAATATGAGCCTCGTAAAACCTCACTCACCGAACAGGTAGCTCATCATCTGGAGTTTGTGAGGGCCGCCGCCAGGCAACAATGTCAGCTGTTAGTTTTTCCATCGCTTTCTTTACTGGGGTGTGATTATTCGCGACGTGCCCTTCCTGCCCCACCCGATCTCTCGCTATTAGACCCGCTTTGTTATGCCGCAACGACCTGGCGAATGACCATCATTGCCGGCCTTCCCGTTGAATATAACGATCGCTTTATTCGTGGAATTGCGGTGTTCGCACCGTGGCGAAAAACGCCAGGGATCTACCATCAGAGTTATGGTGCATGTCTGGGCCGTCGTTCCAGAACCATCACGGTGGTCGATGAACAACCGCAAGGTATGGATATGGACCCGACCTGTTCACTGTTTACGACAGGGCAATGTCTGGGAGAACCCGACCTGCTGGCGTCGGCCCGTCGCTTACAATTTTTTTCACATCAGTACTCGATTGCTGTGCTGATGGCAAATGCCCGTGGTAACAGTGCACTATGGGATGAACATGGTCGTCTCATCGTTCGCGCCGATCGTGGTTCATTATTGTTAGTCGGTCAGCGTTCATCACAGGGTTGGCAAGGCGATATCATTCCATTACGCTAGGCTTTTTCGGCCTGGAGCATGCCATGTTGCGCATTATCGATACAGAAACCTGCGGTTTGCAGGGAGGGATCGTTGAGATTGCCTCTGTTGATGTCATTGACGGAAAAATCGTCAATCCCATGAGCCACCTGGTGCGTCCCGATCGTCCTATTAGTCCACAGGCGATGGCGATTCATCGCATCACCGAAGCCATGGTCGCCGATAAACCGTGGATTGAAGATGTGATCCCGCACTATTACGGTAGTGAATGGTATGTCGCGCATAACGCCAGCTTTGACCGCCGCGTACTGCCTGAAATGCCCGGTGAGTGGATTTGCACTATGAAACTGGCCCGTCGTTTGTGGCCAGGGATCAAGTACAGCAATATGGCGCTATATAAAATACGGAAGCTCAATGTACAGACGCCGCCGGGCCTGCATCATCACCGCGCGTTGTATGACTGTTATATCACCGCCGCGTTGCTTATCGATATTATGAACACCTCTGGCTGGACGGCAGAACAGATGGCCGATATCACCGGACGTCCATCGTTGATGACGACCTTCACCTTTGGCAAATACCGTGGCAAAGCGGTTTCCGACGTTGCCGAACGCGATCCGGGCTATCTGCGCTGGTTGTTTAATAACCTCGACAGCATGAGCCCGGAGCTGCGTTTAACACTGAAGCATTATCTGGAAAATACTTAATCCGCTGACTGAGCGGGTAATGTTCCCTGCGCCAGCGCGACCAGAAAAGCATATTCCATCGCTACGCCTTCGTACGATTTAAAGCGACCAGATTTACCGCCATGACCTGAGTCCATGTCGGTACAGAGCAATAAAAGATGGTCATCGGTTTTCAGCTCGCGCAATTTAGCGACCCATTTTGCCGGTTCCCAATATTGCACCTGAGAATCGTGTAAACCGGTCGTTACCAGTAAATGCGGATAAACCTGTGCAGTGACGTTGTCATACGGGCTGTAGCTTTTCATATATTCGTAATATTGCGGATCCTGCGGATTCCCCCACTCTTCAAATTCGCCGGTGGTAAGAGGAATTGATTCATCCAGCATTGTTGTTACAACATCAACAAACGGCACCTGGGCGATAACGCCGTGGAACAATTCCGGGCGTTGATTAATCGCAACGCCCATCAACATCCCCCCCGCACTCCCGCCCATCGCATAACAGAGCGAAGGAGAGCCATAGCCCAGTTTTAACAATGCATCGCAGGCATCAAGATAATCATTAAACGTATTTTTCTTCTTCAGAAATTTACCGTCCTCGTACCATTGTTGCCCCAGCTCACCGCCGCCACGAACATGGACAATGGCGTAGACAAATCCACGATCCAACAAACTCAAGCGGCTAAAACTGAAATCGGCATCAATACTTGCGCCGTAAGAACCGTAGCCATACACCAGCAGCGGGTTGTGTCCTTTGCGAAAATGTTTGCGATGATAGACCAGCGAAACCGGAACTTCGACGCCATCACGGGCGACTATCCACAGGTGTTCACTGCGGTAATTCGCCGCATCAAAACCAGGAACTTCCGTTTGTTTTAATACACGACGCTCACCGGTATCCATATCCAGTTCAAACAAAGTATCTGGTGTGGTCATAGAAGAATAACCATAACGCAATCGCGCGGTTTCAGGTTCTGGATTGTAGGCAATCCAGGTCACATAGGCCGGATCATCAAAGGCAATGCCAATGACTTCCCGGGTCTTGCGGTTAATTTGCCGCAAACTGGTTAACCCGCGCTGACGCTCTTCAACCACCAGCCAGTCGGTAAACAGCGTAAACCCTTCCAGCATAATGTTATCACGTGGCGGAATTAACTCTTCCCACTGTTGCTCATCACGCATACGGGTACGGTATAAGCCAAAGTTTTTACCGTGGCGGTTGGAACGCAGATAAAACCGATGCTGGTAGTGATCAAGGCTGTATTCGTGATCTTTGCGGCGAGGCAGAAAAACAAACGGCTCGGCATCGGCCATTTCCGCGTCCAGCAGGCGAACTTCACTGGTGGTGGCGCTGGCCAGATGAATGACCACATAATGCTTCGAGGTCGTTTTATGCAGGCTGACGTAATAGGTATCGTCTTTTTCTTCGTAAATCAGTTTATCTTGCGATGCTGGCGTACCGATGGCGTGACGCCAGACCTGATAAGGCAGCAGCGTCACTGGATGCTTGCGAACATAGTAGAAAGTCCAGGAGTCATTTGCCCAGACAAAGCTGGGTTCAACGTTATCCAGCAGTTCCGGGTACCAGTTACCTGTTTCCAGATTACGAAAACGAATGCCGTACTGCCGTCGGGAAAGAAAATCTTCTGCCAGTGCCATAATGGTGTTATCTGGCGTAATCGCCATTCCGCCCATCGAATAAAACTCACTATGAGCCGCGCGCTTGTTGGCATCGAGCAATGTTTCCCACTCGTCCCACTCTTCACTGAACGCCGATTGACGCTGGTAGATAGCATATTCACAGCCTGGTTCATAAATATGCCGATAGCGGTAGCCATTTTTGATGTAGGGCGCAGAAACTTCTCGTTGCGGAATGCGGTCGATGATTTCCTTTAAGATGCGATCCTGCAAGGCTTGTTGCGAGGCCATCACCCGATGACCGTAACTATTTTCTTGTTGCAGATAGTCCAGGACTTTCGGCTGAGAACGCGTATCGTCCCGCAGCCAGTAGTAATTATCGATGCGCGTATCGCCATGAAGCGTCATGGCGTGGGGAATGCGGGCGGCTTTTGGTAGCATGTTATTGTTCTTTCTGGTTGAAACATCTTATAAGGGTGGCAAAACTCACCGGGGATGCAAGCGAAACAGGGTAGTCATTGCTTAGATGATGACAGGTAATGGCGCGGATATCGACTGTTATGCAGACAGAGAAAATCAGCCTGTTCAAATGGCTGTGCGGTTCTGGATAACCCGAAATAGTCAACTTCAGGCTATCCAGAGAGCGGAATTACTCCGCCAAAGTACGTTTTTGCTGTTCGAGATCGCGTTCAATGCCTTCACGAACATCCTGGGGGATTTTCAGCGCATCACCCAGTGCATTCAGGTAACTGCGTTCCATAAAATGGTCAATATCAATAGCCGCGCAGCTCAGGAAATAGATTTCCAGCGCCTCTTCTTCATTGCGGACCCCGGTAGCCAGGCGTTGTGGATCCAGCGGTTGTTCGATTGCCTGCTCAATGAGTACACGCCCCTTCTCTTCCACACCGGCTTCTCGCAATTGCTGGTCGATTGCCGCACGTTCTTTGGCATCAATATGGCCATCACTTTTAGCGGCAAAGACCAGCGCAAGGATCAAACGTTCCGTACGCTCATCCAGCGGCGTACTTTGCGCGCCAAACTGCGGTTCATCCTGATGCGCCGCGCGAATTTTATCTTTGTATTTATTCCACAGCACCGTACCCGCTACCGCTCCGCCGCCAACCAGTAACGCGTTTGTGCCATATTTCGTAAGAAGTTTACGTGCTGATTTATTTGCGACCAGCAGCCCAGCCAGTCCGCCTAATGCGCCAGGCACTAAAAGTTTGCCCAATCCCTGATCCGCAGACGAGGAGGTAGAAGAACGGCTTTGCCCAAGCAGAGATTGCAGTTGATTTAACCAGTTAGCCATATTTGCTCCTCAATAACCATTTTTAGTGCCTGTAGCATAGCGGATGAGGATGTCAGAAAATGTATATCGAGACAAAAGATGCGCAAATAAGCGGGGCGGTAGGCCGTTATTCAAAGATATTCGCGCCAGGTAAGGTGTTCACTGTATATAAGGTGATAAGGTATTTTAGGTGAAAGTAGTTTGACGTTTTGAGTGGAACTATTTGATGCTGATTGCCCGGTTCGACGCTGCTGCGTCTTCTCAGGCCTACGATTGTGTTGCGTTGTAGGGCGGACAAGGCACCCGCGCCGCATCCGCCAACGGTCAATCGAATTATCAGAAGCCATTAACGCCGCTGATATTCCGCCATTCCCGCTTTGCAGTCCACGCTGACCTGGTAATGAATATCGGCACTTTTACCACGCACGTTTAGCGGTACTGACCATTTATCATCTTTCCCCTGAATGTCCTGCAAACTGACCCATGCCACGGGATCGGCCTGACCGACAATTTTTTGATCATCAGCCCAGCGCGCCACGCGATTTTGTTGGTAATCACGTTTTACGCTCGCGGCAATTCCGGCAGCATCCAGACCTTCACACTTTGGGAAAGTGACCGACTTGCTGGTTTCATTATTGGCAGCGAAAACTGATGCGCAGGCAGAAACCAACAACAGCCCTAAAAACGCCCCTCTTTTTTTCATGTTTTTCTCCATAGCACAATGATTCAGGAGAAAGCATGGTACAAATTGTCAGGAGCGCAAGTTGCTTCAGGCCGCGTGTGAGGCATCTTCCTCTTCGGATTCAGCACCGACGACCTGTGGGGACGGTAATTTGCCGGTTTTCAGAATGGTGCTCAGCACATCTTTTTGTTCTGCCAGCCATAGCGAAAGGGCTTCACGTTGCTCGTCTTCCATTTGCACTGGAGAATTTGTCAGCCAGGCGTCAAGCAGATCGGCCGTATCAAGCATCTTGTCATAAGCATCGGCTTCCTTTTTGCTGGTAAACGACATTTTCTCTTCGCCCTCACGAATGACTACGTATTTAACTTCAACCGCCATTTGCAGCCTCTCATAATAACTGTGATTTTATACAGTATATTTCTTTTCAGTTGGGAAATCAACATCAGCAATGAAGACACACGCAAACGTTTTCGTTTATACTGCGCGCGGAATTAATCAGGGGATATTCGTTATGACGTTATTAGGCACTGCGCTGCGTCCGGCAGCAACTCGCGTGATGTTATTAGGCTCCGGTGAACTGGGTAAAGAAGTGGCAATCGAGTGTCAGCGTCTCGGCGTAGAGGTGATTGCCGTCGATCGCTATGCCGACGCACCAGCCATGCATGTCGCGCATCGCTCCCATGTCATTAATATGCTTGATGGTGATGCATTACGCCGTGTGGTTGAACAGGAAAAACCACATTATATCGTGCCGGAGATCGAAGCTATTGCCACCGATATGCTGATCCAACTTGAAGAGGAAGGACTGAATGTTGTCCCCTGCGCTCGCGCAACGAAATTAACGATGAATCGCGAGGGTATCCGTCGCCTGGCGGCAGAAGAGCTGCAGCTGCCCACTTCCACTTATCGTTTTGCCGATAGCGAAAACCTTTTCCGCGAGGTGGTTGCCGCCATTGGCTACCCCTGTATTGTTAAACCGGTGATGAGTTCTTCCGGTAAAGGGCAGACGTTTATTCGTTCTGCAGAGCAACTTGCTCATGCATGGGAGTACGCTCAGCAAGGCGGTCGCGCCGGAGCGGGCCGCGTAATTGTTGAAGGCGTCGTTAAGTTTGACTTCGAAATTACCCTGCTAACCGTCAGCGCGGTGGATGGCGTCCATTTCTGTGCACCGGTAGGTCATCGCCAGGAAGATGGCGACTATCGTGAATCCTGGCAACCACAGCAAATGAGCCCGCTTGCCCTTGAACGTGCGCAGGAGATTGCCCGTAAAGTGGTGCTGGCACTGGGCGGTTATGGGCTGTTTGGTGTCGAGCTGTTTGTCTGTGGTGATGAGGTGATTTTCAGTGAAGTCTCCCCTCGCCCGCATGACACCGGGATGGTGACGCTAATTTCTCAGGATCTCTCGGAGTTTGCCCTGCATGTACGTGCCTTCCTCGGACTTCCGGTTGGCGGGATCCGCCAGTATGGTCCTGCTGCTTCTGCCGTTATCCTGCCGCAACTGACCAGTCAGAATGTCACGTTTGATAATGTGCAGAATGCCGTAGGCGCAGATTTGCAGATTCGTTTATTTGGTAAGCCGGAAATTGATGGCTGCCGTCGTCTGGGGGTAGCACTGGCTACTGCAGAGAGTGTTGTTGACGCCATTGAGCGCGCGAAGCACGCCGCCGGACAGGTAAAAGTACAGGGTTAAACCCGGCAAAAAAACGCTACAAAAATGCCCGATCCTCGATCGGGCATTTTGACTTTTACAGCTTAGCGCCTTCTACAGCTTCACGCGCCAGCTTAGTAATGCGGTCGTAATCGCCCGCTTCCAGCGCATCTGCCGGAACCAGCCAGGAACCACCGATGCACAGCACGCTTTTCAGCGCCAGGTAGTCACGGTAGTTAGCCGGAGAAATACCACCTGTCGGGCAGAAACGGACCTGGGAGAACGGACCCGCGATCGCCTGCAGGGCTTTCACACCGCCGTTAGCTTCAGCCGGGAAGAATTTGAACTCTTTCAAACCGTAGTCCATACCCAGCATCAGTTCGGAAACAGTGCTGATCCCCGGAATCAGAGGAATAGTCCCTTCGGTAGCAGCTTTCAGCAGCGGCTCGGTCAGACCCGGGCTAATTGCAAACTGTGCACCTGCTTCAGTGACTTCTGCCAGTTGCTGTGGATTCAGCACCGTACCGGCCCCCACAATCGCTTCAGGCACTTCTTTGGCGATAGCACGGATAGCGTCAACTGCACACTCGGTACGCAGAGTCACTTCCAGAACGCGCACCCCACCAGCAACCAACGCTTTTGCCATCGGCACCGCGTGTTCCAGTTTTTTTACCACGATAACCGGTACAACCGGGCCGGTGGTCAGGATTGATTCTGCACTTGTTTTCCAGTTTTTCATCAGAGTTTTCTCTCGCCTGATTACAAATTTGTCGTCTTAAAAAGTGATACAGGTTGCGCCCTGTTCGGCACCGGACAGTTTTTCACGCAAGGCGCTGAATAATTCACGTCCTGTTCCCACGCGTGACGCGCTCAGGTCAGGAATGTGCGGTTCGCGAGCAGCCAGTTCCGCTTCGTCTACCAGCAGCGTCAGTTCGCCTGTCTGTCCATTCACACGAATGATGTCCCCGTCGCGCACTTTTGCCAGCAGCCCGCCATCGTAGGCTTCTGGTGTTACGTGGATAGCTGACGGCACTTTACCTGAAGCACCGGAGAGTCGTCCATCGGTAACTAACGCAATTTTGAAACACCGGTCCAATAATACACCAAGTGGCGGCATGAGTTTATGTAATTCTGGCATTCCGTTCGCTTTTGGCCCCTGATGACGGACAACAACGACACAATCGCGGTCCAGTAAACCCGCTTCAAAGGCCGGCATAACGTCATGCTGGCTTTCAAAAACAACCGCTGGCGCTTCAATCACCTGGTTCTCTACCGGCACGGCAGAGGTTTTCATAACCGCACGGCCCAGGTTACCGCTTAACACTTTTGTCCCACCATGATGAGAGAAAGGTTGTTCGAAGGAGGCGATCACATTGTTGTCGAGTGATTTTTCTGCCCCTTCCCGCCAGTCCAGTTCACCATTATTCAGCCATGGTTCAAGGGTATAACGAGACAGACCAAAGCCTGCCACCGTATTGACATCTTCATGCAGCAGGCCTGCTTTGAGCAGTTCACGTACCAGAACCGGTACGCCACCTGCCGCCTGGAAGTGGTTAATATCGGCCGGACCGTTCGGGTAGAGACGTGCCATCAGCGGTACAACATCAGAAAGGTCAGAGAAGTCATCCCAGTTAATCTGAATACCGGCTGCGCGCGCCATCGCCACCAGGTGCATGGTGTGGTTAGTGGAACCACCGGTCGCCAGCAGTGCAACGATACCGTTCACCACCACTTTCTCATCTATCATCTTACCGATCGGCATCCATTCATTACCATTACCGGTCATGCGTGTAACCTGGCGCGCAGCGGCTGCGGTCAAAGCATCGCGCAGCGGAGAATCCGGATGAACAAAAGAAGAGCCTGGCAACTGCATCCCCATAAACTCCACCACCATCTGGTTGGTGTTGGCAGTACCGTAGAAAGTACATGTTCCCGGCGCATGATAAGACGCGGCTTCTGACTCCAGTAATGCCATGCGATCCACTTTACCTTCGGCATAAAGCTGGCGAATACGCACTTTTTCTTTATTTGGCAAACCGCTTGCCATCGGTCCAGACGGCACAAACACCGCAGGCAAATGACCAAACGACAGGGCTGCCATGGTCAGACCTGGGACAATCTTGTCGCACACACCGAGAAACAGAGCACCATCAAACATGTTATGGGACAGCCCCACCGCCGCAGACATCGCAATCACTTCGCGGCTTAACAGCGACAATTCCATTCCATCCTGCCCCTGGGTGACACCATCACACATCGCCGGAACACCGCCCGCAACCTGACCAACCGCATTCGCTTCATGCAGGGCTTTACGAATGATTTCTGGATAGTGTTCATAAGGCTGGTGAGCGGAGAGCATGTCGTTATAGGAGGTGATGATGGCGATATTGTTACGCAACATGCTTTTCAAAGAGGCTTTGTCTTCTGACTGGCAGGCAGCGAAACCGTGTGCCAGGTTACCGCATGCCAACTGCGAACGATGAACGGTCGAAGTTTTCGCTTGTTCTATCCGGGCGAGGTAAGCAGAGCGAGTCTCGCGCGAACGTTCAATGATTCGATTTGTTACGCGTAACAATTGTGGATTCATAAAGGCTCCTGAAATTGAGTTGTCAGAGCAGGATGATTCACAACACGTTTCATTCAGAGGATTCATGACTGAAACGCCTGTAACCGGAGCTCATAGGGCAAAAACGTTTCAGTCAGTGTAATAAAAAAAGCCTCGTGGGTGAATCCGCACGAGGCCTGAAAGTGTAAAAATTGTTCTACAATCTGTGCAAGATCATGTTACCGGTAAAATAACCATAAAGGATAAGCCCAGATATTACTCAAACTCATTCCAGGAACGACCGTCACGGGTAATCATCGCCACCGAGGCAACGGGGCCCCAGGTTCCGGCCTGATACGGTTTCGGCGCATCATTGTCCATCGCCCACGCCTCAGTAATGGAGTCTACCCATTTCCAGGCTTCTTCCACTTCATCACGACGTACAAACAGTGCCTGAATACCACGCATGGTTTCCAGCAGCAGACGTTCATAGGCATCTGCCAGATGCGTTTGATTAAAGGTTTCTGAATAGCTCAGATCCAGCTTGGTGATTTGCAGGTTATGTTTGTGGTCAAGGCCAGGAACTTTATTCAGTACCTGGATATCCACGCCTTCATCAGGTTGCAGACGGATAGTCAGTTTATTCTGCGGCAGATCCTGCCACGACTCTTTAAACAGATTCAGTTCAGGTGTTTTGAAATAGACCACGACTTCAGAACATTTGGTCGGTAGACGTTTACCAGTACGCAGGTAGAATGGCACACCGGCCCAGCGCCAGTTATCAATGTCGACGCGGATCGCCACGAAGGTTTCTGTATTGCTGCTCTTGTTCGCGCCCTCTTCTTCCAGATAGCCCGGCACTTTTTTGCCCTGAGCGAAGCCCGCAGTATATTGCCCGCGTACGGTTTTTTCGCGCACATTGGAGCGGTCGATGCGGCGCAGAGACTTCAGTACTTTCACTTTTTCATCACGGATGCTGTCTGCGCTCAGGTCAGACGGCGGAGACATCGCAATCATGCAAAGAATTTGCAGCAGGTGGTTCTGGATCATATCGCGCATCTGACCGGCTTTATCAAAATAGCCCCAGCGCCCTTCGATCCCCACTTCTTCTGCCACGGTAATCTCAACATGATCAATGGTGCGATTGTCCCAGTTATTCACAAACAGGGAGTTAGCAAAACGCAGCGCCAACAGGTTCAGCACCGTTTCTTTACCAAGATAGTGGTCGATACGGTAAACCTGGCACTCCTCGAAGTATTCGCCAACCTGATCGTTGATTTCCTGCGAGGTCGCCAGCGACGTCCCCAGCGGTTTCTCCATGACTACGCGTGCCGGTTTAGCATTCAGTTTTGCCTCACCAAGCCCTTTGCAAATTGCGCCAAAAGTGCTGGGCGGCATGGCAAAGTAGTTAATGGTGATACGATTTTTTTGATCCAGCATCGCGCCGAGACGGCTGAATGCAGCAGTGTCATTGACATCGAGATTACAAAAATCCAGACGTGCACTCAGGATGTCCCATAAACCTTCATCAATGGTTTCTTTCATGAAAGTTTCGAGCGCCTCGCGGACAACTTTGGTATAAGCCGCTTTATCCCAGTCAGCACGCCCTACGCCGATAATCCGGGTGTCCGGGTTGAGCTGACCGGCTTTTTCCAGTTGATACAGGGAAGGCAGCAATTTACGACGCGCAAGGTCGCCTTTCGCGCCGAAAATGACCAGGTCACAGGCCTGGGCTGTTTGCGTTACCGCCATGTCATTCTCCTTAAGTTAACTAACCCGGTACTTAAGCCAGGGTATACTTGTAATTTTCTTACGGTGCACTGTACTGCTTTTACGAGCTTGCGAAAACTGTAAACGCTTATCCACCCGTGCGATTACGGTAAAAGCGCGCAAAGTGCGGCAAAACTGATAAAAAAATCATCGTTTTCCATTAGGTAAAAATCTGACACTGATCATGTTATGAAAAAAAATAACAACTTTTTTATCTGCTTTTGTCATTAACACAGCACACAGGCGTAATATCTGACAAAACTGCATTTCGATTTCTTTCAGAGCGGAAATCGTCATTACCCGTGAGTCTCTTTACATCATGAATATGCTGGAAAAAATCCAGTCTCAGCTGGAACATTTGAGCAAATCTGAGCGCAAAGTTGCCGAGGTCATTCTGGCTTCGCCCGATAACGCGATCCATTCGAGTATTGCTGCTCTGGCGCTGGAAGCCAATGTTAGCGAACCGACGGTGAATCGTTTCTGTCGCAGCATGGACACACGCGGTTTTCCTGATTTCAAACTTCATCTGGCACAAAGTCTGGCGAATGGCACTCCCTATGTTAATCGCAACGTCAATGAAGATGACAGCGTTGAATCATACACGGGGAAAATATTTGAGTCCGCAATGGCAACGCTCGATCATGTCCGTCATTCACTGGATAAATCTGCCATCAACCGCGCCGTCGACTTGCTCACTCAGGCAAAAAAAATCGCCTTTTTCGGATTAGGTTCTTCAGCCGCCGTTGCCCACGATGCGATGAATAAGTTCTTTCGTTTTAATGTTCCGGTGGTGTACTCCGATGATATCGTGCTGCAACGCATGAGTTGTATGAATTGTAGCGACGGGGACGTGGTGGTGCTGATTTCTCACACGGGAAGAACAAAAAATCTGGTCGAGCTGGCGCAGCTGGCACGCGAAAACGACGCTATGGTAATTGCCCTCACCTCTGCGGGTACCCCGCTCGCCCGGGAAGCAACGCTGGCAATTACTCTCGACGTACCGGAAGATACTGACATTTATATGCCCATGGTTTCTCGACTTGCACAGCTGACCGTGATAGATGTGCTGGCGACAGGATTTACTTTGCGGCGCGGTACAAAATTCAGAGATAACTTGAAGCGGGTCAAGGAAGCGCTGAAGGAATCGCGTTTTGATAAGCAGTTACTTAATTTAAGTGACGATCGCTAAAAACGACTGTCACTGTCCTAATCTTATACGACATCCGAATGAGATTAATTTATCGCCATCGCGGCGTTATTTCATTCGGATTTCATGTTCAAGCAACACCTGGTTGTTTCAGTCAACGGAGTATTACATGTCCAGAAGGCTTCGCAGAACTAAAATCGTTACCACGTTAGGCCCGGCAACAGATCGCGATAATAACCTTGAAAAAGTTATCGCGGCGGGTGCCAACGTTGTACGTATGAATTTTTCTCACGGCTCGCCTGAAGATCACAAAATGCGCGCGGATAAAGTTCGTGAGATTGCCGCAAAACTGGGGCGTCATGTGGCTATTCTGGGTGACCTCCAGGGGCCCAAAATCCGTGTATCCACCTTTAAAGAAGGCAAAGTTTTCCTCAATATTGGGGATAAATTCCTGCTCGACGCCAACCTGGGTAAAGGTGAAGGCGACAAAGAAAAAGTCGGTATCGACTACAAAGGCCTGCCTGCTGACGTTGTGCCTGGTGACATCCTGCTGCTGGACGATGGTCGCGTCCAGTTAAAAGTACTGGAAGTCCAGGGCATGAAAGTGTTCACCGAAGTGACCGTCGGTGGTCCCCTCTCCAACAATAAAGGTATCAACAAACTTGGCGGCGGTTTGTCAGCTGAAGCGCTGACCGAAAAAGACAAAGCAGACATTAAGACTGCGGCGTTGATTGGCGTAGATTACCTGGCTGTCTCCTTCCCACGCTGCGGCGAAGATCTGAACTATGCCCGTCGCCTGGCACGCGATGCAGGATGTGATGCGAAAATTGTTGCCAAGGTTGAACGTGCGGAAGCCGTTTGCAGCCAGGAGGCAATGGATGACATCATCCTCGCCTCTGACGTGGTAATGGTTGCTCGCGGCGACCTCGGTGTGGAAATTGGCGATCCGGAACTGGTCGGCATTCAGAAAGCGTTGATCCGTCGTGCGCGTCAGCTTAACCGCGCAGTAATCACTGCGACCCAGATGATGGAGTCAATGATTACTAACCCGATGCCGACGCGTGCAGAAGTCATGGACGTAGCAAACGCCGTTCTGGATGGTACTGACGCTGTGATGCTGTCGGCAGAAACTGCTGCTGGTCAATACCCGTCAGAAACTGTTGCAGCCATGGCGCGCGTTTGCCTGGGGGCGGAAAAAATCCCGAGCATCAACGTTTCTAAACACCGTCTGGACGTTCAGTTCGACAATGTGGAAGAAGCCATTGCCATGTCAGCAATGTACGCGGCTAACCACCTGAAAGGCGTTACGGCGATCATCACCATGACCGAATCGGGTCGTACCGCGCTGATGACCTCCCGTATCAGCTCTGGTCTGCCAATTTTCGCCATGTCACGCCATGAACGTACGCTGAACCTGACTGCTCTGTATCGCGGCGTTACGCCGGTGCACTTTGATAGCGCTAATGACGGCGTAGCGGCTGCCAGCGAAGCGGTTAATCTGCTGCGCGATAAAGGTTACCTGATGTCTGGTGACCTGGTGATTGTCACCCAGGGCGACGTGATGAGTACCGTGGGTTCTACTAATACCACGCGTATTTTAACGGTAGAGTAAGTACGTTGCCGGATGTAGCGAAAACGCCTCATCCGGCCTACAGTTCAATGATAATTCAACAGATTTCGAATCTTCTGAAGCAAACTTGAACTTATCATCAGTCGAAGGCCTCTCCTCGCGAGAGGCATTTTTTATTTGATGGGATAAAGATCTTTGCGCTTATACGGTTGGATTTCGCCCGGTTTGCGAGTTTTCAGCAATTTTAATATCCAGGTGTATTGTTCTGGTCGCGGACCAACAAAAATCTCGACTTCTTCATTCATCCGCCGCGCAATCGTATGATCATCCGCCTCTAACAGATCATCCATCGGTGGGCGCACCTGAATCGTCAGACGATGCGTCTTGCCATCATAAATCGGAAACAGCGGTACAACGCGCGCACGGCACACTTTCATCAAACGACCAATCGCGGGCAACGTCGCTTTATAGGTGGCAAAGAAATCAACAAATTCGCTGTGTTCTGGGCCATGATCCTGATCGGGTAAATAATATCCCCAGTAACCCTGACGTACCGACTGGATGAATGGTTTAATACCATCATTTCTCGCATGCAGACGACCACCAAAGCGACGGCGCACTGTGTTCCAGACATAATCAAAAACCGGGTTGCCCTGATTATGGAACATCGCTGCCATTTTCTGCCCTTGCGAGGCCATCAGCATGGCAGGAATATCGACGGCCCAACCGTGCGGCACCAGAAAAATCACTTTCTCGTTATTACGCCGCATCTCTTCGATGATCTCCAACCCTTGCCAGTCAACGCGCGGCTGAATTTTCTCCGGCCCGCGTATTGCCAACTCAGCCATCATTACCATCGCTTGCGGCGCGGTGGCAAACATCTCATCTACAATCGCTTCGCGTTCAGCTTCACTACGTTCTGGAAAGCAGAGCGACAGATTGATTAACGCACGACGGCGTGAGCTTTTTCCCAGTCGTCCGGCAAAACGTCCCAGCCGAGCCAGAATGGGATCACGGAACTTTGGCGGCGTTAAAGCGATACCCGCCATCGCTGCTACGCCCAGCCATGCTCCCCAGTAGCGCGGGTGGCGAAAGGATTTATCAAACTCAGGAATGTATTCGCTATTATTTTTTTTCGTTTCCATGCTTTTCCAGTTTCGGATAAGGCAAAAATCAATCTGGTGATAGTGTAGCGGCGCAACTTGCCCCGCACCAAATAAAAAAGCCGGTACTGACTGCGTACCGGCTGCGAATGGATGTTAATTAATCAAACCGTAGCTGCGGCACAATCTCTTTGGCCTGTGCCAGGAATTCGCGACGATCGGAGCCGGTCAGCCCTTCGGTACGCGGCAGTTTTGCCGTCAGCGGGTTTACGGCCTGCTGGTTTATCCATACTTCATAGTGCAGATGCGGCCCGGTTGAACGTCCGGTATTACCGGAAAGCGCGATACGGTCGCCACGTTTCACCTTCTGTCCCGGTTTCACCAGGATCTTGCGCAAGTGCATATAACGCGTGGTGTAGCTGCGACCATGACGAATAGCCACATAATAACCTGCTGCGCCACTACGTTTGGCAACCACCACTTCACCGTCACCCACTGAAAGCACTGGCGTACCTTGTGGCATGGCAAAATCAACACCTCTGTGTGGCGCAACGCGACCGGTCACCGGATTAGTACGACGCGGGTTAAAGTTAGATGAGATACGGAACTGTTTCGCCGTCGGGAATCGCAAGAATCCTTTCGCCAGACCAGTACCGTTACGATCGTAGAATTTGCCATCTTCAGCGCGGATTGCGTAATAATCTTTACCTTCTGAACGCAAACGTACGCCCAGCAGCTGGCTTTGCTCACGTTTACCATCAAGCATTTCTCGTGACATTAACACCGCAAATTCATCGCCTTTTTTCAGTTTGCGGAAATCCATTTGCCACTGCATGGCTTTAATCACTGCGCTCACTTCGGCGCTGGTTAAACCGGCGTTTCTGGCGCTGGCAACAAAGCTTCCCCCGACGGTACCTTTCAGCAGATTGTTGACCCACTCTCCTTGCTGCATTTCGCTGGTCATTTTAAAACCGTTAGCGGCAGTACGGTCATAGGTTCGGGTTTCACGACGAGACACTTCCCAGGTGAGGCGTTGCAGTTCGCCGTCCGCGGTTAATGTCCAGGAGAGTTGTTGACCGATTTTCAGATTACGCAATTCTTTGTCGGCAGCAGCCAGTTGGGTGATATCACCCATATCAATACCATACTGATTGAGAATGCTGCTTAGCGTATCGCCAGTGGAAACAACATATTCATGCACGCCCGCTTCACCGGCGATTTTGTCATCCAGTTCGTCCTGGGGAATGGCTTCATCTTCTTGTGCAGCTTGATCAATCGGCTCACTGGCTTCAGGTAAGAGCGAACGAATTTCGTTCTGTTCCAGCTCAATGGTTTTGACAATTGGCGTGGCATCGCGGTGATAAACATAGGGCCGCCAGACAGCGACGGCCAGAGTAAGAACGGTGAGCGACCCCAACATAACGCGGTGTGGTCGCGGTAAATTATTAAACGCCAGGGCGACAGAGCGGGCTATCTGTTGCACGTAATCACTTCCTCATTAATCTCCTTTCAGGCAGCTCGCATACTGGTTGGCTAATTGATTCAGGAATTCTGAATAGCTTGTTTTACCCAGTTTGATATTCGTCCCCAGGGGATCCAGCGTTCCCATACGAACGGATGTCCCTCGTGCGACGCTCTCAACGACCGCTGGCCTGAACTGTGGCTCAGCAAAAACGCAGGTTGCTTTTTGCTCAACCAACTGTGTTCTTATTTCATGTAAACGCTGCGCGCCAGGTTGAATCTCAGGGTTAACGGTAAAATGACCAAGCGGTGTCAGTCCGAACTGTTTTTCGAAGTAGCCGTAAGCATCGTGAAAAACGAAATAACCTTTCCCCTTGAGCGGCGCGAGCTCGTTACCAACCTGCGTTTCGGTTGAGGCTAATTGTGCCTCAAAATCCTTCAGGTTGGCGTCAAGTTTGGCTCGACTTTGCGGCATAAGTTCCACTAATTTTCCATGGATTGCAACCGCTGTAGCCCGCGCTATCTCTGGGGAAAGCCAAAGATGCATGTTGAAATCGCCGTGATGGTGATCTTCGTCACTTTTTTCCGCGTGATCGTGATCATCATCATCGTCGTGAATACTTTTCATCAGCAGCGGTTTCACATCTTCTAGCTGCGCAATCGTTACCTGTTTCGCTTCTGGTAATTTACTTACCGGTTTTTGCATGAACGCTTCCATCTCCGGGCCAACCCAAACGACTAAGTCCGCGTTCTGTAAGCGTTTTACATCCGATGGACGCAGTGAATAATCATGTTCTGAAGCGCCGTCAGGCAGTAAAACCTGCGTTTCTGTTACCCCATCAGCAATGGCAGAAGCGATGAACCCAACGGGTTTAAGCGAAGCGACAACGGCGGCATCTGCGGCCTGTGTTGCACCGCCCCAGAGAGCGGCGGATAATGCTGCGAAAAGAAGCGTTTTTTTATGTAACATAATGCGACCAATCATCGTAATGAATATGAGAAGTGTGATATTATAACATTTCATGACTACTGCAAGACTAAAATTAACATGACAAGTCTGGTTTCCCTGGAAAATGTCTCGGTTTCTTTTGGCCAACGCCGCGTCCTCTCTGATGTGTCGCTGGAACTTAAACCTGGAAAAATTTTGACTTTACTTGGGCCAAACGGCGCAGGTAAGTCGACACTGGTACGGGTAGTGCTCGGGCTGGTAACACCCGATGAAGGGGTTATCAAGCGCAACGGAAAACTGCGCATCGGCTATGTACCGCAGAAGCTGTATCTCGACACCACGTTGCCACTGACCGTAAACCGTTTTTTACGCTTACGCCCTGGCACACATAAAGAAGATATTTTGCCTGCACTGAAACGTGTCCAGGCCGGGCATCTGATTAACGCACCGATGCAAAAGCTCTCGGGTGGCGAAACGCAGCGTGTACTGTTAGCGCGAGCATTGTTAAATCGACCGCAATTATTAGTGCTGGATGAACCCACTCAGGGCGTGGATGTGAATGGTCAGGTGGCGTTATATGACCTTATTGACCAACTGCGTCGCGAACTGGATTGTGGCGTTTTAATGGTATCTCACGATCTGCATCTGGTAATGGCAAAAACCGATGAAGTGCTTTGCCTGAATCACCACATTTGTTGTTCCGGCACACCGGAAGTTGTTTCCCTGCATCCGGAGTTTATTTCTATGTTTGGTCCTCGTGGTGCTGAACAACTGGGTATCTATCGCCATCATCATAATCATCGTCACGATTTACAGGGACGAATTGTTTTGCGTCGGGGAAATGATCGCTCATGATTGAATTATTATTTCCCGGTTGGTTAGCCGGGATCATGCTCGCCTGTGCCGCGGGTCCGCTGGGTTCGTTTGTAGTCTGGCGTCGTATGTCTTATTTCGGTGATACGCTGGCTCATGCCTCATTACTTGGCGTCGCGTTTGGTTTGTTGCTGGACGTGAATCCATTCTATGCGGTGATTGCAGTTACGCTGCTGCTGGCGGGCGGTCTGGTATGGCTGGAGAAGCGTCCACAGCTGGCGATCGACACGTTATTAGGGATTATGGCGCACAGTGCCCTGTCGCTGGGCCTGGTGGTCGTTAGTCTGATGTCTAATATTCGTGTTGATTTGATGGCTTACCTGTTCGGTGATTTACTGGCAGTGACGCCAGAAGATCTCATCTCTATTGCGATTGGCGTGGTCATCGTGGTGGCTATTTTGTTCTGGCAATGGCGCAATTTGCTGTCGATGACGATTAGCCCGGATCTGGCGTTTGTTGATGGTGTGAAATTACAGCGCGTGAAATTGTTGTTGATGCTGGTGACGGCATTGACGATTGGTGTAGCGATGAAATTCGTCGGCGCGTTGATTATTACTTCACTGCTGATTATTCCTGCTGCTACTGCACGTCGCTTTGCCCGCACGCCGGAACAGATGGCTGGTGTCGCTGTTTTGGTGGGGATGGTGGCAGTGACTGGCGGTTTAACCTTTTCCGCATTTTACGATACACCTGCAGGCCCGTCGGTGGTGCTATGCGCGGCACTGTTATTTATTATCAGTATGATGAAAAAACAGGCCAGCTAATCTTTCGCTGAACATATTTGTCGGATGCGGCGCGAGCGCCTTATCCGACCTTGTATTATCCCTCCAGTGCAGAGAAAATCGGTCAGTTTTCTCTGCCTGCAGTCCGCATGCCTTATCCGACCTACGGTTCGCTATCTCTGGTAGGCCTGATAAGACGAACAGCGTCGCATCAGGCACACTGCCAGTGTCGGATGCGGCGCGAGCGACCAATCCGACTTACGGCATTTCTGGCGGCGTTATGCCAAAGTGATTCCACGCCCGCGTCGTCGCCATACGCCCACGCGGTGTACGCTGCAAAAAGCCTTGCTGAATCAAATAAGGTTCCAGTACATCCTCAATGGTTTCACGTTCTTCGCCAATGGCTGCCGCCAGGTTATCCAGACCTACCGGCCCACCAAAGAACTTATCGATTACCGCCAGCAACAATTTGCGGTCCATATAATCGAAACCTTCAGCATCGACATTCAACATATCCAGCGCCTGAGCAGCGATATCTGCCGAGATGGTGCCATCGTGCTTCACTTCGGCGAAATCACGCACTCGACGCAGCAGACGGTTGGCAATACGTGGCGTACCGCGCGCACGACGAGCAACTTCCAGCGCGCCGTCATCACTCATCTCAAGCCCCATAAAGCGTGCGCTGCGACTGACGATATATTGCAGATCCGGCACCTGATAAAACTCCAGACGTTGCACAATACCAAAACGATCGCGCAACGGTGATGTCAGCGAACCTGCGCGCGTGGTTGCACCAATCAGGGTAAACGGCGGCAAATCAATTTTAATGGAGCGTGCCGCCGGACCTTCACCAATCATGATATCCAGTTGGTAATCTTCCATTGCCGGATACAACACCTCTTCCACCACTGGTGAAAGACGGTGGATCTCATCAATAAACAGTACATCGTGTGGTTCAAGGTTAGTGAGCATTGCTGCCAGATCGCCCGCCTTTTCCAGCACCGGACCAGACGTGGTGCGTAAATTAACGCCCATTTCATTGGCGACAATATTGGCAAGCGTAGTTTTACCCAACCCCGGAGGACCAAAAATCAACAGATGATCGAGGGCATCGCCGCGCAGTTTCGCTGCTTTGATGAAAATCTCCATCTGCGAACGAACCTGCGGCTGACCAACATACTCTTCCAGTAATTTAGGGCGAATGGCGCGATCTGCCACATCTTCCGGCAAAGTGGTACCGGCAGAAATCAGACGGTCTGCTTCAATCATCCTTTACCTCATAACGCGGCGCGTAGGGCTTCGCGAATTAATGTTTCACTGCTGGCGTCAGGGCGAGCGATTTTGCTCACCATGCGGCTTGCTTCTTGTGGTTTATAGCCCAGTGCCACCAGCGCAGCAACCGCTTCCTGTTCAGCATCGTCGGTCGCCGGGCTGGCAGGAGACGTGAGTACCAGGTCGGCGGCTGGCGTAAAGAGATCGCCATGCAAACCTTTAAATCGGTCTTTCATTTCGACAATCAAGCGTTCGGCGGTTTTTTTGCCAATACCCGGCAGTTTCACCAGTGCCCCCACTTCTTCACGCTCAACGGCATTAACGAACTGCTGCGCTGACATTCCGGAGAGGATCGCCAGCGCCAACTTCGGGCCGACGCCGTTGGTTTTGATCAACTCTTTGAACAACGTGCGCTCTTGTTTATTGTTAAAACCGTACAGCAGTTGCGCGTCTTCACGCACCACAAAGTGGGTGAAAACGCTCGCTTCCTGACCCGCTTCAGGGAGTTCATAAAAACAGGTCATCGGCATATGCACTTCATAGCCTACGCCGCCCACTTCAATTAACACCAGCGGGGGTTGTTTTTCAATGATGATGCCTCTGAGTCTGCCTATCACATGACGCTCCTGCGTAATGAATCAAAGATAATGCTGTATGATAAAAAAATGCTGGATAGATATCCAGCGAAGGATGAAGAAAACTTGCGAGGTGTCTCGATGATCTGAAAAATGGCGCAGTATAATTTATTCTACAGATTATATTGGAAGCAAATATTTAAATATTACATATTCAGCGAAGAAATGTGTAATAAAAATACACATTGCGCCCCCTGAAAAAATAAATTTTTTATGCTATTACGTATATTCATATCTATTTCAATGGAATGACAACGTGAATATTAATTATCCTGCTGAATATGAAATTGGTGATATCGTCTTTACATGTATAGGTGCTACCTTATTTGGTCAAATATCAGCTGCATCAAATTGCTGGAGTAATCACGTCGGGATCATTATCGGTCATAACGGTGAAGACTTTCTGGTTGCAGAAAGCCGTGTTCCCCTCTCAACCATCACTACGCTATCCCGTTTTATTAAACGCTCTGCTAATCAACGCTATGCTATAAAGCGATTAGACGCCGGGCTAACAGAACAACAAAAACAACGAATTGTTGAACTGGTTCCCTCCCGGCTACGCAAACTTTACCACACCGGTTTTAAATACGAATCTTCGCGCCAGTTCTGTTCAAAATTTGTTTTTGATATTTATAAAGAGGCGCTATGTATTCCGGTGGGTGAAATAGAGACGTTTGGAGAATTATTAAATAGCAATCCGAATGCAAAACTCACTTTCTGGAAATTCTGGTTCTTAGGTTCTATTCCGTGGGAGCGTAAAACCGTCACGCCAGCCAGTTTGTGGCATCATCCGGGTTTGGTGTTGATTCACGCGGTGGGAGTTGAAACGCCTCAGCCTGAACTGACCGAGGCGGTATAACTTAACGCAGTCGCCCTTTCGCCAGGTTCAGTCGCGATTCACTCATTTGCATCGCATTCTGACTAACGTGGCAGTGGGTGATGGCAATCGCCAGCGCATCGGCGGCATCCGCCTGTGGATTAGCGGGCAGTTTCAGCAAGGTGCGGACCATATGCTGCACCTGGCTTTTTTCGGCACTACCAATACCTACCACTGTTTGCTTTACCTGACGTGCCGCATATTCAAATACCGGCAATTCCTGATTCACCGCCGCCACAATCGCCACGCCGCGCGCCTGCCCCAGTTTCAGGGCTGAGTCAGCGTTCTTCGCCATAAAGACTTGTTCAATGGCGAAATAATCAGGCTGGAATTGGGTGATGATTTCCGTCACGCCCGCATAGATGAGCTTCAGACGAGACGGTAAATCATCCACTTTGGTGCGTATGCATCCGCTACCCAGGTAGGACAGTTGCCTGCCTACCTGGCGGATGACGCCATAGCCGGTCACGCGCGAACCCGGGTCAATACCGAGAATAATAGCCATCACGCGTCTCCGTTTTGCTGTTTAGCAGGCCTCATCAGAGAGTCGCTGCAACCTCATCAGAGATTTCACCGTTATGGTAAACTTCCTGCACGTCGTCGCAATCTTCCAGCATATCGATCAGACGCATCAGTTTCGGTGCGGTTTCTGCATCCATATCAGCTTTGGTGGACGGGATCATGGAAACTTCCGCGCTGTCTGCTTTCAGACCTGCCGCTTCCAGAGCGTCGCGTACTTTGCCCATTTCTTCCCATGCAGTGTAGACATCAATCGCGCCGTCATCATAGGTCACAACGTCTTCAGCACCGGCTTCCAGGGCTGCTTCCATGATGGTGTCTTCATCGCCTTTCTCGAAGGAGATCACGCCTTTTTTGCTGAACAGATAAGCTACGGAACCATCAGTACCGAGGTTACCGCCACATTTGCTGAATGCATGACGCACTTCAGCAACGGTACGGTTGCGGTTGTCAGACAGACATTCAATCATGATTGCCGTGCCGCCAGGACCGTAACCTTCGTAGATGATGGTTTCCATGTTTGCATCATCATCACCGCCCACACCACGTGCAATTGCGCGGTTCAGAGTGTCACGGGTCATGTTGTTAGACAGTGCTTTATCAATTGCTGCACGCAGACGCGGGTTAGCGTCCGGATCACCACCGCCCAGCTTAGCCGCGGTTACCAGCTCACGAATGATTTTAGTGAAGATTTTTCCGCGCTTAGCATCCTGCGCAGCTTTACGATGTCTGGTGTTGGCCCATTTACTATGACCTGCCATAAAAATATCTCCAGATAGCCCTGCCTGTTCAGGCAGCGTTAATTACAAACTGTTCAATCGCCTGCCGGTTGCTCCAGGACTTAGTGAGCGCCGCCGCAGCAGGCGCATCAAGCCACTTGTAAGCCAGATGTTCAGTGAAAACGATCTGGCGCTCGTGCGGGAGCGCAAGACAGAACCATGATTCCGTATTACGCGTCACGCCCGGCGCATAGCGATGACGTAAATGTGAAAAAATTTCAAACTCTACCGTGCGCTGACAGTCAATTAAGGTCAGTTGTTCAGCGACAACATCAATGGTGACCTCTTCCTTTACTTCGCGCATGGCAGCTTGCGGCGCGGTTTCACCCTCTTCCACGCTGCCGGTTACCGACTGCCAGAAATCGGGATCGTCACGCCGCTGCAACATCAGCACCCGTTTCGTATCTTGTGCGTAGATGACCACTAAGATCGAAACGGGACGCTTATAAGCCATATCAGTTATTCTCAGCCTTCTTCACAACCTGAATGCTCAGCTCAGCCAGTGCAGTCGGGTTAGCAAAGCTCGGTGCTTCAGTCATCAGACACGCCGCCGCCGTGGTTTTCGGGAAGGCGATAACGTCACGGATATTGTCGGTGCCGGTCAGCAGCATGGTCAGACGGTCAAGACCGAATGCCAGACCTGCGTGCGGCGGAGTACCGTATTTCAGGGCGTCGAGCAGGAAGCCGAATTTCTCGCGCTGTTCCTCTTCGTTGATACCCAGAATACCAAACACCGTCTGCTGCATATCACCATTATGGATACGCACAGAACCACCGCCCACTTCGTAACCATTGATGACCATATCGTAAGCGTTAGCCACCGCATTTTCCGGTGCAGCTTTCAGTTCTGCTGCCGTCATGTCTTTCGGTGAGGTGAACGGATGGTGCATTGCTGTCAGGCCGCCTTCACCGTCGTCTTCAAACATCGGGAAGTCGATAACCCACAGCGGTGCCCATTTGCTTTCGTCGGTCAGACCAAGGTCTTTACCCACTTTCAGGCGCAGTGAGCCCATCGCGTCGGCAACAATTTTCTTGTTGTCGGCACCGAAGAAAATCATATCGCCATCTTGCGCGCCAGTACGCTCCAGGATGGCTTCGATGATTTCTGCATTAAGGAACTTCGCTACCGGGCTGTTGATACCTTCCAGACCTTTCGCGCGTTCGTTAACTTTGATGTAAGCCAGACCTTTCGCGCCGTAGATTTTAACGAAGTTACCGTATTCGTCGATCTGCTTACGGGTCAACGATGCGCCGCCCGGAACACGCAGAGCGGCAACACGGCCTTTCGGATCGTTCGCCGGACCTGCAAATACTGCAAACTCAACAGATTTCAGCAGATCGGCAACGTCGGTCAGTTCCATCGGGTTACGTAGATCTGGTTTATCAGAACCATAACGGCGTTCTGCTTCTGCAAAGGTCATTACCGGGAAATCGCCCAGATCCACGCCCTTCACTTCCAGCCACAGATGACGCACCAGCGCTTCCATCACTTCACGCACTTGCGGCGCGGTCATGAAAGAAGTTTCCACATCGATCTGAGTAAATTCAGGCTGACGGTCAGCACGCAGGTCTTCGTCACGGAAGCATTTAACGATCTGATAGTAGCGGTCAAAGCCGGACATCATCAGCAGCTGTTTGAACAACTGTGGGGATTGCGGCAGTGCGTAGAATTTACCTTTGTGCACACGAGAAGGCACCAGGTAGTCACGCGCGCCTTCCGGCGTGGCTTTGGTCAGCATCGGAGTTTCGATGTCGAGGAAGCCGTGGTCATCCATAAAACGGCGCACCAGGCTGGTGATTTTAGCGCGGGTTTTCAGGCGCTGAGCCATTTCCGGGCGACGCAGGTCGAGGTAGCGGTATTTCAGACGCGCTTCTTCGGTGTTGACGTGAT
>OJUX01000177.1_pt1 | contig 25910 bp, 20 predicted proteins | sample 1599971 | NCBI WGS metagenome assembly OJUX01 (sample SAMN04436859, study PRJEB24849) | human gut metagenome | biome: human gut; feature: NICU; material: stool | host: Homo sapiens | place: USA: Saint Louis, MO | collected 2011-09-23
GAACCGCGCGGCTGCCCGCGCGGCGCCAGCTACTCCTGGTATCTCTACAGCGCCAACCGCCTGAAGTACCCGCTGGCGCGTAAACGACTGATTGAGCTGTGGCGCGAAGCCCTGGCGCAGCATCCCGACCCGGTGCTGGCATGGGATAGCATCATGCAGGATCCGGCAAAAACCCGCAGCTATAAAGCGGCGCGCGGCAAAGGCGGTTTTGTCCGCTCCAGCTGGAAAGAGCTGAACCAGCTCATCGCCGCCGCCAACGTCTGGACCATCAAACACTATGGCCCGGACCGCGTCGCCGGCTTCTCGCCGATCCCGGCGATGTCGATGGTCTCCTACGCCGCGGGCACTCGCTATTTATCGTTGATTGGCGGCACCTGCCTGAGCTTTTATGACTGGTACTGCGATCTGCCCCCCGCCTCGCCGATGACCTGGGGCGAACAGACCGACGTGCCGGAATCCGCCGACTGGTACAACTCCAGCTACATTATTGCCTGGGGCTCCAACGTGCCGCAGACCCGAACCCCGGACGCCCACTTCTTTACCGAAGTGCGCTACAAGGGCACCAAAACTATCGCTATCACGCCGGACTATTCGGAAGTCGCTAAGCTCTGCGACCAGTGGCTGGCGCCGAAGCAAGGCACCGACAGCGCGCTGGCGATGGCCATGGGCCATGTGATCCTCAAAGCCTTCCACCTCGATAACCCGAGCGATTACTTTCTCAACTACTGCCGGACCTACACCGACATGCCGATGCTGGTGATACTCGAGCCGCGCGACGACGGCAGCTATACGCCGGGCCGTATGCTGCGTGCTTCCGACCTGCTTGACGGTCTCGGAGAAAGTAATAACCCGGAATGGAAAACCGTGGCTTATAACAGCGACGGCGAACTGGTGGCGCCGAACGGCTCCATCGGCTTTCGCTGGGGCGAAAAAGGCAAATGGAATCTCGAACAACGGGCAGACGGCAAAGATGTCGAGCTTAAGCTGTCGCTGCTGGATATTCGCGACAGCGTGGTGTCGGTGGGCTTCCCCTACTTTGGCGGCAACGAAAACCCGCATTTTCGCAGCGTAGCGCAGTCACCGGTGACCCTTCACCCGCTACCGGCTAAACAGCTGACGCTGGCCAGTGGCGAAAACGGCCTGGTGGTCAGCGTCTATGACCTGATTCTGGCCAACTACGGTCTGGATCGCGGGCTTGACGATGTCAATGCGGCGAAGGATTTCGCCGAGGTCAAAGCCTATACCCCGGCATGGGCGGAGCAGATCACCGGCGTACCGCGTCAACATATCGAACAAATCGCCCGCGAGTTTGCCGATACGGCGCATAAGACCCACGGCCGCTCAATGATTATCCTCGGCGCCGGGGTGAACCACTGGTACCACATGGATATGAACTACCGCGGGATGATTAATCTGCTGGTATTTTGCGGCTGCGTCGGCCAGAGCGGCGGCGGCTGGTCGCACTATGTCGGTCAGGAGAAACTGCGCCCGCAGACCGGCTGGCTGCCGCTGGCGTTCGCCCTGGACTGGAGTCGTCCGCCGCGGCAGATGAACAGTACCTCTTATTTCTACAACCACGCCAGCCAGTGGCGCTACGAAAAACTGACCGCGCAGGAGCTGCTGTCGCCGCTGGCCGACGCCAGCAAATTTAGCGGCAGCCTTATCGACTTCAACGTCCGTGCGGAACGGATGGGCTGGTTACCCTCTGCGCCCCAGCTCAACGTCAACCCGCTGACCATTAAGCAGCAGGCCGAGGCCGCCGGGCTCTCCCCCGCGGAGTTCACCGTCCAGTCGTTAAAATCAGGCGATATTCGCTTTGCCGCCGAGCAGCCGGATAGCGGCAAAAACCATCCGCGCAACCTGTTTATCTGGCGCTCAAACCTGCTGGGATCGTCCGGTAAGGGGCATGAGTACATGTTGAAATACCTGCTCGGGACCGACAGCGGTATTCAGGGTGATGAACTGGGCGCCAGCGATGAGGTAAAACCTGAGGAAGTCGAGTGGCAGACCGCGGCGATTGAGGGCAAACTCGACCTGCTGGTGACGCTGGATTTCCGCATGTCCAGTACCTGTCTCTTCTCCGATATTGTCCTGCCGACCGCCACCTGGTATGAAAAAGACGATATGAACACCTCGGACATGCACCCGTTTATCCACCCGCTCTCCGCCGCCGTCGACCCGGCCTGGGAGGCGAAAAGCGACTGGGAGATCTACAAGGATATCGCTAAATCCTTCTCGCAGGTCTGCGTCGGCCATCTTGGCAAAGAGACCGATGTGGTGCTGGTCCCGCTGCAGCATGATTCCCCCGGCGAACTGTCGCAGCCGTTCGAGGTGCTTGACTGGCGCAAGGGCGAATGCGATCTGATCCCCGGGAAAACCGCACCGTCCATTGCCCTGGTGGAACGCGACTACGCGGCCACCTGGGACCGCTTCACCTCTCTCGGCCCGCTGCTCGATAAGCTCGGCAACGGCGGGAAAGGCATTGCGTGGAATACGCAAAGCGAAGTCGATTTCCTCGGCAAGCTTAACTACGTCAAGCCCGACGGTCCGGCCAAAGGCCGGCCGCGGATCGACAGCGCCATTGACGCCTCCGAAGTTATTCTTAGTCTCGCCCCGGAAACCAACGGCCAGGTGGCGGTGAAAGCCTGGCAGGCGCTGGGAGAGTTTACCGGCCGCGATCATACCCATCTGGCGCTCAATAAAGAGGATGAGAAGATCCGCTTTCGCGATATTCAGGCGCAGCCGCGCAAAATTATCTCCAGCCCGACATGGTCGGGACTGGAAAGCGAGCACGTCTCCTACAATGCCGGTTATACCAACGTGCATGAGCTGATCCCATGGCGCACCCTCTCCGGCCGCCAGCAGTTGTATCAGGACCATCCGTGGATGCGCGCTTTTGGCGAAAGCCTGGTAGCCTATCGCCCGCCCATTGATACCCGCAGCGTCAGCCAGATGAAGGCCGTGCCGCCAAACGGCTTTCCGGAAAAAGCGCTGAATTTCCTGACGCCGCACCAGAAGTGGGGGATCCACTCCACCTATAGCGAAAACCTGCTGATGCTGACGCTGTCGCGCGGCGGGCCGATCGTCTGGCTTAGCGAAACCGACGCGAAAGAGCTGGGCATTGAAGATAACGACTGGATTGAAGCGTTCAACGCCAACGGGGCTCTCACCGCGCGGGCGGTGGTGAGCCAGCGGGTGCCGCCGGGGATGACCATGATGTACCACGCTCAGGAACGGATTATGAATATCCCGGGTTCGGAAGTGACCGGTCGTCGCGGCGGCATTCATAACTCGGTAACCCGCGTCTGTCCGAAGCCAACGCACATGATTGGCGGCTACGCCCAGCTGGCCTATGGCTTTAACTATTACGGCACCGTCGGATCGAACCGCGACGAGTTCATCATGATCCGCAAAATGAAGAATATTGCCTGGCTGGATGACGAAGGTCGCGATCAGGTACAGGAGGCGAAAAAATGAAAATCCGTTCTCAGGTTGGAATGGTGCTGAATCTGGACAAATGCATCGGCTGTCACACCTGCTCGGTCACCTGTAAAAACGTCTGGAGCAGCCGCGAAGGCATGGAGTATGCGTGGTTCAATAACGTGGAGACCAAACCGGGCATTGGCTACCCCAAAAACTGGGAGGACCAGGATCAGTGGCAAGGCGGCTGGATCCGCGGCATTAGCGGTAAGCTGACGCCCCGCCTCGGCAATCGGGTCAGCGTGTTATCGAAGATTTTCGCCAACCCGGTGCTGCCGGCGATCGACGATTACTACGAACCCTTTACCTACGACTACCAGCACCTGCACAACGCGCCGGAGAGCAAATATCTGCCGACCGCTCGCCCGCGCTCGCTGATCAGCGGCGAGCGTATGGATAAGATTAGCTGGGGCCCGAACTGGGAGGAGCTGCTCGGCGGCGAATTCGAGAAACGCGCCCGCGACCGTAACTTCGAAGCCATGCAAAAAGAGATGTACGGCCAGTTCGAAAATACCTTCATGATGTATCTTCCGCGCCTGTGCGAGCACTGCCTCAACCCGAGCTGCGTGGCCACCTGCCCGAGCGGCGCCATCTACAAGCGTGAGGAAGATGGCATCGTACTGATCGATCAGGACAAATGCCGCGGCTGGCGGATGTGCATCAGCGGCTGTCCGTACAAAAAAATCTACTTTAACTGGAAGAGCGGTAAGTCGGAAAAATGCATCTTCTGCTATCCGCGCATTGAGTCCGGGCAGCCAACGGTCTGCTCAGAAACCTGCGTCGGGCGCATCCGCTATCTTGGCGTACTGCTGTATGACGCCGACCGCATTGAAGAGGCGGCCAGTACCGAACATGAAACCGACCTCTATGAGCGCCAGTGCGAGGTGTTCCTTAATCCAAACGATCCGGCGGTCATCGAGGAAGCGCTAAAGCAAGGGATCCCGCACAACGTCATTGAGGCGGCGCAGAAGTCGCCGGTCTATAAGCTGGCGATGGACTGGAAGCTGGCCCTGCCGCTGCATCCGGAGTATCGCACCCTGCCGATGGTCTGGTACGTGCCGCCCCTGTCGCCGATCCAGTCGGTTGCCGACGCCGGCGGCTTACCGAGCAACGGCAACATCCTGCCGGCGGTTGAGAGTCTGCGCATCCCGGTGCAATACCTGGCGAATCTGCTGAGCGCCGGCGATACCGGACCGGTCTTGCGCGCGCTGAAACGGATGATGGCGATGCGCCACTACAAGCGCTCGCAAACCGTCGAGGGCGTCACCGATACCCGCGCCATTGAAGAGGTGGGCCTCAGCGTTGAGCAGGTCGAAGAGATGTATCGCTATCTGGCGATCGCCAACTACGAAGACCGCTTCGTGATCCCCACCAGCCATCGCGAACTGGCGGAGGATGCCTTTCCGGAACGTAACGGCTGCGGCTTTACCTTCGGCGATGGCTGCCACGGGTCAGATACGAAATTCAACCTGTTTAACAGCCGGCGGATCGACGCCATCGACGTCAGCGGCGTGCGTAAGCATGGGGAGGGCGAGTGATGCGGATCCTGAAAGTGATCGGTCTGCTGCTGGAGTACCCCGACGAGTTACTGTGGGAGAACCGCGACGACGCCCTGGCGCTGATCAGGGCCGATGTCCCTTCCCTGACGCCGTTTGTCGGTGAACTGTTGACGGCTCCGCTGTTGGATCGCCAGGCCGAATGGTGCGAGGTGTTCGAGCGCGGGCGCGCCACCTCGCTGCTGCTGTTTGAACATGTGCATGCCGAATCCCGCGACCGCGGCCAGGCGATGGTCGACCTGATGAATCAGTATCAGCAGGCGGGTCTGCAGATCGATTGTCGCGAGCTGCCCGACCATCTGCCGCTGTATCTGGAGTATCTCAGTATTCTACCTCCCGCGGAGGCTCGGGAGGGGCTGCAGAATATCGCGCCGATTCTGGCGCTGATCGGCGGCCGTCTTAAGCAGCGAGCCTGCCCGTACTACCAGCTGTTTGACGCCCTGCTGGCGCTGGCTAAAAGCCCGCTCACCAGTGACAGTGTCACAAAACAGGTGGCGGGAGAAAAGCGCGACGATACCCGTCAGGCGCTGGACGCCGTGTGGGAAGAAGAGCAGGTGAAGTTTATCGAAGATAATGCGACCGCTTGCGATAGCTCGTCGATGCAAGCTTATCAACGACGCTTTAGTCAGGATGTGGCGCCGCAGTACGTTGACATCCGCGCCGGAGGCCCGAAATGATCCAGTATCTGAACGTCTTCTTTTACGATATCTACCCTTACCTGTGCGGCACCGTCTTTCTGGTGGGCAGCTGGCTGCGCTACGATTACGGGCAGTATACCTGGCGCGCCTCATCCAGCCAGATGCTGGATAAGCGCGGGATGGTGCTATGGTCGAACTTATTTCATATCGGCATTCTCGGCATCTTCTTTGGCCATCTCTTTGGCATGCTGACCCCACACTGGGTCTACTCGTGGTTCCTGCCGATGTCCCAGAAGCAGCTGATGGCCATGATCCTTGGCGGCATCTGCGGCGTGCTGACCCTGGTAGGCGGTATCGGCCTGCTGATGCGCCGCCTGACCAACCCGCGAATTCGCGCCACCTCCACGACCGCGGATATTTTGATCCTGTGCATTCTGCTGATTCAGTGCGCGCTGGGGCTGACAACCATCCCCTTCTCCGCCCAGCATCCGGACGGCAGCGAAATGCTCAAGCTGGTGGACTGGGCGCAGGCGGTGGTCACCTTCCACGGCGGCGCCTCGGCGCATCTGGACGGTGTCGCATGGATTTACCGCGTCCACCTGGTGCTCGGAATGACCATCTTTCTGATCTTCCCCTTCACCCGCCTGGTTCACGTCTGGAGCGCGCCGGTGGAGTATTTCACCCGGCGTTACCAGGTGGTACGCTCCCGGCGCTGAGCGCTGGCGGCGTTTACCATTCATCCTTACCGGTAGCCCGGACGAGGCCTTCGCGCCAAGTCCGGGTATTTATCGTACCTGACTCCAGGCTTTATGCCGGATGGCGGCTACGCCTTATCCGGCCTACAGGGTCCTCTCACAGGCTCAAACCTCGCAGGCCCGCGCAAGCGCAGCGCCGCCGGGCAAGATATCAGACACGGTACCTGTAATTTCGCCGGGTGGCGGCTGTCGCCTGGCCCGGCCTACAGGGTCCTCTCACAGGCTCATACCTCGCAGGCCCGCGCAAGCGCAGCACCGCCGGGCAAGATATCAGGCACGGTACCTGTAATTTCGCCGGGTGGCGGCTGTCGCCTGGCCCGGCCTACAGGGTCCTCTCACAGGCTCATACCTCGCAGGCCCGCGCAAGCGCAGCGCCGCCGGGCAAGATATCAGGCACGGTACCTGTAATTTCGCCGGGTGGCGGCTACGCCTTGCCCGGCCTACAGGGTCCGCTCACAGGCTCATACCTCGCAGGCCCGCGCAAGCGCAGCGCCGCCGGGTAAGATATCAGGCACGGTACCTGTAATTTCGCCGGGTGGCGGCTGTCGCCTTGCCCGGCCTACAGGGTCCTCTCACAGGCTTATACCTCGCAGGCCCGCGCAGGCGCAGCGCCGCCGGGCATGGGGAGATTTACTTCCCGGCTTCCGGATGGGTAGCGAACGCCGCCATCACCGCCGCCAGCGCCGCTTCGCTGAAGCCATGTTTAGGATCGTCCACCACCAGGCCGAAGCGGGTCTGCAGCCCTTCATACAGCGCGGAGACATCAGCAAAATCGATCTTCTCCACCACATGGTTATTCTCCCAGTGGGTAAAGTGGAAGTTGGTGAGGGTCATTTTGCCGCCGTCCGGCAGATGACGACACATCAGCAGATGGTGACGGAAGTGGGACTGCGGCCAGTGCGCCGACCAGAAGTTGCCCATCACATAATCAGATGCATACTGGCGGCCTAAATCGAAATGGTACATCGACTGCCAGTGTTCGTGATGGTTGAACTGCAGCGTCCACTCATCCCCTTCATGCACCAGACGATAGCTGCCGTGCGGCGTTTGCTGTGGGATATCGGCCAGCAGTTTGATCGGCGCGGTCAGCGTCTGGCCGCCGAAGCCGACGTCGGCGATCCAGCGCTCCCCCGCCACCTCCACCAGCAACAGACGGTGAGTACGCGGCGGCATCTGCGGCGGGTTGGCCAGCACCACGCGGCCCAGCAGGCTGCGGACGTTAAAGCCTATCTCGCGCAGCGCGCGCTCCAGCAGGCCATTCTGTTCAAAACAATACCCCCCGCGGCGGGCGGCGATCAGCTTCTCTTCCAGCGCCCCATCGTCAAGGTGGATTTCACGCGGCAGCAGGACGTCGAGGTTTTCAAAGGGGATGGCGCTGTTATGCTGCAGATGCAGTTCCCGCAGGGTATCAATGGAAACATCAGGCTCACCCGTCCAGCTCAGACGGGAAAAATAGGCGCGTAAAAAGGGACTCATCAGGGCCTCCAGCTGTAGGTGTCCGACATTTATAGCCTATTTTTCCGCGCCGACCGTCTTTTTTGTGCGCTTAGCGTTAACCGCGCGTGCGGCGCTGCATCAGCGCCAGCGCCGTCAGCATCAGGACCAGACCGGTCAACAACGTCAGGCTGGCCATCGCCATGCCCTGACCGACGGAACCCTGTTCGAACTGGCGCCAGATAAACACCGCCACGGTTTGCGTACCGGCCGGAGAGAGCAGCAGCGAGGTCACCAGCTCCCGGGAGGCCACCGCGAACACCATCAGCATCGCCGCCAGCAGCGCCGGAAAGACCAGCGGCAGGACAATCAACCGCAGCGCCTGCAGTGGCGACGCCCCGTGCACCCTGGCGGCGGGCTCAAGGTTCGGGCCCAGCTGGCGCAGCGCGCTGCCGACATAGCGCACCGGCCAGGGCAACAGCAGGCAGCAATAGGAGAGCAGCAGCATCCACAGCGTGTTATAGGGCGAGCGCGGCCAGAAGGGCTGATTCCACAGCAGGATCAAACCGACCCCCACCACCACGCCCGGCAGCGCCGCCGGCATCAGCGACAGCGCGTCCACCATCCCGCGCCCTTTAATCTTCTGCACCATCACCAGCCAGGCGGCCAGCAGGCCCAGCGCGCCGACGATTAGCGCCGAACCCAGGGCCAGCGACAGGCTGGTGCCGAGGGCCGACAGGGCATCTCCCTGCTGGTCAAACAGCGCCGCGAAATGACGCAGTGTGACATTCTCAACACTCACGCCACCGGAGAGCGTGCCCATCACGCTGGTGAGCATCATCGAGACGGCGGGGACGCCGACCGCCAGGCCGCCTACGGCCGCCATCGCCAGCACGGCGGGCAGCATCATCCAGCCCAGCGATGCCCCGTGGTTCTCCCCCGGCTTACCGGTGACGCTGGTGACCTCTTTCTCCCCCACCAGCCGCCTTTGCAGCCACCAGGCGAACAACGCCACCGCCATCAGCAGCAGCGACAATAGCGCGGCGCCAGGGAGATCCACCGGCCAGTCGGCCAGCTTTTTCTCAATACCGACCGTCAGCATCACCACTCCCGCCCGGCTGCCCAGCGCCGCCGGTACGCCAAACTCCTCGATGGCGAGGGTAAACGCCAGCAGCATCCCCGCCGCCAGCGCCGGAGAGAGCATCGGTAGCGTCACGTGCCAGAAGGCGCGCCAGGCGCTGGCACCATGGACGCGGGCGACCACCGCCAGCCGGGTCCCGCTCGCCAGTAGGCTGCGGGAGACGGCAAAGTAGACCACCGGAAATATGCTAAAGGTCATCACCAGCACGATCCCGCTGCGGCTGAACAGCAGATCGTTCAGCTGCCAGCCGGTCAGCTGCTGCAGATAGCCCTGGCTTTGCAGGGCCAGCATCCAGGAGAGCGCCGAGATATAGGGCGGCGTCAGAAAGGGGATCAAAAACAGGAGATCCCACAGCCGGGGCAGCGGCAGCGAAAACATACCGCGCAGGATGCCGAGCGGCAGGCCAATCATTACGCTGACCAGCGCCACGCCGGCGGCGATCCACAGCGTACCGCCGAGCATCGCCGGCAGCTGAGGGTCGGCCAGCAGCGCCGGGATGCCGCCAAAGGCGTCCCCGAGCGAACCGGCGCTAAAATGGGGAAAAATCGCCTGCAGCAGAATAAACACTAACGGTAACGCGACCAGCATCACCAGGGCGGCAAGGGTCGCGCCGGAAAGGAATGTTTGTTTCACAACCGGTTCCTGAAGCTGAGGGTCCTCCGGCGGCCAGCGCCGGAGAAACGGGATCAATTACTGCGCGTACAGCTGACTGAAGCGGGCGAGCACGGCGCCCCGCTCGCTGCTGCCCTCGCTGGTGGTGGGCAGCACCTTCAGCGCGTCCAGTAGCGGACGTTTAGCCGCCACGTCGCGGCGGGCGGGCATCAGCCAGGCGTCGGCGACCTTCGCCTGACCTTCCGGCGACAGCACGTAATCGATAAAGGCTTTGGCCTCGCCGGGATGCTGGCTGGTTTTGAGGATCATCATCGGGCGCGGGGCAATCACCGTTCCGCTGGCCGGGAAGATCACCTTCAGCGACTCGCCCTGCTGAATATTGCCGTAGGAGACATAATCCACCGCGCCAAACACCGCCGCTTTCGCTCCCTGCATCACCGGCGTCACCGCCTGGGCGTTGGGTCCGCTGACTACCATGCCGTTCTTTTTCAGATCGTCAAACAGTTGCCAGGCCTGGTCGCCCATGCTGTTTTGCAGCCCGATCAGCAAATCCAGCGACGCGCCGGAGAGCGCCGGGTCGGGGGTTGTCACCTTGTCTTTAAACGCTGGCTGGGTGAGATCCCGCCACTCTTTCGGTTCCGGGGTGCCGCTTTTACTGTTCCAGACAATACCCAGGGCGGAGACGCCCTGGGCGATATAGTCCGCCGATTTCAGGTTCGCCGGTACCTGGTCGGCGTTGGCGCTCGCAAAAGGCAACAACCAGCCCCGCTGGTGCAGATCTTCGGCGGTATCCCACGAGGCGGAGATCAGCACATCCGCCTGCGGGTTGGCCTGCTCGGCCTCCAGTCGGGCCATCACTTTGCCGGTGGTGGCCTGAAAAACGGTCACCTTCACCCCGGTCTGTTGTTCAAAACCGCTGGCCAGGCTTTTCGCCAGCGAGCCGGGTCCGGCGGTGTAAACGGTCAGCGCATGGGCGCTGGAGAGCATCATGGCGGAGAGAGCCATCGCGAGTACCACTCCTTTCTTAACGGTCATAACGGTGTTCATGCAACTTCCCCTGAGGTTGGCGTAACGGCGCGGACAGCGGCCACGCGGCCCGCGGATAAATAGACAATCTGGTCGGCTAACAGCTCGGCTTCACGTCGGTCATGGGTGACATACAGGGCGGTGATGCCGAGCTGTCGCAGCAGGCGGCTCATTTCGCCACACAGCGATTCGCGCAGTTCGCTGTCCAGGTTGGAGAGCGGTTCATCAAACAGCAGCACCCGCGGCGCGGCGACGATCGCCCGCGCCAGCGCCACCCGTTGCTGCTGACCGCCGGAGAGGCCTGAAGGCTTACGTTCGGCAAAGCCATTGAGGCCTACCCGCGCCAGCGCCTCGTTGACCCGGCGCTCGCGTTCGCTGCGGGAGACGCCGCGCATGCGCAGCGGAAAGGCGACGTTCTGCGCCACGCTCATATGCGGCCAGAGGGCATAATCCTGAAAAACCATGCCGATATCGCGCTGCTCCGGGGGCAATCCCCATCCTGCGCTGGCGACCAGCCTGTCGCCAAAGCGGATTTCGCCGCTGGCCGGCACGCTCAGCCCGGCCAGCAGACGCAGCAACGTGCTTTTGCCGCAGCCGGAAGGGCCCAGTAGCGCCACGATGCGGCCGGGTTCGATATGCAACGTGAAGCGGTCAAGAATAGGGGTCTCTGCGAAGGCGAAAGAGACCTCCTGCAGGGTGATAGGGGTCAGCGTGCGCATCATCGCCCTCCCTTTCGGGACAGCGAGACCAGCCCGGCGGTCGACATCCGACGGGGCACGCTCACCTGGGATAGCATCAGGGGAGCCAACATATTGTGATCCTCTTTGGGACTTAGTGCTGGCGACTATAGTCAGACGAGATGACGTATTGATTACATTTTCATTGCGGCTTAACGTGTTACCTGCCAACCGACCCATTATTCAAGGAACGCCTATGAGCCGCTTTCGCCACGTTGAACTGCAGTACGCCAGCCGCCTGCTCAACCACGGCCCAACCATTTTGATCACCAGCTACGATGCCCCGTCCGACCGGCGCAACGTTATGGCCGCCGCCTGGTCAATGCCGGTGGAATTCGCCCCGCCGCGGGTGGCTATCGTGGTGGATAAAAGCACCTGGACGCGGGAGATCATCGAGCGCAATGGCACCTTCGGCATTGTGGTTCCCGGCGTCGCAGCCGCCAGCTGGACCTACGCCGTCGGCAGCGTCAGCGGCCGCGATGAGGACAAATTCAATGCCTGGGGGATCCCGGTAGTGACCGGCCCGGAGCTGGGGCTGCCGCTGATCGAGGAGAAATGTCTGGCATGGATGGAGTGCCGGTTGCTGCCGGCGACGGGGGCCCAGACCCAGTACGATACCCTGTTCGGGGAGGTGGTCTCTGCCGCCGCCGATGAGCGCGCGTTTGTCACCGGACGCTGGCAATTCGACGACGATAAGCTCAATACCCTGCATCATCTTGGCACCGGCAATTTTGTCGCCAGCGGCCGTCATGTGCGGGCAAACTCCCTCGACGAATAAGCATGACTTGCCGCGGGCGGCAGGTTTTTCACCTGCCCGGCCTGCGGCCCCCTTTTAACCCGGTGGGCGGCGGCGATCGGCGCTGGGGGTCAGGCCAAACACTTTTTTATACAGGGTGGTAAAGTGGTTGCTGTTGGCAAAGCCGCACAGATAAGCCACTTCGGTAATGGTCATCTCCGTTTCGCGTAATTTGACCCGCGCGGAGACCAGCCGCAGACGTTTCAGATAATTATCCGGGGTTAATCCGGTGGCCTCTTTAATATGGCGAAACGCGGTGCGGGTGGTGAGATGAAATTGCTCCGCCAGCTGCTGCCAGTTATGTTCTTCGAAACAGTGCTCCTGAAGCCAGGTGAGTAATTTATGCAGTTTATAGCGAGTGCTGCTATATTCGGCTTCCGACTCGGCTGTGAGAATGGTGGTCACCAGCTGGAAAAAGAGAGACTCCCGTAGCGGGGTATTATCCGCCGCCCTCAGCGCCGGGGAAAATATCTTTTCCACCAGTTCCCGGCAATAGCTGCGAGTCTCCGGCGCTAGCCAGCCATAGCAGGCGGCGCGCTGCGCGGATAATTGCTGCAGCAATCCCTCCATCTGCTGTAAATAGCCAAAGGCCACCGCCGGATTAATTAAGACATTAATCAGCTTCAGCGTCCCCAGCTCATCATAATAATGCACATCGCCAGGCTGGACGTAAAATACGTCTCCCTGTTGGATATACAGCGGGCGACCATTAATAACGTGTAACCCATGCCCCTCCTCGACGATCACCAGTTCGGCAAATTCATGGCCGTGCTCCTGGCTATTATCCTCCGGGTCACTGGCGTACATGCCGAGCTTATCCTGGGAATGGGTGAAATAATACTCAACGGTCAGTGTCATCATTACAGCAAATCCTGAACAACCTATGGCGCAGGAGCACGATAATCTATTCCGGCCCTCGGCACGCGCCCGATGTGCGGATTTGTGATCGCCAGCGCCCCCACCTCATTATTCCTGCCATTTTCACTGACGGTTTGGCATTGCCAGAGTGGTAGCCGCGCCGGACGACGGCCTATGCTGCGCCTAACCTAACGGAGAGGACGCAGTATGTCACAAGCAATTCAATACAATTCCAGCGTAGCGATGATCCGTCACCCGCGCTTTTTACAGCGTGCGGCCGACCTGACGCCCGCGCTGCAACGCCTGCGCCAGACGCCGCAGGCCATCGTCGAGGCCGTCGCTGAACCAGGAGCGCTGAACGGCTGGCGGGGGAATACCGTCTGCACGCCGGAGCAGTTTTATCAGCAACCGCTCAACGTCGGCGACAGCATCATTATTGATTTTGGCAGCCATTTTGTTGGCTACCTGCAGTTCAGCTGCCGCAGCGTCGGCAGCCCGCCCGATGCCCCGGCCCATCTGCACTTCACCTTCGGCGAGACGCTGAGCGAAGTCTGTGAGCCGTTCAGCGAATACCAGGGATGGCTGAGCAGCAGCTGGTTGCAGCAGCAGGATCTGTGGCTTGACGTCCTGCCCGCCCGGGTCGCTCTGCCACGTCGCTATTGCCTGCGCTACCTGAAGGTGGAGGTCAAAGCGCTGTCGCGCAAGTTTCGTCTGCAGTTCGATGAGATCGCTCTGGAAACCGTCACCTCTGCCGGCAGCCCGCACCCGGCGGTCATCGCCGATCCGCAGTTGAAAGCCATTGATGACGTTGCCGTTCGTACCCTGAAAAACTGCATGCAGGAGGTGTTTGAAGATGGGCCGAAACGCGACCGTCGGCTGTGGCTGGGCGACCTACGCCTGCAGGCGCAGGTGAATGACGTGACCTTCGGCCACCACGATCTGGTCCGCCGCTGCCTGTATCTCTTTGCCGCCCATACCCGGGAAGATGGCATGGTTTCCGCCAATGTCTTTGTTCAGCCAGAGGTACGCGCCGATGACACCTTTCTGTTTGATTACTCATTGTTTTTTGTCGACGTGCTTTATAACTACCTGCAAAGCACCGGCGACACGGAAACCGTCGGTGAGCTGTGGCCTACGGCGCGGCGGCAAATCGAGCTGGCGCTGACCCGCTGCGATTCTCAGGGGCTGGTGCGCGACAGCGATGACTGGTGGGTATTTATCGACTGGCAGGCGGAGCTGAATAAACAGGCGTCGGCGCAGGGGGTGCTCATCTACTGTCTGCAGCGCGCCCTCTGGCTGGCGCAGCGTTTTGAACCGCAGCGGGTACCCGACTACACTGCCACGCTCTGGCAGCTGAAGGAGGCCGCCCTCCACCACCTGTGGGACAACGATCGGCAGGTGTTTATCAGCGGCGCCGTGCGTCAGGTCTCATGGGCGTCGCAGATCTGGCTGGTGCTGGCGGAAGTTGGCACCGCCGGGCAGCGTCAGGCGCTGATGCGCCGCTTGCAGCAGCAGCCGCCCGCCATTGCCATGAACACCCCGTACCTGCGTCATCATCACATTGTTGCCCTGCTACAGTCCGGCCTGCGCGAGGAGGCGGTGGCGGAGATCAAAGCCTACTGGGGGGCGATGGTCGCCTACGGCGCCGACACCTTCTGGGAAATTTTCGACCCCCAACATCCTGACTTTTCCCCGTATGGCAGTAAGCTTATCAACAGTTACTGCCATGCGTGGAGCTGTACCCCGGCCTGGTTTATTCGCCAGTACGGACTTTAACAACAACGATAAGCGAGTGATTTATGGCAGAAACAACGTTTACCCTGTGGCGGCAGCGCCTTGGCTATGGCATTGCCGATCTCTCCTGCAACCTTGTGTGGCAGATGATCTCTCTGTATCTGATGTTCTTTTACACCGACGTCATGGGTCTCCCGGCCTATTATGTCGGCCTGATGTTCCTGGTCACCCGGCTGGTAGACGGCGTGGCCGACGTGCTGATGGGGCTGGTGATCGACAATACCACCACCCGCTGGGGGCGCTGCCGCCCCTGGCTGCTGATCGGCGCCCTGCCTTTTGGCCTGCTGTGTATTCTGGCCTTTTATGTGCCGGATTTCGGCACCACCGGCAAACTGCTGTACGCCTTTGTCACCTATCTGTGTCTGTCGTTCCTCTACACCCTGGTGAATATTCCGTTCTGCGCCATGCTGCCGTTTTTAACCAGTGATTCCGCAGAACGCACCACGCTGTCGGCGGTGCGCATTTTGCTGGGCTCCCTTGGCGCCACCATCGTCGCCGTGGCTACGCTGCCGCTGGTCGGCATGCTAGGCAAAGGCAACCAGCAGCAGGGATTCCTCTATACCGCGGTGATTTTTGGCGTACTGGCGGCCTTTTTCCTGCTGGTGAGCTTTCGCAACGTCGAAGAAAAGATCACCCTTACCGGGGAGCGCATGACCCTGAAACGCGCCTGGATTAGTCTGCGCGCCAATCGTCCGTGGTGGGTCTTCGCCAGCAATATCTTTCTGATGTGGGGTGCCTTTTTCTTTCAGACCGGGGCCCTGGTGTACTTCTTCCATTATTACGTCGGGAATACCGAGCTGACGGCGGTTATCGCCGGGATCTCCACCTTCGTTCCCCTGCTCGGCACCCTCACCGTCCCGCTGCTGGCCCGACGCATGAAAAAACGTCATGTCTATCTGGTGGCCAGCGCGGTCAATCTGCTCGGGATGGGGATTATGATGGTGTCTGGCGCCCACGTTCTGGGACTGATCGTCGGGGCCGTGATCCTCTCCCTCGGCGCCGGCCAACGCACGGCTATCTATTTCTCGATGCAGGCCGACCCGGTGGATTACGGCGTGTGGAAAACCGGGATTAATACCGCAGGGATCCTGACCTCGATAAACGGTTTTCTCGGCAAGGTGGCGATGGCTGGTGCCGGGGCTATCACCGGCGTGCTGCTCTCCTCCAGCGGCTATATCGCCAACCACACGCAGAGCGACAGCGCCCTGTTGGCCATCAAGGCCTGCTATCTATACATTCCGGCGCTATTGATCCTCGCCTCGATGCTGTGGATGGGCCGCTTCTACCGCCTCGACGATCAGTATGAGCAGATTCGTGCCGACCTTGATGCCGGACGCGGCGCCTCGCCAGCCCCGGCCCCGACCGCCGGAGAATCCCCCGCCATGTAAGGCGCCCCCGCTGATTTAACCTCTGGATAAATTAAGGATTTTTATGCGTATCTCTGTGATTAGCGCAGCGGTTTGCTGCGCCCTTTTTCCGCTCATCAGCGTCAGCGCCGCCGGCTTGAGCGTGGAGCAACGGCTGGCGCAGCTGGAAGCGCGCCTCAATCTCGCTGAACAGCAGGCCAGCGAGGCCAGCCGCCGCGCGCAGCGGGCAGAACAGCAAACTGCCGCCGCCGAGCAGCGCGCCGCGGCGGCGGAGCAGCAGGTGCAGGCGCTCAGCCAGCAGACCACGGCTCGCGAACAAAAACAGCAGGCCACTAATCAGCAACTGAGCGAGCAGCTGGCGAAGCGCGCCCCGGACGATGGGTTTACCTTTAACGCCTACGCCCGTTCCGGGATGTTAGTCAACAGCCATGGTAAAGGCGCCCGCGGCGGGCCGGGCGTCTCCCCGGCCAGTTCGCTCAACGGCGATGCCCATGTCGGTCGTCTCGGTAACGAAAAAGATAATTACGCTGAGCTGAGCTTTGGCAAAAAGCTCACCTTCAACGATGGTTCATGGGCGCGCTTTAAGACCATGCTCGCCGACGGGGCCACCAACCCCGATCCGTGGGTTCAGGATAACGACAGCCACCATCTGAACATTCGTCAGCTGTACGTCGAGATGGGTAACTTTGCCGAATTCACCGGTCCGTTAAAACGCGCCTCAATTTGGGCCGGCAAGCGCTTTGATCGGGATAACTTCGATATCCACTTTACCGATAGCGACATCATGTTCCTCGGCGGTACCGGCGGCGGGATCAATGATGTCGACTGGGGAAGCGGCCTGCGCGGCGACTATTCGGTGTATGCACGTAACTTCGGCGACCTTGGCAGCGATAATTACGCGGATAATGACATCCAGAATCTGCTGTTCACCGCCAACCATTTTTACGGCAACTGGCAACTGATGACCACGGTGATGACCGCCCAGGGCAACGATGATCTGAAAGATAATACCTCGACCACCGGGAGCTATGCCCTGCGCAGCGATAACACCGCCAAAAACGGCTACTACGCGATGCTGGCCCTGCACGACAAACAACAGTTCTACGGCCTGGCGCCGGGGGTGTCTGAAAGCGCCCTGCAATACGGCGTCGGGCTGGGCGCCGAAGCGCGTCAGCCGGGGAGCGATGGCGATCTGACCGAGAACGCGGCCTCCCTGCGCTTTGCGTCGTATGGCATCCTGCCGTTGGGGAAAAACTGGCAGCTGGCGCCGTCGGTGATAGCCCAGCATAGCGAAGACCGCTATCGCGACGGCGACCGCTACGACTGGGCGACGTTTAACCTGCGGGTATCACAGGGGATCTCCGCTCACTTCGCCCTGCTGTATGAGGCCTCGTGGCAGTATATGGATCTCAATCCGAACGGGCGCAGCTATCGCTATAATGACAACGTTTATCAGTATCAGGCGGTGCGCGGTGATTTCTACAAGCTGACCTTCGCCCCCACCTTTAAAGTGGGTGATGTGCTGGATATCAAGGCGCGGCCGGAAATCCGCTTCTTTGCCACCTGGATGAACTGGGATAAAGCGCTGGATCGCTACGCGATAAATGACGATTTCGGCAGCAAAGGCTTTACCGCTGGCGGGACATGGAACTTCGGCGTGCAGACGGAGATTTGGTTTTAATCAAACGGCCCGTCCGGCTCAAATGCCAGGACGGGTTGATTTAAATACACGCTGTTACTTTGTCACTATGCCAGTGCTGTATGAAGTAATATAAACTTATAAAATAAAAACCATAACAGGCTAAAAAGATAAAGGTTGTTTTTATAATTCCAACAGGTGACTTTCGTTTTTTCTCAACGATGAGAAGATCGTGAAACCTTTCTTGCTGTTGTTCTGGTGTTAAATTATCAACTATTTTATTTTTTATATCATCGTGAATCTTTTTAAACGTTCGCTTTTCACCTGGAAAGCTACCGTGTAGAAGAAACAAAAAAAATAAAGAAAAGCATAACGAACGCTAATATCCGAATACTGGGCTCAGTTACCCCCCAGCATCCAAGGGTAGCAATAAACAACCAGATACCATGAGTGTTTGCTCGTGCTCTAAACCTATCAATATGAGCGCTGTATTTCTTGATTTGTTTCAAAATAGAATCGTTGGTTTCCATACGTAATGCACTCCTTTTTAAAGGCCCCGGTTACGAAAGAGGGCAAACTCTGCCATTTTTCTTGCGAAGAATAATCTTTCAAACAACCTTCAACAAGTTGATAATCAATGGATTACCCTGAAGCAATAAAAGCAGTTTTCTGGCTGCACCGGTTGGGTGACGTCGTTTCGTTTCCCAGCTTTTAACCAACTCGTAGCTAACGCCAACGGCCGCTGCAAAGTCCTGCTGTTTTAAACCTGTGGCTTCACGTATCGCTTTCACGTCAATTTCGCTGAAGGTATGAACGTGCTGCTCCATCAGCATTTGTTCACCTTTCTCGATCCTGACCATTTCTTCTGCACTCGCCAGCAGATCGGCAAACAATTCGTCTTTCATACCCACCTCGGTTGGCTCTCTGGCGCTTAGGATAGATGAACATGCTGTTTCTCTCAGTGCGTCGCCGGAGAAGCCCCTCCCCGGGGGCGGCGCAAAGCGCCTTGCCCGGGCTACGGAACTGCAGACCGCTGAGAACGCGTAGCCCGGACAGATGCGCAGCATCGCCTCCGGGTGCCGGGTTACATGCTATAACCCGGCTGCTTAATCAACTGCGCCATCTGCGGGGCGATCTCACTGTCCCACACCGCCTGCCACGCGTCCGGTTCAACCTGAGTGAGTGCGACGCTGACGGCGCTCTCTTTGCTGTTCAGATGGCGGATCAGCACCTCGGTAATGTCGGCGGCCAGCGCGGTTTTTTGTTCATCAGTCAGTTCACGGGGAAAACATTTAATATCAACATGCGGCATAGCAAAGACTCCTTGTGATGAGAGCCATAACGCTACCACAGAATGGCCGTTCTGGTTGGCATCGCGTGCGTTAAATCAGCTTGTTACGGCGTAGCGCCGCGGCCAGCTCCGGTCGCTGACAGAACGCCCGGGCGATGGCGGCGAATTTTGGCGCGTGGTCGTCAAACCACGCCTGGCGGGGTCCCCAGCGGTACATCGCCGCGATATAGCAATCCAGCAACGTTACCGACGCGCCCAGCGCCCACGGCCCGGCGGCCAGCTGCTGTTCGAACCAGAGATAGAGATTTTTCCGGTACTGGCGACAATTCTCCACCAGCTGCTCCGCGGCGGCGGGCGCCCAGCGTTCCGGGTAATCGGCATAGGTAAAGGTAGGATAGACATTGGCCACCAGCCAGACCAGCAGGCGCTGAAACTGCGGACGCTGTGGCGTCCCCGGCGCGGGGGCCAGATCGGGACGCTGGTCGAGGATCATCAGCGCGATGGCGGCGGTTTCGGTCATGATGCTCCCGTCGGCCAGCCTCAGGGTGGGCACCTGGCACAGCGGATTAATCTGCCGCAGACGCTCGCGCGCCGGACCGGGCTGGTCAAAGCCCTCCACGTCAACCACCTCGTAGGGAATATCGGCCAGGGAGAGCATCAGCTCGCTAATCGTCGAGCCCCATCCCGGCACGCCATAAACGGTTATCATGGTCTGCCTCCAGGGTAAAGCCTAAGTGTAGGCAGAAATTTGCCGCTCACCCACCCGGCACACCATGCCCTGAAAAGCCTGGCCTACGCCGATTCTCGTGCCACCAGCTGAAAGCCGATATCTATAATCACCCCGCTTTCTTCTCCCCCTTCGATGCGGTCAGCCAGCAGCGTGGCTGCCCGTTCACCGATGGCATGGCGATCGACGCTGACGGTGGTGATGGCTGGACGATTGCTGGCGGCGAAATCCAGATCGCCAAAACCGATCACCGCCAGATCCTGCGGTACGCGTAGCCCCCGGCTTTCGGCTTCCATAATCGCCCCCTGGGCGAGGGTGTCTGAGCTGCAGATGATCACATCAAACTCGCCGGCGGCCAGCAGCTCCGCCAGACCGCGTCGCCCCAGCGCCAGCGACGCCGGGAGCGGCACTTCAACCTGAGGCGCATCGTCCAGCCCTTTTTTAGCCAGTCGGGCACAGAGCCCCTGCTTACGCAACATCGCGCGCGCATCGCCCGCCCACAGCAGGCCTGGTCGCTGGTAGCCTTTCTCCAGCACGTACTCGCCAATGGTTTCGCCAACTTTTTCATGGGAAAAACCGACCAGCATATCCAGCGGCGTCGGGGTGAGATCCCAGATTTCCACCACCGGCGTGGCGGCGTTAAGAATCGTTTTCTTTAACAGCGGTGCATGCTGGATGCCGGTTAACACAACGCCATCAGGGCGCCGCGAAAGCAAGGTGGAGACCAGCTCGGCTTCGGTCTGCCGGTCATAGCCCGCTACGCACAGCAGCATATGGTAGCCGCGCGCCGCCAGGGTATCGCTCAGCGCCTGGATGGTATCGACAAACATATTGTTATTGATTTGCGGTACCACGACCGCCACCAGCTTGCTGCGCCTGGAGGCGAGGCCGCCGGCCAGCGCATTGGGGATATAGCCCGTAGACTGCACCGCCTGCATCACTTTCTCTACCGTTTTTGGCCTGACCAGTTGGGGCGTATTCAGCGCCCGACTGACCGTCATCGGCGACAACCCGGCGCTGCGGGCCACATCCTCCAGCGTCGGCGCCCGCGTCGGTTTTTTGCTTTTCACGGCTAAGCCCCTGTGTTAAGTCGTTTCCTGTGGGCATTATTGATGATGCCCCACGCAATTGCCAGCGCCCGCCGCGTCTCCCCTAACAGAATCAAAGACCTGCAATACTAAATGTTATCGCTATCATTTTTGCTTGTCACTTTTCACAAACTGTTTTGGATCGTGACTTGGACAACATAATTTACACCTTTATAACGGCCAATTGTGATCGTTTGTACAAATTAAAACCACTAATGTAGCGTCAAAATCATTTCACCATTACAAATGATAGCGCAATCATTTTATTACCAAAAAGGACACCATTATGACCTCAAGCGCCAATTCCGAGTCCGTAACCTACGCCAAAGCTTTCGGCGTCAAAACCGCCGCAGAAACCGGTGACCGCATTGAACACGTCAAGCTGTCGCTGGCTTTTCTGCCGTTGGCCACTCCCGTCAGCGATGCCAAAGTGCTGACTGGTCGCCAAAAACCGCTGACCGAAGTGGCGATTATCATCGCGGAAATTCACTCCCGGGATGGATTCACCGGCGTCGGCTTTAGCTACTCGAAACGTGCGGGCGGCCAGGGCATTTACGCTCACGCCAAAGAGATAGCTGATAATCTGCTTGGCGAAGATCCAAACGACATCGACAAGATCTACACCAAACTGTTGTGGGCCGGAGCTTCCGTCGGCCGTAGCGGAATGGCGGTACAAGCTATCTCCCCTATCGATATTGCCCTGTGGGATATGAAAGCCAAACGCGCCGGTCTACCGCTGGCCAAACTGCTGGGTTCACATCGTGATTCTGTGCAGTGCTACAACACTTCCGGCGGCTTCCTGCATACCCCACTGGATCAGGTGTTGAAAAACGTGGCTATCTCCCGTGAAAACGGCATCGGCGGGATTAAACTGAAAGTCGGTCAGCCTAATACTGCCGAGGATATCCGTCGTCTGACGGCAGTGCGCGAAGTGCTGGGCGATGACTTCCCGCTGATGGTCGATGCCAACCAGCAGTGGGATCGCGAAACCGCCATCCGCATGGGACGCAAAATGGAGCCGTTCAATCTGATCTGGATTGAGGAGCCGCTGGATGCCTATGACGTTGAAGGACACGCGCAGCTGGCCGCCGCGCTGGATACGCCGATTGCCACCGGCGAGATGCTGACCAGCTTCCGCGAACATGAGCAATTGATCCTCGGCAACGCCAGCGACTTCGTGCAACCGGACGCCCCGCGCGTCGGCGGGATCTCCCCGTTCCTGAAAATAATGGATCTGGCCGCGAAGCACGGCCGCAAACTGGCCCCGCACTTTGCCATGGAAGTGCACCTGCATCTCGCCGCCGCCTACCCGCTGGAACCGTGGCTGGAGCACTTCGAGTGGCTGAACCCGCTGTTTAACGAGCAGTTAGAACTGCGCGATGGCCGGATGTGGGTTTCCGAACGCCATGGTCTGGGCTTCACCCTCAGCGAGCAGGCCCGCCGCTGGACCCAGCAAAGCTGCGAGTTTGGAACACGCCCGTAATGTCTTTTCCCGGATGACGGCGTCCACGCCTTATCCGGGCTACCGGTCCGCAGACCACTGAGGACCCGTAGCCCCGATAAGCGCAGCGCCACCGGGGATAAACCTCTGCCCCGTTGTACTCGCAATACACGAAATCCGTCAGCAAGCACCAACGCAGCATGAAAGATGACGTGTCTTCACAACCCTGCAAAGGAGTTGAATAACATGCAACAGCAAATAAAACGCAGCAACGTGCGTTACGGTATATTAGTTTTTTTATTTCTTGCGACCGTATTTAATTATGCAGACCGGGCCACCTTGTCTGTTGTCGCGCCGATTATGAGTAAAGAGTTAGGTTTTGACCCTGAAGCAATGGGCCTGGCCTTTTCGGTGTTTGGTATTTCCTATGTTATTATGCAAATACCCGGCGGCTGGCTGCTGGATAAATATGGTTCGCGGTTGGTCTACGGCTGCGCACTGATTGGCTGGTCGGTCGTCACTATGTTTCAGGGCACTATTTATCTGTTTGCCAGTCCGCTGGTAGTGCTGGTGATCCTGCGTCTGATGATGGGCGCCATTGAAGCGCCCGCTTTTCCGGCCAACAGTCGCCTGAGCGTCCAGTGGTTCCCCAATAAAGAGCGTGGATTTGTCACCTCGGTCTATCAGGCCGCGCAGTATATTTCGCTGGGAATAATTACGCCGCTGATGACCATCATTCTGCATAATTTAAGCTGGCACTATGTCTTTTATTATATTGGCGCTATTGGGGTGGTACTGGGAATATTCTGGCTATTAAAAGTTAAGGATCCTTCACATCACCCTAAAATTAACCCACAGGAGCTCGATTATATTCGTGAAGGCGGCGGCGTACCGGAATTAGGTAGCCAAAAAACGCCGCAAAAATTAACTCTCGCGCAGATTAAAAGTGTCTGCGTCAATCGTATGATGATCGGGGTATATATCGGTCAGTTCTGCGTCACATCGATTACCTGGTTCTTCCTCACCTGGTTTCCGACTTATCTCTACCAGGCCAAAGGCATGTCAATCCTTAAGGTCGGGTTTGTCGCCAGTATCCCGGCGATTGCCGGATTTATCGGCGGCCTGTTGGGCGGCGTATTTTCGGACTGGCTGCTGAAACGCGGTTACAGTCTGACCACCGCCCGTAAGCTCCCGGTGATCTGCGGCATGCTGCTCTCCTGCGTCATTGTCGTCGCCAACTACACCTCTTCGGAAGTGGTGGTGATCGCCGCCATGAGCCTGGCGTTCTTTGCCAAAGGTTTCGGGAATCTCGGCTGGTGCGTGCTGAGCGACACCTCGCCGAAAGAGATGCTCGGTATTGCCGGCGGCGTGTTCAATATGTGCGGCAACCTGGCGAGCATCATTACCCCGCTGGTCATCGGGGTGATCCTCGCCGACACCCACTCGTTTGATTACGCCATCCTCTACGTCGGTTCCATGGGCGTGCTGGGCCTGTTCTCTTATCTGTTTATCGTTGGACCGCTGGATCGCTTGACGCTCACTCCGCGCACCGTTTGATTGATGACCCTGGCGAGCATTCGCCTCCGCTGTTTCGCATCGTACTCCGGCGAAACAGCGGTTTTTTAGTAGGTTATCCCCGGCGGGTTGACCACCGACTGCGCCACCGCTTCGCCCTGCTCCCCCCAACGCGCCAGCACCTGCTGATATTCACCGCGGGCAATCGCCCCGTCGAGAGCCGCCTGCAGGGCATAGACCAGACCGTTGCCTTTTTTGGTGGTTGTCGCCACCCACGCTTTTTTCGGCCCCAGGCCCACCACCCGGGTCTGACCGTTAAGCGCCGCTTTATAGGCTGCCACCGACTGCGGGCCGAAAAAGATATCCGCCCGCCCGGACTGGATATAGAGGTTGCCGGAGGCATCATCGGTCAGGTAGACCGGCTGGGCCTGCGGCCGTCCGGCGGCGCGGTTGTCCTCGTTCCAGCCCAGCAGGATCCGCTCCTGATTGGTGCCGGACCCGACGATCACTTTGCGCCCGGCAAGGTCGGCGGGTCCGTTTACCGCGGCGATATCGCTGGTGGATTTCACCGAGAAGGCCAGGGAGTCCACCCGGTAAGTCGCAAAATCGAACTTCTCTTTGCGCTTCTCGGTTACCGCGATATTGATCAGCGCCACATCGTAGCGGCCGGAGGCGATGCCCAGCGGCCAGTCCTCCCACGCGGTGGGCACCAGCCTGAGCTTCAGGCCAAGGCTTCCGGCCAGCAGGCGGGCTATATCCGGGTCGCTACCGATCCGCGTGCGGTTGTCGCTGGCCAGCAGGGCCAGCGGCGGCGAATTGAGCGCCGAGATCGCCACCGTTAGCGTCCCCGGCTCGACGAAGCGATAGCCCGGCGGAATTTTCGCTATCGCCTGCGGGTCGCGGGTGACCGGCAATGGCTGCTCATTGGCGCGCAGATCCAGCGCCGCGTAAGCGCTCATGGCAAAAGCGCTGAGAACAAGGGTCATTAGCGCTCTGTTCATGACGGCAGCACCCTGGATAAAAACTGCCGGGTACGCGGATGCTGCGGATGGTTGAGCACCTCGTCGCTGCTGCCCTGCTCGACGATCCTGCCGTCGACCATAAACACCACCTGGTCGGCCACCTCGCGGGCAAAGCCAATCTCATGGGTGACCACCACCAGGGTGGTGCCCGATCGCGCCAGCTTCTTGATGACATCCAGCACCTCGCCCACCAGCTCGGGATCCAGCGCCGAGGTGGGTTCATCAAACAGGATCACCCGCGGGTTCAGCGCCAGCGCCCGGGCAATGGCGATACGCTGCTGCTGGCCGCCGGAGAGATGCCGCGACCAGGCGTCGGCTTTATTGCGCAGTCCGACGACGTCCAGTAGCTCATAGGCGCGGGCAATGGCCTCTTTGCGCGTGACCTGCTGGTGGGCGATCGGCGCCTCAATCAGGTTCTCCAGCACCGTCAGGTGCGGAAACAGGTTAAAGTTCTGGAACACGTAGCCGACGTTGATCCGCTGGCGAAGAATTTCCTTTTCTTTCATCTCATACAGCTTGTCGCCTTTGCGGCGATAGCCGATATAGTCGCCGTCAATCTGAATAAATCCCTCATCGACCCGTTCGAGGTGATTTATGGTGCGCAGCAGCGTGGACTTGCCCGAACCGGAAGGGCCGAGGATCACCGTCACCGTGCCCGGGGGGATCTCCAGCGACACATCGTCCAGCGCCTTGTGGCGGCCATAGTATTTGCTGACTCCGGTGATAGAGATATGGCCATTATGAGAGCTGGGCATGAGCGGCCTCCTGCGGCTGTGGTTGACGTGCGGGTTGATTCAGACGGCTGCTGCGGGCGCTGTTTACCGCCGAGCGGCGCTCGCTGCGCGCCAGGCCCCGTTCCACCAGATACTGAAAGGCGGAGAGGACGCTGGTGATCGCCAGATACCAGGCGGCGCCGACCATCAACAGCGGGATCACCTCCTGGGTACGGTTGTAGATCATCTGGATGGTGTAGAACAGTTCCGGCATCGCCAG
>OJUX01000198.1_pt1 | contig 23892 bp, 19 predicted proteins | sample 1599971 | NCBI WGS metagenome assembly OJUX01 (sample SAMN04436859, study PRJEB24849) | human gut metagenome | biome: human gut; feature: NICU; material: stool | host: Homo sapiens | place: USA: Saint Louis, MO | collected 2011-09-23
AATGACAGACTGCAGCCGGCGCAGAGCGCGGTCAGCTACAGTCTGGGGCAGGCGGTTTAAGGCGCCAGGCGTAGCGCTGTTTTCGGTACACAGCTGCAGGCGAGAATAGTGCCATCCCCGGCAACCGCGTTTTTCTTTAACGGACTCACTTCTCCCTCTTCCAGCCGGATGCGGCAGCTGCCGCAGATCCCCGCCCGACACGAATAGGGTACGCGAATGCCCTGTTGTTCCAGTTGCTCCAGCAGCACCTGCTGGTTATTGCCGGTAAACTGTTGACCCTGCCATTCGATGGCAACCGTAGCCTGCTGCTGCGCCTCGGGAGCCGGGGTATCGTCGCTTTCACCTGCCCCGTAGGCTTTCGCCGGGCCGCGGGTAAGGATTTCCACTTCATCTCCCACCCGGATCACCCCGCTGTTGCGGGCAATCAGGTTCTGGCCGAAATCGACATCGCCATTGTCCAGCGCGGTACGAAAACGCTTTAAGGTTTCCAGCGGCTCCCCGGCGGGATGCTTCTGACCGCGCTCCGGGCTGACGGTGGTAAAAATGCAGCGGCTGCACGGCTTAGCGACGTCAAACACCACCTCGCCGATGCGGATCACTTTCCAGCTATCTTCATCCCAGGCCGCCGCGCCGGTGACCACAAGGTTAGGGCGAAACTGTTCTATGCTTACGCTGGCCGGGCAGCGCTGTTGCAGATCGCGCAGGGAGGCCTCGTTAGCCAGCAGGTAAGGGTAGCCGTCGGCGAAGGAGAGCGGCACCGCATCATGGCGCTTTACCCGGCGGGTTAGCTGCGGCCCCAGCCAGCGCAGCTGGACATCGCGCTTGAAAAAGCCGCTGAGCCACTGGTTAACGGCGGCGGGCGCGATGAGGGCGGTAAAATGGTTGCCCCAGACTTCGGTCGGCTCGGCCTGCGTGGCGAAATCGCTAAAACGCACCACGGCGCTGCTGCCGTCCGGTGCGGTCAGGTGAAGGCCATCATGCAGCGGCGCCGGAATAAATTTCACCATTTGCGGAAACTGGCGAGCGGTAATAAAGGTCCCGTCGGTTTCGGTGACCATAAACAGGCGATCGAAGGCCAGGCCGCTGATATCAGCAAAGGCGTGGGTCAGGCCCATGCCGCGCATGGATTTAACAGGATGAATAAAAAGTCGCGATAGCGTTACCATACGCTGCCTCCGGGTTCCAAAAATAAGCCTATAACTTTATGACATAGGGCACATATTGGCTATAATGCGCACCAATTTTCTTTAAGTAAAAGTGACGATATGAATTCTCTGTTTGCCAGTACGGCCCGTGGGCTGGAAGAGCTGTTAAAAACTGAACTGGAAGGGCTTGGCGCGACGGACTGCCAGGTAGTCCAGGGCGGGGTCCATTTTCAGGGGGATACGCGCCTGCTGTATCAAAGCCTGATGTGGAGCCGGCTGGCTTCGCGCATCATGCTGCCGCTGGGCGAATGTCGCGTATACAGCGATCTGGATCTGTACCTCGGCGTACAGGCCATTCCGTGGACGGAGATGTTCAACCCTGGCGCCACCTTCGCGGTGCATTTTAGCGGCCTCAATGACGAGATCCGTAACAGCCAGTACGGCGCGCTGAAGGTTAAAGACGCCATTGTCGACAGCTTCACCCGTAAGAATCTACCGCGCCCGAACGTCGATCGTGAGTCGCCCGATCTGCGGATCAACGTCTGGCTGAACAAAGAGACGGCGCACATCTCGCTGGATCTGAGCGGCGAAGGCCTGCACCTGCGCGGCTATCGCGATGGTACCGGAATGGCGCCGATCAAAGAAAATCTCGCGGCGGCGATCGTCATGCGCTCTGGCTGGGTACCGGGTACGCCGCTGCTCGATCCGATGTGCGGCTCCGGTACCCTGCTGATTGAAGCGGCGATGCTGGCGACCGACCGCGCGCCGGGCCTGCACCGCGGCCACTGGGGCTTTGGCGGCTGGGCGCAGCACGATGACGGCATCTGGAAAGAGGTGAAGGCGGAAGCGCAAACCCGCGCTCGTCAGGGATTGGCAGCGTATGAGTCACGCTTCTACGGCTCAGACGTCGACGCGCGCGTAATCGAGCGCGCGCGCCGCAACGCCCGCCGCGCCGGCATTGGCGAGCTGATCGATTTTGACGTGAAAGACGTCGCCCAACTGAACAACCCGCTGCCGAAAGGCCCGTACGGGACGGTGATCAGTAACCCGCCGTACGGCGAACGTCTGGAAAGCGAGCCAGCGCTGATCGCTCTGCACAGCCTGCTTGGCCGGATAATGAAAAGTCAGTTCGGCGGCTGGAACCTGTCGGTATTCAGCGCTTCGCCGGAGCTGCTGAGTTGCCTGCAGCTGCGTGCCGACAAGCAGTTTAAAGCCAAGAACGGCCCGCTGGACTGCGTGCAGAAGAATTATCACCTGGCGGAGAGCGAAGGCGGCAAGCCGGCGATGCTGGCGGAGGATTTTGCTAACCGTCTGCGTAAGAACCTGAAGAAGTTTGAAAAATGGGCCCGCCAGGAAGGAATCGAATGCTATCGCCTGTACGATGCTGATCTACCGGAATACAACGTGGCCATTGACCGCTATGCCGACTGGGTGGTGGTCCAGGAGTATGCCCCGCCGAAAACCGTCGACGCGCATAAGGCGCGCCAGCGTCTGTTCGACATCATCGCTGCGACTATCGCCGTACTGGACATGGCGCCTAACAAGCTGGTGCTGAAAACCCGTGAACGGCAGAAGGGGAAAAACCAGTATCAGAAGATGGCGGAGAAGGGCGACTTTATTGAGGTACAGGAGTATAACGCGCGCCTGTGGGTCAACCTCACCGACTACCTGGATACCGGTCTGTTCCTCGACCACCGTATCGCCCGTCGCATGCTCGGCCAGATGAGTAAAGGTAAGGACTTCCTGAACCTGTTCTCCTATACCGGCAGCGCCAGCGCCCACGCAGGCCTCGGCGGTGCGCGATCCACCACCACGGTGGATATGTCACGCACCTACCTGGAGTGGGCGGAACGCAACCTGCGTCTCAATGGCCTGACCGGCCGCGCGCATCGCCTGATGCAGGCGGACGTGCTGGGTTGGCTGCGGGAGAGCACCGAGCAGTTCGATCTGATCTTTATCGATCCGCCGACCTTTTCCAACTCCAAACGAATGGAAGATGCGTTTGACGTCCAGCGCGATCACATTCGCCTGATGACCGATCTAAAACGTCTGCTGCGTAAAGGCGGCACCATTATGTTCTCGAATAACAAACGCGGTTTCCGTATGGATCATGACGGGCTGGCGGCGCTTGGCCTGAAGGCGCAAGAGATTTCGCAAAAAACGCTGTCGCAGGATTTTGCCCGCAACCGTCAGATCCACAACTGCTGGCTGATTACCGCAGCCTGAAAGGAATAAATAATGTCACTGATTAGTATGCACGGCGCCTGGCTTTCCTTCAGCGATGCGCCGCTGCTGGATAATGCCGAGCTGCATATTGAAGATAACGAACGCGTCTGCCTCGTCGGACGCAACGGCGCCGGTAAATCTACCCTGATGAAGATCCTCAACCGCGAACAGGGGCTGGATGACGGACGCATCATTTATGAACAGGACCTGATCGTGGCGCGTCTGCAGCAGGATCCGCCGCGGAACGTTGCTGGTACGGTGTACGATTTTGTCGCCGAAGCGATCGCCGAGCAGGCGGCTTATCTGAAAGCCTACCATGACGTGTCGCATCAGGTGATGACCGATCCGAGCGACAAAAATTTAAATGAACTGGCGCGCCTGCAGGAGCAGCTCGATAACCTGGGACTATGGCAGCTGGACAGCCGCATTAACGAAGTGATTGAGCAGCTGGGCCTTGACGCCAATGCGCAGCTGGCGTCGCTGTCCGGTGGCTGGCTACGTAAAGCGGCGCTGGGCCGCGCCCTGGTCAGTGGGCCGCGCGTGCTGCTGCTGGATGAGCCCACTAACCACCTCGATATCGAAACCATCGACTGGCTGGAAGGGTTCCTGAAAACCTTTAAAGGCACGATTATCTTTATTTCGCATGACCGTTCCTTTATCCGCAATATGGCGACGCGCATTGTCGACCTCGATCGTGGCAAGCTGGTGACCTATCCGGGAAATTACGATCAGTATCTCCTCGATAAAGAAGAAGCCCTGCGGGTCGAAGAACTGCAGAATGCGGAATTTGACCGCAAGCTGGCCCAGGAAGAGGTGTGGATCCGTCAGGGTATCAAAGCGCGCCGGACCCGTAACGAAGGCCGAGTCCGCGCGCTGAAGGCGATGCGCCGCGAGCGCGGTGAGCGTCGGGAAGTGATGGGCAGCGCGAAGATGCAGGTTGAGGAGGCTTCCCGTTCCGGCAAAATCGTCTTTGAGATGGAAAACGTCAACTATCAGGTTGACGGCAAAGTGCTGGTGAAGGATTTCTCCGCACAGATCCAGCGCGGCGACAAGATCGCCCTGATCGGCCCCAACGGCTGCGGGAAAACCACGTTGCTGAAGCTGATGCTCGGCCAGCTGCAGGCCGACAGCGGGCGGATCCATGTTGGCACCAAGCTGGAGGTCGCCTACTTCGACCAGCACCGCGCGGAGTTGGATCCGGATAAAACGGTGATGGACAACCTGGCGGAAGGCAAACAGGAGGTAATGGTTAACGGTAAGCCACGCCATGTGCTGGGTTATCTACAGGACTTCCTGTTCCATCCGAAACGAGCGATGACCCCGGTACGTGCGCTTTCCGGAGGGGAACGTAACCGCCTGCTGCTGGCCCGGCTGTTCCTGAAACCCAGCAATCTGCTGATCCTTGATGAACCGACTAACGACCTCGATGTTGAAACGCTGGAGCTGCTGGAAGAGCTGATCGATGGTTATCAGGGGACCGTGATGCTGGTGAGCCACGATCGTCAGTTTGTCGACAATACCGTGACCGAGTGCTGGATCTTCGAAGGCGGCGGTCGTATTGGCCAGTACGTCGGCGGCTATCACGACGCCCGCGGTCAGCAGGCCCAGTCTTTGGCGCAAAAGCAGACGGTCGTTAAAAAAACGACGGAAGTCGCTCAGCCAAAAGCAGAAACTGTCAAACGCGGCGGGAACAAACTAAGCTATAACCTGCAGCGCGAGCTGGAACAACTGCCGCAGAAGCTGGAGGCTCTCGAGGCCGAACTGCAGACGCTGCAGGATCAGGTTGCCGATCCCGATTTCTTCGGGCAACCGCACGATCGCACGCAGCAGGTGCTGGCGCAGCTGGCCGAAGCGGAGCAGGCGCTGGAAGCGGCCTTTGAACGCTGGGAATATCTCGAAGGATTAAAGAACGGCGCCTGAGCCGAGGAGTTGTCATGTGCGATCATCATCATGCTGCGCGACATATTCTATGTCCCCAATGTGATTTGCTGGTGGCTTTGCCGCAGCTTGAGCATCGCCAGAAAGCCGCCTGCCCGCGCTGCGGTACAACGTTAACCACCACGTGGGACGCGCCTCGCCAGCGTCCCACGGCGTATGCGCTGGTCGCGCTGTTTATGCTGCTGCTGGCCAACCTGTTCCCTTTTATCTATATGAAAGTGGGCGGCATCAGTAGCGAAATAGAGCTGCTGGAAATTCCCAACGTACTGTTTACCGAGGATTACGCCAGTCTCGGGACTTTCTTTTTACTCTTTGTTCAATTAGTGCCGGCGTTTTGCCTGGTCACCATTTTGCTGCTGGTTAATCGGGTCAGAATGCCTGCCGGCCTGAAGACGTTCCTTGCGCGAATTCTCTTTCAACTGAAAACCTGGGGCATGGCGGAGATCTTTCTTGCCGGCGTACTGGTGAGCTTCGTCAAGCTGATGGCCTACGGTGATATCGGCATCGGTCTGAGCTTTGTTCCCTGGTGTATGTTTTGCCTGCTGCAGTTACGTACTTTTCAGTGCGTCGACCGCCGCTGGCTATGGGATGATATTGCCCCCATGCCGGCCATTACCCAGCCGCTGAAGGTCGGGGTGACCGGTATCCGTCAGGGGCTGCGCTCCTGTGCCTGCTGTACGGCGGTGTTGCCGGTCGATCAGACCGTCTGCCCGCGCTGTAACAGTAAAGGAACGGCGCGGCGCAAAAATAGCCTGCAGTGGACGCTGGCGCTGCTGGTGACGTCATTTATCCTTTATCTCCCTGCCAACATTATGCCGATCATGATCACCGATCTGCTGGGCGATAAAATGCCATCGACCATTATGGCCGGGGTGATTTTACTGTGGAGTGAAGGTTCATATCCGGTGGCGCTGGTGATCTTTATCGCCAGTATTATGGTGCCGACGCTGAAGATGATCGCTATCGCCTGGTTATGCTGGAACGCCAACGGCAACGGCGCGCGAGATTCGGAGCGCATGCATCTGATCTATGAGGTGGTGGAATTTGTTGGCCGCTGGTCAATGATTGACGTTTTTGTCATCGCCGTGCTTTCTGCGCTGGTCCGCATGGGAGGGTTAATGAATATCTATCCAGCCATCGGCGCGGTCATGTTTGCGCTGGTGGTGGTGATGACCATGTTTTCAGCCATGACGTTTGATCCCCGTTTACTGTGGGATCGTGAGCCAGATTCAAGCCATGAGGAAATACAACAACATGGAAAATAAGAGCGGAGAAGCGAAAGTGCAGAAGGTGAAGAACTGGTCACCGGTGTGGATCTTCCCTATCGTCACTGCGCTGATCGGGGCATGGATCCTGTTTTATCATTACAGCCATCAGGGGCCTGAGGTCACGCTGATCACCACCAATGCGGAAGGGATTGAAGGGGGAAAAACCCGGATCAAGAGCCGCAGCGTAGACGTTGGGGTGGTGGAGAGCGCGACGCTGACCGACGATCTCACCCACGTGGAAATCAAAGCCCGCCTCAATTCCGGGATGCAGAAGCTGCTGCACGACGATTCCGTCTTCTGGGTGGTAAAGCCGCAGGTTGGGCGCGAGGGGATCAGCGGTCTTGGGACATTGTTGTCCGGGGCCTATATTGAACTGCAGCCGGGAACGAAAGGTTCGGTGCCAGCGCAGTATCCGCTACTGGATTCTCCGCCGCTGGCCTCGCCGGATGCCAAGGGGATCCGTATTCTGCTGGAAAGCAGCAAGGCGGGCCAGCTGTCGCCGGGCGATCCGGTGTTGTTCCGCGGCTATCGCGTGGGGTCAGTGGAAACCAGCACCTTCGACACGCAGAAACGTCGTATAACTTACCAGCTGTTCATCAATGCGCCTAACGATCGCCTGGTGACCACCAACGTTCGTTTCTGGAAAGACAGCGGGATCGCTGTAGATTTGACCTCGGCGGGGATGCGCGTCGAGATGGGCTCGCTGTCGACGCTGTTTGGCGGCGGGGTGAGCTTCGATATTCCTGAAGGACTGGACCTCGGCGAGCCGGTGGCGAATAAAACGGAATACCATCTGTTTGACGATCAGAAGAGCATCCAGGATTCAGTCTTTACCGAGCATATCGATTACGTCATGTTCTTCAAAGACTCGGTTCGCGGCCTGCAGCCGGGCGCGCCGGTGGAGTTCCGCGGTATCCGTCTGGGCACCGTCGGCAAAGTGCCGTTCTTTATTCCGGGGCTGAAGCAGCGTTTGAACGATGACTATCGTATTCCAGTGGAAGTGCGGGTTGAACCGCAACGGCTGATTAATCAGCTTGGCGGCGATCCGAATATTCGCGCCCACATTGACGATCTGATCAACCGCGGACTGCGCGGCTCGCTGAAAACCGGTAACCTGGTGACCGGCGCGCTGTATATCGATCTCGACTTCTATCCGAAGGCGCCCCCGCGCGGGAAAATACAGGAGTTTAACGGCTATCCGATTATCCCGACCATCAGCGGTGGACTGGCACAGATCCAGCAGCGTCTGATGGATGCGCTGGATAAGATTAATAACCTGCCGATTAATCCGCTGCTGGAGCAGGCGACCAGCACCCTGGCGCAGAGCGAGAAGACGATGCAGCACGTGCAGACCACGCTGGATAATCTGAACAAGATCACCTCCAGCCAGTCAATGCAGCAGCTGCCCGCCGATATGCAGACGACGCTGCGTGAACTGAACCGTAGCATGCAGGGCTTCCAGCCGGGCTCTGCGGCCTACAATAAGATGGTGGCCGATATGCAGCGTCTGGATCAGGTGCTGCGTGAGCTGCAGCCGGTTCTGAAAACGCTAAATGATAAGAGCAATGCGCTGGTATTTGAGGCGAAGGATAAAAAAGATCCACAGCCGAAGGGAGCGAAATAATGAAAAAATGGTTACTGGCGGCAGCCGTATGCGTACTGACGGCGTGCAGTAGCGGCGGGGAAAGCAAGACATACTATCAGCTACCGGTTGTGCAGGGCGGCGCGCAGAGCGCCGCCAGTCAGGGGGCACGTCTGCTGTGGGTAGAGCAGGTCAGCATCCCGGATTATCTGGCGGGTAACGGGGTGGTCTATCAGACCACCGACGTGCAGTATGTGATCGCCAATAATAATCTGTGGGCCAGTCCGCTGGATCAGCAGCTGCGCACTACGCTGGTGGCAAATCTCAGCCAGCAGTTGCCCGGCTGGGTAGTGTCGTCCCAGCCGCTGGGGAGCGAGCAGGATACCCTCAACGTTGCGGTCAATGGCTTTCATGGTCGCTATGACGGGCGGGTTATCGTTAGCGGTGAGTGGCTGCTGAAGCATCAGGGACAGCTGATTAAGCGCCCGTTTAACATCGTCCTCAGGCAGGAACAGGATGGTTATGACGCGATGGTCAAGACCCTGGCGCAGGCGTGGAGCCAGGAGGCGGCTGCCATTGCCAGCGAGCTTAATCGTCTGCCATAAGTAAAATTCATCATAATGATCTGCCGCGTGGTTCACCTGGGCCGCGCGGCATTTTTTTTTGCCAGGTCAGTTCGTTACCGGCGGCTACGCCGAGCGAACAAAAAATGAACTCTTATATAGGTCACAAATATGACACTGGCGTGAATTTTGCGCATTGACGTTGCCTTCTTTTCGCGGTATTCGTAACCCGTGGCTGCACAATTTGCGACCACTGTTTTCTTTTCCACCAGATCAAAGAATGAGGGAAACGAGGCATGAAGAGACAAAAACGAGATCGCCTGGAACGGGCACACCAACGCGGATATCAGGCGGGTATCGCGGGAAGATCGAAAGAAATGTGTCCATACCAGAGCCTGAATCAACGCTCATGGTGGCTGGGAGGCTGGCGAGAAGCCATGGAGGACAGGGTACTAACGGCCTGACACTGTCTCTTTAAAAAAGAAGCCTCCGCATAGCGGGGGCTTCGCCTTTTAATCGCTGCTGAATGTTATCAGAAAGCGGAAGTATCCTGGAACAGACCCACTTTCAGATCGTTCGCGGTGTAGATCAGACGATCGTCAACCAGCACTTCACCATCCGCAAGTCCCATAATCAGACGACGGTTAACAATGCGCTTGAAGTGGATACGGTAGGTGACTTTTTTCGCGGTCGGCAGAACCTGACCGGTAAATTTCACTTCGCCAACGCCCAGCGCGCGGCCTTTGCCTTCGCCGCCCAGCCAGCCAAGATAGAACCCGACCAGCTGCCACATAGCATCCAGGCCCAGGCAGCCCGGCATCACCGGATCGCCGATAAAGTGGCAACCGAAGAACCACAGGTCAGGATTGATGTCGAGTTCTGCCTCAACATAACCTTTATCGTAGTTACCACCGGTTTCGGTCATTTTGATGACGCGGTCCATCATCAGCATGTTTGGTGCCGGTAACTGCGGGCCTTTCGCGCCGAACAGTTCACCACGACCAGAGGCAAGAAGATCTTCTTTTGTATAGGATTCGCGTTTATCTACCATGTTTTCAGTAAGCCTTATTTTAAGTTCGGGACGCAGGATAGCTAACACGTGTAAGCTGAACAAGTCCGATCAGTTAGAACTTGTCCCACCTAACCAGCGTAGCGGCCACGGAAAACGATGGCGAGTCTCTTGCTGGGTCGCCTGCGCTATCCGCTCCTGAATGGTTTGTCGCAGCGTCTGTCCTTCACCGTCCCACATCAGCTGGGTCAACATCGGCAGCGCTTCGGTAATATCGTCAATGGCCCAGATAGCAAACTGGTTGTCGGCAACGGCCTGACGTAGCTCGTGGTTCAGGCTGAGATGACGAACGTTGGCGGCAGGGATAATCACTCCCTGTTTGCCGGTTAAACCGCGCTGCTGACAGATAGTGAAGAAGCCTTCAATTTTCTCGTTCAGGCCGCCGACCGGCTGCACGCGACCAAACTGGTCGACGGAGCCGGTGATCGCGATGCTCTGATTTATCGGTACATTGGCCAGGGCGCTGATTAAGGCGCAGAGTTCCGCCATGGAGGCACTGTCGCCATCCACTTCACTGTAGGACTGCTCAAAGGTCAGCGAAGCAGTGAAGGGAAGCTGCTGCTCCAGCTCCAGCTCGGACATCAGAAAAGCCTGCATGATCATCATGCCTTTCGCATGAATGTTACCGCCCAGCTCGGCTTTACGTTCGACGTCGATAAATTCGCCATCGCCAATGTGCACGACGCAGCTGATGCGTGAAGGTTCACCGAACGCGCGTGGATGACCGGGGAATTCGATCACCGACAGGGCGTTGATCTGCCCGACGCATTCGCCTTCGGTTTCAATCAGGATCTGTTCCTGCAGGATTTCATCCTGCATACGCTCCGCCAGGTAGCCTTCACGCCATACCCGGCGCGCCAGCATGGTCTGCATCGCTTCGCCGGTAATCTCCTCGCCTTCGCAGAAGGCGGCGGCTTCCCGCAGCTGGCGGGTTATCCATAGCGGACTGAGCGGCAGGGTCTCCTGATCGCCGGTATAGCGCGTTCCCTCATCGATCAGCAGAGGCCAGGCATCGGCTGCCGGGCCCGGCAGCTCCAGCTGCTGCGCATTCTGCCATACCCACTGGCACCAGGCCTTTAGCGTGTCGGCGTCAGCAAACTGCAGAGTGTCTTCATACTCGCTATAGATCGCCTGCGCAGCCAGCTCCGGCTCCATTTCCTGGAAATCGGCCAGCGATTCGCGTTCGCCCACCAGGATGATTTTCAGACTCAGCGGCATGGAGGGAATGCTGACCGGCAGCGGACGCGATTCATCCATAGAAAGCCAGTCAAAGCGCTGACGAGTCACCATATTTTTCAGACGCACCCACAGCAGCGGTTGCGCCAGCAGTGTACGTAGCGAAAGCACAAGCACGCCGCCGTTGGCCTGATGGACCAGCCCAGGCTGGAGGGTGATTGCACCGTTAAACTGGCGTACGCAGCCAAACAGCTGTTCCGCTTCTACCCAATCGGCCATCACGACCGGGGCAGTACTGGCGAAATTATCCTCAGCGCCCTGCGCCGGTGCGAGCGACACCTGAGCGTCGGTTACCTCATAGCGGACGCCGTAAAGCGGTGCGGCAGGCTCGTGCAGAGTCCGGGTTTCAGCCGCCAGCCATTGCAGATATTCCGGCTCTTCAGGGGCTTTCACCAGCATGAAGGAGGAGACTGCCGGCGTGTACAGCAGCTGCTCAAGCCCATAGAACAAACGCGGCTGCAGATCGCCCGAGAGGGAGGGGGCCGGATGGGAAAGTTCAGCTTGAGCAAACAGCGCCTGGTAAGCTTCCAGATCAGGCGCAAGGTCGGTTCGGGTCAGTTTCGTAATGGTCAAAGTCGCTGTTTTTTAGTTAGATGTAAAGCGCGCAATTATACCTGATGCCGCGACCGAGCACACGGAGGATTATGGTTACCCTGATGATTACCCGGTCGCAGACTTCACGAATAATGATTTATATTCAGCACATCAGAAAAAAACTGATATCCTGAAATGAGTTACACGGTCACATTGAGATCGCAATGAAATATCAACAACTGGAAAATCTTGAAAGCGGCTGGAAATGGAAATATCTGGTAAAGAAGCACCGGGAAGGTGAGCTGATTACCCGCTACATTGAGGCCAGCGCTGCGCAAGCTGCGGTAGATGACTTGCTGACGCTCGAGAATGAACCTGTGCTGGTGCATGCCTGGATTGAGCAGCATATGAATCCGGCGCTGATGAACCGCATGAAGCAGACTATCCGCGCGCGACGGAAACGCCATTTTAACGCTGAGCATCAGTATACGCGTAAGAAGTCTATCGACCTTGAGTTTGTCGTTTGGCAGCGTCTTGCTGGCCTGGCGCAGCGGCGGGGCAAAACCTTGTCTGAAACCATCGTCCAGCTGATTGAAGATGCCGAGCACAAAGAGAAATATGCCAGCAAAATGTCGAGCCTGAAGCACGATCTGCAGGTACTGTTAGGGAAAGAATAGCCAGGTAGGATCGTCGACCCGCCTGCTGGTGGTTGCCCTGGCCGGGGGCTGCTTCACAGCTCTCAGCCGCTGAAGTGGGCGAGAGGGCATAAAAAAAACCCGCCGAAGCGGGTTTTTTTATCGGTTATAACTTAAGCCGCCGGCTGAGTTACAACTTCTTTGTAGCCTTTAACTTCGATCTCTACACGACGATCCGGAGCCAGGCAATCGATCAGGGCAGCGCGAGCTTTCACGTTGTCACAGGTGTTGCCAGTAACCGGGTTGGATTCACCCATGCCGCGAGCGGAGATTTTGCCAGCCGGGATGCCTTTAGCAACCAGGTAGTCAACAACGGACTGAGCACGTTTCTCAGACAGCTGCTGGTTGTAAGCTTCGGAACCGATGCGGTCGGTGTAGCCCAGAACAACAGCGGAACCGTCTTTCGGATCCATGTTGCTCAGCTGAGTGTACAGCTGATCCAGAGCCTGCTGACCTTCCGGTTTCAGGGTAGCTTTGTTGAAGTTGAACAGAACGTCAGACTTCAGGGTGAAGTGCTTGGTAGCCACTTCCGGAGCCGGAGCCGGAGCCGGAGCAACAACCGGTGCAGCATCTTCCTGACCGAAGCGGTAGGAAACGCCCAGGCTCAGCATGCCGTTATCAGGACGGGTACCCACAGTGCCCGCGTCGCCGATGTTGTTAACCCACTGGTATTCCAGACGGGTAGCGATGTCACGAGTAACAGCCCACTCTACGCCGCCAGCAAATACTGGGGAAACGCCAGTGTCGTGTTCGCTACGGGAAACGCCGGTAGAAGCGTAGTTGCCTTTGGAGTCAGCGCGCCAAACCATGCCGCCCAGACGGGTGTAGATGTCCAGATCGTCAGTGATCGGGTAACCCAGTTTAGCGGTCAGCTGAACGCCCTGAGCTTTGAAAGCACCGTTGTCAACGCTGCCTTTATATGCCATACGGCCCAGCCAGTCATAACCCATTTCGAAACCGAGGTACGGGTTAACCTGGTAACCACCGAACGCACCAGCACCAAGCTGATCGTTACGGGTCGGACCGTTGTTGTTCTGGAAACCGTTACCGTAGAAACCGGTGTCGTGATACTGGGACCAACCCAGTTTACCACCTGCATACCAGGTGTTATCTTTCGGAGCGGCCTGCGCTACGGTAGCGAAGCCAGCCAGTGCCACTGCAATCGCGATAGCTGTCTTTTTCATTTTTTGCGCCTCATTATCATCCAAAATTCGCCATGAAGTTACAAAAGACCTCACGGTTAAATCCTTCACCGGGGGCGTGACTTGTTGTTAACTATGCTGATACATGCAGCGTAAGCCGATCACCCCTGGCGATGTAAAGTCTACAACTTAGTTCGAAACTTACAAGTGTGAACTCTGTCAGGCATATGAAAAAAAAGGGTTGTGTACACAATATTTAACAAATATGGTTGATTTTCGTACACGAAAAAAAGACAGAAATCCCCGTGTGGCAGGCATTCCGCGAAAAAGACCATAAAAAACGCTGTACCTTTCCCAGCGGTAAAAAAAATTCCAGGAATAATCCTAATTTCACTCAATGATACAAATTTGAGTGAATTTTTAGCCCGCTGAGTTGTCTGCCGAGCGTGCCCTGATTTCGCACCGGGCGCATGATGAATCCCATCGCGGACCCTACCTGGGCAGCGTTAACGAGACGTTCATGTTCGTCAGCGGTTAACTCCTCCGCCAGCCAGCAGATAACCACACTATAATTACCCGTGCGCAGGGCACGGATCATTGAGTCTATGGTATGGCAGGGAGAGAGCTGGCTAATTTGCATGACCTTGGACAGCGGCAGACCGGCGGACTGAACCCATTCGCGGCTGAGCTTTTGTTGCGGCGTGAGCCACAGCTGCCAGCGCGACTGTTGACCCAGCTGCTGTAATAAAGGTAGCAGCAATAACTGCGTCATCATGGGTTGATCTTCACGATAGACAATTTCACTGATCAGCCCATTGGTGTTCTGTTCGCCAGAACGATGAGCGTAGTGGCCTGCCGGAGCAGAAGCCTGTGCTGAACGGTTTGCGTGAGCTGAAGTAAACATAGTCTATCCCGCCTTTAGTTACTGTATGCATATACAGTATCTTCGCCAGGGGAAAAGATCAACCGCAATTTGCCATTTTGCTGCCGGGAATTTAATCGCTTCTCGTGGTTCCTTATCTGTCAAAAGAAGCCCCTGCATTATCCAATCCTTAACGCGCGCTAATGGTTTCATTTCTCCCTGTCGATTGCTGCAACGCTTGCGATTTTCTGAAAGCGTCTCGCAAAACCGCATTCTGGTGAAAAAGTCGGCGAAAATCATCTTGCTGCTGCCCGGGAAGTCCCTTATGTTTTCTCTTAGCGGATCCGTTAACAACTTAAGTTTAATTACATGATTAACAAAGGAATGATCATGAGAAAACTAGTTTGTCCGCGGCTCCCGCAATTTCAGGCCTGCGTCTCACCGCTGGGTCAACTGCATACTCGTCCGCTCTTTGGCGGCTACAGCCTGGCTATTGATGATACGGTGTTTGTGATGGTGGCCGAGGGGAACATTTATCTGAAGGCCTGCGAGCAGAGCGCTGCTTATCGGGTGGAACATCGTAATCCTCTGTTAACGCTGCGCCGACACGGCCGCATAGTGCCGCTGAAGTATTATCAAATTGACGACACTTTATGGCGCGATGAGCAGCAGCTTTTTCGGCTATCGCTACTGTCGTGGCAGAGTGCGCAGCGCGAAAAGAACTGCCGACGGGCGTCGGGCCGCCTGAAGGATTTACCCAATATCAGCTTTCATATGGAATTGCAGCTGATTCACGCGGGCATACCGGACGTTAGGACGTTGCGGGAAGTTGGTGCGCAGGAGGCATGGCTGAGGCTACGCGTAAATAATGCTTCTTTATCGCTGAGCGTATTGCTGGCGCTGGAGGGGGCGATTGCCGGGGTACATGCCGCCGCGCTCCCGACGCCACGGCGTCAGGAGCTTCTCGAATGGGCGGCTACCCGGTAGCGGAAAAGCCTTGTTATTCGGTTTGGGCGTGGACCCGTTGCTGCAGGCGGCAGATTTCAGGCAGCAGCGCCAGCAGCAGGCCAATCTGCTGTAAGACCAAGGGTTCCTTACTGTCCGCGCGCGGTTCCAGATGATGGATCCGGCTTTGCAGGCTGTTCAAAGCCTGTTGCACCCGCTGTTCATCCGCGGGGGTATGGTGCAAGGCGTCATCCACATAACAGACTGCATCATCCAGCAGGGCGAGGATTTCCGGCGTGGACAGTTTTTCCCGATGCGCGCCAAGAGCGGAGATGTAGCTGGTGAACGTGTGGTTAAGGCATAGCAGACGAAAGGCGGTTTCTCGCTGGGTGGCATCCGCGCGTGGTTCAGTCGATAAGTTCGAGACGACGGAGGCCAGCTCAGCATCACGGTTGTAGGCGTCACGACGCGCGACACGGTAGGCCAGCCGGTTGTCGCGGCCCTGATGATACTGCTCCAGAATCGCGTCCAGATAGCGGCAGTTCGCGTTCATTGCCCGGTCCAGCACCCGCGGCAGGTTGCGGAATTTCCAGTCCGGCCAGATGAAGCTGACCGCTGCCCAGGCGATGGCGCAGCCGATCAGCGTATCAATGATACGCGGCAGCGCGACTTCAAAGCCCTCGCCCAGCAGGTTAAAGCACAGCAGCACCAGCAGCGTAATAAACATCGTGGCATGGGCGTACTGCACGTTACGGAAGGCAAAAAACAGCACGCCGGTCAGGACGATCAACAGCAGTTGCCCTTCAACAGAGGGAACCAGCAGCAGGACCGGCAGGCCGATCGCCACCCCAACCAGCGTGCCGATAATCCTTAGCGCCAGGCGATGGCGGGTGGCGTTATAGTTCGGCTGACAGACGAACAGGCTGGTTAGCAGGATCCAGTAGCCATGCTGGAGCCCGGTAAACTGGATAAAGGCATAGCCGGCGCAGAGCACCAACGACATACGTACTGCGTGGCGGAAAAGGGCCGACTCTGGCGACATATTGCGCTGCAGGCGCAGCCAGATATCGCTCAGACCGCCAAGTCTGTCGTCGGCCAGCAGCGTCTCGGTATTACTCCCGGCAGGCGCGGTGGTTTGCACTGATTCAATGGTGGCCAGCTGAGCATCGATAGCGCGCAGGTTATTCAGTAAATACCCGAGGGCGTTGAGCTGCTCGTCGGATGCGCCGCCGGCGCGCACGCGCTCAAGTGCCGCATCGAGATGCATGAACGCCCGTTCAAAATGGGCATCATGCTGATAGGGTTCGCGTAACAGAATCGCCCGCGACAGTTTCTGGCAGGCCTGCGCCTGCATCGAAAGCATTCGCTGGAAACGGAACATCACATCGCTATAGCGAAATTGATCGCGTAGGGTTTGATACTGAATATGCGATGAGCTGGCGCGTTCATGAATATCCTGGGCCACAAAGTAGTACTGCAGGGTGCGGCGGGTTCCGCGCTGGCCCCGATCGCCTCGCAGTCGGGTTAGCAGCGAGACCTTGGTTTGGTTAAGCGTAGCTACCAGCTGGCCATTAGCGAGCGCCAGATCGTACAGCGGCGCCTGGCTCTCATCCTCAAGGTCAGGATCAAACAGCCGGGATTTGAGCTCAAGATAGCGGGCCAGCTGCTCATAGCTACGCGCCAGGTTGTCCTGCAATGGACGAATCGGAAAGATCAGGTGCCCGGACAGCGTCAGCAGGTTGTACCACACTGCCCCCGCCAGCAGGAACAACGGCTGCAGATACCAATGATCGTACAGCGTGACGCCGAGCATGGTGTAGATGGCGATAAGCAGGGCGCCGAAGGCAATGGTCGCATAGCGCTGACCGAGGCCGCCAAGCAAAATAAAGCCGATGGTAGACACGGTCAAACCAAGGGCAAACAGCGGCGGCCACGGAAACAGCAGCTCCACGGAGGCGGAGGCGATAAAAAAGCAAACCAGAGTAATGGCAAGATTACGCAGACGGCCGGCCAGACGGTCGTCAAGGTCGGTCAGAGCCGCAGCCACGACGCCGAGGGTGAGGGGGATGGTCAGTTTGACTTCGCCGATCCACCAGGGAAACAGCGTTGTGCCGCAGAGCGCGATAAAAATTCGTACGTTATAAAGCCAGGCGCTGTTCCAGGTGTAGCGGCGTAGCAGGGGGCTAATCATGTCCGTGTTCCGTTCGGTTACTGAAAGCGACGACGCGCATTGGCTTCACGCGCAGCACGCGCGGTTTCCACAGAAACGACCCGGCGACCCACCGGCCAGAGGGCGATGGCGGCGATTTTGAAATTCGCGATCCCCACCGGGATGCCTATGATAGTCAGGCACTGAGCTATACCGCTGAAAATGTGCATCAGGCAGAGCCACCAGCCGAAAAAAATGAACCACAGAATGTTCAGAACGGTACCGCCGGCGTTCAGTAGACCGTTTTTGCGCCCCGGCTCGAGCTCGTCAACATGAATCGCCTCGTTACCGTAGGGAAATAACGAAAGGCGAGTGATTTCCCAGCAGGAACGAGTCAGCGGCAGCGTGACAATCAGAATGATGCTGACCAGGGTGGCGAGTAGCCAGCCTAGAGTGGTGGCGAAACCGCCAAGGATAAAGTTCAAAATATTCAGAATGGTACGCATAAAGCCTCGGTTTTGCCCGGTGGATAATAAGACCTGATGATTGTAACGTTTTTTTGCGCTGGAGCACCTGGTCCGGGGCGGTTAAACTGAAAAACAATCCACCCTGATTGAAAATCGACATTATATGGAACTTAAAGCGACAACATTGGGCAAACGCATGGCTCAGCACCCTTATGATCGGGTGCAGCTACTGAACGCCGGGGTAAAAGTTTCCGGCGATCGTCATGAGTATCTTATACCTTTCAATCAGTTATTGTCAGTGCATTGTAAGCGCGGTCTGGTCTGGGGCGAACTGGAGTTTGTGCTACCGGACGGGAAAGTCGTGCGTTTGCACGGTACCGAGTGGAGCGAAACGCAGCGCTTTTATCATCATTTACACACACTCTGGCAGCAGTGGAGCACGGAGATGAGCAATATCGCCGCCGGCGTGCTGAAGCAGCAGCTGGCGACGATCGAGCACACTCGCGCAGAAGGCAAGTGGCTAACCCGTCAGCAGGTGGCGGATGTTCAGGATAATATACGCCATGCGTTGACTGGTTTGCCGATGCCCACCAGTCGGCTTGATGCCTTTGATAACTGCCGGGAGCTGTGGCGGGAGTGTCAGCGCTGGTTAGGCGATATTGAAGCGACGCGTCTGGCCCATAACCAGGCCTTTACCGAGGCGATGCTGGAGCAATATCGCGAATTTTTTGATAGCGTTGAGTCGTCCCCGCTCAATGCGTCACAAGCGCGTGCGGTAGTGAACGGCGAGCGCTCCCTGCTGGTGCTGGCGGGAGCGGGCAGCGGTAAAACCTCGGTACTGGTGGCGCGAGCGGGCTGGCTGCTGGCGCGGGGAGAAGCCGCGGCAGATCAAATTTTGCTGCTGGCATTCGGCCGCCAGGCGGCGCAGGAAATGGATGAGCGGATCCGCGAGCGTCTGGCATCAGATGATATTACCGCGCGTACTTTCCATTCGCTGGCGTTGCATATTATTCAGCAGGGCAGCAAAAAAGTGCCCACTATCAGTAAGCTGGAAAGCGATACTGCGGCCCGCCACGCATTGCTGCTGAAAAGCTGGCAAAAGCAGTGCCAGGAGAAAAAAGCGCAGGCGAAAGGTTGGCGCCTGTGGCTGGAAGAAGAGATGGGCTGGCAACTGCCGGAGGGGGACTTCTGGCAGGACAAAAAGGTGCAGCGGCGGATGGCCAGCCGGCTTGACCGCTGGGTGAGCCTGATGCGCATGCACGGCGGCTCCCAGGCGGAGATGATTGCCGGGGCGCCGGAAGCGGTACGCGACCTGTTCAGTAAACGGGTGAAGCTGATGTCGCCTCTGATGAAAGACTGGAAGGCGGCGCTCAAGGCCGAGAATGCGGTCGATTTTTCCGGCCTGATCCATCAGGCGGTCAATATTCTCGATAAAGGCCGCTTCGTCAGCCCATGGAAACACATTCTGGTGGATGAATTTCAAGATATTTCGCCGCAGCGAGCCTCGCTGTTGGCCGCGTTACGCCGGCAGAATAGCCAAACCACGCTCTTTGCCGTCGGGGATGACTGGCAGGCGATCTACCGGTTCAGCGGGGCGCAGCTTTCTCTGACCACCGCATTCAACCACTACTTTGGCGAAGGGGATTGCTGTGCGCTGGATACCACCTATCGCTTTAACGGGCGTATCGGCGAAATAGCCAATGGCTTTATCCAGCAAAATCCGCATCAGTTAAGCAAACCGCTGAACAGCCTTATGGCAGGTGATAAAAAGGCCGTCACGCTGTTAGCCGACGACAAGCTGGACGATCTTCTGGATAAGCTGAGCGGTTACGTTAAGCCCGAGCAGCGCATCCTGCTGCTTGCCCGTTATCACCATCTGAAGCCTGAGGCGCTCAACAAAGCGGCGACGCGCTGGCCGCACCTGCAGCTTGATTTTATGACGATTCATGCCAGCAAAGGTCAGCAGGCTGACTTTGTCATTGTGTTGGGACTACAGGATGGGGAGGATGCGTTTCCGGCCCCGGCGCGCGAGTCGATTATGGAGCAGGCGCTCCTGCCGCAGCCGGAAGATTTTCCGGATGCGGAGGAGCGTAGACTGTTGTACGTGGCGCTCACCCGCGCTCGTCACCGGGTATGGCTGTTATTTAACAAGGCGCAACCTTCGCCGTTTGTCGAGATCCTGCAGGCGCTGGATGTGCCCGTGGCCAGGAAGCCGTAATCGCGGCTCGATTATTTCAGGCGCTCGGCAAGATAGCGTGGATAATCCGGGATCAGAATATCTAGCGGTTGACCGAAGTGCGGCGACTGGATAATAAAGTCAGCGGTGGAGACGTTAGTGGCGACCGGAATGTTCCAGACGGTGGCCAGGCGCAGCAACGCTTTGACATCCGGGTCGTGGGGAACGGCGTTCAGCGGATCCCAGAAGAAGATCAGCACGTCGATTTTGCCTTCTGAAATGAGGGCACCCACCTGCTGGTCGCCGCCCATCGGACCGCTCAGCATGGCATTAACCTCCAGGCCGGTAGCCCGGGAGACGAGATTACCGGTAGTGCCGGTAGCATACAAAATATGTTGCGCCAGCAGCGCCTGATGGCGAGCAACCCATTTCATCAGCATATCTTTGCAGTGATCGTGAGCCACCAGCGCGATATGTTTTTGCGCAGGCAGGGTACGTGTTGTCAGTTCCATATTTTCATTCCACATTTTGACCTGCAAACAGATTACTGAATGTGGCTGTCGCTGCAAGCATCGGGGATGAAAATTTTGCTGAATCTGTGGGTTAGGCTGGATGGCCCCCTGCTGCGGATTAGCATACACTTAGGTGAAATAGCAGGAGGAAACCATGAAAGAGAATGATATTGCTGGCATCCTGACCTCGACACGGACGATTGCGCTGGTCGGAGCCAGCGACAAGCCTGACCGTCCGAGCTACCGGGTCATGAAGTATCTGCTGGATCAGGGGTATCACGTTATCCCGGTTTCGCCGAAGGTGGCGGGCAAGACGCTGCTGGGACAACAGGGGTATGCGACGCTCGCCGACGTTCCGGAAAAGGTCGACATGGTTGATGTCTTCCGTAATTCAGAAGCGGCGTGGGGCGTAGCGCAGGAGGCGATAGCCATCGGCGCGAAAACGCTATGGCTGCAGCTGGGGGTGATCAATGAGCAGGCTGCGGTGCTGGCCAGGGAAGCCGGATTGAGCGTAGTGATGGATCGCTGCCCGGCCATTGAACTACCGCGACTAGGGTTGGCGAAATAAAATAAAACCCCGCGTTAGCGGGGTTTTTTATTCCCTTCTTTTAAGGAGTAATTGCGGGTGATTTATTTCTGTTAGCGAAACGTTTCGTTATTCGCTTTATAATTCTGTGGTTAAAAATAACCTTATCGAAGATGGTGTTTTTATTTCATTGCGATGACCATATTAATTATGCGGTTTAATAAAAAACGGTCTAATGCGATCTTGTTTTCTTATATAGTTAGGCATGTTTTAAATAAGGTTATTACTGCTGTAAAATTTTTTAATTATTAAAAAATGTCTGTGTTAAAACCGTGCTGATTTCGTGATGTGAATCACGGTTTTTTTTGTGATCTATAAAGTGAAAGAAGAAAAGATATGGCGTAGCCTGAAAGTATAATTTTTTATCCAGAGGGTTTTGTAATGAGATGCAAACCTGGCATGAGAAAAACATGAGATGTCAAAATGTGGTGATTTTTTATTATTTCAATATTTATCAATAACTTATAGTTATTTCAATATATTTCATTTTTGTTTCTTAACTTCCTTGCGGGTCCGTAGTTTCTGGTATATCTAATAAGATGCATAAGTAAGAATTATCTCAAATCTCTGGCTGCGTCTTCATCCCAAGGGTGTGTCCTGATGAAAAATATAAATATCACAGCAAAAGATACAGGTGTGAAATACACCGTCGATGGCAATCAAGTTAACTTAAACACGCAGTCAGTTGTTGTGTTGCATATTAAGCGAGAGGACATCAGTTCCTTCTCCAGGCAAGGTAATGATCTTGTTCTAAAAATAAACGACGGCAGTACTCTTACGCTGAAAGACTTTTTTGTGAATGATGCCAATGGGCATCATAGCGATTTAGTTTTACAAGATGACGATAGTGGGGCTCTGTGGTGGCTTGAAGGGGCAGGAACCAGCGATGCCCATTATTCTCTCATCAGTGATATCTCAGGATTATTAGCTGCAGGCAGTTCTGGTGGCAGCATTGCTCCATGGGTAATGGCCGGGGCGGCTTTGCTTGGTATAGGGGCGATGATTGCAGGATCTTCCGATAAAGATCATTCGTCGCATTCTCCGAACGATGATACTGATTCTGATGCGGACAGTGATTCGGATTCTGACTCAGACAGCGATACCGACCCTGGCGGCAGCGAAAGTGATGCCGATGCCGATTCTGATACAGACTCGGACAGCGATTCGGATTCCGACAGCGACTCTGACTCTGACAGCGATTCGGATTCCGACAGTGATTCGGACTCTGACAGTGACTCGGATTCGGACAGTGACTCGGATTCTGACAGCGACTCCGATTCTGACAGCGATTCGGATTCTGACAGCGACTCCGACTCCGATTCCGACAGCGACTCGGACTCGGACAGTGACTCCGACTCTGGATTTGCCCCTATATTTCCAGACACCTTTTATCACTTAACCCATTACTGGCCCGCTGCCGCAGATATTCCCGTGGCGAGCGGATAACCCAGCGCACTATGCGGATGCCATTCGTTATAATGCTCGAACGCCTCTGCAAGGTTCTTTGCTGCCGTTAACCCGTCTGGTTTGGGCATGATACTTATGTAGTCACGCTTTATCGTTTTCACGAAGCTCTCTGCTATTCCGTTACTCTCCGGACTCCGCACTGCCGTGTTCTTCGGTTCAAGTCCCAACATCCTGGCGAACTGACGTGTTTCATTCGCCCGGTAGCATGAACCATTATCCGTCAGCCACTCCACTGGAGACGCCGGAAGCTCGCTGCCAAAGCGGCGTTCCACTGCTCCCAGCATGACGTCCTGTACTGTTTCACTGTCGAAGCCACCCGTTGTGACCGCCCAGTGCAGTGCCTCACGGTCACAGCAGTCCAGCGCGAACGTGACCCGCAGTTTTTCTCCGTTATCACAGCGGAACTCAAACCCGTCAGAGCACCATCGCTGATTACTTTCTTTCACAGCCACTCTGCCGGTATGTGCCCGTTTCGATGGCGGTACAGCGGGTTTTCGCTCAAGCAGCAGCGCATTCTGGCGCATGATCCGGTAAACACGTTTGGCATTGATCGCAGGCATACCATCAGGTTCTGTTTGTCTGCGAAGCAGCGCCCATACCCGACGATAACCATATGTGGGCAGCTCTCCGATAACATGGTGTATACGGCGAAGCACATCCGTATCATCCGTGTGACGGCTGCGGCGGCCGTCCTTCCAGTCATCGGTTCGTCTGAGAATGACGTGCAACTGCGCACGCGACACCCGGAGACAACGGCTGACGAAGCTTACTCCCCATCCCCGGGCAATAAGGGCGCGTGCGCTATCCACTTTTTTGCTCGCCCATATTCAACGGCTTCTTTAAGGAGTTCATTTTCCATCGTTTTTTTGTCGAGCAGGCGCTGGAGTTCTTTAATCTGCTTCATGGCGGCAGCAAGTTCAGAGGCAGGAACGACCTGTTCTCCGGCAGCCACAGCAGTAAGACTTCCCTCCTGGTATTGCTTACGCCAGAGAAATAGCTGGCTGGCTGCCACACCATGTTGCCGGGCAACAAGGGAGACCGTCATTCCCGGTTCAAAGCTCTGCTGAACGATAGCGATCTTTTCCTGTGTAGTACGCCGTCTGCGTTTCTCCGGCCCTAAGACATCAATCATCTGTTCTCCAATGACTAGTCTAAAAACTAGTATTAAGACTATCACTTATTTAAGTGATATTGGTTGTCTGGAGATTCAGGGGGCCAGTCTAGATTCCGACAGCGACTCTGACTCTGACAGCGATTCGGACTCTGACAGTGACTCCGATTCCGACAGTGATTCGGACTCGGACAGCGACTCCGACTCCGACTCCGACAG
>OJUX01000279.1_pt1 | contig 18262 bp, 19 predicted proteins | sample 1599971 | NCBI WGS metagenome assembly OJUX01 (sample SAMN04436859, study PRJEB24849) | human gut metagenome | biome: human gut; feature: NICU; material: stool | host: Homo sapiens | place: USA: Saint Louis, MO | collected 2011-09-23
CTGAGTGAAAGCAGCGTAAAGCTGGACGGCTACGCGCAGAACCTGCGGATGCAGGGCCAGTATCTGGACCGCGAGACGGGGCTGCACTACAATCTGTTCCGGTACTACGACCCGGACAGCGGGCGGTTTACGCAGCAGGATCCGATAGGGCTGGCGGGTGGGATAAACCTTTATCAGTATGCGCCGAATGCGCTGAGGTGGGTGGATCCGTGGGGGTTGAGTTGTAAGAATAGTTGGAATGAATTTCAGAGTAGAACAAAAGGTTTCTTCTCTTCAAGTAAAGCGGCAGCAAATGCTTATAAAGCGGTTAAAGGAAAAATAAAGCCAAACTTCCCTGACCCAAGAACGTATCTAGAAGAATCCCATGTAAGACAACATTTAGCGCAATTTGATGGTGGAGTATCTAAGATTGCATGGGGAGTTAATCGTGCAGAAATAGGTCCTCCGGGTGGCCATTTTGTAATGCCTAGACATGTTGCTGATGATCTTATTTCACGATCTGGAGGAAGTATCCCTAAACTTGAACATTTACTTGGTTTAAGCCCTGGTGATCTTGGTGATGCACCAGTTAGAATTGACATTCCTAATCCATCAGGATTAAGAATGCCATCAGGTAACGAACCAGGAGCAAATGAGTTCTGGCTACCCGGTGGCAAGACTTCAGGAGGAATACCTGAAGCTGTTATTGACCAAACACCGGTGACGGAGGCAGTGATATCTAAATTGCCAAATAGTAATATATGAAAATAGGTGCTCTATATGAAAGAGGTTATATTTAGTAAGTACGGTATAGATATTCTTAAAGATGATGGTAATTTTTATATAAAATATGACTCTGGAGAGCTTGCTAGTAAGGAAAGAGAGTCTGAAATTAGTAGTCAAGAGGCCGAAAAAGCTATGAGAGGGGCAGAGGAAGCATATGAGGTAATTATCGCGTCTCAGAATAGAGATAATGGATATAAGCCTTATATTAAATAACGTTATCAACGAGCGAAAGTTTATGTTGATTAGCTGGGATCTACGTGTCGTCACCAGCCGGAAATATTTTAGTTTCACTATTAGCACAGTTATCATGATAGCACATCAGATCGGCTGACCGACGCCGGAGGCAGGTACGCTGGGAGGAGCAGAACAGTGCCTGGGGCAGGCTGCTGAGTGAAAGCAGCGTAAAGCTGGACGGCTACGCGCAGAACCTGCGGATGCAGGACCAGTATCTGGACCGCGAGACATGATCCTACCCACGTAATGTGGACACGCTTCTAAGCGAGGTTCTGGTTTTCGAATTGGTCCGGGCTGAGGCCGCCACAGGCACTGTGGCGTCGCCAGCGATTATAATCACACTCGATATAATTAAACACCGTCTTCCGTATTATTTCCCGGTGGCTAAAATGTTCTCCGTGGATACATTCCATTTTCAGCGAGTGGAAGAAGCTTTCCACACAGGCATTATCGTAGCAACAACCCTTAGCACTCATGCTACCCTGCAGGTTGTGCTGCCTGAGCAGGAACTGATTATCCGCCGAACAGTACTGCCCACTACGGTCAGTTTGAACAATGACATTTTCCGGGCGTTTCCGTCTCCACTGCGCCATTTGTAGCGCATCACAGGCAAGCTGTGCCGTCATTCGTGATGATATTGACCAGCCCTGCTCCGGACCACAGGTCAATCACCACCGCCAGGTACAGCCAGCCCTCATCAGTACGTAAGTACGTGATGTCACCTGTCCATTTCTGGTTCGGTCCACTGGCGTAAAAATTCTGCTTCAACAGGTTCTCTGATACCGGCAGACCATGTTCACGGTAGCTGACCGGACTGAACTTCCGCGCTGCCTTTGCCCTGAGCCCCTGACGACGCAGGCTGGCGACAATGGTTTTTATGTTGTATTCCGGAAGTTCATCCGCCAGTCGCGGTGCACCATACCGCTGTTTTGCATCCCTGAAAGCCTGCCGGACATCCGCATCACAGACCAGACGGAACTGCTGCCGCCGATTAAGCTGATGGCGACGAAGACACCATGTATACCAGCCACTGCGGGCCACGCGCAGCACCCGACACTCGCTTTGATACTGAACTCTTCCCGATGTTTTTCGATGAAGACATACTTCATTTCAGGCGTTTCAGGCGGGCATTTTCGGCAGCAAGCTCATTCTCCCGTTTGGAGGACGTTCTCTGCTGCTGAATTTTGCTGCGCCAGGCATAAAGCTGAGACTCATAAAGGGAGAGTTGGCGGCAACGCCTATTCGCTCAGCAAGCTTCAGGGCTTCGCTGCGGTATTCAGGCGAATACTGTTTTCTTGGCTTCTTACTTACGGTTGCTGATTTAGTCATGTGAGTCACCTCTGTCTGAGAGTTTACTCACTTAGTCGCGTGTCCACTAATCGCGGGTAGGATCACTGGATGGCGGTGCAGTCTATATCGAGTATTTGCGGGGAATGTATTGTCCTGAATCGCGCGGCTGCTCACTCCTCTATTCAGGGGCGGGGCGAACAGGATAATAGCTTCACGCGCCTGCCCGATCTCCCCGGCAGGCGCGCGCATTCTATCAGGTCACCACCATCGGCCATTCGGGAGGGGTCTGCTGCATCACTTCCACCATCACGTCCTTGATGTTATTCCAGACGGCGGCTATTTCAACGAGGGTAATGCCCAGCAGACCGGTCGCAAACCAGCAGGCGGCGGCCATGCCGGCGACGCTGGTAATAATAGCCAGTCCGGCATAGTCAGATTTACGCAGCTTAATGTTCAGGGTGCTGGCAAAAAACATCAGCACGGCGCTCACTAATGGCCAGCGCAGGAGGGCTACGCCGGTAGTCACAGAAACCATACAGAAATCCTCAGAGTTGCATAGCCAGAGATAGCGCGGCGATGCTTCAGGGATGCAGGCGGTCTGGCTATCAACAGGCGGTCACGTACAAATGTAAACACGAATCAGGCCTTACTCAATAGTGTGAACTATATCACATTTGTCGTTTTGTTCGCCAGCGGGCGTCGGCGTTTTTTTAACATCTTCAGAGTGAGTTTTGTTCAGTATCTGAGCTGTTTTTTTGTTTTTTATATAGCGAATTCAATACGTTGAGTTTTAATTTATCGAGGGCTGCCCGTGCCGGGTTATCCGAAGTACGGCGAGAGTTATCTCGGCCTGGGCGGTCCTTTTAGCAATAAAATTAAGTTATTTCAGATAATTATATATATGGTGGTTTGTGGCATCATTATTTTACACCTCGCGTTACTCCTCTTGTACGCTTTATGCATATTATTAGAACGTGAATAATATTTATGGAGCGCCCGGATAGTCTTATTAATTAAAATATTAAGAGTGGTTAATAAGTTTCATGATGGGCAGAACCGAACGGTTGCTAAAAAAATACAAAAATTCAGCCCGTTACTCTGAAAGAGTATTGCTAATGTTTAAAGATTAATGCAGTTTACTGAAGGTGTCTGGAGGATTCAGCCGCATAAGGACGCATTAAGAGGATGGGAAAACTGTGGAGTATGACTGTGATTGCGCAGCGTAAGGCACTGAGAAGCGTCGGCATTTTACTGGTGGCGATCCTGCCGGTTCTGCTCGCTTTTTGGCTGGCGCAACAGAGGGCGGAATCCGACACGCACGGCCAGCACCGGATAATGGGGCGGCTTATCATCAATAAAGCCGAACGGGTCATTGATCAGGTAATGCTCGCCTTCCAGGATGCTTCAACTTACCGTGGGGCAATCTGCACATCACAGCATCAGCAGCGGTTGCTTGATATTGCTCACGGTCGGCTTTATGTGTAGGATTTGATTTACGCAGACGGCAATCGCTTTTTGTGTTCCACAACCCAGACTCCTCGCCAGCCGTGGATCATGTCTTCGCCTGATTACTTTCGTCCGCCGGATATCTCAATCTACTATTACCGCGACACCCCGCTCTATCCCGGCTACCGGATGATCTATATGCAGAAGGGGCACTACGTTGCCATCCTCGATCCGCTTTCATTCAGCCAACTGGAAACCGATGATAATACGCTGGTATTCGGCATGTACGATACCAAAGCTGATGAATTTTTCTCCGCCAGCGAGAACGCCGATCTGACGACGCTGCAATCGCTGGTGCACGATAGCAAGACAGCGTTTACCCACAATGACCGTTTCTATACCATAGTGCGCTCCGCACAGCGGCCGATTGCCGTCATACTGTCATCGCCTTCCGAACGCTATTTCCAGAATCTCCGCCACCAGCTGGCGCTGACCCTGCCGCCGGGTATGATTATCAGCATTCTTATTTTATGGCTATGGTCGCGTATTCGTCAGCGGCTCGACTCCCCTGAGCGCCAGCTACAGCGGGCTATTACCCGACATCAGCTTGAGCTTCACTACCAGCCGATTATTGATCTTAAGACCCGGCAATGTGCCGGCGTAGAAGCATTGCTGCGCTGGCCCGGCGCGCAGGGGCCGATCATGAGCCCTACTGAATTTATCCCGCTGGCCGAAAATGAAGGGCTCATTGCGCAGATAACCGACTATGTCATTCAGGACGTGTTCAGCGATTTAGGCACATTTCTGCATCGAAACCCCCGGGTCTATGTGTCAATAAACCTTGCCGCCTCTGACTTCCTCTCTTCCCGGCTGCTGGCAGTACTTAAAGAGAAAACGCGGCAATACCGGATCGACCCGCAGCAGATTAAAATAGAGGTCACCGAACGTGCGTTTCTTGACGTCTCGAAAGCCGCGCCGATCATTCAGGCGTTTCGCACGGCAGGTTATGAAGTGGCGATTGATGATTTCGGCACCGGCTACTCCAACCTCTACAATCTCTATTCGCTGAACGTGGATATCCTCAAAATTGATAAATCTTTCGTAGACTCCCTGATGGATGGCAGCAGCAGCAGCCACCTTATCGTCGAGCACATCATTGAGATGGCACAGAGCCTGCGCTTAAAAATTATCGCCGAAGGCGTTGAGAAAGAGGAGCAGGTCAGATGGCTCTGTAAGCGCGGCGTGCACTTCTGTCAGGGATGGTACTTTGCCAGAGCGATGCCGCCTCAGGCGTTTATTGAGTGGCAGCAGAAGTCGGCGGCCCCGATCGTCACCGGCACCGCTCAGGCTGAGATCTGATGCCGGTAATCGCTCGGCGTGCGGTCAAACTCACGGCGGAAAACGCGGGAAAAGGTCTGCTGCGACACGTAGCCTAAGTCCATCGCGATATCAAAGATAGGGCGACGGGTATTTCTCAGTTCCTCCGCCGCCAGCAGCAGCCGCCGCTGGCGAATGTACTCGCCCAGCGTCTGATGCGTCACCGTGCGAAACATCCGCTGCAGATACCACTTCGAATAGCCTGACTTTCTGGCAACAACGTCGATGTTAAGGGGTTGATCGATATGTTCATCAATCCATTCAATCAGGGTCTGAATAATTTGCTGATGGGACATAAGCGGCCTCTCTCACAATTCTGATTCGTCGTTTTGTCTGCGGGCGAGTATAATTCCTCAAGTTAACTTGAGGTAAAGCGCTTTATGGAAAAGAAATCTTCTCGTGTAAAAACGCTGCTGACGCCGGGCGAAGTAGCGAAGCGCAGCGGCGTCGCCGTCTCGGCACTGCATTTCTATGAGAGCAAGGGGCTGATACAGAGCACCCGCAACGCCGGCAACCAGCGGCGCTACCGGCGTGATGTTCTGCGCTATGTGGCTATTATTAAGATTGCCCAGCGCATCGGCATTCCGCTTTCCACTATCAGCGAGGCGCTGGGTGTGCTGCCCGAAGGGCACAACCTCAGCCCCAAAGCCTGGAAGCAGCTCTCGTCCCAGTGGCGCGAGGAGCTGGACGAACGTATCAATACGCTGGTGGCGCTGCGTGACCAGCTCGACGGCTGCATCGGCTGCGGCTGCCTGTCGCACCGCGACTGCCCGCTGCGCAACCCCGGCGATATGCTGGGCGAGCAGGGGCCGGGGGCGCACTTTCCGGGGCAGAAGACCCCGAACTAACCATTTTGCCGGAGAACGTCATGCTGACGCTGCACCACCTTAACCTTTCTCGCTCCCAGCGCGTGCTGTGGGCGCTGGAGGAGCTTCACCTTCCTTATGACATCGTCCGCTATCAGCGCGAGCCCAACATGCTGGCGCCCCAGGCGCTGAAAAAAGTGCATCCGCTGGGCAAATCGCCGGTGCTTGAAGATAACGGGCAGGTGCTCGCCGAGTCCGGGGCCATCCTTGAATATCTGCAGGAGAACTACGATCCCGATGCCTGCCTGAAGCCGCAGGCAGCGGCGGATAAAATCCAGTACCGCTTCTGGCTGCACTACGCGGAGGGCTCGCTGATGCCGCTGCTGCTGATGAAGCTGGTATTCGCCAGCCTCGGCAAACGTCCGGTGCCGGTGGGGCTGCGTACGGTAGGCAAAATGCTCGGCCAGGGGATACAGAAGGCGTGGCTGAACAAGCAGCTCGCCACCCACGCACAGTTTATTGAGGCGCATCTGGCCCGGCACCGCTGGTTCGCCGGTGAGCAGCTGAGCATGGCTGATATTCAGATGAGCTACCCGGCCTTTGCGCTGCTGGCGCGGGGCGGCCAGGGAGAGTTGCCGCAGCTTGAGCGCTGGAAGCAGGCGGTCGAGTCGCTGCCGGCGTGGCAGAAGGCCGTCGCGCAGGGTGGGCCGCTGGATTTTCCCGGCTGATGAAGGCACGGAGAACGGGCGCTTTCCTCGCGGTGATTGACTGAAGCGGCCGGGCGGCCTGAGCAGGTCGCCTTTAACCAACGCGCCGTCAGGCGTCAGTTCATTCCGGATGAGGTGGATGACGCCTGGCTGATTGAGTATGCGGAGGCCAGCTACATCCATGACGCGGTGATGAAAATGCCGATGGGATATGAAACGCTTATCGGTGAGCTCGGCGGAGGACTCCCCGGCGGGCAGAAGCAGCGCCTGTTTATCGCCCGGGCGCTCACCGCAAACCCGGCATCCTGTTTATGGCCGAGGCGACCAGCGCGCTCGACGCCGACAGCGAGCGCTGCGTAAACCAGGCCATCCGCCAGTTGCGCATCACCCGTATCATTATTGCGCATCGCGAATCGACAATTGCCACCGTGGATAAGATGCTGTCCCGGAATGTTGCGACTTAGTTTGCCGCCTGTTTCATACTCTTCTGTCATAAGTGAATTTTAGCGAAAGGGCGCAATCATCGGTTGAAAAGCCCCTGCTAAAAGCCAGATAATCGTTTGCCTTTTTTACCGTGACCTTTGGGTATCCGGCGTTTACGCGTAAACGCCGGCACGGACTCGCTTCAACGCCGCTTTGTCTGCGCGGAGCTAAACGTTTGCTATTTCGCGGCACCCCTCGCCGCAACGCAGCACATGGAGATGACGTTTAGCTGGCAGTGGATTGTCCACCACGCGGGCGGAGCAACGATAAAAACTCTTTGGGGATGTTTGTTATGTCAGTGCCTTCAGCGCCTCGCGGCGGTTCGTTAGACGCCTTATTTAAAATTTCAGCGCGCGGCAGCAGCGTGCGTCAGGAAGTGCTTGCCGGGTTAACCACCTTTCTGGCGATGGTCTACTCCGTTATCGTCGTGCCGGGTATGCTCGGCAAGGCCGGCTTCCCGCCGACCGCCGTATTTGTCGCCACTTGCCTGGTAGCCGGCGTTGGCTCGATTGTGATGGGCCTGTGGGCGAACCTGCCGATGGCCATCGGCTGCGCTATTTCGCTGACCGCGTTTACCGCCTTTAGCCTCGTGCTGGGGCAGCACATCAGCATTCCGGTGGCGCTCGGCGCAGTCTTCCTGATGGGCGTGCTGTTCACCATTATTTCCGCCACCGGCATCCGCAGCTGGATTTTGCGCAACCTGCCGCAGGGCGTTGCGCACGGGACCGGCATCGGTATCGGTCTGTTTCTGCTGCTGATCGCCGCCAACGGCGTCGGCCTGGTGATCAAAAACCCGCTCGACGGGCTGCCGGTGGCGCTGGGCCACTTTGCCAGCTTCCCGGTGATCATGTCGCTGGTGGGGCTGGCATTCATTATCGGACTGGAAAAGCTGAAGGTGCCGGGCGGTATTCTGCTGACCATCATCGGTATTTCTATTGTCGGGCTGATTTTCGATCCTGCCGTACACTTTACCGGTATCTTCGCCATGCCATCCCTGAGCGACGAGCACGGCAATTCGCTGATCGGCAGCCTCGACATCGCGGGCGCGCTTAACCCGGTTGTGCTGCCGAGCGTACTGGCGCTGGTGATGACCGCCGTGTTTGACGCTACCGGTACCATCCGCGCGGTGGCCGGGCAGGCGAACCTGCTGGATAAAGAGGGGCAGATCATCAGCGGCGGTAAAGCCCTGACCACCGACTCCCTGAGCAGCGTCTTCTCAAGCCTGGTGGGGGCGTCCCCGGCGGCGGTCTATATCGAATCGGCGGCGGGCACGGCGGCAGGCGGTAAAACCGGTTTGACGGCTATCACCGTTGGCGTGCTGTTCCTGCTGATCCTGTTCCTCTCGCCGCTTTCCTATCTGGTACCGGTCTATGCGACTGCCCCGGCGCTGATGTACGTCGGCCTGCTGATGCTGAGCAACGTGGCGAAAATCGACTTCGGCGATTTCGTTGACGCAATGTCGGGGCTGATTACGGCGGTGTTTATCGTTCTGACCTGCAACATCGTTACCGGCATCATGATTGGCTTTGCCACCCTGGACATCGGGCGCATTGTTTCCGGCGAATGGCGCAAGCTGAACATCGGTACGGTAGTGATTGCCCTGGCGCTGGTTATTTTTTACGCCGGCGGCTGGGCTATCTGATCCGGCCTTCGGGCGGCAAACGGGCGGCCTGGCCGCCCGTTTTATTTTTTAAGGCACATCCTGTTGCGTCCTGGTTACGAGCGCGCGAGTATTATCAAACAGCAACACAGATAAAACATCGCAAACAGGGATAGCATGGAAATATTTTTTACAATACTGCTCATGACCCTCGTGGTCTCTCTCTCCGGCGTTCTTACCCGCGTATTGCCTTTCCAGGTTCCGCTGCCGCTGATGCAGATCCTGATAGGCGCGCTGCTGGCCTGGCCAACGTTCGGCCTGCACGTTGAATTCGATCCGGAACTCTTTCTGGTGCTGTTTATCCCGCCGCTGCTGTTCGCCGACGGCTGGAAAACGCCTACCCGCGAGTTTATCGAGCACGGGCGCGAGATTTTAGGTCTCGCGCTGGCGCTGGTGCTGGTCACGGTGGTGGGTATCGGCTTCCTGATCTACTGGACCGTGCCCGGCATACCGCTGGTGCCCGCTTTTGCGCTGGCGGCGGTGCTGTCGCCCACCGATGCGGTGGCCCTGTCGGGCATCGTCGGGGAAGGGCGGATACCGAAGAAAATCATGGGCATTTTGCAGGGCGAGGCGCTAATGAACGACGCCTCCGGCCTGGTATCGCTGAAGTTTGCCGTCGCGGTGGCGATGGGCACGATGATCTTTACCGTCGGCGGCGCCAGCCTTGAGTTTCTGAAGGTTGCCATCGGCGGTATTCTGGCGGGCTTTGTTGTCAGCTGGCTGTACGGCCGCTCGCTGCGCTTCCTCAGCCGCTGGGGCGGCGATGAGCCGGCGACGCAGATTGTCCTGCTGTTCCTGCTGCCGTTTGCCTCCTACCTGATTGCCGAACACCTCGGGGTCTCCGGCATCCTGGCCGCCGTGGCGGCGGGGATGACCATCACCCGCTCCGGCGTCATGCGCACCGCGCCGCTGGCCATGCGTCTGCGCGCCAACAGCACCTGGGCAATGCTGGAATTCGTGTTTAACGGTATGGTGTTCCTGCTGCTGGGCCTGCAGATGCCGGGCATTCTGGAGACCTCGCTGGTGGCGGCCGAGGCCGACCCGAATGTCGAAACCTGGATGCTGTTTGTCGATATTGGCCTGATTTACTTCGCCCTGATGATAGTACGCTTCGGCTGGCTGTGGACCATGAAGCGCCTCAGTATGCGTTTTCTGAAGAAGAAGCCGATGGAGTTCGGCTCCTGGAGCACACGGGAACTGCTGATTTCCACCTTTGCGGGCGTGCGCGGGGCGATCACTCTTGCCGGTGTGCTCTCCATTCCGCTGCTGCTGCCGAGCGGTGACGTCTTCCCGGCCCGCTATGAGCTGGTTTTCCTCGCCGGCGGCGTCATTCTGCTGTCGTTGGTTGTCGGCGTTATCGTCCTGCCGATGCTGCTGCGCCACATTGAAGTGGCCGACCATTCGCAGCAGCGTAAAGAGGAGCGGCTGGCGCGCGCGGCAACCGCCGATGTGGCGATTGTGGCGATTCAGAAGATGGAGGAGCGTCTGGCGGCAGATACCAAAGAGAACATCGATAACCAGCTGCTGACCGAAGTCAGCTCGCGGGTGATCGGTAACCTGCGCCGCCGCGTCGATGGCCGCAACGACGTGGAGACGTCGATGCTGGAAGAGAGCCTGGAGCGCCGCTTCCGCCTCGCGGCGCTGAGGTCCGAGCGCGGCGAACTGTATCACCTGCGCGCCACGCGACAAATCAGCAATGAAACGATGCAGAAGCTGCTGCACGATCTGGATTTGCTGGAAGCGCTGCTGATTGAGGATCAGTAGCCTTCAGGTGCCCCTCTGCCTGACGGAAAGAGGGGCGCCGTCAGCGCTTGGCTACGACATATCCACGTTCTTACAGCCTATCAGCCTCGTCAGCGCAATTCCCTCCGCGTAGTCAATCGCGATCACCGCCACGTAAACCAGCATCCCGGCAAAAATGCCCTGCGACGAGGTCATCAGCGGAATCGACACCAGCCCGGAAGGCCCGAACACGGTGTTGAGGCCCACCGGCAGCCCAAGCCACGAGACCAGGCCGATAAAGAAGCCGCCGACCGCGCCGCCGAAGCAGGCGGTGACAAATGGCTTGAGGCGCGGCAGAGTCACGCCGTAAATCAGCGGTTCGCCGATCCCCAGCAGGCCCGGGAAAATCGCGCCCTTGATCTGGGTGCGCAGCGTGGAGCCCTTTTTCGCCCGGAAGTAGAGCGCCAGCGAGGCGCCAACCTGGCCCGCGCCGGCCATCGCCAGGATCGGGAACAGGGAGTTGAAGCCCTGGGCATCCATCAGCGCGAAGTAAACCGGCACGAAGCCCTGGTGAACGCCGAATACCACCGCGATCAGAAACAGGCCCGCCAGCAGGGCGGTACCGAACGGATTGCCGTTGAGGTGCAGGAACAGCCACGACATGCCTTTAAACAGCTCGCCGCCAATCGGCATAATCACGGTGAAGGTGATTGCCCCGGTAATCAGCAGCGTGATGGCCGACGTCAGAATCATATCCAGATTATCGGGCACCGCGCGGCGCACCTGGCGCTCGATCCACGCCCCGAGAATGCAGGCCAGCAGCACGCCGATAATATTGCCGCGCGGGTCAACGGCCAGGCCGAAGAAGTCCTGCATGCCCGCATAGTAGCCGACGGTGCCTTCCGGCACGTAGCGCAGCACGAACAGCGAGGCGATAATCGCCCCGTTAACGCCGGAGCCGCCGAACGCTTTTTGCGTATTGAAGCCAATCAGAATGCTGAGGAAGGTAAACAACCCGATGCTGAAGACTTTCATATAGGCAATCAGGGCGGCGAGCCAGTGGCTTTGCACTACGCCGTCGACGGCGAACATCTGCTGCAGCAGGGTTGCGATACCCAGCAGCAGGCCTGCGGCGATAAAGCCCGGAATGAGCGGCGTAAAAATAGTGGCAAACCGGGTGAGAAAGTTATGCACCGCGCTATTCTGCTTGCCCTTCATTTTCGCTTTCTGAGCGCTTGCCTGCGCTTGCAGATCGGCGGCGGCGGGCGCGCTATCCGCTGCGCCATTGATTACCGCGTTCATCATTTCGCTGGCGGTCTGCGCCTTACCGGGGCCGAGGATGATCTGCAACTGGTCGTCGCCGTTGATAACGCCCATTACGCCGGGTACGGCCTTCAGGCCGGCAATGTCCGCCGCGTCGCGGTCGGCAAGGGTAAGGCGCAGGCGGGTCATGCAGTTGCCGCAGACGCGGATATTGGCCTTTCCGCCGGAGAGCCGCAGCAGTTGCTCAATCATGGATGGCGTAATTTTAGCCATATTCAGTTGCTCCCGATACCCTGAATTGCCCGGCGGATAAAGCCGCTGTTGCTGGCGAGAAGCGCTTCGGCATCCGCTGCGCGGACGCCGGCCAGAATCATCACGATGGCGGGTTTGCAGTGGCGATGGCAGGCGTCGAGCGCGGCCTGCGCCTGCTCAGGCGTACATTCGGTAGCCTGCACCACGATGTTGACCTGGCGCTGCAGCAGCTTGGCGTTGGTGGCTTCCACGTCCACCATCAGGTTGCCGAAGACCTTGCCCGAGCGGATCATCGCCCCGGTGGTGAGCATATTGAGAATCAGCTTCTGGGCGGTGCCCGCCTTCATGCGCGAGGAGCCGGTGACCACTTCCGGGCCGACCAGCGGCTCGATGGCGAAGTCCGCCAGCTTGCCAATCTCGCTGCCGCGGTTGCAGGCGATAGCCCCGACTTTTGCCCCGACGCTGCGGGCGTAGCGCAGGGCGCCAATCACGTAAGGCGTGCGGCCGCTGGCGGCGATGCCGACCACCACGTCGCGGTCATTAAGCGCCAGATCGCGCAGGTCCTGCTCGCCCATTTGCGGGCTGTCTTCGGCGTTCTCAACGGCCTGCAGGATAGCGGTTTTGCCGCCGGCAATCAGGCCCACCACCATTTCGCGCGGGGTGCCATAAGTTGGTGGGCACTCACTTGCATCAAGGATACCCAGCCGCCCGGAGGTGCCCGCCCCGCAGTAGATCAGGCGACCACCGGCGGCAAAGGCGGCGGCGATGGCGTCGACGGCCCGGGCGATAGCCGGGAGCTGCTCTTCTACCGCCAGCGCGACCTTTTTATCTTCATTATTGATGACGGTGAGCATCTCAAGCGTCGGGAGCTGGTCGATATTTTCGCTGGCCGCATTGCGGCTTTCGGTAGTCAGGGTGGATAAATCTATTTTCATGGCGACCTCAATAAGCAGGGTATGAAGGAATAATATATTCCTTAAGTAATGCGATTAAAGTAATTTTTTATTATTTTACGGGGAGTGTGATCCCGACGATATTACGGCGGACGGTGTCAGACCGACGTCTGCCAGAAGCCTTCGCAGCATTCGAGCCAGGCCTGGGCGCTGTGGGAGAGGTAGGTCCCTTCCCGCCAGATCATGCCCAGCGACCAGGTGACGTCGCTGTTGAGCGGCAGCCAGCGCAGGGTCTGGCGGTCAAGCCGCTGGCATACGGGCTCCGGCAGAATAGCCACGCCGACGCCCGCCTGCACCATCGCCGCCAGAAAGTCCCACTGGCCGCTGCGCACCGCGATGCGCGGCTTGATGTTGCGGGCGTTAAACAGCGCCATCAGCTGGCGGTTGAGGGCAAAGTCTTCGTTGTAGATAAGCAGCGGATGGGCCGCCAGCTGCTCCGGCTCGATAGTCTCCCTCTGCAGCCAGTCGCCGGAGCGGGGCACCAGCACGCACAGCGGGTGGCTGAACAGCGGCAGGGTGGCAAGGCCGCTCTCTTCTTCAACCGGCAGCACGGTCATCGCTACGTCGAGATCGCCGTTAGTCACCGCCTGCTGCACCGTCAGGCCGCCAAATTCAGAAATTTTTAATTCCACGCCGGGATAGCGCTGGCGAAACAGGCTGATGGGGCCGGCCATCATCATGCCGACCATCGGCGGGATGCCGAGGCGCAGCAGGCCTTTATGCAGATGATTAATGTCGCTCAGCTCTGCTTCAAGCTGGCGAAACTCGCCGAGAATAGCGAGCCCGCGCTCGAAAACCACCCGGCCAGTGTCGGTCAGCAGCAGCTTGCGTCCATCGCGGATAAGCAGAGTACAGTTGAGTTCATCTTCAAGGTTTTTCAGCATCTTACTGATAGTCGGCTGCGTCACGAACAGCTTCTCCGCGGCGCGGGTGAAACTCTGCTGGCGAACCACCTCGACAAAATAGCGCAGCGTTCTGATATCCATGATCATTCCTCGGGACTATACCTACAATAATTTTAATTCATTTCAGCCGCGGCCGGCGCCTCACTATACTGGGCGCCTTCACTTTTTTCAGGAATTCCTTCCATGGCCGTGGCCTCGGGGCGACTTGCGCCCGCGTTTCTGCATCATCTTCAGGTGCCGGTGCAGGTGATCCTCTATGCCGGATTATTCATTTTTGCTGAACATCTGGTGAGGTGGGCGCACCTGCCGCTGCCCGCTAACCTGGTCGGCATGGTGCTGATGCTGCTGCTGATCGTTTTTCGTATTGTGCCCCTTGCCTGGGTGCGCGCGGGCTCGCGCTGGCTGCTGGCCGAGATGCTGCTGTTTTTCGTGCCGGCAGTGGTCGCGGTAGTGAACTACGCCCAGCTGCTGATGATCGACGGCTGGCGCATCTTCTCGGTTATCGCCCTCAGCACGCTGCTGGTGCTGGGCTGCACTGCCTGGGTCGTCGATAAAGTCTATCGCTACGAACTGCGGCGCATGAATCATGAATAATTTTCAGCTCAGCGTGCTCTGCCTGGTCGTTACGCTCGGCCTTTATTATGCCAATAAACGCCTTTACCGACGTTTCCACAAGCTGCCGCTGATGCCGCTGGTGTTTACGCCGCTGCTGCTGGTGGCGCTGCTGGTATTCGGTCATATCTCCTATCAGAACTACATGGGGGAAACCCACTGGCTGCTGTGGCTGCTGGGCCCGGCGACCATCGCCTTCGCGGTGCCGGTTTACGACAACCTGGCGGTCCTTCAGCGCCACTGGATGTCGCTCAGCGCCGGGGTGATAACCTCCACCGTCGTGGCCGTCACCAGCTCGGTGTGGCTGGCGCGCCTGTTTACCCTGCCGGATGAGATCCAGCGCAGCCTGGCGGTGCGTTCGGTGACCACGCCGTTTGCGCTGGCGGCGGCGAAGCCGCTCGGCGGCCAGCCCGAACTGGTGGCGCTGTTCGTGGTGATCACCGGCGTGTTCGGCATGGCGGTCGGCGACGTGCTGTTTATGCGCCTGTCGATTCGCGAAGGGATGGCCAAAGGCGCCGGTTTTGGCGCCGCGTCCCACGGCGCAGGCACCGCGCGCTCTTATGAGCTGGGGCCGCAGGAGGGCGTGGTAGCGAGCCTGGTGATGATGCTTTCCGGGGTGGTTACCGTGCTGGCGGCGCCTCTGGTGTCGGTGGTGCTGTTTTAAATGTGTGGTCTGCGGCATGCTCGAATAATATGGGCATGCCGGGGTATTAAGGTTTGTATCCCCGGCCCGCAGGCCGGGGAGAGCGCCGTTAGTGTGCGTGTCCCTTCTCAATACCAATTCCGGTCTGGGAGCGGATAAACAGCGCGCGGAACTGCTCGCGCTCGTGCTTGCCTTCCGCTGAGTTATCGGTTACCGAGAAGAACCAGATGCCGATAAAGGCGACGGCAATGGAGAACAGCGCCGGGTATTCGTACGGGAAGATTGCCTTCTCGTGGCCGAGGATCTGTACCCAGATGGTCGGGCCGAGGATCATCAGGATAACGGCGGTGAGCAGCCCCAGCCAGCCGCCGATCATCGCCCCGCGGGTGGTCAGCTTCGACCAGTACATGGAGATCAGGATGATCGGGAAGTTACAGCTGGCGGCGATGGAGAAGGCCAGCCCCACCATAAAGGCGATGTTCTGCTTCTCAAACAGGATCCCCAGCAGGATAGCCACCACGCCCAGCACCAGCACCGTGATCTTCGATACCCGCAGCTCGTCGCGTTCGGAGGCACCTTTACGGAAGACGTTGGCGTACAGGTCGTGCGAGACCGCCGAGGCGCCCGCCAGCGTCAGGCCGGCCACCACTGCGAGGATAGTGGCGAAGGCCACCGCCGAGATAAAGCCGAGGAACAGGTTGCCGCCTACCGCGTCCGCCAGGTGAACCGCCGCCATGTTGTTGCCGCCGATCAGCTGTCCGGCCGCATCTTTAAAGACCGGATTTGCGCCCACCAGCATGATGGCGCCAAAGCCGATAATAAAGGTCAGAATGTAGAAGTAGCCCATAAAGCCGGTGGCGTAGAATACGCTCTTGCGCGCCTCTTTGGCATCGCTGACGGTAAAGAAGCGCATCAGGATGTGCGGCAGCCCGGCGGTGCCGAACATCAGCCCGAGGCCCAGCGACAGGGCGGAGATCGGATCTTTTACCAGTCCGCCTGGGCTCATAATGGCCGCGCCCTTCGGATGCACCGCCATCGCTTCGCTGAAGAAGCGGTCAAAGCTGAAGCCGACGTGCTTCATCACCATAAAGGCCATAAAGCTGGCGCCGAACAGCAGCAGAACAGCTTTAATGATCTGTACCCAGGTGGTTGCCAGCATGCCGCCAAACAGAACGTACATCATCATCAGTACGCCAACCAGTACGACGGCGATGTGATAGTTCAGACCAAACAGCAGCTCAATCAGTGTACCTGCGCCGACCATCTGGGCGATCAGATACAGCGCGACCACCACCAGGGAACCACAGGCCGACAGAATACGGATTGGACCCTGTTTCAGACGATAAGAAGCAACGTCAGCAAAGGTGTAACGACCGAGGTTACGCAAACGCTCAGCAATCAGGAACAGGATAATTGGCCAGCCGACCAGGAAGCCGAGTGAGTAAATCAGCCCGTCATAACCGGAGGTAAATACCAGCGCGGAAATTCCAAGGAACGATGCCGCCGACATATAGTCGCCCGCAATCGCCAGCCCGTTCTGGAAACCGGTGATGTTACCGCCGGCGGTGTAGTAGTCATTACGCGAACGTACGCGCTTAGACGCCCAGTAGGTAATGCCGAGCGTAAAGATGACGAAAATCAGGAACATGACAATCGCCTGCCAGTTGGTTGGCTGGCGTTGGACTGCACCGCTAATAGCATCCGCCGCGTTTGCGGCGAAGGGCAGCGTGGCGGCAAGCGCCGTCAGAACTCTCTTCATGATGCTTTAACCTCGTGCAGAACCGCATTGTTCAGGCGATCGAATTCACCGTTTGCCCGCCAGATGTAGATTCCGGTCAGGATGAAGGAGATGAGGATCACTCCGACCCCAATCGGAATACCGCGGGTGACGCTGGTTCCTGCGTGTAGCGGAGTCCCCAGCCAGCCTGGCGCAAAGGCAATCAATAAAATAAAGCTGATATAAACTGCCAGCATGATGATGGACAGAATGGTGGCAAACCGTTGCCGTTTTTCTACTAACTCCCTGAAACGCGCACTGTCTTCTATCCGCTGATAAATTTGGTCATTCATCACAGAGTTCTCCAGAGGCCCCCTTCGTCTTTCACGCCGCAGGTGCGTTGGCCGCACTCGCCCACCCCAGTCACATAGTGAACTATGCTCCTGGGGATGTGCTCGCTTGCCGCCTTCCTGCAACGCGAAATCCTTTGGGGGAGGGTTTTTATATTTCCCTCCCGGTCAGGGGAGGGGTAGGGATAGGATTTGTAGGCCCGATAAGCTGCGCGCCATCGGGCATTTCACAGTTATGGTTATGATGGCATCGCGATGGCCTGCTTCTCTTCGAGCAGTTTCTCCACGACGCCAGGATCGGCGAGGGTCGAGGTATCGCCCAGATTGCTGGTATCGCCCGCCGCGATTTTACGCAGAATACGGCGCATAATTTTGCCGGAGCGGGTTTTCGGCAGCGAGTCGGTCCAGTGCAGCACGTCTGGCGTTGCCAGCGGGCCAATTTCTTTACGCACCCAGTTGCGAACCTCGGCGTACAACTCAGGTGACGGCTCTTCACCGTGATTCAGCGTAACGTATGCGTAGATCGCCTGGCCTTTAATATTATGCGGAATCCCCACCACCGCGGCTTCGGCAATCTTCGGATGCGACACCAGCGCCGATTCGATTTCAGCCGTTCCCAGACGGTGGCCGGAGACGTTCAGCACATCGTCCACACGTCCGGTGATCCAGTAATAGCCATCTTCGTCACGGCGCGCGCCGTCGCCGCTGAAGTACATATTCTTGAAGGTAGAGAAGTAGGTTTGCTCAAAGCGTTCGTGATCGCCAAACAGCGTTCTCGCTTGGCCCGGCCACGAGTCGGTAATCACCAGATTGCCTTCGGTCGCGCCTTCCAGCGGATTACCTTCGTTATCGACAATCGCAGGCTGTACGCCAAAGAATGGACGGGTTGCAGAACCGGCTTTCAGTTCGGTGGCGCCCGGCAGCGGGGTGATCATGAATCCACCGGTTTCAGTCTGCCACCAGGTATCGACGACCGGGCATTTTTCGTTGCCGATCTTCTTCCAGTACCACTCCCATGCTTCAGGGTTGCTCGGCTCGCCAACTGCACCCAGGATACGCAGCGCCGAACGGTCAGTG
>OJUX01000290.1_pt1 | contig 17786 bp, 15 predicted proteins | sample 1599971 | NCBI WGS metagenome assembly OJUX01 (sample SAMN04436859, study PRJEB24849) | human gut metagenome | biome: human gut; feature: NICU; material: stool | host: Homo sapiens | place: USA: Saint Louis, MO | collected 2011-09-23
TCTGATTGCATTGAAACCTCCCGCTGCGCTATTTCAGCAGCTTATCCAGCATGTTTATATCAGTGTTGTTGTGCAGGTGCGGTACGGTCCAGCCGTGCTGGTCGTACTCGGACAGGCAGCGGTCAACCATCGCCATCATCTTGTCCATGTTGCCGGAGCTTTGCGCCTGACGCAGGCATTGCAGGCGGACCTCATCCTGGCTACCGGAGTAGTTGATTTCGTACAGCTCGTGACGTCCGCCAAACTCGCTGCCGATGGCATCCCACATCAGTTTCAGAATCTTGATGCGTTCGACATGATCCATCCCGTTGGAGCCGCGCACGTACTTCGCCAGGTACTGGTCGATCTGCGGGTTGTTCAGGTCCCGCGCGCTGGACGGCAGGTAGATCAGCCCCGAGGTCACGTTACGTTCGATGATGTTCTTGATCTTCGCATAGGCCATTGGCGCCATCACGCGGTAGGTCTGTAACGCCGCGTGGTCAGGCAGATACGCGCCGTTTACCCACGGAGTGGCTTCGGAGCACATGGAGTCGCTCAGCGCCCAGAACATGTTGCGCCATGCCACCACTTCGCCGAGATCCGCCTGCACGCCGCGGAACTCGAGGGTGCCGGTACACTCCAGCGACTTCTTCAGCAGAGCGGTGATGAAGTCGAGCTTCACTGCCAGACGCACGCAGGCCTGAAGCGGGTACATGCGGGCGAAGCCACCTTCCATCGTCCAGCGACGGCAGCGGTCGAAATCGCGGTAGATCAGCACGTTTTCCCACGGGATCAGCACATTATCCATCACCAGGATCGCGTCGTTCTCGTCGAAGCGGCTGGAGAGCGGGTAGTCGTAAGGCGAACCGGTCGCACCGGCCACCATCTCGTAGGAGGCGCGGGAGATAAGCTTCACGCCGTCGGCATCCATCGGGGCGACGAACATCAGCGCGAAGTCGGGATTCTCGCCCATCACCTGGGCGGAGCCGAAGCCTATCATGTTGTAGTGGGTCAGGGCCGAGTTGGTGGCCACCACCTTCGCGCCGCTGACGATAATCCCGGCGTCGGTCTCTTTTTCTACCTTAATGAAAACGTCCTTCACCTCATCGGCGGGTTTGTGGCGGTCGATAGGCGGGTTCACGATGGCGTGGTTAAAGTAGAGCCCGCACTCCTGAATGCGGGTGTACCAGTTCCGGGCGTTCTGCTCGAACTGGCCGTAAAAGCCGGGATTTGCACCGAGCGCGCTGCCAAACGCCGCCTTGTAGTCCGGCGTGCGGCCCATCCAGCCGTAGCTCAGGCGCGACCATTCGGCGATGGCGTCGCGCTGCTGGCGCAGGTCGTCGGCACTTTTCGCCACCCGGAAAAACTTATGCGTATAGCCGCCGCTGCCGGTGTCGGTATTCCAGCACAGGCTGTCCTGCATCTCCGGCTTGTGCAGGGCGTCGTAGAGCTGGGCCACCGAGGCGGCGGCATTGCGGAACGCCGGATGGGTGGTGACGTCCTTCACGCGCTCGCCGTAAATATAGATCTCGCGGCCGTCCTGCAGGCTCTTCAGGTACTCTTCGCCGGTCAGCGGACGTCTGGCATCACTACGGTAATCTTCTGGTTTCATTGCAGGCCTCGGGTCATCGGATTTAATGTTAAATTTATGTTTTGTTTTTGTTGTCTAATTGAAGGCGCTAAGGCGCGCGCCGTGAAGAGACGTTTCGGGCGATAGCGGGTACTTTTCGCCAGCGGAGAGGGTCGGCGTGGGAAAGTGTGCGCGGGATCGGATAGGTGGGGGGAGCGAACCATTTTGCTTAGCGGTTTTGTGCGCACAAGGCGGCGATTTTCGGAGCGCCGGCGATTTTATTTTCACGTCACTTTATGCGATGCTCGGGCCCTGATTACGTAAAAGGACCTTGCATAATGCCTGATTACGCCCGCTGCGCCTTCAGTGAAGGCAGCGTCGCCCTGCCGGAAGGCTACCGCGACCGTACCGTTAACGTGCTGCTGGCCGGTGACGATTTATCACCTTCCGTCAACATTTCCCGCGATGTGCTGCATGCGGATGAGACGCTCGCCGACTACATTGACCGCCAGCTCGAATCTCTGTCGAAGGCGCTTAAGGGCTGGGTTCTGAAGGGGCGCGATCCTGCCGCCCTCGGCGGTAGCGTGCACCGCGGTGAGCGCGTCACCGCCAGCTACCTGCGCGACGGCAAGCGCATCTGGCAGCAGCAGGCGGTGTTTGCCCTGCCGGACGGACCGGTACTGGTCTTTACCCTGGCCCATACCCGCAAGCTGACCCCGGACGACGAAGCGCTGCTGGCGCAGGTGCTGGACAGCTGGCAGCCGCCGCAGGAGAACCTCGGTGGGTGAGGCGGCGCGCGTCGGCGATGCCATCGGCCACTCCCACGCCCTGGCGGGGATGATTGCCGGGACGATTGTCGGCGGGCTTATCGCCGCTGCCGGCGCCGTTGCCTCCGGCGTCCTGTTTGCGGCGGGACTGGCGTCATCCTGTTTCGGGATTGGCGTGCTGCTGGTGGGGGCCAGTATCGGCCTGGGTTATCTCACCGGAGAACTGGCGACCGCCGCGAGGGACGGCATCGCGGAGGCGGGCGCCGGCAGCCTGTCGCCCTCGGGCGTCATCCTGACCGGCTCCCCCAATGTTTTTATTAACGGTAAGCCCGCCGCTATCGCCACCGTCAGCCGGGTTGAGTGCGACCAGGACGGCCCGGCGATGCAGATGGCGCAGGGCTCTGACAGCGTCTTTATCAACGGCCAGCCCGCCTCCCGCATTGGCGATAAAACCAACTGCGACGCTCAGGTGATGGAGGGCTCTCCCAACGTCCGCATCGGCGGCGGCACCGCCACCACGCTGCCCATCAAGCCCGAAGTGCCGGACTGGCTGTATAAGGTTTCCGACCTGACGCTGCTGTTTGCCGGCCTGGTGGGGGGGCTTGGCGGGGCGGCGAGTAAAGTCGGTAAGCTTGGCAAACTGCTGAGTAAAATCCCCGGCATTAACAAAATAGGCCGCGTCGCCTGCCGCTTTGGCACCCTGATGACCGCCAGCGCCGCGGCGGGCATCATCGCCCGCCCGGTGGATATCACCAGCGGACAGAAGTTCCTCTCCGGCGAGGACGACCTGGACTTCACGCTCCCCCCGCGCCTGCCGGTCGAGTGGCAGTGCTACTGGCGCAGCGGTAACCCGGCGGAGAGCGTGCTGGGCCGCGGCTGGAGCCTGTTCTGGGAGAGCACCCTCGAACCGTATCAGGACGGCCTGGTGTGGCGCGCGCCCTCCGGGGACTACGTCTCCTTTCCCCGCGTACCGCGCGGGCACAAGACTTACTGCGAGGCGGAAAAGTGCTGGCTGATGCACAACCCGGACGGCAGCTGGCAGGTGTTCGACGTCAGCGAGGAGGCCTGGCACTACCCGCCGTTGCCCGATGGCGCCCCGGCCCGCCTGAGCATGATGACCGACGCCACCGGCAACGCCACCTCGCTGTTTTATAACGACGCGGGCCACCTCAGCGAGCTGGTGGACAGCGCCGGGCAGCGCCTCTTCTGCCGCTATCTCACTACTGCAAATGGCCACGTCCGCCTCGCCGCCGTCCTGCAGCATAGCCAGCAGGGGGAGCTGCTGCGGGTGCGCTACGACTATGACGACGAGGGCCAGCTGACGGCGGTCCTCAACGCCGCCGGCGAGGCGACCCGCCGCTTCGGCTGGCGGGACGGGCTGATGGTCAGTCATCAGGACCGCAACGGTCTGCTGAACGAGTACCGCTGGCAGGAGATTGACGGCCTGCCGCGCGTGGTGGCCTGGCGGCACAGCGCCGGAGAGTCGCTGACGCTGCACTACGACTTTGATGCGGGCGTGCGCCGGGCGGTGCGCGACGACGGCAGGCAGGCCGTCTGGCAGCTCGATGACGACGATAACGTGGCGCAGTTTACCGACTTCGACGGTCGAAAGACGGCCTTTATCTATGAGCGCGGCGAGCTGTGCGGCGTGGTGCTCCCCGGCGGCGGTCTGCGCCAGAGCGAGTGGGACAACTACGGCCGCCTGCTGAGCGAAACCGACCCGCTGGGCCGCACCACGACGTATCAGTATTCGCGCAACAGCGGCCGCCTGTTTTCGCTGACGCTCCCCGACGGCAGCCGGCAGTTCCAGCAGTGGGACACGCTGGGCCGGCTGACGCAGCAGACCGACGCCCAGGGCAACGTCACCCGCTACCGCTATCCCGACGACGAGGAGAGCCTGCCGTCGGCCATTACCGACGCGCTGGGCGGCGAGGTGCGGCTTGAGTGGAGCGCGCAGGGGCTGCTGACCCGCTACGTGGACTGCTCCGGCAGCGTAACGGCGTACGCGTACGATGCCCTCGGCCAGCTGACGCACCTCACCGACGCCGAGGGGCACCTCACCCGCTACCGCTGGAACAGCATCGGCGAGCTGCAGGCCATCCTGCACCCGGACGGCAGCGAGGAGCAGTTTGACTGGAACGCCTGCGGGCAGCTGGCGGCCCACCGCGACCCGCTCGGCAGCGAGACCCGCTGGCAGTACAACCTGCTGGGGCAGCCGGTGAGCATCACCGACCGCATCGGCCGCACCCGCCGCTATCACTACGGCCCGCGCGGCTGGCTCACCCGGCTGGAGAACGGCAACGGCGGCGACTATCAGTTCAGCCACGATGCCGTGGGGCGCCTCACCGGCGAGCGCCGCCCGGACCACAGCGACCATTTTTATCTCTACGGCGCTGACGGCCAGCTGACGGAGCACCGCGAGACCGGTCCGCACAACGCCTCCGCGCCGCCGGCCCACCGCCTGCACCGCTTCCGCTTCGACGCCGCGGGCCAGCTGGTCTGGCGCGGCAGTGACGATGCGGAATGGGAATATCGCTACGACCCGGCCGGGCGGATGACCGCCGCGACGCGCGCGCCCACCGCCGCCGGCGCGGCGCTGGGCATTGAGCCCGATACCGTAGAGCTGGCGTATGACAAGGCCGGCAGCCTGCTGTGCGAGCGGGGCGTTAACGGCGAGGTGGGCTACGCCTGGGACGCCTTGTCCAACCTGCAGAGTCTGACCCTGCCGCAGGGCGACCGGCTGGCGTGGCTGTACTACGGTTCCGGCCACGCCAGCGCGATGAAGTTCAACGACCAGCTGATAAGCGAATTCACCCGCGACCGTCTGCACCGGGAGACCGGCCGCAGCCAGGGTGCGCTGTACCAGCGGCGCGGCTACGACGCGCTGGGCCGCCGCAGCTGGCAGAGCAGCGGCGTTGCGCAGGGGATCGTTACCCGCCCGGAAGAGGGCGTGCTGTGGCGCACCTTCCGCTACACCGGCCGGGGCGAGCTGGAATCGGTACATGATGCGCTACGCGGCGACGTCCACTACGGCTACGACCCGGAGGGGCGCCTGCTGCAGCACCTTGAGCCGCGGCAGAATCCGCTGGCCCGCCGCCTGCAGTACGACCTGGCGGACAACCTGATCGATGCGCCTCCCGTTCCGGTGGTCAGCAACCGGCTGGCGCACTGGCAGCGGCTGTTTTACCGCTACGACGCCTGGGGCAACCTTGTCAGCCGCCGCAGCGGCCTGAGCGAGCAGCACTACGTCTACGACGCGGACAACCGGCTGCTGCAGGCCAGCGGCCACGGCCCGCAGGGTGGCTTCAGCGCACAGTACCACTACGACGCGCTGGGCCGGCGCACCCGCAAGACGGTCGCTTATAAGGGTAAGCGCCCGCAGACCACCCGCTTCCTGTGGCAGGGCTACCGGTTGCTGCAGGAGCAGCGGGACAACGGCACGCGGCGCAGCTGGAGCTACGACCCGGCCAGCCCGTGGACGCCGCTGGCGGCCATCGAGCAGGCGGACGGCGGCCCGCAGGCGGATATCTACTGGCTGCACGCTGACCTGAACAGCGCCCCGCTGGAGGTCACCGACGCCGACGGTCATCTGCGCTGGTCCGGACAGTACGATACCTTCGGCAGGCTCAGGGGGCAGACGATAGCCGGCGCCGCGCTGCGCGAGGGCGCCACGTATGACCAGCCGCTGCGCTACGCCGGGCAGTACGAGGACGCCGAGAGCGGGCTGCACTATAATCTGTTCCGGTACTACGATCCGGAGGTGGGGCGGTTTACGGTGCAGGATCCGGTGGGGTTGGAAGGCGGACTGAATGTGTATCAGTATGCACCTAACCCGGCAGGATGGATCGATCCCTGGGGCCTGGCGGGCAGTCCGCTGACGGCGACACACATCACCTATCAGGGCGTAGATGCAGCGACAGGTAAACCTTACGTTGGTTACGCCAGTATGCAGGGGCATCAGGTAGCTCAGGATGTGCTTAATTACCGATATGGTGGTAACTTTGATCGCTTTGGCGGACAGGCCCCTCAGATCATTTATGAAGGTTACGGTCAGTCAGGTAAAGATCTGGCCAGAGGGCTGGAGCAAAGGCGATTCGAGCAGCTTGGTGGACTTGAGGGTACGGCAAACAGACAAAATCCTGTAGGTCAGGGCAATGCAAGAAGAACAGAATATCTGAATGCGGCAGACGAACATCTTAATGGAAAGAAAGCAGGCGTTAAAAAAGGGGGGCGCTGTTAACTATGGCTAAACGCATTGTCTGGAAGGTTGGTGATTTAGTAAACATAAAGCTGCGGGAAGATTTATATACCATTGGTCAGATGCTGCCGAGTCCTGCCATGCGTTTTTATGATATTTCCAACAGTGATGGTGAATGGAGAGACATCAATCTTAATGATATAAGTCCTCTGTTCAGAGTTTTTGTTGGGAGAGTAATAAATAACGAGCTCATTCATAATAAAATAAAATCACCAACCGTATTAGCCAGCTCTGCTCCCTATGAGCCATACTGGATACACGCTTATAGCTCTATGGATGGTGACCATTATACTGGACGAGCGAATGATTTTTTATTCATGGGCGGAAAAATTGTAGATCTTGGACCCGACGGCAGGATTGGCGTAACTCTTGCTCCTGTTGTAAAAGAAGACTTGCGCCTTCCGGAAGACCGAGAGCTTATAGAAAAATATGAGCTTGATAACATGTGGGGCCACGATGATCTGTGTGACCGCCTCTGTCGATATTTCGATACGGGTATTAACCGCGATGATTTGAAATTTGAGGTTTTTCCGGGGTTGTGGGATGACCGGGAACAACTCCGTCCATTAACGCGGCGCCTTCCTGTGCCGCTGAGATAAGATTTTTCTGGCCGAGGCGTAAGTTGGCCACTTGTAAATTACAAAGGTAAACGGCCACAGACCACCAACTTTATATCGCAGAACTACCGGCTGCTCCAAGAAGCTACGACCCGGCCAGCCGTGGACGCCGCTGGCGGCCATTGAGCAGGCGGACGGCGGCCCGCAGGCGGATTCTACTGGCTACACGCCGACTTGAACAGCGCCCCGCTGGAGGTCACCGACGCCGACGGCCATCTTCGCTGGTCGGGGCGGTACGACACTTTCGGCAGGCTCAAGGGGCAGACGATAGCCGGCGCCGCGCTGCGCGAGGGCGCAATGTATGACCAGCCGCTGCGGTACGCAGGCCAGTACGAGGATGGTGAAAGCGGGGGTGATGCCTCTAATTAGTTGAATTTGATGTATAATATGGGTTTTTGAGGTTATCTAATGGCCAGCGTTAACGTTCATTGTCCCCGTTGTCAGTCTGCTCAGGTTTACCGCCATGGTCAGAATCCTAAAGGTCATGACAGATTTCGCTGCCGTGACTGCCACCGTGTGTTTCAGCTCACTTATGCTTATGAAGCACGTAAGCCGAGTATTAAAGAGCAGATCACTGAAATGGTCTTCAATGGCACCGGGGTTCGCGATACCGCCAGGACACTGAAAATTGGCATTAACACTGTCATCCGGACTTTAAAAAACTCGCGCCAATGCGAATAACGTCTTCGCCTGTTGCCCATGCTGATGTGGCGCTTATTTGCGAACTCGATGAGCAATGGAGCTTCGTTTGCAGTAAAGGCCGGCAGCACTGGCTCTGGTATGCGTACAACACCAAAACAGGCGGTGTACTGGCCTACACTTTTGGTCCCCGAACCGTTGAAACCTGCCGAGAGCTACTGGCACTGCTTACACCATTCAACATCGGCATGATCACCAGCGACGACTGGGGCAGCTATGGCCGGGAGGTGCCAAAGGATAAACATCTGACCGGCAAAATATTCACCCAACGCATTGAGCGTAATAACCTGACGCTCCGCACCCGCATTAAGCGACTGGTTCGTAAAGCAATCTGCTTCTCACGCTCAGTTGAGATCCACGAAAAAGTGATCGGCGCGTTTATCGAAAAACACATGTTCTAATAATTGAATGCACTACCCCGATTTCACCAGTCGGGCTTTTTGCGCCACTCATCATTTAAGCATTGTTTTCAAAGAAATAAATTCCTGTTTTAATGTTTTAATGTTATCCTCATTAATACCAAATGCGTAACTATTATTGTTTGCAATAATAAATTGCTTTTTCCCTCCAACAACACGGTATTCAACAGGATAAGCCCCCTTCGGAATAAAAGAAAACCCCATATTGTGAGTTTGCTTTTTACTCGATTCTACTATAATAAAATCACTGCTCTCCTTAGGTTGCCAAGCTATAAAATCATCCAAATATTTTAACCATCCATCAATTTCTGATTTACTGACGTCAGCAAAATAGATCACTCCTTCATAAAGATCAATCGTCAAAGATGCATAAGATTCATCATCCTGAATCCTCAAAAGAATATTTCCGCAACTATTTATTTTATTGTCTTTAATATCTAGGTCACAATAGTAAGCTCCTGTTCTGTAAACTTCAAAATCCTTGAAGGTAAGCGTTTTATTTATTTTATGTGAAACATCGAGCGCGGCCTGACAGCCTGAAAGGGTTAATAGAGCTGTCAGAAATAAAATATTTCTCTTTATCATCATTGTTCTTTTATACCTGTTATCTGTACATCTTCCATTTTTAAATTTGACTATACCGCCAGCATTCCGATTTTTTTCAGCAGACTAGACCTTAATTCGCCCCGCCCATCGATCATAACGGTTTTGCGTGGATATAACCATCCAGAACAGCCTTACTTTGTTCACCTTTTTCTTTGCATAAAAGTTAATATCATTGCTCTTGTCCGGGCGCTGTCGGGGGGCCTTTCACGAGTGATGGTTTGTTTATCCCGGCATTGTCCGGCGCTCTCTCGTAAATTCTCGCGCCCAATCCCTCCCGCAGAATCTCAGAATTTACGTAGCGCACCCTATTTTCACATGCTTCAGACGTATAAAAGCCCGACTGGTGAGATCGGGCTTTTATACGGTTCCGGCTCTGAGTTGGTGACTCTGACCGGGGGAAGTCTCTCTACACCTAACGCTTACATTTTAAGCACTCAAGAGCAATATTGCAATTAACTGTTGTTAAGGCACCACACGTAGTTGTAGTGGATCAAAAAATCAACACATCTGCATAGCCTCTTTCCATTGATTTTCATATTCACAGGGTGATAACCCGCCATTAAATGTGTGGGGGCGATACTGGTTGTAGTAGTGTATCCAGACGGTGATATCCTGCATTATCTGTCGGATATCACTGTAGCCACCCACCGGTATCCATTCACTCTTCAGGCTCCTGAACACCCTTTCCATCGGTGAGTTATCCAGGCAGTTTCCTTTCCGGCTCATGCTCTGCATTACCCCATGGCGCCACAGTAACTGCCGGTATTTTTTACTTCTGTACTGGCTACCCTGGTCTGAATGGCACAGCAGCCGCCCTGTCCGGCAAGACCGGCTCTCCAGGGCCCTGCGCATTGCCCGACATACCCGCTCCGCATCCGGCGAAGACGACACCGCACTGCCCACGATCCGCCGTGAGTACAGGTCGATGACCAGCGCCAGATAACACCAGCCGCTTTTTACCCGCACGTAGCTGATGTCTCCACTCCAGGCCTTATCTGGTGTTTCCGGTGTGAAGCGCCGTCTCAGCAGGTCCGGCGAGGCCATTGCTTCCTCCTTCACGCCACGGTAGCGGTGCCGCCCCGGCTGGCGGCTCTCCAGTCCGCATTCCTGCATCAGTCTGCGGGCGAGCCAGCGACCCACCTTATACCCTCCTTCCAGGCACATCAGCTGACTCAGCATCCGGCTTCCTGCCGCCCCACGACTCTGTTGATGCAACTCCCGTATCCGGGTGCGCAGCTGCATCCGTCTGACATCCACAGGGCGGGTCCGCGATGCGTAATAGCGACTTCGGGAGATTTTCATCAACCGGCACACCGCCGCCACCGGCCATTCCCTTCTCAGCCGTGTGATTAGCGCACAAATCTGGTCGGGAGTTCGCTCATCAGCACGGCCGCCTGCTTTAGTATCTCTTTCTCCATTTCCAGGCGCTTAACCTGAGCCCGGAGTGACTGAATTTTCCGATGCTCCGGTGTCAGGGCAGCGCCAGTCGTGTTTCTCCCTGAAGCTCCGATTTATACTGCCGTATCCATTTGCGCAGCAGGGTGGCATCCACATCCAGATCCCGGGCGACATCCACGGCGCGCTGCTGATGCTTAACAACCTGTTCAACGGCTTCCAGTTTGAATTCGGGAGAGAAACGGCACTTCGCCTGCTTAGTTTGAGTCATGGCCAGTTATCTCAATTTGCTGTTGTTACATTAACAGGCTATTGAAGTGTCCGGTATTATTGAGCCACTACACTATCTCTTCGGCAATGGCCGAAAACTGGTTTGCCATCGCTATAATGCCGTCAATAATCTGGCCTGCGCGCTGCGACGATACCTCGGCCTCCTCCGCAAGCCGGAGGAGTACACGGCGGTCGATCGCCAGCGTCTCGCCCATAACGTCCATCTGGTGATAGCCGCCGGGCCCTTCGCAAAAGGTGACGTCGTAGGCGGGAGAGAGCTGCCACTGGCCCTCCGGCGACATCAGCCAGGCAAAGTTCTTCGGATGGTCGTCGCGGTTATTGAAGACCACATTGAAGACGACGCGCTCAAACGCGAAGGCCATTTCGCGTACGTCATTAGTGCACAGCCGCGTTGCCCGCAGGAAGTTCACATAGTCCAGCGCGCCAGGCTCTCGGTAGTCGGCGCCGGTAAAGGCGGCAAGGCTCTGCATGGGGACACGCAGGCCGTCCCGGCGGTCAAAGCGCCTGCTGGCAAATGCCGCCTGCCCGTTGGGAAGGGCGAAATATTCGGTATCAGTAACGGAAATGCCGCAGTGCCGCAGGCACCCGGCGTAGGCCATTTCGATAGCGCACACTTCCGGATGCTCATCCCGGGCCGGAAATTTGATAAGCCAGGGCTGATGCTCTGGCTTCGCGGCGGTGGTAAAAGAGCCGGTTTGAGGATCGCGATAAACTAACGCCTTAGGCCTGGCCCCCTGCGGTGAGCCGCCTACCTGCAGCAGCCGCTGCAAAAATTCGCCGTCGTTACCCTGCAGCACCTCCTGCACGTCGGCAGCAAGCTGGTCGAGTGAAATATCCGTCTGCGGTGCGGATCCTTCAGGCGCGACGGGTTCAAACGTCATGGCCCCCATGGCATTGCCGCCAATGTAAGTCAGCCGCTCCAGAGGACCAATGCGCGCCGCGATAAGTCCGCGACGGCGGAATAGCCGCTCCATCAGCTGCACACCCCAGCCATCGGGCAAGGAGTCATAAACGGGGCCGGGCAGACCCAGCTGATGGCGGGGGAAATCCTTTCGCAGGCCGGGCCCACCAGCGGCAGGAGATAGGACGACAGCTCCAGTCCTCGGGCTTTAGCTTCCTCGCTGTATTCAAATACAATTTGCGGGCGGCCGGTGAGGGCGGTTGTTGACGCCAGCGAGCCCCACAGCCAGCGCTCACCCCAGCCTTCGTAGAAGACGTTAACCTGTTCAGGCATTGCGGCTTTTCCTCTTAATACGCTGACGTTGGCTGCTCTCTTCGTAGCGGCGAATATCGTCAATGCTCTCAAGTTTCGGCATAAACAGCGCCTCGAGTTCGCCGGCGCGGCCGAGCACCATGGCCACGCGCACCAGGTTTTCGAAGCCAACATTGCGTCCGGACTCCAGGTTTGAGACGGTATTAGTACCGATACCGGCGCGGGCGGCGACGTCGGCCTGGGTCATCTGCTGCGTAAGGCGCTCCGTGCGCAGGCGTTCGCAGAGTCGCTTGACGATCTCGCCGGATTTGCTGAGACTTAGGTCCAACGTAGATAGTGTACTGCCGTGCTGAAAACGGATGATGCATAAAGGTATAGCGTTAACCAAACTACCCTCAAGGCATATAAATCCAAAATAACGAGTTTTATGTCTATTAAATCAGGTTAAGCCACCATGTATGGGATTTATGATGGACTGCCTGAACTTCGGAGCGCTACGCTACGCGTCTCCAGCGTTCGATGGCAATCCTCGCCTCAGCGTTCAGCCGGTCGCATTCTCAGGCTCTGTTCTGCTTACCAGATACATATATCATTTAAAATTATAAGTCTCATAATTAGTTCCCTTTTGTGTTATTTATATGTAGGATTAAATTGTCTGAAAATACTGCCGTCAGTCTGTTTAAATAAAGTAAAAATCCAGGTATTTTGCGTTCCGGATAGTCGAAATTTCAGCCGTGGATAAAGTGGCGCTATAGCGCTGAAACAGGCATCATACTTGCCAATATTTTATTGAAATAAAATGTTACATTTGTACTATCTATGACTAAAAGCCGCCAGTAGATTGAACGCAGAGTAAACCCCGGTACACTTAATCATGTGGTTAATACCACAAGGGAAGTATTCATCAATATCGTATCTACGACAGGAGTTGAATATGCGTGAACTTAACAACAGTGAATTAAACGAAGTGTCCGGCGCCGGTTTTATTGCCGATGCGGGGACTGCGCTGGGCCGCGGTATCGGTGCTATCATCGAAGCTGCCGGCGGTAAGGGCGGTATGGAGGCCGGCACTTCTCTGGGCACCGGCATTGGCCAGGTTGTTGAGGCCGGTCTGGGGGTTCTCTCTTCCATCGTTGGCGGCCTGTTTGGCAGTATTTTTGGCAGGAAATAATCGCTAATTTACAGGTTGATTTATTTGACATAGCCATAAGCAAAGCGCTTATGGCTATTTCTGAAAGGAGTGAGGTTATGCGTGAATTAACTTTGGCTGAAGTGGAGTTGGTAAGCGGTGCGGGTGTTATTCAGGATACGCTGAACTCAGCGGGTAAAGCCATTGGTGGCACCGTGGGCGGTATTCTTGGATTAACATTGGGTTCTGTCGTTGGGTCGGTTATTCCTGTCCTGGGAACGACCATTGTTGGTAATATTGCTTCCGGTATCGGTAATGCCATTGGCGGTCTTCTGGGTTCCGGCATCGGTAATGCCGTTGGCGGACTGTTTGAGCGCATATTTAAAAATTGATGCTGTCGTTTGATTTTTTGCCAGGGATTTTTTATCAGATATTTCTTCTATTTTAACGCTACTTAGCGGGGTGCGCCGCACCTGCATTTTAACAACGACGCCCTTTTCATCTCACGCAAAATGGTCTGAAGAGTATGGATGAACGCAATTTGTTTCGTCAGGAAGCGATCGATCATTTAAAAACGCGCTGGCTCGGGCAGGCGCTGTTAGTCGGCCGCTATCCGCTCTGGGCGATCGTCAGCGCCACGGCGTTTTTTATCGCCGTACTGCTGACGGTGATCGTGTTTTGCGACTATACGCGCAGGATTAGCGTCTTTGGCGAGGTAACCTCTCTGCCGCGGGCGGTCAATATCTTCTCGCCGGGGCAGGGATTTATCAGCCGCGCCTGGAAACAGGCCGGCGACAGCGTTAAAAAAGGCGATGTGCTTTACCAGATTGATGTCAGCCGTCTGACCCGTTCGGGCAACGTCAGCGAAAATATGATTCAGGCAACCCGCGAGCAGACGCTGATTATCGAAGGGATCATCAATAAGCTGGAGCATAACAAAGCGACGGCGCTGGCGCAGATGCAGGAGCAGCTGGCGCAGTACCAGAGCGCTTACCAGCAGTCGAAGGTATCGGTCGACGGCGCCCGCCGGGGCATGGAGGAGATGCTCGCCACCGTGCGGGAGTACGGCGACTACAAAAAGCGCGGGCTTATCAACAACGATCAGCTCACCAATCAGCGCTATCTCTACTACCAGCAGCAGAGCGTCTATCAGAATCTCAACGCCCAGCTGATCCAGCAGGGGCTGCAGATAACCACTCTCAAGGGCGATATCATCACCCGCGCGGCGGACTTTGATAATCAGATCTCGACCCACCGCTACGAGCTGAGCGACCTGCAGCGGCGGCTGGCGGAGATGGACGCCGCCGGCGCGCTGCTGATAAGCGCCCCGGCGGACGGCAGCGTCGAGTCGATGAGCGTCACCCAGGGGCAGATGGTTAACTCCGGCGACAGCCTGGCGCAAATTGTGCCGGCAGAGAGCCGGGGCTATTTTCTGATCCTCTGGTTGCCTAACAGCAGCATTCCCTACGTTAAGCCCGGCGATACGATTAACATTCGCTACGACGCTTACCCCTACGAAAAATTCGGCCAGTTTGCCGGCAAAATCGTGTCGGTTTCCAGCGTGCCGGTTTCGCCCCAGGAGCTGAGCTCCTACAGCAATTCGCCAAAGGTACAGCAGAGCGGCACCGCCGAGCCTTTCTACAAGGCAATTATCAATATCCGCCAGGACCCGCGCGGCGCAGCGCTTGCGCTTACCACCGGCATGAAGGCGCAGGCCACGGTCTTTATGGAAAAGCGTCCGCTCTATCAGTGGATGCTGTCGCCGTTTTATGACATCTACAACAGCCTGACGGGGCCGATACATGACTAATTCCCTGCACAACTACCTCCGCGATCGCCTCCACTTTGGCTTTATCCGCAGGGTACCGCAGATCCTGCAAACCGAGAGCGCAGAGTGCGGCCTGGCGTGCCTGGCGATGATCTGCCGCTACTACGGCATGGACGTGGACCTGTTCAGTCTTCGCCACCGCTTCGGCATCTCTTCCCACGGCGCAACCCTCGGGCTGCTGGTAGACGTGGCGGAAAAGGTCAACCTGAAAACCCGGCCGCTGTCGCTCGATCTCAACGAGGTCCGTCAGCTGAAAACGCCCTGCATACTGCACTGGGACATGTGCCACTTCGTGGTGCTTATCTCGGCGAGCCGGGGCCGCTGCGTGATCCACGATCCGGCCTTTGGTCGCCGGGTTATCGGCATTGCCGAGCTGTCGCGCCACTTCACCGGCGTGGCGCTGGAGCTGTGGCCGGATAAAGGCTTCGCGCAGGAAACGTCGCGCAGCAAAATGCGCCTGCGCCAGATGATGAAAAATATCCACGGCCTGGGCGGCTTTCTTGGCAAAATTCTCTGCTTCAGCCTGCTGATCGAGGCCATCAATCTGCTGATCCCGGTAGGGACGCAGCTGGTGATGGACCACGCGATCGTCGCTAAGGATCGTGACCTGCTGTCGCTTATCTGCATCGGTCTGTTCTGCTTTATTCTCTGCCGGACCTTTATCGGCACTCTGCGGGCCTGGGCATCGCTGGTGATGAGCTCGCTGATTGACGTGCAGTGGAAGACCGGCATCTTTGACCATCTGCTCAGGCTACCGCTGGACTACTTTGAGAAGCGGCGGCTGGGGGACATTCAGTCGCGGCTCGGCTCGCTCGACGTCATCCGCAGCACGCTTACCGAAAGCCTGGTGACCTTTATCATCGATGCTATTGTGGCGATCGGGGTCTTTATCATGATGCTGCTGTACGGCGGCTGGCTGGTGGCGGTGGTCTGCGCCTTCACGCTCCTCTACGCCCTGCTGCGGGTGACGACCTACGACCGCTACCGCCAGGCCTCTGAGGAGCACATCGTCAAGCAGGCGCGGGCCAGCTCGCACTTTATGGAGACGCTGTACGGCGTCGGAACCCTGAAGGCGCTGGGCATCACCGGCCTGCGCGCAAAGTTCTGGCTCAATCTCAACATTGATACCGCTAACGCCCGCATTCGCACCACGAAGCTCGATATGCTGTTCGGCGGCCTCGCCAACTTTATTGCCGCCGTCGACCAGATAGTCATTCTCTGGCTCGGCGCCTCGATGGTGATCGACGGCGGCATGACGCTGGGCATGTTCGTCGCCTTCAACGCCTACCGCAGCCAGTTCTCTGACCGCACCGCCAGCCTGATTAATATCCTGCTGCAGATGCGCCTGCTGTCGCTGCACAACGAGCGCGTGGCCGATATTGTGCTGTCGGAGCCGGAGCGCGAGGTGCCCGAGCGCAGCGTGGGCGACGCCGGAACCGCCGCCGATTTCAGGACCCGGGGCATTGCGTTTCAGTATGACCGCCTGTCGCGGCCGCTGTTTAGTGAGCTCAGCATCAGCGTTGCGCCCGGCGAGAGCGTGGCCATCGTGGGGCCGTCCGGCATTGGCAAAACGACGCTGATGAAGGTCATGTGCGGCCTGCTTCAGCCGACAGAGGGCTGCGTCTGCGTCAACGGCGTCGACATCAGCTGCCTGGGCCTGAACAACTACCGCCGCAGCATTGCCTGCGTGCTGCAGGACGACAAGCTGTTTGCCGGCTCGATCGCCGAGAACATCTGCAGTTTTGAGGAGAACAGGGACTACGAGCGCATCGCCGACTGCGCGCGGCGCTGCAATATTCACGACGAGATTGTCCGCATGCCGATGGGCTACGAGACGCTGATCGGCGAACTGGGAGGCAATCTTTCCGGCGGCCAGAAGCAGCGCCTGCTGATCGCCCGGGCGCTGTATCGCCAGCCCTCGCTGCTGTTTCTTGACGAGGCGACGAGCCATCTCGATCTGGAAAATGAAGCGGCGATTAACCGGGCCATTCGCGAGCTTAAGATAACCCGCATCTTTATCGCCCACCGGCCGTCGACCATCGCCAGCGCCGACCGCGTCATTAATCTGGCGGAGGGCACGGCGGGGGAGGGCGGCTAACGGCGGCGAATATTTTCCGGTTCGACGTTAAAGGCGTAAAGTACCTGGGCGAGATAAAGCGAGAAGTACGTGCGGAACATATTTATAAATTTATCTGATAATTCGATAAAAAGGTTATTTTCAACATGAATAAATCCGGCGTTCTGCGCTTCTCTTAACAGGCTGCAGATATGCGATCGCGACACGTGGCTGTAGCTGGCAATTTTCTTCGATGACAGGATAATGCGCCGCGTGCCCTGCAGAATATACTCTTTATATAGGATCAGCATTATCATATGGCCGCCGTCCCGTTCAATAAATAGCTCGCTTTCCGGCAGGATACCTTTGATCGTGATGTGATGAAAAACAAAATCGCCGTAGCGTGAGAAGAACTGCGGTAAAAAGTTTTTTGCATGACAGCGGTAACGGCTGCCGCTACTGGAATAGTAGGTACGCCAGGGAATAAGCATACTTCTGATTAAATCAGATATCTCTTGCTGCACGCTCTCCGACGGGCGGAACAGCATGTCGCGAGCGTTCTCCTCACTCCGGTAGACAATCAGCCGCCCGGAGACCATCAGCAGCGTAAACAGCGAGTTCAGCGTATTGATGCTGATTGATTTTTCCTGTGCGGCAATAAACTCTTTTGTGAACTTTAAAGATGCCGAAGGCTGACAATAATAGATGCTGAAGGCGGCCGAAGCGATATAAAACCGGAAGCTTTTAAACAGCATTTTGTAAAACAGCGGTTTTTTAGCATAGAAGTCACTGAGCAGCTTTTCATGAATTAAAATCATTTCATTAATTTCAGGCAGGCTGCTGATGCTATGAGCATGATCTATAAGCGATGAAATAAGCACATCGCGGTGCGAGAGTTTCAATGAGATTCCTTTTCCGGTGCAGTGCCGACTTACATTCCATTGTTTAAGAATAGCATC
>OJUX01000296.1_pt1 | contig 17382 bp, 9 predicted proteins | sample 1599971 | NCBI WGS metagenome assembly OJUX01 (sample SAMN04436859, study PRJEB24849) | human gut metagenome | biome: human gut; feature: NICU; material: stool | host: Homo sapiens | place: USA: Saint Louis, MO | collected 2011-09-23
GGGTAGGGGTACGCACGCCAGACATGATTGGCGTTGGCAGAGAAATCTTGAACGTCGATACCGCATCGTAGAAACGCTTCACGTAATCCAGACGGGTGTCACGCGGGTAGTTTGAGAACAGGCAGGCGGCCACCAGAATATAGAGGAACTGGGCGCTTTCGTAGATCTCACCGGTAACGCGGTTCTGAACCAGGTATTTGCCTTCGAGCTGCTTCACCGCCGCATAGGAGAAATTCATATCGCGCCAGTGATCGATAAACCCGTTCATCTGCTCGAACTCTTCTTCCGTATAGTCTTCCAGCAGATGCGTGTCGTATTTGCCCAGCTCAACCATTTTCACCACGTGATCGTAAAGCGCAGGCGGCTCAAACTGGCCGTAGGCTTTTTTACGCAGGTGGAAAATCGCCAGACGTGCAGCAAGGTACTGATAATCCGGTGCGTCGCGGGAGATCAGATCTGCCGCTGCTTTGATAATCGTTTCGTGGATATCAGACGTTTTGATGCCGTCGTAGAACTGAATGTGGGAACGCAGTTCAACCTGGGAGATAGATACGTTGTTCAGTCCTTCTGCTGCCCAGTCGAGAACTCGATGGATTTTGTCCAGATTGATACGCTCGGTCGTCCCGTCGCGCTTTGTCACCAGCAGACTCTGATTCATGTGGGTTTTACCTGTCCGTGAAATAAAAAATATCCCCCGCTTATCCACAGAATCGTCTTGTGACTAAGTCTGTGGATAAATACTACATATAGGGGGTTTGCGATAAGAAAAACGCTATATGGTGAGTATTCTAGTATCGAATCTTTTCAGCACAAGGGTTGATTTTGACGTTAAATTGAGGTTGTGAAAGGGTAAAAAAGGCTAAGTCCTCGTACCGTAAGGCCTGGACGACATGTCAATAATTAAGAAAAAAAATTCAAAATTTGATCGAGTGCTGATTTCTTCAACGGGAGGGCAGAATTGCGCAACATGATGTCGCGCAATCTTTATAAGAATAACGAATGACGTTAGTCGTTTTTGGCGGTTGTATGCAACATATAGTTAACATCCACGCCCGGGGCGAGTTTGAATTTATCGGTCAATGGATTGTAGTGCAGGCCGGTAATGTGCTGCTCTTTAAGCCACGTCCGATCAACCCAGCTCAGTAATTCAGCAGGCTTAATGAATTTCTTCACGTCGTGCGTGCCTTTTGGCACCATGCGCAGCACATATTCCGCGCCGACGACGGCCATCAGCCAGGCTTTACCGTTACGGTTGATGGTTGAGAAGAAGACCTGACCGCCCGGTTTCACCAGTTTTGCGCAGGCGTTCACCACGGATTGCGGATCGGGAACGTGTTCCAGCATCTCCATGCAGGTCACCACATCATACTGGTGGGCATGTTTTGCCGCGTGTTCTTCCACGGTTTCCTGCACGTATTCAACCTGGATCCCTGACTCCAGCGCATGGAGACGGGCCACCTGCAAGGGTTCAAAGCCCATATCCAGACCGGTGACCGTCGCGCCTTCGCGCGCCATGCTCTCCGCCAGGATGCCGCCGCCGCAGCCGACATCAAGCACCTTCTTACCGAACAGGCCGCCGGAACGCTCCGCGATATAGCCCAGACGCAGCGGGTTAATGCGATGCAGCGGTTTGAACTCACCTTCGAGATCCCACCAGCGGGACGCCACCGCTTCAAATTTGGCAATCTCTTCGTGGTCAACGTTGTGAGCCACCGGGGATTTTTCGGCATTCATGGGCGCTTTTACTCCTTATTTAGCAAGACAAAGGAGTATATCAGGCAATCCCCATGAATAAAGCGTATAGGTTTACCTCAATCACCGCGGCTGTGTTATAATTTGCGACCTTTGAATCCGGGATACAGTAGAGGGATAGCGGTTAGATGAGCGACCTTGCGAGAGAAATTACACCGGTCAACATTGAGGAAGAGCTGAAGAGCTCCTATCTGGATTATGCGATGTCGGTCATTGTTGGCCGTGCGCTGCCAGATGTCCGAGATGGCCTGAAGCCGGTACACCGTCGCGTACTTTACGCCATGAACGTACTAGGCAATGACTGGAACAAAGCCTATAAAAAATCTGCCCGTGTCGTTGGTGACGTAATCGGTAAATACCATCCCCATGGTGATTCCGCGGTGTACGACACTATCGTCCGTATGGCGCAGCCATTCTCGCTGCGTTACATGCTGGTAGATGGTCAGGGTAACTTTGGTTCTATCGACGGCGACTCCGCCGCGGCAATGCGTTATACGGAAATCCGTCTGGCGAAGATTGCCCATGAGCTGATGGCCGACCTGGAAAAAGAGACGGTTGATTTCGTTGATAACTACGACGGCACGGAAAAAATCCCTGACGTCATGCCGACGAAAATCCCTAACCTGCTGGTGAACGGCTCGTCCGGTATCGCCGTGGGTATGGCAACTAACATTCCGCCGCACAACATCACGGAAGTGATCAACGGCTGCCTGGCCTATATCGAAGATGAAGACATCAGCATTGAAGGGCTGATGGAGCACATCCCGGGCCCGGACTTCCCGACGGCGGCGATCATCAACGGTCGTCGCGGTATTGAAGAAGCGTACCGCACCGGTCGCGGCAAGATTTACATCCGTGCACGCGCCGAAGTGGAAGCGGACGCTAAAACCGGCCGTGAAACCATTATTGTTCACGAGATCCCGTATCAGGTGAACAAAGCCCGTCTGATTGAAAAAATCGCCGAGCTGGTAAAAGAAAAACGTGTTGAAGGCATCAGCGCGCTGCGTGACGAGTCTGACAAAGACGGTATGCGCATCGTGATTGAGATCAAACGCGACGCGGTGGGTGAGGTTGTACTGAACAATCTGTACTCCCAGACTCAGCTTCAGGTCTCCTTCGGTATCAACATGGTGGCACTGCACCATGGTCAGCCGAAGATCATGAACCTGAAAGAGATCCTGAGCGCGTTCGTGCGTCACCGCCGCGAAGTGGTGACCCGCCGTACCATCTTTGAACTGCGCAAAGCGCGCGACCGTGCGCACATCCTTGAAGCGCTGGCGGTTGCGCTGGCCAACATCGACCCGATCATTGAACTGATCCGTCGCGCGCCAACCCCGGCAGAAGCAAAAGCCGGACTGGTATCCCGTCCGTGGGATCTGGGTAACGTGGCGGCGATGCTGGAGCGTGCGGGTGATGACGCGGCGCGTCCTGAGTGGCTGGAACCTGAGTTCGGCGTACGTGACGGTCAGTACTACCTGACTGAACAGCAGGCCCAGGCGATTCTGGATCTGCGTCTGCAGAAACTGACCGGCCTTGAGCATGAAAAACTGCTCGACGAATACAAAGAGCTGCTGGAGCAAATTGCTGAGCTGCTGCACATTCTGGGCAGCGCAGAGCGCCTGATGGAAGTGATCCGCGAAGAGCTGGAGCTGGTCCGCGACCAGTTTGGCGACGAGCGCCGCACCGAAATCACCGCGAACAGCTCTGATATCAACATTGAAGATCTGATCAACCGCGAAGATGTGGTGGTCACCCTGTCTCACCAGGGCTATGTGAAGTATCAGCCGTTGACCGACTATGAAGCACAGCGTCGTGGCGGCAAGGGCAAGTCTGCGGCACGTATTAAAGAAGAAGACTTTATTGACCGTCTGCTGGTGGCCAACACCCACGACACGATCCTCTGCTTCTCCAGCCGTGGCCGTCTGTACTGGATGAAAGTCTATCAGCTGCCTGAAGCGAGCCGTGGCGCGCGTGGTCGTCCAATCGTCAACCTGCTGCCGCTGGAAGCGAACGAACGTATCACCGCCATTCTGCCGGTACGCGAGTACGAAGAGGGCGTGAGCGTCTTTATGGCGACCGCCAGCGGTACCGTGAAGAAAACCGCGCTGACCGAGTTCAGCCGTCCACGTTCCGCCGGGATCATCGCGGTGAACCTGAATGAAGGCGACGAGCTGATCGGTGTGGATCTGACCTCCGGTTCTGATGAAGTCATGCTGTTCTCTGCGGCCGGTAAAGTGGTGCGCTTCAAAGAGAACGCCGTGCGCGCAATGGGTCGTACAGCGACCGGTGTACGCGGTATCAAACTGGCGGGTGAAGATTCCGTTGTTTCCCTGATCGTTCCTCGCGGCGAAGGTGCAATCCTGACCGTTACCCAGAACGGTTACGGTAAACGTACCGCGGAAAGCGAATACCCGACCAAATCACGTGGCACGCAGGGCGTTATCTCTATTAAGGTTACCGAGCGCAACGGTTCCGTTGTGGGTGCGGTACAGGTCGATGATGCCGACCAGATCATGATGATCACCGATGCCGGTACGCTGGTGCGTACACGCGTATCTGAGATCAGCGTGGTGGGTCGTAACACCCAGGGCGTTATCCTCATCCGTACTGCGGAAGATGAAAACGTGGTGGGTCTGCAGCGCGTGGCTGAGCCGGTGGATGACGAAGAGCTCGATTCCATCGACGGTAGCGTTGCGGAAGGTGACGATGAAATCGCGCCGGAAGCGGACACCGACGATGATGCAGCGGATGACGCTGACGAGTAATGTCTCCTGACGCAAAAAGGGCCGGATTCCGGCCCTTTTCTTTTACGTAAGCAGACAAGTGAACGTTGCGGCAAGCCGCGTTTACCGCTACCTTAACCACATTCTTTTGACCCCGACGGCGGAGCCTCGCCCCTTTGAAATACCTCGTCTCCTTTCGTACCACGCTGAAAGTTTCTCGCTATCTGTTCCGGGCGCTGGCGCTCCTGCTTTGGTTGCTGGTGGTCCTGCTGTCGGTGTTCTACATCGTCAACGCGCTGCACAAGAAAGAAGCGGAGATCCGCCAGGAGTTTAATTTAAGCTCCGATCAGGCCCAGCGTTACATTCAGCGAACATCTGATGTGATGAAGGAGCTGAAGTATATTGCCGAAAACCGACTGACGGCGGAAAACGGCATCCTGGCGCTTCGCGGGCGTAATGACAAAACCGAAGTGCCGGACTTCCAGCCGCTGTTCCCGGACTCCGACTGCTCCACCATGAGCAACACCTGGCGCGGGTCGCTGGAATCCCTCGCCTGGTTTATGCGCTACTGGCGCGACAATTTTTCCGCCGCCTACGATCTCAATCGCGTCTTCCTGATTGGCAGCGAAAATCTCTGCATGGCTGACTTCGGCCTGCGCGACGTGCCCGTCGAGCGTGATGATGCGCTGAAAAGCCTGCATGAGCGTATTGTGAAATATCGCAATGCGCCGCAGGACGAGCGCGGGAATAACATCTTCTGGATTAGCCAGGGGCCGCGCATGGGCGTGGGCTATTTCTACGCGCTGACGCCGGTTTACCTCGGTAACCGCCTGCAGGCGCTGCTGGGCATTGAGCAGACCATCCGCATGGAAAACTTCTTCACCCCAGGCAGCCTGCCGATGGGTGTGACCATTCTGGATGAAAACGGACATCAGCTGATCTCGCTTGCCGGGCCGGATAACCGTTTGAACGTCGATCCGCACTGGATGCAGGAACGCTCGTGGTTTGGTTACACCTCCGGCTTTCGTGAGCTGGTGCTGAAAAAAAGCCTGCCACCGTCGTCGCTGAGTATCGTCTACTCGCTGCCGGTCGATATGGTACTGGAGCGGATACGCATTCTGATTATGAATGCAATTCTGCTCAACCTGCTGGTGGGAGGGGCGCTGTTTACGCTGGCGCGCATGTATGAGCGAAGAATCTTTATTCCCGCCGAAAGCGACGCCCAGCGTCTGGAAGAGCACGAGCAGTTTAACCGTAAGATAGTCGCCTCCGCACCGGTGGGGATCTGTATTCTGCGTACTCAGGACGGGACCAACATCCTGAGTAACGAGCTGGCGCACAACTATCTGAACATGCTGACGCATGAGGATCGTCAAAGGCTGACGCAAATCATCTGCGGTCAGCAGGTAAACTTTGTCGACGTGCTCACCAGCACCCATACCAACCTGCAGATCAGCTTTGTTCACTCCCGCTATCGTAATGAAAACGTGGCGATTTGCGTGCTGGTGGATGTCTCCGCACGCGTGAAGATGGAGGAGTCATTGCAGGAGATGGCGCAGGCGGCGGAGCAGGCCAGCCAGTCGAAATCTATGTTCCTTGCCACCGTCAGCCACGAGCTGCGTACGCCACTGTACGGGATTATCGGTAACCTCGACCTGTTGCAGACGAAAGAGCTGCCGAAAGGGGTCGACAGGCTGGTGACGGCGATGAACAACTCCTCCAGTCTGCTGCTGAAAATCATCAGCGATATTCTCGATTTCTCTAAAATTGAGTCTGAGCAGTTGAAAATCGAACCGCGGGAGTTTTCGCCGCGTGAGGTGATGAACCACATCAGCGCCAACTATCTGCCGCTGGTGGTGCGTAAACAGCTGGGTCTCTACTGCTTTATTGAACCGGATGTGCCGCTGACGCTGCACGGCGATCCGATGCGCCTGCAGCAGGTCATCTCTAACCTGCTCAGCAACGCCATCAAATTCACCGATATTGGCTGTATCGTGTTACACGTATGCCGAGCGGGGGATTATCTGAGCATTCGCGTCCGTGACACGGGGGTGGGCATCCCGGCGAAAGAAGTGGTTCGCCTGTTCGACCCGTTCTTCCAGGTCGGCACCGGCGTGCAGCGTAACTTCCAGGGCACCGGTCTGGGGCTGGCGATTTGTGAGAAGCTCGTCAGCATGATGGACGGTGATATCTCGGTGGATACCGAGCCCGGCATGGGCAGCCAGTTTACCATCCGTATTCCGCTCTATTCGGCGCAGTATCCGGCAAAAGCGACGGTTGACGGGCTGAGCGATAAGCGCTGCTGGCTGGCGGTGAATAACGCTTCGCTGAATGATTACCTGACGGCGCTGCTTACCCATAGCGGCGTGAGGGTGTGCCGCTATGAAGACCAGACGCCGGACGCGGATGACGTGCTGATCGCCGACGAGATGCCGGAACAGGCGTGGCAGGGGAGAGGAACCGTACTCTTCTGTCGTCGCCACATTGGCATACCGGTTGAACGTGCGCCGGGAGAGTGGGTGCACAGTGTCGCCACGCCGCATGAGCTGTTGAGCCTGCTGGCACGCATCTACAAAGTGCAGCTGGAAGAGAACGACGGAGCCGGTGAATTGCCGTCACCGGAAGGTCTGGCGTCAGTGAATGACGATATGATGATTCTGGTCGTGGATGACCATCCGATTAACCGCCGACTGCTGGCAGACCAGCTCGGGTCGCTTGGCTACCAGTGCAAAACGGCCAATGACGGTGTGGACGCGCTGAATGTGCTGAGTAAAAATCATATTGATATCGTTCTCAGTGACGTCAACATGCCTAACATGGACGGCTACCGTCTGACGCAACGTATCCGCCAGCTTGGCCTGACGTTGCCGGTGGTGGGCGTCACGGCGAACGCGCTGGCGGAAGAGAAACAGCGATGCCTGGAGTCAGGCATGGACAGCTGTCTGTCGAAACCGGTCACGCTGGACGTGCTGAAGCAGACCTTGTCGGTCTATGCGGAACGCGTCAGGAAAACGAGGATATAAAAAAGGCCCTTTCGGGCCTTTTTTATTTGCCCGGCGGCGCTTCGCTTGCGCGAACACCACCCGGCATTTACTGCGGTGATCAATCCTTGTCCGTTGCGCTCAGCGTCACGGAGGAGAGATAGTTCAGCAGGGCAATATCGTTGTCCACACCCAGCTTCATCATTGCGGATTTCTTCTGGCTGCTGATGGTTTTAATACTGCGGTTCAGCTTCTTGGCAATCTCGGTCACCAGGAAACCTTCAGCGAACAGGCGCAGAACTTCGCTCTCTTTCGGTGACAGACGTTTGTCACCGTAGCCACCCGCGCTGATTTTTTCCAGCAGACGAGAGACGCTCTCAGGCGTGAACTTCTTGCCTTTCTGCAGCGCAGCGAGCGCTTTTGGCAGATCGGTCGGTGCGCCTTGTTTCAGCACAATCCCTTCGATGTCCAGATCCAGCACGGCGCTCAGGATCGCCGGGTTGTTGTTCATGGTCAGAACAATGATCGAGATGTCCGGGAAGTGACGTTTGATATATTTGATGAGCGTAATCCCATCACCGTACTTATCTCCAGGCATGGAGAGATCGGTAATGAGCACGTGCGCATCAAGCTTTGGGAGGTTATTGATCAGTGCTGTAGAGTCTTCAAATTCACCGACTACATTCACCCACTCGATCTGTTCAAGCGATTTGCGAATACCGAACAGTACAATCGGATGGTCATCGGCAATAATTACGTTCATATTGTTCATGTATAAGGCTACCTTGCTACAGCAAGCTTTTGACGTAGTCGTCAATGTCGCTGATGTATTTTTCAATGCCAGAGGCATCTTTCTCACGAATTAGATGTTCCAGCGTTTCACATAACTGCTTGCCGGGAACCAGATTAAGCATGGCAAACACCCCTTTAAGCCGGTGTGCTGTCTGCGCCAGCGCTGCAAAATCATTCGCAGCGGACTCAGTATACAACCGCTTAACATCATCTGGTACTGTATCAACAAAGAGTGAATAGTATCCGCTGGCGTGAAGCTCGGCGTTTTCATTGCCGCCTAACGGGGATTCCGTTATCTCATCCTGCGCCAGCTGCTCTTCTATTAGTTGTAGTACAGCTTCCTGCATCGCATTGCTTATATTAAAGTTGACGCGCAGCTGGCCAGGGCCGATTTTCCGCACGCCTGACTCATCATCGCTTAAAAGCAAGCCCGAGGCAGTAAGATTAGACGGATTATCCGTTAAAAACAGATCAAATTCTTGACTTGCCAGTCGTTCATCCGGCGTGATGCAGGCCGCGCCCCAGTTTTCTAACTGACGCACCACGATGTTGCGGATCTCGTTTGAGGTCACATCCACCATCGCCACCACGTCATCCAGCAGGCGCTCTTCATCTTCTTCCTGCGGATTGACGGCCATTTTCACGTGCAGAGAGTAGCGGGTGCCGAGCGATTCACGTGCTTTGATATTCAGGTGGCCGCCGAGCTTACGCGCCAGCTGATCGCACAGCCAGAAGGTCAGGGCGTTAGCCTTACCGTAATGATCGCTTTGTGTGTCATTCAGGAACGGGAAGTGCAGATTATCAATTTCACTCGTCGTGACGCCTTCCCCGGTGTCCAGAATGCGGAACGTCAGGCGATCTTCTGCCGACTCGTCGGTGCTCACTTCGAGGGTGATCTTGCCGATCTGCGTGGTGGTCACGGCATACTGAATAATCATCAGCAGAATGCGACGTAGCGCTTCGCGATCGCCATGGCGTTCGTCATTTGCCGGTAAATGGTTGTTGATCAGCAGCTGCAGACCTTTACGCTTGATCACCGGCAGGACTTCCGGAACCACTTCATCGATCAGATCCTGAATGGAGAAGAGGGAAGGCGTACCTTTCCAGAAATCATTCTCCAGCATGTTCGCTAACTGGATCTCATCCACCATACGAACCAGCGAGTCGGCCTGGCAGGCAAGCTGGTGGCTTTCAGAGGTGTTTAACGCAGCCGCCTGGGTTGCCAGCGTTTTTAATGGCTGTTTGAAGGCGTCGCCAATATTCTGCATAAAGGCGGCGCGCCCCTGCTGGTTCTTCTCATACAGCCTTTGCGCCTGCTTGAGTTTCTTATTCACCAGCACTTCGCGATCCTGGTCGCGGATAATGAAGATTTGCGTGCGTGGGGCCACCTGACTGCGGAACTGACGGATCTCGTACAGTTCATTATTGATGGTGGCCTGAATAACCCCCTGGTGCTGATCCGCCATGGTGGTGATGTTCTGCAGGTTAAGATGCGGCAGCAGATGGTCTGCAATTTTATTGCTCATCACCGTGCGGTTCGCTTCCTGATCGTGGACTAATACGCCCAGCGGCAGCACGGAAACAATCTCTTCATTGAGCGCGCGTAACACGCGAAGTTCATTCGTGTTGCCCGCGGTGACCGCAGAGGCGTCGCTCTGACGTCCTGGCTGGAAGCGGAAGGTGCTGTAGCCAAACAGGGCCAGCGCCAGCAGGCCGATATTCAGCAGCAACGGCAGCAAAATATTTTGCAGGGTATCGAGCAGCAGGGTGCCAAACGGTACCTGCCACACCAGGCGCATGCCGGTTGAGTTCAGTGACGAGGCAATTTCAATTTTCGAGCCGTTAAAGGAGATGGTGACGCTCTCTGCGGCCTCTTTGTCCGACGCCGCGCGCATGTTCTGGGTACTGCTGTCTGGCTCCATACGGAAGCTGTCGAGTGGCATATCCGGCGGGATCAAATCATTAATAGGCAAATCAAACGCCACGACCGTCGCCAGATGTCCCGGCTGGTTGAACGTGGTACGCAGGGTAAAATAGTGACCATTTTGCCAGGCCAGGCGGCGCAGCGATGAGAAACTTTCACGCTCATCAAGGGCATTCGCCTGCTGCAGCATTTCTGCACGGCGGGAATCGACGATGCCGCCAACGGTCGTCTCTTTAAAACCAGAAGAGAGATCTTTCAATGGCAGCGTCGAGATCAGGATCATGCTGTTGTCCTGACCATTCAGATAGTACATCGACCACGGCACCGTCTCGGCACCCCAGAGGGTATCCAGATAGGTTGAAATACGCTGCGTCATCTCAAGCGTTGCGCTGTCGTGAGAGCCAAAGATAAGCGCCTCAGTCTTACGCTGCGGTTTTTCGAGATAGTAGACATCCTGCTTAAGCCGGGTCTCCTGAAGCCCATCCCCCGATGCGCTTGCAGGCGCTGCGGCAATATTGTCGTAAATCTGCCAGGTGGCGTAGCGCCAGGTATCAATGCGCTTGTGGACGGCATGAGTGATATCAACCACCTGGTAGCTCTTGTCCTTCAGCCAGGCGTTTACCGCGCTCTGCACCATCACGCCCAGGGTGACTAATAACACAACGATCAAAAGAAGAAAGAAACGGGTGATGCTCCCGGGAAGAAGGGAGAATTTGCTCGGGGCGGTAGTTTCAGTCTGACTCATTGATATCTTTAACCCGTAATGGTCGTGCTCTGTGGCGATAGGGCAGTATAAAGGGTAATACCTGAATTTCCAGCGCCACTGGCCTGGAACAGGCGACTTTTTCAGGGAACACTGAGGAAGAGGCGATGTGCGTTAAAAGTGTACAAGTTCACGATGCGTGTACAAATAAAAGAAACTTCTCGCCAGTAAATAGCACGAATTAACAAGAAATTAAGTTTCTGCTGAATTTTTGCACGTTGGTTGACCATCGTAACGGGATTAGTTAATAGTCTTTACAATTTCGTGCTGGTAGCACATAAAAAGAAAAGTTACGTAAAGAAGGGTAAAAAAAAACCGAATGCGATGCATTCGGCTCAATTAGGGATAAACAGACATTCAAAACTGAATGACGGTAATAAATAAAGTTAATGATGATAGCGAGAGCTATTTTAGAGATTAGGAGCGATCTTGTTTTGTCATTCAGTGCTGTAACGATTTATATCCCAAATCATTGAAATTTAATGGAATAATATTAATTTTGATAATAAATGCTAATTTTCTAAGCTATTTGTGCTTTGTAAAAGTTCCTTGATATTAACATTCTGAAACATGTTGATAGATGAATGAAACATCTTCAAAGTTTTCGTATCATATTCGCATTGGATTATTCTGTAATTTTGCGGAGAATGAAATTGCCGACTGGTTAATGAGGGTTAGCCAGTAAGCAGTGGCAATTATAAGGCATATAACAGAGGGTTAATAAAATGAAAGTTAAAGTACTGTCCCTCCTGGTACCAGCACTGCTGGTAGCAGGCGCAGCAAATGCGGCTGAAATTTATAACAAAGATGGCAACAAATTAGATCTGTACGGCAAAGTTGATGGTCTGCACTATTTCTCTGACGACAAGAGTGCTGACGGTGACCAGACCTACATGCGTCTTGGCTTCAAAGGTGAAACTCAGGTTAACGATCAGCTGACCGGTTACGGCCAGTGGGAATACCAGATCCAGGGCAACACAACAGAAAGCGACAACCAGGCCTGGACCCGTGTGGCGTTTGCTGGTCTGAAATTCGCTGAAGCGGGTTCTTTCGATTACGGTCGTAACTACGGTGTGATCTACGACGTAACATCCTGGACTGACGTGCTGCCAGAATTTGGTGGTGATACCTACGGTGCAGACAACTTCCTGCAATCTCGTGCTAACGGCGTGGCAACCTACCGTAACCAGGACTTCTTTGGTCTGGTGGATGGCCTGAACTTTGCTCTGCAGTATCAGGGTAAAAACGGTAGCGTAAGCGGTGAAAACGACACCGGTCGTAGCACCCTGAAACAGAACGGCGACGGTTACGGTGCGTCCCTGACCTATAACCTGGGCGAAGGCTTCAGCATCGGTGGTGCAATGTCTTCTTCCAAACGTACCGCCGATCAGAACAACACGGCTAACCCAGCCCTAAAAGGCGAAGGCGATCATGCCGAAGTCTATACGGGTGGCCTGAAATACGATGCCAACAACATCTATCTGGCCGCGCAGTACTCTCAGACTTATAACGCAACACGTTTCGGCAACTCTCAGAGCAGCAGCGATATCTACGGTTTCGCTAACAAAGCGCAGAACTTCGAAGTGGTTGCTCAGTACCAGTTCGACTTCGGCCTGCGTCCATCCGTGGCTTACCTGCAGTCTAAAGGTAAGGACATCGAAGGGTATGGCGACCAGGATCTGCTGAAATATGTTGATGTGGGTGCGACTTACTACTTCAACAAAAACATGTCTACCTACGTGGATTACAAAATCAACCTGGTTGATGAAAATGAGTTCACCCGTCAGGCCGGTATCGGTACTGATGATATCGTCGCGCTGGGTCTGGTTTACCAGTTCTAATCGCGTCGTAGTATGACTCAGGGGCCTGATGGCCCCTTTTTTGTGCGTGTTTTTGGATCTCACAATTGACCCGTTTTGGTGTACTCTTGCCGCCCTGGCATGAGGATAATAATGAATGGATATGACTTTTTTACGCGCCAGCTTTCTGGCTATGCTTTTTTTCCTGACCGCATGTAACGATCCCGCCCCCGTGGCGAAAACCGACGCACCCGCTGCCACGGTGCTCGAAGGCAAAACGATGGGCACCTTCTGGCGCGTCAGCGTGATGAATCTCGATAAAACGCGCACGGAAGAGCTTCGCGGCAAAATCCAGGCTCAGCTGGACGCCGACGATCAGCTGCTGTCGACCTACAAAAATGACTCGGCGCTGATGCGCTTTAACCTCTCCACCAGTACGTCTCTGTGGCCGGTGAGTGAAGCGATGGCTGATATCGTCACCGAGTCCATTCGCGTGGGATATAAAACCAACGGTGCGATGGACGTGACCGTCGGGCCGCTGGTGAACCTCTGGGGATTTGGCCCGAATAAACAGCCGGTGGCGACGCCCGATCAGGCGGCTATTGATGATGCCCGTGCCCGGACAGGGCTGCAGCATCTGACGGTGATCAATCAGTACGGCCAACAGTACCTGCAAAAAGATATCCCCGATCTGTTTGTCGATCTGTCGACGGTAGGGGAAGGCTACGCGGCGGATCACCTTGCCGCGCTGATGACGCAGGAAGGCATTTCGCGCTATCTGGTCTCCGTGGGCGGCGCGTTAGTCAGCCGGGGCATGAACGCCAGCGATAAACCGTGGCGCGTAGCGATTCAAAAACCGACCGATCGGCAAAATGCCGTGCAGGCGATAGTCGATATCAACGGACATGGCATCAGCACCTCCGGGAGTTACCGTAACTATTACGAGCTTGACGGGAAGCGCATCTCGCATGTTATTGATCCGCAGACCGGGCGGCCGATCGCGCATAATCTGGTCTCTGTGACGGTGATTGCGCCGACGGCGCTGGAAGCCGATGCCTGGGATACCGGCTTAATGGTCCTCGGCCCGGAAAAAGCGAAAGAGGTGGTTCGTCAGGAAGGGCTGGCGGTGTATATGATCACCAAAGAGGGCGACGAGTTTAAAACCTGGAGCTCGCCGCAGTTCAAGAGTTTCCTGGTGAGCGACAAAAATTAAAAAGCAAGGTTGCGGGTTTTTTATCAGTGGCACTCAGGCACGCTACAGGTATGCTTGTAAGAGGAGCTGATGATGAAAAATCCAACCTATATGACCGATGAGGATCGCTGGCAGGCTGTACTGGCTCGCGATCCGCGTGCTGACGATCAGTTTGTCTTTGCCGTGCAAACGACGGGGATTGTCTGTCGTCCGTCCTGCCGGGCACGTCACGCCCTGCGTAAAAACGTCCACTTCTATCCTGATGTTCACCATGCCATTGAGGCAGGGTTTCGCCCGTGCAAGCGCTGTATGCCGGATAAACGCGATCCGCAGCAGCAGAAGCTGGCGAAAGTGGAGCACGCCTGTCGCCTTCTGGAGCAGGATCCTGCGTTAACGCTGGACGGTCTGGCGCAGCAGGTGGCCATGAGTCCTTTTCACTTCCACCGGCTGTTTAAGTCCGTCACCGGAATGACGCCAAAAGCCTGGCAGCAGGCGGCGCGCGGTCAACGTCTGCGCACGGCGCTTGCCCAGGGGGATACCGTTACCGATGCCGTGCTGGCCGCAGGCTTTCCCGACAGCAGCAGCTATTATCGTAAAGCCACGGATGCGCTGGGTATGACGGCGAAACAGTACCGCAAAGGCGACGTGGCGGTGCAATACGCCATCGATGACTGCTCATTAGGACGCTGTCTGGTCGCTGAAAGCGAGCGGGGGATTTGCGCAATATTGCTCGGTGACGACGATGCCGAATTAGCCGGGGAGCTGGCGACGCTGTTTCCAAAAGCTGAGCCCGCGCCGCAGGAAGATGCCTTCGCGCAGCGTATCCGCCAGGTGATTGCCAGTATTGATAACCGCGCAGCGCCGCTTGAACTGCCGCTGGATATACGCGGAACCGCGTTCCAGCAGCGAGTCTGGCAGGCCCTTCGTGAAATTCCCTGCGGTGAAACGGCAAGTTATCAGCAGGTGGCGCAGGCGATTGGACAACCCAACGCGGTACGTGCCGTCGCGGGAGCCTGTGCGGCAAACAGGCTGGCGATTGTGATCCCCTGTCACCGCGTTGTCCGTAACGATGGCGCACTGTCGGGTTACCGATGGGGGACGGCGCGAAAAGCGCTATTGCTAAAACGTGAGGCGAAACGCCAGGAGGGATAATGCTCGATCTTTTTGCAGATGCGGAACCCTGGCAGGAACCACTGGCACCGGGGGCGGTTATTTTGCGTCGCTTCGCGCTCTCCCGTGCGGCGACGCTGCTTGCGGGTATAGAAGAGGTGACGGCGGTTTCCCCGTTTCGCCATATGGTCACGCCGGGGGGTTACACGATGTCGGTGGCCATGGCGAACTGTGGCGAATTAGGGTGGGCGACGAATGAACGAGGCTACCTGTATGCGCCGAACGATCCCGCGACCGGCCAGCCGTGGCCCCCGATGCCTGCGGTTTTTCAGGCTCTCTGCCACGAGGCTGCCGTTGCCGCTGATTATCCTGACTTCCGACCGGATGCCTGCCTGATTAACCGCTACGCCGTTGGCGCGAAACTCTCCCTGCATCAGGATAAAGATGAACCCGATCTCCGCGCGCCCATCGTCTCGGTATCGTTAGGGCTTCCTGCCGTCTTCCAGTTTGGCGGATTACGCCGTAACGATCCGCTCAAACGCATTATGCTGGAGCATGGCGACGTGGTGGTGTGGGGCAGGGAATCGCGGCTGTATTATCACGGCATTCAGCCTCTGAAACCCGGGGTGCATCCCCTCACGGGCGAGTACCGTTTTAACCTGACGTTTCGCCAGGCAGGGTTTAGTAAACAAAAATAAGAATTATTCTTGATGTACACGCCGGGCAGTTTACACTGCTGGCTGATTTTTATTGTCCGGATTGCCTGCATGCAACTACTTCTCCTTGTCTGGCGTCAGTATCGCTGGCCCTTCATTGCCGTCATGGCGTTAAGCCTTGCCAGCGCCGCATTGGGTATTGGCCTGATCGCGTTTATTAACGTGCGGTTGATTGAAATGGTCGATACCTCACTCTCTGTTTTGCCAGAGTTTCTCGGCCTGCTGCTGCTGTTGATGGCGGTTACGCTTGGCTCTCAGCTGGCGCTAACCGCGCTCGGCCACCATTTCGTTTTCCGTTTGCGCAGCGAATTTATCAAGCGGATCCTGGACACTCAGGTTGAACGGGTGGAGCAACTTGGCAGCGCCTCCCTGCTGGCGGGGCTGACCAGTGACGTGCGGGCTATCACCATCGCGTTTGTTCGTCTGCCGGAGCTGGTGCAGGGGATCATTCTGACCTTTGGCTCGGCGGCTTATCTTGCCTGGCTCTCCAGTAAAATGCTGGCGGTGACCGCTCTGTGGATTGCCATTACCATCTGGGGCGGCTTTGTGCTGGTGTCACGCGTCTATAAACACATGGCGGTGCTGCGCGAAACGGAAGATAAACTGTATAACGATTACCAGACGGTGCTGGAAGGGCGCAAGGAGCTGACCCTGAACCGCGAGCGCGCCGAGTATATCTTCAATCACCTCTATATCCCGGACGCGCGCGAATATCGGCATCACATCATCCGCGCCGATACTTTCCACCTGAGCGCGGTGAACTGGTCAAATATCATGATGCTGGGTGCCATTGGCCTGGTATTCTGGATGGCGAACAGCCTGGGCTGGGCGGACACCAACGTGGCGGCAACCTACTCACTGACGCTGCTGTTTTTACGCACGCCGCTGCTCTCGGCGGTCGGCGCATTGCCCACCTTGCTGAGTGCACAGGTGGCGTTTAACAAGCTCAAAAAATTCGACCTCGCGCCATTTAAGCCGGAATTCCCGCGCCCGCAAGCCTTCCCGGACTGGCATACGCTGGAGCTGCGCGACGTGACGTTCCGCTATCAGGACAACGCCTTCTCCGTGGGGCCGGTCAACCTGACGATTCACCGCGGTGAACTGCTGTTCCTCATCGGCGGTAACGGCAGCGGTAAATCCACGCTGGCGATGTTGCTCACCGGACTCTACCAGCCGCAGTCGGGCGAGATTTTGCTGGACGGTAAGGCGCTGAGTGCCGGGAAACCTGAGGACTACCGCAAGCTCTTTTCGGCGGTATTTACCGACGTCTGGCTGTTCGATCGGCTGCTCGGCCCTGAAGGGCAGCAGGCCAATCCTGTGCTGGTGGAAAAATGGCTGGCACAGCTGCAGATGTCGCACAAGCTGGAGCTTCAGGACGGTAAAATTCTCAACCTGAAGCTCTCTAAAGGGCAGAAGAAGCGCGTGGCGCTGCTGCTGGCGCTGGCGGAAGAGCGCGATATCATTCTGCTGGACGAATGGGCGGCGGATCAGGATCCTCACTTCCGCCGTGAGTTCTATCAGGTGCTGCTGCCGCTGATGCAGGAGATGGGCAAAACCATTTTCGCCATTAGCCACGACGATCACTACTTCATTCACGCCGACCGTCTGCTGGAGATGCGCGATGGCAAGC
>OJUX01000322.1_pt1 | contig 16484 bp, 19 predicted proteins | sample 1599971 | NCBI WGS metagenome assembly OJUX01 (sample SAMN04436859, study PRJEB24849) | human gut metagenome | biome: human gut; feature: NICU; material: stool | host: Homo sapiens | place: USA: Saint Louis, MO | collected 2011-09-23
ATACCGAGCGATTCACAAAAATATCAAAAACATCATTCATTTTTTCAAGTTCGTTTTTGTACCATTGGTCATTAGCATGGTGGTAACTGATGAAAACTTTGTGCTTGGTCACGCTTTTTCCTCATTTATTCTCTGGTTTACGGATTTTACATCTTCATCCATACCGAGTAAAAGTCTTATAATTTATTTTTTCACACTAAGAGATACTCTCAACCACTGGATACAGTATAATCAGGAAGTGGCTACATTCTTCCAATTCAAATGAAGAGAGCAGACTTACATGCAATTCATCCATAATGATCTTGGTCAAAGAAAAAGAGGGGAGATTGTTGAAATCACCCTTACCAGTGGTGCAAATGTTAGACTAATGGATAGTTCTAACTTCAGTAGTTATAAGAATGGCCGACGACATTCCTACATTGGTGGGTTAGCAAAGCGCTCCCCCATAAGGTTACAGCTCCCTTCATCAGGCCATTGGCATATTGCTGTAGATATGCAGGGAGTAAGGGGGAGGACCAGGGCTTCTGTTCGCGTTCTTCCAGGGGTGCTTCCTGAAATTCAGGATAGGCCGTTAAGCGAAGTTCCTAGTCTGGTAAGAGATAACAGACCACCGTCAACAGCACAGCGCAACGAGATACATGACGTATTTATTTCGCATGCCTCAGAGGATAAAGATGATTTTGTTCGCTCTCTGGCAAACTCATAAATCAGTCACGGCCTTAATGTATGGTATGACGAAATGACGTTAAGAATTGGTGACAGCCTGAGACAAAAAATAGACAAAGGTTTAGCAAACAGTCGTGTTGGGTTAGTAGTTTTGTCTCCGGCGTTTATAAGCAAAGGTTGGACAAATTATGAACTTGATGGAATCGTCACTCGTGCTATTTCTGGTGAGCAAATATTGCTTCCCATATGGCATAATATAACAAAACAAGAAGTTGTCGATTTTAGTCCATCATTAGCAGACAAAGTTGCTCGTAGTACTGCAACTCATACAATCGATGAAATTGCTCATGAGATAGCCGAGCTACTGCATTCTCGTGGTTAATGTTTATCGAAATTCAAATAGCAAAACAAAAGGATCAATCAGCGATCCTTTTTTTATTTTTATGAATATCAATAAATTACATTCTTAACGTACGTTTTCGTTCCATTGGCCTTCAAACCCCGATATCTATCCGATTTCGCATCCCTGTTGACCTCTTAAACGCAGTCCATAGTCTCGATCACTAAGCATGGAATACTGATGTAAGAACAAATCTTACATCAAGATACGGAGGGGTTATGGCACGTACGATGACGGTGGACGTGGGTGAAGAGCTGCGCGAATTTATCGATTCTCTGGTTAAAGCCGGTGATTACCGTACACAGAGCGAGGTCATGCGCGACGCGCTGCGGCTGCTGCGCGAATAGCAGGCTGAATCCCGTCTTCATGAACTGCGCGATCTGCTGGCCGAATGGATAAGCAGCGTCAAGTCTAAACCATGGAACAAGGATGCATTCCTGAATAATGTCAGGGCCAGGGTGGCAAATGAAAGAGATTGAGCTGACTCCCAAAGCAGATGTCGGGGACGATTCCTTCTAAATGAAGGATTGTGTGGCACCGTCCCTTCCTGACTCACGAGATAACATCCGTTTCATCCTTATCGTAAATATTGAAATTATTGAATTCAGAATCAACAAGTTACAACTGTCGTATGCTTCGCAACCTCGAAGGCGAAAGATCGGAAGACCTCGGCAATACCGTCTTTATCAGCAATATCATTCGTTATCAGCGCGGTAATCTCAGACCAGTCGCAGATCTTAAATAAGCTACTTCGTTGGAATTTAGTATAATCGCCCAGAATATATTTCTTCTCGGAATGGGCAATGATCGTTCGATCCAGAAAGGCATCCGAGGAGGACGGAGTGGATGGACCTGTCATATTGTTGAAGCCATCAGTGCCGATGAAGCAGAGATCAACGTTAATATCATTAATCATTGACACAGCCCACCCACCAAAGACAGAAGAGCTTTTCTTCCTCAGTTCTCCGCCGAACAAAAAGACCTGGTTTTCTGACTCGATCAGCACGCTGGCCACGGGCAAAGAATCGGTAAAAATTTTAAAGCCAGATTTCATGCACAACAAATTGGCCAGTTCATAGTTAGAACTCCCAGTACCAATGATCATTGAGCTATTGGGGGGGATAAATTCCAGAGCTTTTCTGGCTATGGCTTGTTTGAAAGTACTGTTTTCTTTTTCCCTGACCTGGAAAGGATGCTCGACAGCGCCCTGTTTTAATGTCGCCCCTCCGTGGCTTTTAACCAGCAGACCTTTTTTTTCAAGATGGGTGAGATCTTTACGGATGGTTTCATAAGTGACCTCATACTTTTAGTCAAGGTCGCTAACATAGACGGTACCCGCCGAAATAATCTCTTCAAGGATCAACTTTCTCCTTTCTTCAACCAGGTACATCCTTCCCCCTATAACCTTTCAACTCAATGTAATGAAGCGAATCATAGCACATAAGATGCAAACTAAAACAAACCAAAGGGAAAGATGAGTAGCCAGAGTTCAGGGAACGGTCGTTCGTGAGAACAAGGGTTAAATTTATTAAAACTCATTAAAATCAGCTAATTAATAAATTTACATCAATTTACATCAACACAGCCGGTAAATCTCTCGCTCCTGGATAGCACCATGAAATTGGCTAATATTAGCTTTTGTTGGTTTTTAAATCAATAAAAATCAATAAGTTATAAATTTTGTGATTTTTATCTCAGTTGACACCCAATATATACCAACATCATACTTGGCTTAAGTTCTTTATGCCAGGTTGTTTGAGATGAAAACGAAAATTGCAATCGCATGTGATGATGTTGGATTTGATCGTAAGGAGGAAATTAAAAAGTATCTCGAAGAAGAGAAAAATGCCGAGGTCGTGTACGATCCCGTGAAACGAAAAGAAGACGGTTTCAACAATTTCGCTCGTCTTGCGGATGAAATGGCAGGTGTGATTCAGCGGGATGAATGCCGCCTCGGTATCTACATTTGCGGTACCGGAATTGGCTTTACATGCCAGATAAATAAGCACTGGGGGATCCGTGCTGTCGCTGTCACCAATCCCTACTCGGCCAAGCGAGCAAGACTCAGTAACAATGCACAGGTGATTGGACTTGGCTGCAGAGTTAATGATCTTGAATACACAAAAATGATCGTTGATGCCTGGTATGACAACGCGTTCGACTTTGCAACTGCAAGGGAAAATTCCAAAAAGAATCTACTGGAAGCAGAACGGAGTGACAACGCATTACTGACGAAACCTGAAGATGTTCGATGGAATATGGGTTTCAGACCAGATGATGAGAAATCTGAGGGCTAAAAAATGGAACTGATCACACAGTTTATCAATGACCTGGGTAATTTTATTTTTATACCGGTCATCTTCCTTATTCTGATGAAACTTCTGGGTCGCCCCCTGTCAGAGTGTATTTCATCAGCCATTAAAGTCGGCATTGGTTTTATCGCATTAACCATGACCATCAAGCTGATGCTTGAAAAAATGCAGCCAGCGGTGACGGGACTTGCTGAGGCTACCGGTTCCTCCCTGAGCGCCATTGACGTTGGTGGCGCAGCCACCGCCGTAATGGGTTTTGGCTCAAACATGGGGGCGATAATTATTCCTCTGTGCGTTGCCGTGAATATTGCCATGTTGGTGGCCCGTCTAACGGACTGTGTAAACGTTGACGTGTTTAATCTTCATCAGAATGCCTCTATGGGAGCGATCGTTGGGGTTTATTCCGGCAGCTTCCTTTATGGTGTTCTTACGGCTGCATTGTTCCATGTCTGGGCACTTATTGCGGCTGACCTGGGTGCCAAAAACAACGAAAAATTCTTCAACCTGCCAAAAGGCGTTGCCATCTCCCATCCGGTTGCAAATACCTATTTGCTTTTCGCTTATCCGTTTAACTGGATTTACGATCGCATACCTGGGTTCCGTAATCTGAACGTTACAGCGGAAAGCATTCAGAAACGCTTTGGTATCCTGGGCGATCCGACCATGGTTGGTTTCATTATTGGTATTCTTCTTGGCTTCTGTGGTTATGGTTGGGAATCTCCGTATCACACCATTATCGCCAGCCTGCAGCTGGGTATGTACCTTGCCGCAGTGATGCTCCTGCTGCCACGCATGACCTCAATCATGATGGAAGGTCTGGTTCCGTTGTCCAACGTGGCGCGTAAGAAACTGGTTAAACGTTTCCCGGATCGTGAGATCACTGTCGGGATGGATACCGCGTTGATTGTTGGTCATCCTTCAGTTATTGCGCCTGCACTGCTGCTGATCCCGGTCATTGTTATCCTCGCCGTTGTTCTTCCTGGCAACCGCGTGATGCCGCTGGGGGACCTCTCGCAGTTCGTATTCTTTATTGCCTGCATGGTGCCTGTTTTTAATGGCAACATTATTCGAACCTGGGTGACCTCCATCATCCTGTTTGGCAGCGGCTTATACATCGCTTCCTGGATGGCTCCGGCAACGAATGAAGTGTTCCAGAAATTCGGCACAAATCCTGATGCCAGCGTGATGTACTCATCGCTTAACCCGTCAGCTAACCCGTTCACCGGCCTTTTTGCTGGCCTCAGCCATGTTGGTATCGCAGGCTATGCTCTCGCCGCTGTGTTGCTGTTGTCCGTAGGCTACTTACTCAAACAGAAAGCGCGCCGTCAGTTGAAAACTGAGGCAGAAAAAACGGCTTAAAACCTCAGAAGGTACCTGAAAATGAAAAAGATTTTAGTTGTATGCGGAAACGGTATTGCCTCCTCTTCCATTATGGTTTCTGTCCTGCAGGACTATCTGAAAGAACAGAATATCGAAGCGCAGGTAGATAAATCCTCTTTGATGGCCTGTACCACGGACACGTTTAACAGCTATGACCTGATCGTTTCTTCAACCAGGCTGGATAACCCGGGCATTACCACGCGTGTGATTGTGGGAGCAGGCCTGTTAACGGGTCTGGGCGAAGATGAAATCTTTGATGCTGTTAAAGAAGAAATGCTTAGCCAGGTGAAATGATGAAACTTGAGATTCTGGTAAACGACGTCGAGGGTACGATCGCTGACTGGCATGCTGCAATTGAGTTTGCAGGCCAGAAGCTGCTGGAAAAAGGCTATATCACGCCCGTCTATATACAGGCCTGCCTGGAGCGTGAGAAGACTTATCCAACCGGTTTATTGATGGCGAACGGTCAGGGCATTGCCATTCCACATGCGGACTATACGCTGGTAAAAACCAACAGCATAAGCATTGTACGTTTTGATAAAGAGGTCGTGTTTGGTCAGATGGAAGATGCTGACCTCACAGTGGAATGCAGCATTATGTTTAATCTCGCATTCGCCACAAGCGATCAGCATATGTCTGTGCTGCGTCGACTCTTTACGCTCTTCCAGGATATTTCGTTCATCGAGTCGTGCCGTAACCTTAAAACGCACGAAGTCGGGAAATATGTTGAAGAAATGCTTGCCGCATCCTGATAAACAAAAGGCAGATATACCCTGTCTGCCTTTTTCAATAAAAGAATGACCATAATGAAAAAGTACTCCCTCGTTTTGAAAGAGTTATCTTCACTTGTGGATAAAATCGATGAGAAAGAATTTAGCACACTTGTTGATTCTATTATTACTGCCGGTCATGTATTTCTTGCCGGTGCTGGACGTTCAGGGCAAATGATAAACGCTTTTGCTAACCGGCTGATGCATCTTGGCCTGTCCGTCAGTGTGGTCGGGGAAATCAGCGCTCCACATTCCCGCAAAAACGACCTGATGATCGTTGGTTCAGGCTCCGGAGAGACCCAACGCCTGATCAATCAGGTGAAAATTGCAAAGAATAATGGCGTTTATATTGCGCTCATCACTACCTCACCAGATTCAACTCTGGCGACCCTGGCGGATTACGTGCTCACTATCCCGGCAGTCCATAGCGTTCAACCGATGGCCTCTCTCTTCGAACAGGCTTCCCTGCTGACCTATGACAGTATGGTTCTGGCATTAATGGCCAATCTTAATGAAACGAATGAGACAATGAAGGAACGGCACGCCGATATTGAGTGATACAGGCGAGGCGGCTATTATCCCAGGAGCCTAATAGCCGTATCAAAATCAGCAATCAGCAATCAGCAATCAGCACATTCAGAAGTCCTGATTTAAGAGCGTCAATAATACCTTCGTCTTTTTCGCCCCCAACGACCCCAATCAGTTTCTTTGTCGCACACAATTGATACGCTGGCATGCTAAAATCAGAACTGTTCAGCGTCCTATCCAGTCTCTCTGGTCATAGTGTTTCGTCATCCTGTTCTCCTGGCTACATTGTTGCGGTTATGGTTCCGGTAGAACTGGCACTCAATGCGTTGCTTATGCGGCTAAGCCCTTCGGCAAGCACGGCGCGTGGACAAGCCAGATTAAGACGTATGTACCCGTCTCCGTTACTGACAAACATTTGTCCCCCTTCAAGCAATACACCCGCATGTCTGGCAAAAAAGAGGGTTACTTCTTCCTGATTACTGACATCCAGCAGAGGAGAGATATCAATCCATGCCAGATAGGTCCCTTCCGGAATGATAAAACGGGCCAGCGGATGATATGTCCTCAGATAGTCCTGTAGAAAACGGAAATTCTCGTCAATGTAGAGCCTGAGCTGAGTCAACCACTCATCGCACTCGGACCAGGCGGCCTTGTTAGCCACCAGACTCAACGGTGAGATAAAATCATCATGCAGGCGAAGCCATTCTGCTCTCACTGAGGCATCAGGGATCATGATATTTGCCAGCAGATTACCCGCCAGGTTGAACGTCTTGCTGGTCGACATGCAGGTGATAATTTTATGATTTTCAGGAAAAACTGACGCGGCGGGGATGTGCGTGACGCCCGAGCGGGATAAATCACAGTGGATTTCATCAGAAATAACCCACACATCATGTTTAATGCATAACGCTATCATTTTCTGCAACTCATCACGTCGCCAGACACGTCCGGTCGGATTATGCGGGTTACAGAGGAAGAAGGCTTTAATTCGCAGCTGGTAATCGCACAGAGTTTGTTCCATTGCCTCAAAATCTACCGCCCATTCGCCTTCGTTGTTGCTAAGCGGGCAATCGACGACACGACGACCGCTATACTCTCCAGCTTTTTTAAACGGTGCATAAGAAGGGGTCAGGATGAGGATGCTGTCTCCTTCATGGGTCAGTAACGGAACAAGGCGGTTAAGCGCAGGGATAATACCAGGGGAGAAAACAATGCTCTCTTCCGGAAACCGATATCCGTAATTCCTTTCACACCAGGCCCCAAAAATATCATAGTAATCTCTGTCATAAACGCGGGTGTAGCCAAGAATTTTTTTATCTAACCGGGAACGTATGGCTTCAAGCACCGGCTAGGGTGTGGGAAAAGCCATGTCTGCTACCCAGAGGTTTATAAAACCACTGGCCGGCACTTCCGGCACGGGGCTTTCATGGTCACCGAACATATATTCGCGCCAGCCGTCGACGGTTAAGCTATCTGTTCCAGTCCTGTCCACTACTGCATCAAAATCGTATTTCATAGAGGTTACCCGGTTAGTTTATCCAATGAGGTTACAGCGCCACTGACTTTTGCTAACAATTAGATATTCCATTGCTTTAAAACCTAAATAACCATTTGCAGAGTGATCAAGTCATGACTGGCACGTTAATATCAGTGCCGTATTTTCCGAACCGGAGCCTTGATCACCAACAGAATGCCTGCAAGAACTGCCAGGGTTGAAAAAGCCATTCTGAGGCTCATTGACTCGCCCAAAAATGTGACGCCTCCCAGCATCGCCAGACAGGGCACACTCAACTGAACCGTACTGGCTGTAACAGACTCAAGACGAGGTAAAAGTGAATACCACAACACATAGGCTCCGGCAGAAGCACCCGCACCAGAGAGTATTGCCAGGAGAATTCCAATACCGTCGAAGTGCGCTCCCTGGCTAATGAACGGCGACAACACCAGGGCAAAAGGTACAGCAAGGATGAAGTTTGCCGCAGTGGCCTGCGTAGCATCAGGAGAGCGCTTTCCGCAGAGGGTATAAGCCGCCCAGGCAAGGCCTGAAAGCGCCATCAGAACAGCGCTGCACAGGGGGGGCGCTTTGGCACCAGGTAAGAGGAGAGCAGCCATGCCGGCTACAGCCAGCCCAAGCCCCGTTGCTCTGGAAAAAGACAGCCTTTCCCCATGGAAAAGGCCATGGGCCACCATCGCCAGCTGCACAACGCCAAACAAGAGTAAAGCACCTGTTCCTGTATCCAAATGGATATAGGCAAGGGAGAAACACAGGGCGTAGGCCATAAGAAAGAACCCGCTTTTCAAGCTCCAGACGCCCTGCTTTTTCCCCTCACGTCTCAACAACAGTGGTAATAAGACCACCGCCCCGCTCATCAGGCGAAGGTCACTGAACGTCACCGGATCAATATGTTCGCCTTTCAACGCAATCCGACAGAGCACAGAATTGGCTGCGAATGCCATCATTGCTATCACTATCTTGAATCCAACAGCCCGGCCCATTAGCTTGACGCCTCAAAATTAACAAATTACGTGATAATCTATCAATTAGTAGGTAGGATGACAATATCTACTTATGGCAGCCAGACACTAAAATGGTACGCCTTTTCATGTCATGCCTGGAGAATTGGCCTTTATCATTGCCAGATTAATGTGAAGCCGTAGACCCGTTACTAACAAAGGAGAACATATGCAAGATTTCAACGTACTGCTCGAAGCAGCATCAGATTATAACGAATTTGTTGGCAGCGGAGCAGAAGAAGACCGCAATGCATTACGGCATTTTGAAGGGCTTGCCAACGAGGCATTACCTGACGATGTCATCAGTAAGCTCTCACAACTTGCGGGTTCGTACAGCATTCTGGTAGCTGCTGAAATGTGGTGCCCCGACTGCCATAAAAACCTGCCCGTTATCCATGCCATTGCCGCGTCAGCGCCGGCAATACGTCTGGGTATTATCACCCGCGACAAGGCTGAAGCCGTCTTTAAGGCACACTTTGGTGTCGATAAAGTCAAAATTCCGTTTGCCGTGGTACTGGATGAGAACGCGACTCCTCTGGGGCAGTTTATTGAACGACCTGAAAATGCTACCGGCAAGAATGGAGAAGTGAGCGAGAGGTACAAAAACGGTGAGCTTCTGGTCGATACCGCCCGCGAAGTGACTTCAATTTTTCCAGGAAAATAAGAGAGCGTTAAAGTTAAATTAATTGAATCTCAACTTGAAGGTAATAAACCTGGAAGTTGAGCAATGCCAGGGAAATAATAAAAATAATCCATAGCAACAATGCCCTTAGCCCTGCATCTAAGCAGGGCTTTTTTCGCGTAAAGAAAGCATGCTATGCAGTCTTGTATGTGCAACCAAAATGCTACGCCCATTTATTCAGTGGCCAACGACAGCACCTGCAGCTTCACGAGGCTTTCCACGCCCTCTAAATGTAAGCAGAACTCCAGGCAACGATAATCCCGGCAACATATTCCGCATCCTGAGGATGCGTCAGAAGATGATCTGCTTCACCCAGTGAGATAAAGCTTTTGGGGTGTCTGGCGGCTTTAAAAATTTTCTCTGCCTGTTCAATCAGCACGGTATCATCATTGGGAGCATGAAAAATCAGCAGCGGCTTATTCATGGTAAATACCTTCTCCGCTATTTTATGCTCCTGAATGTTATCCAGCATTTGCTTTTTGAGCGTGAATACCCGGCCTGCAAGCTCTACCGGGAAAGCGCCATGGTTCCTGATATCTTCGATATTGTCTTTGAACAACCGCTGTACATGCGTCAATTCGCCTGGCGAACCTATGGTTACGACCGCTCTGGCTTCAGGCACTTTGGCTGCAATAGAGAGGATTGCCGAACCGCCAAGGCTGTGACCAATCAGCAGCGAAGGAGCCTCGTATTCCCGACGAAGATAATCGACCGCGCACAGCAGGTCAGAAATATTCGAGGAAAAATTGGTATTGGAAAAATCGCCTTCGCTGTTGCCTAACCCGGTGAAATCAAAGCGAAGCACCGCAATTGAATTTTCTGTCAGTTTCCTGGCAATGCGTGCAGCACCTTTCAGATCCATCCCGCAGGTAAAGCAGTGCGCCAACAGGGCAAAGGCTTTTGGATTTTCTGGCAATTCAAGCAACCCGGCAAGTTCCTCACCTTCTGCATTTTTGAAGGTGAATTTCAATTTTTTCATTATGTTAACTTTAAGAATGGTTGAATTACAAGCAAGATGCCTATCAGCCGCCCCATCATGGGGCGGCTTTACGAGGTTACGACGAGCTTATCTGCGAACGGCCATGATACCGGCATCGACATCCCAGATTGCGCCAGTCACCCAGGAGGCTTTGTCGGACAACAGGAAGAAGATGGTATTGGCCACATCTTCCGGCGTGCCGACACGCCCCAGCGGATGGAAAGCGTTCAGCGATTGCATTGCGCCGGCAATGTCTTCTTTCGCCATGAAGCCTTCATAAATCGGGGTATGCACGATCCCTGGCGAGACCGCGTTCACGCGGATACCCGCACTGGCCAGCTCAATGGCCAGGTTGCGTGTTAAGGCGTGGAGACCGGCTTTGGCCATGGAGTACGCGGAAGCCGGTGAGTCGCCGAGTGCGGCTTGCGCGCCAATGGAGCCCACGTTCACAATCGCCCCTTCACGGCCGTCGGCCAGCATGTTCTTCACCACGTCCTGCGTGATGAAGAAGGTTGCCCGGTTCAGTGTCAGGTACATGTCGTAATCGGCTTCCAAATGCTCGGTAAAGCCTTTCGGCATGAAAATCCCGGCCGCATTGACCATCAGGCTGATATCGCGATGATTAGCATTAATCTCCTGACGAATAGCGTTCATGCCCTCTTCGGTCATCAGGTATGCCGCAATCACGGACACGGAACCCAGTGGGCTCAGCTCTTTCTGAACCGCTTCTGCCTTGTCTTTTTTATTGCCCGTCAGTACCACGCTGCCACCGGCTTTCAGCACCATACGCGCCGTTTCCAGACCCATGCCGCTGGTGCCACCCACGACAAGCAGTTTTTTGCCTTTAAAGTAATCGCTCATTTTGAACTCCGTTATTTGCAGGGTAGATTTGCCGGCAGTCATGCAGCCGGCTCGTTCAGGTGTCAGATGCTGCAACCGTCAGCGCCGCAGGTCTGGCCGTCGATTTTTGCCAGTTCAGCCGCTTTTTCTTCCCAGACTTGCTTCAACGCGTTCAGGAAGTTGTCCGCAGATTGCGCGCCGCTGATGGCATATTTTTCATTGAGCAGGAACAGCGGGACCCCGCTGACCCCGATCGACCGGGCATGGGCTTCATCTTCAGCCACCGATGCACGGAAGGCCTCATTGGCAAGGGCACTTTCAGCGTCGGCGCTGGACATGCCCACTTCGGTAGCTAACGCAATGAGCTCCTGCGGATCGAAAATGGAACGCCCCTCAGTCACACTGGCCCGATAAAACCGTTCTGCCATGGCGTCGCCCATATTGGCGTGACGTGCAGCCGCGAGCAGCGTATGGGCATCTTCGGTATCGCCAAAGAGCATGGTGTCAAAGTTATACTGGAGCCCTTCTGCCTTCCCGGCCGTGCCCACCTGATTCATCATCAGTTCCGCCCCATGTTCCCCGCCAAACTTCTTGTAAAGGGCTTTGCGGAACGGCACGGCAGGCCGGTCGCCGGAAATACGGAAACTGTGGTGGCGGACCACGACCTGTTCCTTGTGTTCAAAGGCGGCAAGGCCCTGTTCGAAACGCTTTTTGGCAATCCAGCACCAGGGGCAGACCAGATCTGACCAGATATCTATCGTAATAATCGGCTTAAGGGTTTGCATATTGGCTCCTGAATACCCCATTAATGTCGTCTGGCGGTGCCTCTTTATGTGAGCACCGCAAATACCACAACTACGTGGCGTTAGTTGGCTTCCCAGGCGGGATAATCGGTGTAGCCTTTTTCCGGCGACCCCGTCACGCCGTAATACGTCGTGCGATCGCTTTCAGCCAGCGGCCAGCCGTTCTGCATTCTTTCGACCAGATCAGGGTTGGCGATGTACGGCACGCCAAACGCAACAAGATCCAGTTCGTCTGCCTCAAGTGCCGTTTCGGCAATCTCGCGGGTGAAGCCGCCGGCGGCAATAACCGTGCCCCCCAGAGTTTTACGGAACGCGGCTTTGAACCCGGCAGGTACCGGTGCCTGGGTATAAACAGGTTGATAATAGAGGTGCACATAAGCCAGCTGACGCTGGCCGAGGGCCGCAGCGATACTGGCCCAAATCTCTTCTTCACCTTCATAAGGCGCCAGGTCGTAAATCCGCCCGAACGGTGAAATGCGCAAGCCCACCTTATTGCTACCAATAGCCGCAGAGATGGCATCAACCGTTTCCAGCAGGAACCGCTGACGGTTTTCCACAGAGCCACCGTATTCATCAGTGCGAGGGTTCAGTTCACTGCTGAGGAACTGGTCGAAAATGAAGCCGTTCGCCGCCATGATTTCCACGCCGTCAAACCCGGCCTCCATTGCCAGACGCGCTGAATGGACAAAGTCAGCGGTAACGCGTCGAACTTCTGCGGTTTCCAGCGCACGCGGCTGGCTTGGAACGACAGGTCCCGGTTCGCCAGACTCGGTCAGTGCAAAGACGGTGGTGTTAACCGCTTGTACGGTACCGGCGGAAACTGGCGCGATGTTGCCCGGCTGAATTGAGGTATGAGACATCCGGCCCACATGCCACAACTGAGCAAAAATACGCCCGCCCTTCGCATGTACCGCATCGGTCACTTTGCGCCAGCCCTGAACGTGTGCAGCGTTGTAGATTCCCGGGGTATACAGATAGCCGCGCCCTTCTTCAGAAACAGGCATGCCTTCGGTGATAAGCAGCCCCGCAGAGGCACGCTGGGCGTAGTAAAGTGCGACGACGTCATCCGGCACGTCGTTCATGGTGCGGGTGCGGGTCATCGGGGCCATGACCACGCGGTTTTTTAACTGCATGCCTGACAGATTGTAGGGTGTGAACAACTTACTCATCATGTACCTCGCAAGGCGAAAGAGAGAAAAGCCCCGCTGGGGCCGGAGTTAATACTTAGCGGGCTGGGGAGCTGACGATCGCTACCTGATGCCGGATAAGCGTATGGTTGCACTATACTTACCTACTAGTTGATTGGTCAATAGGTAAAAGAACAAATCATGCTGTTCTTTTGTCACTGCAGACAGGCTCTGGGAATACTGCGTAAGGTGAGCTGCCGTCGACAAGATGCTCGTCATCCTGTGAAATCAGAGAATTACAAATATCATTTTTGGGCGTTATGGAGCTAAGACTGGCCGGTTCAGGGCGGCGCGGGGTCTTTCTCTCCTCTTATCATTGGGATATTAATCACCCCCCTATGGAGAAGAGTAAATGTCCAGCTATCACCTTACAGTTATCAGTACATTATGCCTGGCGTTGTCGAGTCAGGTCGCTTTTGCAGCCGGATTTACGCTGACAAGTCATGAGCTTGAAAAAAAACATTTCCCCGTGGCTCAAACCCTGAGTTCACCTTATGGATTTGGGTGCAGTGGTGGAAACCTTACCCCCTCTTTTAACTGGAGTGGCGCACCGGCAGGAACCCAAAGCTTCGCTCTCAAAATCTATGATCGGGATGCGCCGACAGGCCTCGGTTGGATCCACTGGCAGGTGGTTAATATTCCCTCATCGCTTCATTCGTTACCGGCGGGGATAACGGCGGATAACAAAAATCTCCCGCAAGGGGCTCTTCAGACCAGGACTGATTTCGGTATCCCGGGTTATGGCGGCCCTTGCCCGCCGAAGGGTGAAACGCACCGTTATGAGATCACGCTGACGGCACTTCGTGTCGACAAACTTCCGGGAATAACGGCGGACTCGACGCCCGCCCTGGTCGGTTTTATGGCAAAAGCGAACTCACTGGGCGAAGCGCATCTTCAGATTACGCAGGGCCGCTAACCGCAGCCAGGTTGCCGATAGCCTGGCCGGAAACCCGGACCAGGCAGGGGCTGAATCCGAAGCGAGTTCGAAATCTGGCGGCGAACTTAGACGGATTTTCATAGCCGACTTCCAGGGATATGCGGGTGACTGAAAGATCGGTCACCTGCAAAAGTGTCAGGGCGCGGCACATGCGAATGTCAGTCACCAGATGGGTGAATGACGTATTTTCGGCATGCAGATGGCGTCTCAGGGTGGTGGCCGACATACCAAATGCAGCCGCTACCTGCGCAGTATTCCAGTCTTGTGATATGTCTGCTGCAACGAGTTTGCGGATTTTTATCGCCAGTCCGGTATGTTGTTTCAGCGCGAAGAAAATGCGGTATTCATCCAGCCAACTCAGCATCTCTTCCATACGCCTGGCCACGATACTTTCAGGTATGTTTTCAGTATCTGTAATGGCCTGTGCGGTGTGATAAAAGGCCTGGCGAAAACTGTTGCCTGGCTCCGCCATTTTATTTGCTTCGTGCATGCTCATACGTGGGGCATGCATGAAGCAGTAGTTTTGGACGAAATCAGCACAAAAACTCAGCCATGATGCTTCGTACGTACCCGTTAAAGGTGATGGTGTATTGATGATATCAAAAGAGTGCCCCTCCCCGATGACCACCGCGTCCCCCGCTTCCAGCGTTATCTCCTCTTGCGCCCAGCGGATTATTTTCCTGCCATGGCGGACCAGGATGATTGTGGGTTCATCTATAGTGATATGGCGCATCATCAGGGGCTGCGTATGCAGTACATGCGCTGTACTCCCCACATTAATACGACTGGATAATGTTCTTTCCATCATCGCCTTACGAAAAGGAATAGGCCTGCCCTGTAGGCCAACACTTTATGGATGGGCTTGCTTTTTTATAAAGAAATCCCGATTTTACAATACGTCAGTTTTCTCATTCAGATGGAGTGAAATATCACAATTCTCAGCACGCCGTCCACATAAGATGAGGCTTAACCATTGATAAAACATGACATTGTCTTCGCTTAAGTACCTTTCTATTGATGATAGCTTTTTATGTTAATTAATTCTACCAACTGGTAGGTAGAATTGTTCACAAGTTACAACGTACAGGAGTGAATGATGCGTGAATTAGCCCTTTACAATGAAGATAATTTTAGAGAAATCGAGAGGCATGAAGGGGTTGCGGTGGTGCGCTTCTCTGCCCCCTGGTGCCCGCCTTGCCAGATGAGCGAAGACATTTTTAACCATTTTGCCGAGCAGATTGACAGCGACGTCAAAGTCGGCAAAGTGAATGTGGATCTGGCACCGGTGCTGACCACCAAATATGAAATTTGGGGGCTGCCGTCCGTACTGATGTTCAAGGATGGGCAGTTGGTCCAGCGTATACCGGGTGTTAAATCGGCAGGGTTTTATCAGCAAGCATTGTCAGAGCTGAAAAAAGGGCAGTAATGCCTTTTTATCTATGTTTAAAAAAGTCTCTTAGCGGTCTGACGCATCATCGGCAAGCGGTTCCCCCTCGTTCAGAGTGATAACCGCTTTGTTATAAAATAACCGACCAGTCTGCTTAGCGTTATTTATTGCGTTGGAAGGCCGGCATCAACGCTTTGTTATGTTCGATCACTTCATCCAATGCATTTTCAAGCAGTTGACCGCTTTTGACCAGGGGATTAATAACCAAGGCGCGCCATGCCGTATACCGATTACCACTGATGGCTGCCTCAATGGTCAATTGCTCAAAGCTTTTCATCAGTTGAATCAGACGAAGTACATCTTCCGGGAAAGGTTCGACATTCAGTGGCATAGGTCCTGAACGGGTGATCATTGAACTGACCTCAACCGCACAGTCATCCGGCAGGCCCGCAATCGCACCATCGTTTCGCGTATTGACATGCATGATGATGCGTTTGTCGTTATATATTGCGCTCATCAATTCACATGCCGCATCCGAATAGTACTGCCCTCCCCGACCTTCCAGCGCTTTCGGTTTCTCGGCGAGTTCCGGGTTTCGATAAATTTCGAATAGTTCTCTTTCGAGCTCCTTTACGATCTCACCACGAGTCCCTTCCCCTTGTGCTTCGCCAAGCTCCTGACGGTACATGTCGTCGCTCATGTAGTAATAACGCAGGTAGGGGCAAGGTATCATTCCCATATTCGCCAACAACCGATCCGGCCATTTGAAAGGAGGAATATTTTTAGGCACCAACGGATCATTCCCCTCTGAAATCAGCTCAATAACCTGAGGCAGCTTATCCTTACCTTCATGAAAAATATGGCGCGCAAAAATGAAGTGATTAAGTCCCGCGACCTGCATGATAAATTCATTGATGTCACTGACACCTAAAGCACTGGCAATACCTTTTTGCATGATAACAGGCACATTGCACAGCCCTACGGTTTTGACTTTGCTATATTTCAGTATCGCTTCAGTGACCATTCCCGACGGGTTGGTTAAGTTCAGCAACCAGGCATCCGGGAACAGTTGTTCCATTTCTTTCGCTATAGACAATGC
>OJUX01000340.1_pt1 | contig 15880 bp, 16 predicted proteins | sample 1599971 | NCBI WGS metagenome assembly OJUX01 (sample SAMN04436859, study PRJEB24849) | human gut metagenome | biome: human gut; feature: NICU; material: stool | host: Homo sapiens | place: USA: Saint Louis, MO | collected 2011-09-23
TTTTCGCGAGGATGGTAATCCCACGCTCTTTCTCCAAATCGTTGGAGTCCATCACACGTTCTTGTGCTTCAGTACGTGCGTCGAACGTACCGGATTGCTGTAGCAGCTTGTCAACCAGGGTAGTTTTACCATGGTCAACGTGCGCGATGATGGCGATATTACGCAGATTTTCGATCACAACTTTGCCTCAGGCATTAGAAATAGCGCGTTATTGTACACGTATTAAGCGAAGGACTGAACAGGATCACAAACATCCTCCGCAAACAAGTATTGCAGAGTTTCTTTGTGACCGCTTTCACGGAGCGATAAAAGGGCACCGTAACAAAAATTGCACCAAAATGGTGCTCAATGTTCACACTGAAGCACTATTTTGGTGCATTATCTCCATCATGGTGCAGTCCTTTTGCACTATGGTGCGCATGATACAGCGTTTTATGGGGCATTTAAAAGTTGGCACAGATTTCGCTTTATATTTTTTAAGGCAACAACGCCACTTTTAAGCAGTATGAAGTTTTCGTTACCACGACGACAATGACCAATCCGGGAGAGTTTAAGTATGTCCGCTGAACACGTTTTGACGATGCTGAACGAGCACGAAGTGAAGTTTGTCGATCTGCGCTTCACCGATACCAAAGGTAAAGAACAGCACGTCACGATTCCGTCTCATCAGGTAAATGCCGAATTCTTCGAAGAAGGCAAAATGTTTGATGGCTCCTCGATTGGTGGCTGGAAAGGTATCAACGAATCTGACATGGTCCTGATGCCGGACGCGTCCACCGCGGTCATTGACCCGTTCTACGAAGAACCGACCCTGATCATCCGCTGCGATATCCTCGAGCCAGGCACCCTGCAGGGCTATGACCGTGACCCGCGCTCCATCGCGAAACGCGCTGAAGAGTACCTGCGCGCCACCGGCATCGCTGATACCGTCCTGTTCGGGCCAGAACCAGAATTCTTCCTGTTCGACGACATCCGTTTTGGCGCCTCTATCTCCGGCTCCCATGTCGCGATCGATGACATTGAAGGTGCGTGGAACTCCTCCACCAAATACGAAGGCGGTAACAAAGGTCACCGTCCGGGCGTGAAAGGGGGTTACTTCCCGGTTCCGCCAGTAGACTCTTCTCAGGACATCCGTTCCACCATGTGTATGATCATGGAAGAGATGGGTCTGGTTGTTGAAGCCCATCACCATGAAGTAGCAACCGCAGGTCAGAACGAAGTGGCAACCCGCTTCAATACCATGACCAAAAAAGCGGATGAAATTCAGATTTACAAATACGTTGTTCACAACGTCGCTCACCGCTTTGGTAAAACCGCGACCTTTATGCCGAAACCGATGTTCGGCGACAACGGCTCCGGCATGCACTGCCATATGTCTCTGGCGAAAAACGGTACCAACCTGTTCTCCGGCGACAAATACGCCGGTCTGTCTGAGCAGGCGCTGTTCTACATCGGCGGCGTAATCAAACACGCTAAAGCCATCAACGCCCTGGCGAACCCGACCACCAACTCCTACAAGCGTCTGGTCCCGGGTTACGAAGCGCCGGTTATGCTGGCTTACTCTGCCCGTAACCGCTCTGCCTCTATCCGTATTCCGGTGGTGACCTCTCCGAAAGCGCGTCGTATCGAAGTGCGCTTCCCGGACCCGGCTGCCAACCCGTACCTGTGCTTTGCGGCGCTGCTGATGGCTGGCCTTGATGGTATCAAGAACAAAATCCATCCGGGCGAAGCAATGGATAAAAACCTGTATGACCTGCCGCCGGAAGAAGCGAAAGAGATCCCGCAGGTTGCCGGTTCTCTGGAAGAAGCCCTGCAGGCCCTGGATGCTGACCGCGAGTTCCTGACCGCTGGCGGCGTGTTCACCAATGACGCTATCGATGCCTACATCGCCCTGCGTATGGAAGAGAACGACCGCGTACGCATGACTCCGCATCCGGTTGAGTTCGAACTGTACTACAGCGTCTAATTTTGCTGTAAATCCAGGGTATGTCGTGTTGTGGCGCGAGATGCCCGGGATATTTTGTTGCCGTGGAAACTTTCAGCCCATCTCAGGATGGGCTTTTTTCTCCACCAACACGCTGATCTCGCGAGCTTTTTACCGATAAAAAGCTATACTGCACTAAATTGGTGCATTCATTTTCAGGAGACTGTCGAATGGCAACAGGCACACTGCCCGATGCTGGGCAGATCCTTAACTCCCTTATCAACAGTATTTTACTGGTCGATGATGACCTGGCGGTGCACTTTGCCAACCCTGCGGCGCAGCAGCTGCTGGCGCAGAGCTCGCGCAAGCTGTTTGGCACCCCATTACCTGAGCTGTTGAGCTATTTTTCGTTGAATATCGGGCTGATGCAGGAGAGCCTGCAGGCGGGCCAGGGGTTTACCGATAACGAAGTGACGCTGGTTATCGATGGCCGTTCGCACATCCTGTCGTTGACCGCCCAGCGGCTGCCGGAAGGCTTTATTCTGCTGGAAATGGCGCCGATGGATAATCAGCGCCGCCTGAGCCAGGAGCAGCTGCAGCATGCGCAGCAGGTCGCCGCTCGCGACCTCGTCCGCGGCCTGGCGCATGAGATAAAAAACCCGTTAGGCGGCCTGCGCGGCGCGGCCCAGCTGCTCAGCAAAGCGCTGCCCGACCCGGCGCTAACGGAATATACCAAAGTGATCATTGAGCAGGCCGACCGGTTAAGAAATCTGGTCGACCGCCTGCTCGGACCACAGCATCCGGGCATGCACGTTACCGAAAGCATCCACAAAGTCGCCGAACGGGTAGTTAAACTGGTTTCCATGGAGTTGCCGGACAACGTGAAGTTGATCCGCGATTACGACCCCAGCCTACCAGAGCTACCCCACGACCCGGATCAAATTGAACAGGTGTTGCTGAACATCGTCCGTAATGCGCTGCAGGCTCTGGGGCCGGAAGGGGGCGAAATTATTCTTCGCACCCGCACCGCTTTCCAGCTGACGCTGCACGGGGTGCGTTATCGCCTCGCCGCCCGCATCGACGTTGAAGATAATGGCCCGGGTATTCCGCCCCATCTCCAGGATACGCTGTTCTATCCGATGGTCAGCGGCCGCGAAGGCGGTACCGGCCTGGGCTTATCTATCGCCCGTAGCCTTATCGATCAGCACTCCGGCAAAATTGAATTCACCAGCTGGCCGGGTCATACCGAATTTTCGGTATACCTGCCTATTCGGAAGTAGAGGTGTTTATGCAACGAGGGATAGCCTGGATCGTTGATGACGATAGCTCCATCCGCTGGGTGCTTGAACGCGCGCTCACCGGAGCCGGCTTGAGCTGCACAACGTTCGAAAGCGGCAATGAGGTGCTAGATGCCCTCACCACCAAAACCCCGGATGTACTGCTGTCAGATATCCGTATGCCGGGAATGGATGGTCTGGCGCTGCTCAAACAGATTAAGCAGCGCCATCCAATGCTTCCGGTCATCATAATGACCGCGCATTCCGATCTGGACGCCGCGGTCAGCGCTTATCAGCAGGGCGCGTTTGATTATTTGCCCAAACCTTTTGATATCGATGAAGCCGTCGCCCTCGTCGACCGGGCGATAAGCCACTATCAAGAGCAGCAGCAGCCGCGAAATGCGCCGATAAGTAGCCCAACCGCCGACATCATCGGCGAAGCGCCAGCTATGCAGGATGTCTTTCGCATTATTGGCCGCCTGTCGCGCTCATCCATCAGCGTGCTGATCAATGGCGAATCCGGTACCGGTAAAGAGCTTGTCGCACATGCCCTGCATCGCCATAGTCCACGCTCAAAAGCGCCGTTTATCGCGCTGAATATGGCGGCGATCCCCAAGGACCTGATTGAGTCCGAGCTGTTCGGCCATGAAAAAGGAGCCTTTACCGGCGCCAATACCGTCCGTCAGGGTCGCTTTGAACAGGCTGACGGCGGTACGCTGTTCCTGGATGAAATTGGCGATATGCCGCTTGATGTCCAGACTCGTCTGCTGCGCGTGCTGGCGGATGGTCAGTTTTATCGCGTGGGCGGTTACGCGCCGGTCAAGGTCGATGTGCGGATCATCGCCGCTACCCACCAGAACCTGGAACAGCGCGTGCAGGAGGGGAAATTTCGTGAAGATTTGTTCCACCGCCTGAACGTCATCCGGGTGCATTTACCGCCGCTGCGCGAGCGCCGGGAAGATATTCCACGCCTGGCCCGCCATTTCCTGCAGATAGCCGCCCGCGAGCTCGGCGTTGAAGCCAAACAGCTGCATCCGGAAACGGAGACAGCGCTGACCCGCCTGGCGTGGCCAGGCAACGTCCGTCAGCTGGAAAACACCTGTCGCTGGCTCACCGTCATGGCCGCCGGCCAGGAGGTACTGACGCAGGATCTGCCGAGCGAACTGTTTGAGACCACGATTCCTGATAGCCCAACGCAGATGCAGCCTGACAGCTGGGCTACGCTGCTGGGTCAGTGGGCCGATCGGGCGTTGCGATCCGGTCATCAAAACCTGCTCTCAGAAGCGCAACCCGAAATGGAGCGCACGCTGCTAACGACCGCCCTGCGCCATACTCAGGGGCACAAGCAGGAGGCTGCGCGCCTGCTGGGATGGGGACGTAATACCCTGACGCGTAAGCTAAAAGAGTTGGGTATGGAGTAGGGTTCAACAGCATGATGAAAAATAGCCGATCGGCGCAAAGTGCTGCTATTTTGTACTTTACTGTTCCGATGAGTTGAGTATGATCGTCCCCGGCATTAGGGGAGAGCATCATGTTTGAATCACTGGTGAGTATGATATCGAGCGGCGCCGCTGCGAGTCACACGCCACAAACGGCAGTCGCTGCCGTGCTGTGCGCTGCGCTGGTCGGGCTGTTCAGCTAATTGTTCCCCCTCTCCTGCGGGAGAGGGGGAAAATATTAAATAACCCGTGAGAACTGCTGCATCCGGGCCTTTTGCCGTAGGTAGGCATCAAAGCACATACAGATGTTGCGGATCAGCAGGCGACCTTTCGCCGTCACCTGAATGACCTTATCATCCACAGCCACCAGCCCGTCATGCGCCAGCGGCGCCAGCAGTTTCAGATCCTCGGCGAAATAAGACGCAAAATCCACGTCCCACTGCGCCTCGACCGCCGCGATATCCAGCTGGAAGTTACAGATCAACGCTTTAATCACGTCGCGACGCAGACAGTCATCGCGAGTTAACGCGATCCCGCGCCACAGGGCGTTCCCTTGCTCTGCTACCTGCTGGTAGTACTGCTTGAGCTCTTTTTGGTTCTGGGCGTAGCTGTCGCCAATCATGCTGATCGCCGAAACGCCCATCCCCAGCAGATCGGTATCGCCCTGAGTGGTGTAGCCCTGGAAATTACGATGCAGTACGCCGTGACGTTGCGCGACCGCTAATTCATCATCGGGACGGGCGAAATGGTCCATGCCGATAAACTGATAGCCTGCCGTCGTCAGCGAGCCGATGGTTTCCTGCAGGATCTCCAGCTTCTGCTCAGCGGAGGGCAGATCGGCATCTTTAATCTTCCGCTGAGCGGCAAAGAGCGTGGGCAGATGCGCATAGTTAAACACGCTCAGGCGGTCAGGATTGAGCTCGGCGACCTTTTGCAGGGTAAAGGCGAAGCTCTCCGGCGTTTGCTTCGGCAGGCCATAAATGAGGTCGATATTGGTCGAGGTAAAACCAATCTCCCGCGCATGGTTGAGCAAATCAAAGATGAACGCTTCGTCCTGCTCACGGTTAACCAGACGCTGAACCTCTTTATTGAAGTCCTGTACGCCCATACTCAGGCGGTTGAAACCCTCAGCGCGTAAATGATCGAGGACATCCAGTTCGATCTCACGCGGATCGACCTCTATGGAGATCTCGGCTTCCGCGCTGAAATGGAAATGGCTGCGCAATAGATCCATCAGGCGACTGATTTGCGCCTTATTGAGATAAGTTGGCGTGCCGCCCCCCCAGTGCAGTTGCTTCACCTGGCGAGTGGCAAACAGCGGCGCGCGGTGGATGATCTCCTGTTCAAGGACATCGAGATATTGATCGGCCTTATGCTGCTGGCGGGTGACTATCTTATTGCAGCCGCAGAAATAACACAGCTTATGGCAAAACGGGATATGCACGTACAGCGACAGGGGACGCTGTGGGTAACGGGCCACAGCGGCATCGAATTCCGCCGCGCCAAATTGCGGTGAAAACTCCAGCGCGGTGGGATACGAGGTATAGCGCGGCCCGGAATAGTTATATTTCTGGATCAGGGCCAGATCCCAGTCGATTAGCTGCTCAGACATGCTTACTCCTTACGGGGATATCGCGAACGACGACGGCGTGCCGGCTGCCCCGGATGTCGGGCACTCAGCCGGTTGCGCAGCCAGGTTTGACGCCGCGACAACCGTCGTAGTTTAACGAATAAGCTCGCCAGATAACATACAGCCAGAAGGGTTATCAGCAGGACGGGAAGACCGACCGGATGCAAGCGTTAGTTTCCGCCCTTCAGCAGACGCATCATATCTTCCCGCGCCTCTTCTTCTTCCTCGTCCTCTTCATCGTCATAGGAGAGGCCAAGCTGCTGCATCAGCTCATCAATGCGGTCCAGTTTAGCATCGACCCAGGTCTGCTCTTCCTGGCTGAGGGTTTCTCCCTCCTCCAGTCGCTCAAGCAGCGCGTCAAGACGCTCGTCATTTTCCAGTAAATCCAGCTCGGCCTGCGGTGAAAGCATCGGTTACTCGCTCTTAGGTTTGTGCTGCCGGGTTGCCGGGGCCTCGGTGACGCCCAGCGGAATGGGTTTTTTACTGCCAATACGCGGATCTTTTTGCTGGCCCTGCTTGCGACCAGAGGCGCCCTCACCGCCGTTCGCGCGGCTGCCCGCAGCGTGGCCGCGGTGCTTTTTATTGCGCTTGCGATCGCGCCCTTCCTGGTTAAGCTCTTCACGCGTCTTGCGACGGGCCTTGCCAGAGGTATTGCCACGCGGTGCGGATGTTGGTTTTTTCATGATATTGGGTCTTCAGTTCAGCTATGTCATTCAGTATAGAATTGAGCCGGAATCTAGCAGAAAGCGAACAAAGAAAAAAGGCGACAGAGTGATCTGTCGCCTTTTTTCCGTTTCACAACCCTTAACGGGCCTTACGCTCCATGTCCGCCACCAACACACCCTGTCTTTCCCTTGGCGCTAAACGCTCCGTGTTGCGTTCCTTTTCCCTGTACTGCGTCTCCTGACGCTGCCTCCTGGCAAGTCCGTCGTCTTCGCCTCCTGGCGCTCCTGACCCTCGTCCTGAGTTCGTATCCCTCTGGCGTCCTTCGCCTTGAGTGCTACTTTACCCTTTCAGGCAAAACACACAAGTAATCCATGGTTACTAAAAAATATATTTAGTCGGGATTAACTTTATAAGTGAATGATTTTTATTGATTCTTGCTCAAAACACCATCAGCATTTTCTGAAATTTCGCATAAAGACAATGGCAAATATCCTACAAAGTGTGTGGTTTAAACTTACAGAAGGTACGCGGGTTCCGCGCCGTCTTTTGCCCATTGTTCAGGTATACTCCCCTCCATTGGCCGAATTTATGGAGATCACCTTTTGACTAACCTGAATTATCAACAGACGCACTTCGTTACCAGCGCGCCGGATATTCGCCACCTGCCGGCCGACACCGGAATTGAAGTCGCGTTTGCCGGCCGCTCGAACGCGGGTAAGTCCAGCGCTCTCAACACGCTGACTAACCAGAAGAACCTCGCCAGAACCTCTAAAACGCCGGGCCGCACTCAGCTGATCAACCTGTTTGAAGTTGCCGACGGTAAACGGGTCGTCGATTTACCGGGCTACGGCTATGCCGAGGTGCCGGAAGAGATGAAGCGCAAGTGGCAGCGGGCGCTGGGTGAATACCTGGAGAAACGCCTGTGCCTGAAGGGCCTGGTGGTGCTGATGGATATCCGCCATCCGCTCAAAGATCTCGATCAGCAGATGATCGAGTGGGCCGTCGACAGCGATATTCCTGTGCTGGTCCTGCTGACCAAGGCCGATAAGCTGGCCAGCGGCGCGCGCAAGGCGCAGCTCAATATGGTGCGCGAAGCCGTTATCGCGTTTAACGGCGACGTACAGGTCGAAGCGTTTTCATCGCTGAAGAAGCTTGGCGTGGACAAGCTGCGCCAGAAGCTGGACAGCTGGTATAGCGACATCGCGCCGCAGCAAGAGGCGGGCGAAGCAGAGTAAAGCGGCGCGGCACTGTCCGCGCTTCTTTTTGTCGGCACAATAAAAAACGCCCCAGTCACAAGTGACTGGGGCGGCTAAAATATTCAGCCAAATCCGATTACGTGAAGTAAAAGGTCTGAAAGATAGAACATCTTACCTCTGTACCCTACGCCGTTAACTCTACTCCCTTTTTCGCAGCCGACAAAGCATTTTTTGTAGTTTTTTTTCACTTCTTACATAGCGATTTCTAATACTCATCACAAAACGCTATAAGTTATGTTGCTTACTTACGAAAAATGACGGCCAGATTCAGGTGCTTAATGCGCCAGATCCCAGTTAGCGCCGCTGCCGACTTCCACCAGCAGAGGCACGTCCAGCGTGACGCAGCGCTCCATCAGCTCATGGATTTTTGTTGTTACGGCCTCGAGATCGTCTTTGTGCACTTCAAAGACCAGTTCATCGTGAACCTGCATAATCATCCGCACCCGCGGCTGCGCCTTCGCAAGCCACGCGTCTACGGCGATCATCGCCCGCTTGATGATGTCCGCGGCAGTCCCCTGCATCGGGGCATTGATTGCCGCACGCTCGGCGCCGGCGCGGCGCGCGGCGTTGCTGGATTTGATGTCCGGCAGATAGAGGCGGCGGCCTTCCAGAGTCTCAACGTAGCCCTGCTCCTTCGCCTGCGCCCGGGTACGCTCCATATATGCAAGCACCCCGGGATAGCGTTCGAAGTAGAGATCCATATACTTCTGCGACTCTTTACGCGGAATGTTCAGCTGCCGGGAGAGGCCAAAGGCGCTCATGCCGTAGATCAGGCCGAAGTTGATCGCCTTGGCGCTGCGGCGCTGCTCGTTCGTCACGCTCTCCAGCGGCTGGCTGAACACCTCCGCCGCCGTGGCGCGGTGAATGTCTTTTCCTTCGGCAAACGCCGACAGCAGGCCCTTGTCCTGCGACAGGTGGGCCATGATGCGCAGCTCGATCTGCGAGTAGTCCGCAGAGACGATCAGATACTCTTCCGGAGCGATAAACGCCTGGCGAATGCGGCGGCCTTCGTCGTTGCGCACCGGGATATTCTGCAGGTTAGGGTCCGTGGAGGAGAGGCGGCCGGTAGCGGTCACCGCCTGGTGATAAGAGGTATGCACCCGCCCCGTTTTCGGATTGATCATCAGCGGCAGCTTATCGGTGTAGGTCGATTTCAGCTTCGCCAGCCCGCGATATTCGAGGATCACTTTCGGCAGCAGATAGTCCAGCGCCAGCTCTTCGAGTACCTCTTCCGAGGTGGACGGCGCGCCGCCCGGCGTCTTCTTCAGTGGCTTAATACCCTGTTTTTCAAACAGAATGGTCTGCAGCTGCTTAGGCGAGGAGAGATTAAACGGCTCGCCGGCAATGTCGTGCGCCTTCTGCTCCAGCTCGATCAGCCGCTTGGCAAGCTCTTCAGAGTGCTTGTGCAGCACGGCCGGATCGATTTTGACGCCGTTGCGCTCGATGCGGGAAAGCACCGGCACCAGCGGCATTTCAATGGTGTTAAAGACGTTGAGCGGCCCCTGGTGCTGCTGCAGCTTCGGCCACATTTTGAGGTGCAGCTGGAGCGTCACGTCGGCGTCTTCCGCCGCGTAGCGCCCCGCCTCTTCAAGTGCGATCTGGTTAAAGGTCAGCTGCTTCTTGCCCTTGCCGGCGATCTCTTCGAAGGTGATGGTTTTATGCTTAAGCCAGCGCGAGGAGAGGCTGTCCATATCGTGGCGGCCGGCAACGCTGTCGAGGATGTAGGACTCCAGCATGGTGTCAAAGGCGATGCCGCGCAGGTCGATATCGTAATTAGCGAGAATGCCGCGCTCGCACTTCAGGTTCTGACCGACCTTCAGGCACTTCTCATCTTCCAGCAGCGGCTTAAGCAGCTCAAGCACCCGCTCGCGCGGGATCTGATCCGGCGCATCGAGGTAGTCGTGGGCCACCGGCACGTAGGCGGCGTGGCCGGGCTCAACGGCAAACGACAGGCCAACCAGGTTGGCGGAGACGTTATCGAGACTGTCGGTTTCTGTGTCAAAGGCAATGACCGGCGCTTGTTTAAGCTTCCCGATCCAGGCGTTCAGCGTATCTTCATCAAGAATAGTGACGTAATTCTCCGCCGACAGCGGGCTGGCGGCCTCTTCCTCTTCGTCCACCGGGGCCGCATCGGCAGCCGGTTTTGCCGCCGGCTTGCCGCCCTTCGCCTGCAGCCACTTGCCGCCTTCAACGTCGGTTATCCAGCGCTTAAACTCGTACTGTTTAAACATCGCCAGCAGCGCGTCGGCCTCGGGCGCCTGAACTTCCAGTTGTTCGCAGGTCAGCTCCAGCTCAACGTCGGTTTTGATGGTGGCGAGTTTATAGGAGAGGTAGGCCATCTCCTTGTTCTGCTCAAGCTTCGCGGCCATGGTTTTGGCGCCGCGGAAGGTGAGGCCGGCAATCTTCTCAGGCTCGGCATACAGCACGTCCAGCCCGCCCAGTCCCTGCAGCAGGGCCTGGGCCGTTTTCTCGCCGACGCCCGGTACGCCGGGAATATTGTCCGAGGAGTCGCCCATCAGGGCAAGGAAGTCGATTATCAGCTCCGGCGGTACGCCGTACTTGGTCACCACTTCCTCCGGCCCGAGGATGGTGTTGGTCATGGTATTAATCAGGGTAATGCCGGGCGTCACCAGCTGAGCCATGTCTTTGTCGCCGGTGCTGATCAGCACCGGACGTCCGGCCTTTTCGGCTTCGCGGGCCAGGGTGCCGATAACGTCATCCGCCTCCACGCCGGAGACCGCCAGCAGCGGCAGCCCCATTGCCTTCACCATTGCATGCAGCGGTTCAATCTGCGCGCGCAGATCGTCCGGCATCGGCGGGCGGTGCGATTTGTAGTGTTCAAACAGTTCATCACGGAAAGTTTTGCCCTTGGCATCAAATACCACCGCAGCGTGCGTCGGCTGATATTGCATAATCAGGCTACGCAACATGTTCAGCACGCCGTACATCGCGCCAGTCGGCTCACCTGCGCTGTTGTTCAATGGGGGGAACGCGTGATATGCGCGATAGAGATAAGAGGAGCCATCGACCAGGATGAGGGGGTTTTCTTGGATCTGAGCCATAATTTCCGTGCCTGTTTATCAGATTAGGCATAAAGGATGCCACAGACCGGGGTAAAACATGAATTTTTCACCCTGTTTGCGGCAAAAGTTTTAAAGATCTTCGGGATCCCTCGTAAATACCTCCTGTGGATAACTTTGTGCATAGATTTATTCCAGCGCGTAATTCTATTTGCACCAGCCTATAAGCAAACAGTAATATCTATTATTTTCATACAGTTAATAACAAGATCGTTAATGTATTTGATTATTGATGACATTTTACACGATGTGGATATCCACGGCGATCGCGGGTTGTTTCAGCTAAGTACAGCCACTCGATAGCGATTTCTGGTAAAATCAATGCGTTGCGCCGCTCTGGCGGGTGCTTTTAACAATTAACTATCTGAATAAATTAATTATGTCGAGACTTCTCGCTGCCATTACGCTCCCGCTCAGTATCATTCTGACCATCATTGTCACCATCCTCTGTTCGGTGCCGATTATCCTGGCTGGCGTGATTAAATTGCTGCTACCTGTACCTGCGGTATGGCGCTCGGTCTCCACGTTTTGCAACCTGATGATGTACTGCTGGTGCTCCGGGCTGGCACTTCTGCTGCACCTGAATCCCTGGCTGAAGTGGGATGTTGAAGGTATTGAAGGGCTGAATAAAAAGAACTGGTACCTGCTTATCTGCAACCACCGCAGCTGGGCCGATATTGTCGTGCTCTGCGTTCTGTTCCGCAAACACATTCCGATGAATAAATATTTTCTCAAGCAGCAGCTGGCGTGGGTGCCCTTTATCGGCCTCGCCTGCTGGGCGCTGGATATGCCGTTTATGCGCCGCTATTCCCGGGGCTATTTGATCCGCCACCCGGAGCGTCGCGGGAAAGATGTGGAAACCACGCGCCGCTCCTGTGAGAAGTTTCGCGCGCATCCGACCACCATCGTCAATTTTGTCGAGGGCTCCCGCTTTACCGAGAATAAACGCCGCGAAACCCGATCGCCTTATAAAAATCTGCTGCCGCCCAAAGCCGCCGGTATTGCGATGGCGCTGAACGTGCTCGGCAGCCAGTTCGATAAAATGCTCAACGTTACGCTCTGCTATCCGGAAAACGATCGCACGCCGTTCTTCGATATGCTCAGCGGCAGATTGACGCGGATTGTGGTGCGTATTTCGCTGGTGCCGATTGCCGAAGAAATCCACGGTGACTATGTAAACGAAAAGAACTTTAAGCGCAGCTTTCAGCAGTGGCTTAACGGATTATGGAATGACAAGGATGTACAGATAGAGGATATTAAAGCGGAGTATCGATTCAATAAAGACGCCGGTCATTGACCGGCGTTCTCTTTTTTACTTCTTCTCAACCAGCTGGCGGACGGTGTCAGCATACTGCTGAACAAAGATATCCATGCTGCTGGTATCCATGCCCTGCGGATTCAGCTGATATTTACCGTTAATGAAGATAGCCGGAACGCCCTGCAGCTGAAGATCGGCCGCCGCTTTCTCCTGCTGGGCTACCAGCGATTTCACCACGAAGCTGTTCCAGGCGGCATCGTAATCTTCACCCTTCACGCCCGCATCAACGAACACTTTGCGAATGTCGGCCACATTCTGCACCGTCTGAGTTTTCTGTACGGCTTCAAACATCGGCGCGGTAATTTTGTCTTCCACGCCGAGCGCGATGGCCACGGCCCATGCCTGAGTAATCTCTTTACCCAGCGGTCCGAGGAACTCGACGTGGTACTTGGTCATTTTGGTGCCTTCAGGCAGCTTTTTCTTCACGGCGTCAGAGACGTGCAGCTGCTCTTCGAATTGGTAGCAGTGCGGGCAGTAGAAGGAGAAGAACTCCAGTACCTGCGGCTCGCCGGCAACCGGTTTCTCCAGCGTGGTGTACTGCTTACCGTCAGAGATCTGCATCGCCGATGCGCTAAATGCCAGAACCATGCCTGCCAGCGCCAGAAAAATCTTTTTCATTGTTAACTCTCTCCTGAAAGTGTCAGTTAAAACATCGGTGTCAATTGTAAAGGTGGTTCCTGCAAAATCCTTGTCTGTTCACGGAACGTCGCAATTTGCCTGCGCCAGTTATCTTCCTCAATAAGCCAGGGGAAATTAACCGGAAAGGCAGGATCGTCCCAGCGGCGGATTAACCAGGCCAGATAATAAACCATCCGCATTGCGCGCAGCGGTTCAATACAGGAGAGCTCGGCGATATCAAATGTACTGAACTCTTCATAGGCTTCAAGAATAATATCAAGCTGCATACGCCGCTCGGCCACATCGCCATTAAGCAACATCCACAGATCCTGAATCGCCGGGCCGCTGCGCGCATCGTCAAGGTCGACAAACAGCGGGCCGTCGCGCCAGAGAATATTTCCGGCGTGGCAATCGCCGTGCAGACGAATTGACGTAAAGCGACTGTGCCACTGCTGCATAACTGCATCAATTAATTTATCCGCGGCGGCAAGGAACTCAGGCTTCAGGGATGCGGGAATAAGCGCGGTAGATTCTAACAGCCGGCGGGGCTCAAGCAGATACTCCTGAACGCCAATTTCAGGGCGGGCAGTAAAATCTTTTTTACGCCCGGTCTGGTGCAGACGTCCTAAATAGCGGCCAACCCACTCGATCTGGTCGAGATTGTCGGGCTCAAACTGGCGTCCGCCCACGCTTGGGAAAACGGCGAAGAGGAAACCCTCATGGCGCAGCAGCGTTTCGCCGTTAAACGCAATGGGTGCCGCAACGGGCACGTCGTCGCCGGCCAGTTCGAGAGCAAAATCATGCTCTTCCTGAATCTGATCGGCGGACCATCGCTGCGGGCGATAAAATTTCGCCACAAAGCGCCGCCGATCTTCATCCTGGAACTGCCAGACGCGATTCTCATAGCTGTTAAGAGGGGTCAACCCGGAATCAACCCGAATACCGCACGCGAAGAGCGCATCCATAATGGTATCCGGGTGCAGAGTGTGGAAATTAAAAGCCTTGTTGTTCATCCGATTATCCGGAAATTACTGCGAATGATTCAGAATACCATTTCACAGCATTTTCGGTGGCGCTGCTTACAAGGTTTTACTCTTTAATCACGCCGCGGGCCCGCAGAAGCGCGGTTTTAAAGTCTTCCTCATAATCTTTCTGAATACCCGGAATAACCGCATCCTTTGCAGAATCGCGCATTTTCAGGTGATAAATCAGGATATCGTCGGATAGATCGGTGAGCTCACCGTCAAAGCCTGACTCCTTCGCCAGTTTCTGCAAGAATTGCATTAAATTCAGCTCAGGCTCTTTTTGCCAGGCCGGCTGGAGGAGTTCAATAACTTCGTTCAGGCGTTTACATTTCATGCTTTTGCTCCTTACGCTTAACCCACACACGGTAGCAGGGTCAAACCCACAATAAAAGAGGCGATATTGGTGAAAAAGCGTCAACCTATTACTGGCGTTATTCTGGCAGGCGGAAAAGCGAGCCGCATGCAGGGAAAAGATAAAGGATTACAGCTTCTTAACGGTAAACCGCTGTGGCAGCACGTTGCGCAGAGGCTGGCGGCGCAGACGGATCGGCTGGTGATTAGCGCGAATCGTTCGCTTGAGGCGTATGCGGCCAGCGGGCTGGCGGTTTATCAGGATATTTTAGACAATTTTCCCGGCCCTTTAGCGGGCATACTGTCCGTCATGAAACAGTCGGATAGCGAGTGGTACCTGTTTTGCCCATGCGATACGCCCTTCATTCCCGATACGCTCGCGCAGCGGCTGTGGGAAAACAGCGGAGAGGCGCCGGCAGCGTGGGTGCACGATGGCGAGCGGGACCACCCCGCCGTCGCGCTGGTACACCGCCGTATCATCCCGATGCTGGAGAACTATCTGGCGCAGGGAGAGCGGCGGGTGATGGTTTTCCTTCGCCAGTGCGGTGGGCACAGCGTTGATTTTAGCGACCTTAAATCGGCCTTTATTAACGTCAATACCCTTGACGATCTACAGCATATGCAGGAGAAAGCATGATCCCGGTACTGGCAATAGCGGCGTGGAGCGGGACGGGAAAGACCACCCTGCTTAAGTCGCTGATCCCTGAGCTTCGCCTGCGCGGTATACGGCCCGGGCTGATTAAGCATACACATCATCGGATGGACGTGGATACGCCCGGGAAGGACAGCTACGAGCTGCGCAAGGCCGGGGCCGCACAAACGCTGGTCGCCAGCTCAGAGCGCTGGGCGCTGATGACTGAAACGCCGGAGCGCAAGGCGCCGGATCTCGCCTGGCTGGTAAGCCGGATGGATCACGCTACGCTGGATCTGGTGCTGGTGGAAGGCTTTAAGCATGAGGCAGTGGCGAAGATCCTGCTGTTTCGCGAAGGTTCGGGGCACGATGCTGATGAGCTAACGTTGGATGAGCACGTGATTGCCGTGGCCAGCGATATTAATCTGCCTATAGATATACCGCAGCTGAATCTGAATGATATCGGTGAAATCGTTGATTTTATTCAGGGATGGATGGCTACCCAGGCGTAAAACCCGCCCGGCGGCACTGCGTTTGCCGGGCCTACTGATCCGCGTAGGTCTTAGCCAGAAATGCAAAAAACCTCAGCCTTTCGACTGAGGTTCTTGCTTTATTTGATGCCTGGCAGTTCCCTACTCTCACATGGGGAGACCCCACACTACCAT